>Ga0315278_10006351_pt1 | contig 10738 bp, 7 predicted proteins | sample YL17G06_0_MG_FD_203880 | JGI IMG/M metagenome (GOLD analysis project Ga0315278, IMG submission 203880) | Sediment microbial communities from Yellowstone Lake, YNP, Wyoming, USA - YL17G06_0 | ecosystem: Environmental > Aquatic > Freshwater > Lake > Sediment | place: USA: Wyoming | collected... | reverse complement strand
TCGATCCGCGAGCAGCTCATCGAGCTGGGGTCGCGGCTGGTCGAACCGCGGGCACCGGTCAGAGAGGGGTAGATGGAAGCGATCCTCCTCGGCATCTACGGCTTTTTCGTCTGGCTGATCATCATCAAGTTCAAGTGGCTGCCTTGGAACACCAAGAGCCAGGTGATCACGGCCATCATTTATCCGGAGATCATACTGTGACGATGCCCAGCGGTACCCGCGCAGGCCGAGCCTCCGTTTGCGTTCCGCTGCTCGTCCTGGCCCTGCTCGCCGGCTGCGGGAAGTCCGAGCAGCCGGCGCCACAGCGCCCCCCGGCTCAGGTCGTCGTCATGACGATCGCTCCGCAGACGATCCCGTTCATCTCGACGTTCGTGGCCCAGACCGAGAGCTCGCAGCAGGTCGATATCGTCGCGCGCGTTTCCGGCTTCCTGGACAAGATCGCCTACCAGGAAGGCGACCTGGTCAAGGCGGGGCAGGTGCTGTTCCAGCTCGACCCCAAGCCCTTCCGGGCGCAGTTGGAGGGGGCGCAGGGCGAACTACAGGCGCAGCAGGCGCGGCTGACCACGGCGCGCGCCAACCTCGACCGCATCAAGCCGCTGGCACAGCAGAACGCGTTATCGCAAGCCGACCTGGATCGCGCCCAGGGTGAATTCGATGCGGCCAAGGCTGCCGTCTTCTCGGCGCAGGCCAAGGTCGATGAAGCTCAGCTCAACCTCGGCTATACCACTATCCAATCGCCCGTAACAGGGCTCGCCAGCCGCTCGCTGCAACGCCAGGGCGCCTTCATCAACGCCATGTCGAGCAGCGCGGCGCTGACCTACGTCGCCGCAGTCGATCCGATCTGGGTCAACTTCAGCATGTCTCAGAACCAGGCCGCGAACTATCGCGACCTGATTGCGAAGAACCAGGTGACGCCGCCGCCGGGCGGCGACTACGCGGTGGAACTGACCATGCCCAGCGGAGAGGTCTTGAAGCAGACGGGCAAGATCAATTTCGCCGATCCATCCTTCAGCCAGGACACCGGCTCCTTCCTGGTGCGCGCCGTGGTGCCCAACGCGCAGCGCACTCTGCGTCCAGGCATGTTCGTCACCGCCAGCGTGAAGGGTGCCGTGCGCCCCAACGCCATCGTGGTCCCTCAGCTCGCGGTGCAGCAGGGCCCCAAGGGTCACCTGGTCTATGTGGTGAACCAGGCCGGTGCCGCCGAGGTGCGCCCGGTGATCGTGGGCGACTACTACGGTGACAAGGACATCGTGATCGTCGAGGGCCTGCGCCTGGGGGATCGCGTGATCGTTGAGGGCATGCTCAAGGTGGTTCCTGGGCAGCCGGTCCAGATCACCCAGGCGGGGACGGCGGGCGCGCAGCCGGCCGCGTCTGCCGGTCAGGCTCCGTCCCAGCCAGCCGCAGCCGCAGATCAGGAGCCGTCCAAGCCGGCGGACGCCGCAAAGAAATAGGCGCGCCAGGTCCCGCATGTTCACCCACTTCTTCATCGACCGCCCGATTCTCTCGGCGGTCATCTCGATCCTGATCGTGCTGGCGGGCGCGGTGTCGATGTCCGTCTTGCCGATCGAGCAGTATCCGGACATGGCACCCCCGCAAGTCACTATCGACGCGCGCTACCCGGGCGCGACCGCCGAGGTGATCGCCAACAACGTCGCCGCGCCGATCGAGACGCAGCTGAACGGCGTGGACAACCTGCTCTACTACTACTCGACCAGTTCCTCGAGCGGCAACGCGCAGATCGTGGTCGTGTTCAAGCCGGGCAGCAACTCGGACATCAACCAGGTCAACGTGCAGAACAAGCTGAGCCAGGCCATGCCTCAGCTGCCGCAAGTGGTGACGCAACAGGGGCTGGTGGTCGACAAGAAATCGCCCAGCATCATGATGGTGGTGTCGATCTACTCCCCCGACAACCGCTACGACGACGCCTACATCGCCAACTACACCAACCTGTACGTGCTCGACGAGCTCAAGCGGGTGCCGGGCGCGAACCGCTCGTCGGTGTTCGGCCTGGCCGATATCGCGATGCGTGTGTGGCTGCGGCCCGACCGCATGGCCCAGCTCGGCATCACGGTGCAGGAGGTGATGAACGCCATCCAGAGCCAGAACCAGACCTTCGGCATCGGCCAGCTCGGCGCCCAGCCGGCCCCGCCGAGCGTCGAGCAGCAGTTCGTGGTCACCGCGCAGGGTCTGCTCACCAGGCCGGAGGAGTTCGCCAATATCATCGTGCGCACCAGCAAGGAAGGTGCGGCGATCGTGCGCATCCGCGACATCGGCCGCGTCGAGCTCAACCGGCGCGACTACTCCATGCCGAGCCGGATGAACGGGAAGACCGCGACCACCATCGGCGTCTACCAGCAGCCGGGCGCCAACGCGGTGGCCACGTCGAAGGCGGTACGCGCGCGCATGGAGGAACTCAAGGCCAAGTTCCCCACCGGGCTGGACTACAAGATCGTGCTCGACACCAGCGAGTTCACGCTCTACTCGATCGACAAGGTGGTGCACACCTTCTTCGAGGCCGTGATACTGGTCGTGCTGGTGGTGTTCGTCTTTCTGCAGTCGCTGCGTGCCACCGTCATCCCGATTCTGGCGGTGCCGGTGTCGATCATCGGGACCTTCGCCGGCATGCACCTGCTCGGCTTCTCGATCAACATGCTGACGATGTTCGGCATGATCCTCGCCATCGGACTGGTGGTCGACGATGCCATCGTGGTGGTCGAGAACGTCGAGGTCAACATCAGCAAGAAGGGACTCTCGTCGCTCGACGCCGCGAAGCAGGCGATGACCGAGATCGCCGGTGCGCTGATCTCCATCGTGCTGGTGCTGCTTGCGGTGTTCCTGCCCGTGGCGTTCCTGGGCGGAGTAACGGGAACACTGTACAAGCAGTTCGCCATCACCATCGCGATCTCGATGGTGATCTCTGGGATCATGGCGCTCACTCTCTCGCCCGCGCTGGCCGCCATCATCATCAAGGCGCATCACGGCGAGAAGAACCGTGTCTTCCGGGCGTTCGAGAGCGGGTTCGAGCGCCTGCAGCGCGGCTTCGTGGGCGGCGTCGGCCGAACGCTGCAGGCCTGGCCGATTGCGCTGATTTTGTTCGGCGTGGTGATTGCCGGCATCCTGTTCATGTTCCGCATCCTGCCGTCGAGCTTCGTGCCCGACGAGGACCAGGGTTACTTCTTCGTCGTCTCTCAGGTATCCGACTCGGCCAGTCTGAGCGTCACCGGGCGATTCACCACCGAGCTGGAGAAGATCCTGCTTGCCGATCCGGCGGTGCAGGACGTGGGCACGGTCAACGGCTACAGCTTCATCGACGGCCAGCAGAACAACAGCGCCGCAGTCATGTTCGGTTTGCTCAAGCCCTTCCATGAGCGCAACGACCCTTCTCTTTCGTCCTTCGCTGTGCTGAAGCGGCTGAACGCGCAGTTTTTCGGACGCAAGGAAGGCGTGGCCTTCGCGCTGAATCCCCCATCGATTCCCGGCCTGGGGACAACGGGGGGATTCGAGTTCTACATCCAGAACCGTGGCTCGGGCGACTCACGTGCAACCGACCAGGCGGTCCAGGCATTCCAGGCCAAGGCCCGGCAGCGCCCCGAGCTGCAAGGGGTGAGCACCACCTTCCGGGGCTCGAGTCAGCAGTTGTTCGTAGACCTCGACCGCAACAAGGCCGAGGTCCTGGGCGTGCCGGTGCAGGACGTGTTCCAGACCATGCAGACGTTGTTCGGATCGCAGGTCGCGGGCCAGTTCTCCCAGTTCAGCCGCGTGTGGTTCGTCATCGTCCAGGCCGACGCCCAATACCGCATCAACCCCGATGACTTCAGCAAGGTCTACGTGCGTTCGAAGAGCGGCGCCAGCGTGCCGCTCTCGGCGTTGATTACCACGCGCTATGTGACCTCGCCCAAGCTGATGACGCGCTTCAACGGCTTTCCGGCGGTCAAGGTCACCGGCAGTCAGGCGCCGGGCTACAGCTCGGGGCAGGCGCTCAACGCGATGGAGGAGGTGGCGCGCGAAGTCTTGCCGGGCGACTTCGGGTTCTCGTGGGCCGGACAGGCGCTGCAGGAGAAGGAATCGGGAAGCACGTCCTCCTCCGCCTTCATCTTCGGGCTGATCGTGGTGTTCCTGCTGCTCGCCGCGCAGTTCGAGAAATGGACACTGCCCATCGCCGTGGTGCTGACTGTCCCGTTTGCCGTGCTCGGTGCGCTGGTGCTCACCTGGTTGCTCGGCCTGCAGAACGACGTGTACTTCCAGGTCGGGCTGGTGACGTTGGTGGGCCTGGCGGCGAAGAACGCGATCCTGATCTGCGAGTTCGCCATCGAGCGCGTACGCCATGGCATGCCCGCGCGCGAAGCGGCGATCGAGGCGGCGGGTCTGCGCATGCGCGCGATCGTGATGACCTCGTTTGCGTTCATCCTCGGCTGCGTGCCACTCGCCATCGCCACCGGCCCAGGCGCCAATAGTCTGCGCGCCATCGGGACCGGCGTGATCGGCGGCATGCTCGCATCAACAGTGATCGCGATCTTCTTCATACCGCTGTTCTTCTGGCTGCTCGAATCGATGAGCGAGCGCTTCGCGCGCAAGCAGAAGACGGGGCACGGCGGACATGGCGCAGCAGTGCCTGCGGCGCCGCATGCGAAGCGCGAAGGCGACTGAGATGAGATGCGGCCTTCGCTCGCGCCTTGTCCTTCGCGCGATGGATCTGGTTCAACGCGTCGCGTGCGTGGCAGCGGCCATCGTGGCCGCCGCCTGCACCGTCGGCCCCAACTACATCCGCCCCGAGATCCAGTCGCCGCAGACTTGGCGCGTCGAGTACCAGCAAGCCGCCGAAGTGGCCAATACGCGCTGGTGGCAGGAATTCGGCGATCCAGCGCTCGACCAGTTGGTCGACTCTGCCGTGCGCGAGAACCTCGATGTGCAGATCGCCGCCGCGCGCGTCGATCAGTTCCTGGGAGCCCTGCGCACCACGCGCTCGCAGTTTTATCCGCAGTTCGACTACGGCGCGGAGGCGAGCACCAACCGCGCGAGCGCGGTGGGCCAGCCGGCGCTGCCGCCGGGAACCGACCGGGACTACAGTCTCTACACCGCAGCGCTCGGCGCCTCCTGGCAGATCGACCTGTTCGGCCGCGTGCGCCGGCAGACCGAGGCCGCGCAGGCGCAGGTGTATGCGAGCGAGCAGGGCCGGCGGGGTGTCATTCTGTCGGTGGTCACCAGCGTAGCCACCGGTTATATCGGCCTGCGCGCACTCGACCGGCAGCTCGATATCGCGCGTGCCACAGCGGACAACTACGCGGAGACGCTGAAGCTGTTCGAACTGCGCTTCAAAGGCGGCGTGGTCTCGCAGGTGGAGCTGGCACAGGTCCAGTCACAGTACCAGCAGGCGCTCGCCGCCATTCCCTCCCTCGAACGACAGGTCGCCCTGCAGGAGAATCTGCTGTCGATCCTGCTGGGGCGCAACCCCGAGTCGATCCCGCGCGGCAAGAGCATCGACCAACTCACCGAGCCAGGCATTCCCGGCGCGCTGCCGTCCACTCTGCTCGAGCGCCGGCCCGACATCCTGGAGGCCGAGCAGCGTATGCGCGCGAGCAACGCTCAGATCGGCGTGGCGAAGTCGCTCTACTATCCGAGCCTGTCGCTGACCGGCGTGCTGGGGCTGGCAAGCACCTCACTTGGCGACTTCGTGTCCAGCGACGCCACCGCGGGTTCGCTGATTGCAGGGCTGACCGGCCCGATCTTCACCTTCGGTAACATCGAGGGCCAGGTGAGTTCGGCGCAGGCGGTGCAGCGCGGGAGTGTGGCCTTCTATCGACAAGTCGTGCTCAACGCCTTCCGCGAAACCAACGATGCACTCATCGGCGTGCAGAAGAAGCGCGAGGAGAACGCGGCGCTGGTCAAGCGCGTCGAGGCGCTGCGCCAGTATGCCGGCCTGTCGCGGCTGCGCTTCGACAACGGAGCGACCAGCTATCTCGAAGTGCTGTACGCGGAGAACGAGCTGTTCGGCGCCGAGTTGACCGCAGTGCGCTCACGGTCCGAGCGCTACGGCGAAGTGGTCGGCGTCTACAAGGCGGTGGGCGGGGGATGGGTGGACCTGGCCGATCCGCTCGCACCCCAAAGCGCGCCGGCGGCTGCGGCCTCGGCGTCTGCTGCTGCTGCCGCGGCGTCGGCTCCATCGGCCGCGGCCCAATCCGCTGCGCCACGGGCGGCGGCGTCAACGCCGGCTTCGGCCGCCGCGACAACGGCCCCGCCGGTTGCCGAGCAGGACCGTACGGCGGTGGTGCAGGAAGGCGCCGCCTCGGTGCTGAACGTCTACCGCGTCAAAGGCATCGGCGGGGTCGAGATGCGGGCTCCGAAGACGGGCTGGCCCGCCGCGGTGGTGGTGCGCCTGCATGGTTTCCCGGCCCTGGAAAGCTTCACGGCGAAGACTGCGACACACTCGCTGGTGTGCGAGACTCAGCGTCCCGAAGCTCGCCCGGCGGCGGAGGTGTGTGCATACGACGGGGCGCGCGTTGATGCGGTGCGCAAGGCGGGTACCGCGTACGAGGTCAGCTTGCCCGCGCCTCTGCTCGCGCCATCCGTGACTGCGATCGAGTTGCGCTGGGTCGACCAGTGGCGCTGACTGCGTAGGGCCGAGCGGGCGCCCCACAAAGTAGCATAGCGTCAACACCGGGGTACGATAGCGCCAATACCTGGCGGGAGTGCCGCTCGGGGCTCGCCTCTCGTCTACCCCGTTCGTGCGTTGCAGCCCGCCACTCAAACGGAGAGCGAACATGGAACAGTACCGCGGCATGATCATTCACTTCATGGACGGCAGCCAGATGCGCGTGAGCTTCCCCAAGCAGGTCAGCCACGAGGCTTCGGTTCCCGTGCGCATGGAGCGGATGCTGGAGAAGGACGTGCTGATGATCGAAGCCGACGGCGCGCTGCTGGCAATCCCTTTCGCCAGCATCAAGTACCTGCAAATCTACCCCGCGCCCGCCGGCATGCCGGACTACGTCGTCAAGCAGGCGAGCATCACCGACTGAGTCCTCGCGCGCATCGCCGCGGGAGCCTCGTCAGTGCGAAACAGCATACGCGATGCCGCGCAGCGGCGGCGCCGTGGCCGGACCGCGATCGCTCATGCTCTGAGCACACTGGCGATCAGCTCCGAAGCGCCGTTCCACAGCACTTGGATGCCGATGCAGAACAGCAGAAACGCGGACAGACGCACGATGATGGTGGTGCCGGTGGGTCCCACCACGTGCGACACGCGGTCCGCGTAGCGGTACAGCGCATAGATGATCAGGCTTATCACGGCGGTGACCAGCGTGGCGGCCAGCAGGAACAGGGCGAGGTCGCGGATGTGGTCCGGGCGGTTGGTGCCCAGCGCCACCGCCACCGAGATCGTGCCCGGGCCGGTGGTGATCGGCATGGTGAGCGGATAGAACGCGATGCGGCTCGCCTCGCGTGCGTTCACCGCCTCGACCGCGGCCTGTTCCTGACCCTCGTCACCGGCGTTGAGCAGATTCCAGCCGGCCATGGCGATGACCAGCCCGCCGGCCACGCGCAGCACCGGCAGCGAGATGCCGAAGAACTCGAGCACGTACGCGCCGACGTACAGCGACACGTTGAGAATGATGAAGCTGTGAATTGCGACCCAGCGTGCCAGATGCGCGCGCATGTCGCGCGGCAGGCGCTTGGTGGCGCCGAGAAACATGAACGCCCCGCCCAGCGGGTTGACGATCGAGAGCAGGGCTGGGAACGCGAGCAGGAAGAAGCTCATGCTTGCGCGCTCACAGGAACAGCGCCAGGTAGCCGGCTACCAGCACCAGGACCGCCGTGACTGCGTAGGGTACCGGATAGCCCACCGCCGGGATGGCGCTGCCGGATTCCTCCTGGGCGGCGCGCAGAGCCGGAGTGGAAAAGCGCGCGCCGCACAGCGCGCCCATCAGCACGGCGGGGTTGAGCTTGAGCAGCTTGAGGCCGACGACCCACCCGACTAACGGTGGGATCAGCGCGGCCGACACACCCACCGCCAGGATCGCGAGCACGCCGCCCCCGGCGAAGGCGTTGGCAACGTTGGGTGCGGTGTTGAGCGCGACCGCCGCGATAAACAAGTCGAGGCCCAGGTCTTGCAGCAGGCTGCGCGCACCCTCCGACACAGGGCCGCCGAACAGCGGATAACGCGAGCGCAGCGTGCTGATGGCGATGCCCGCGAGCATCACGCCGGCCGGCGTGCCCAGGCTGATCGGGATGCCGCCGATGACCACGTTCAGGTAGCCGACGATATACCCGATGGCCAGCCCCAGCGCGAGGGTGAGCATGTCGGAAACGCTGCTCGCCCGCACCACCATGCCGACGTGCTTGCCGATCTGATCGATGCGCGACTTCGGGCCCAGCACGCGCGCGATGTCGCCGCGGTGCACGCGCGTCTTCGCGTAGGCTGGAAAGGGCTCGCCGGCGCGGATGAAGCCCACCATCTGCACCAGGCGGCCGGTGCGTTCAGCCCCCGGGAAGACCGCGCGGCGCAAGCCCTCGGTGACCTCCTGCAAGGTCTGCCCCACCAGCGCCTTGTTGGTGACCACGATATCGGCCACCTCGAGGTCGACGCGGCGGGCCTGCTCGTCGGCGACCTCGGGTCCGACCCCGTCCACCGCTTCGGACAGCAGCAGGTCGATGTCGGCCACTACCGTGAGGATGTCGCCGCGCTCGATCATCGGATCGGCATTCAAGTCGACGATCTCGCCGTTGCGCAGGAGTTGCAGGATCGGAACGTCGGCGCTGGCCGATAGCTCGTGGACGCGCCGTCCGATCAACTTGTCGTTCTCCACGCGGTAGGCGCGCACGTCCACCCCGAGCTTGGGCATGGCATAGGCAGCATCGCTGCCCACCGTGGGCAGCTTGCCCTCGCCACCGCCATAGCTCGCTTCGGCTTCCTTGGCGGCGGCGCGCGCGTCGATGCCCGACAGCCGCGGAAGATAGCGCACCAGCAAGATGATGCCGATGAGCGAGAACAGGTAGGTGATGGCGTAGCCCGCCGCGACGTTGCCGACCACGTCGGCGGGTGTGACGCCCTGCGGCGGCTGGTAGGAGCCGCTCTCCACCGCGCCGGTCGCCGCGCCGATCACCGCGGTGTCGGTCATGCTGCCCGAGATCAGGCCCGTGGCCAGACCTGGCGCGAGACCCAGCGCTTTCGACGCACCGAAGGCGATGGCGAAATTGAGCAGGACCACCACCAGGCCCACCACCACGAACTTGATCCCGTCCAGGCGCAGCCCGGCAAAGAACTGCGGGCCGACTTTCAGCCCCACGGCGAACATGAACAGGTTGAGCGACACCGTCGTCAACAGCGAGGGCACTTCGTACTTGATCTGATAGCCCAGAAAGGCTGCCAGGCTGATCAGGATGCCCACTAACAGCGTGCCGGCGGTGGAGCCGAGCGAGATGAATCCCAGCTTACGCCGGCCTACAACCGTACCCAACGCGAGCGCGAGAAACAGCAGGACGAAAGGCTGTGCGCCGAGAAAGTGCAGCGTGCCCCCGATCAGGCCGAGGTCGGTGCGGAAGCCGGGGCCGACCTCGCCGGCGAGCGCCGGCAGGCAGAGCGAGAAGGCGGCGGCACAGAGCGAAGCCGCGACACAAGGATGCGCGTGCACACGGGTGGTCATGGGCTGGCGGTCGGGATTCGTGGAAAAGAAACGCGCGCAAGAATATCATGGGCATGTCCTTCCCCTCTGCACAGCCGCCGGCGAGCGCGTGCGACGGAGCAGCTTCTCGCCATTGCCCGCCGTGACCCGGAGACACCAGCCGACATGACCACCGCCGCCCCGCACACCCTGCTGGTGCTGGACCCAGGCCACTTTCACGCGGCGCTGTCGTTGCGCAAGCGCCATCCGCGCCTCGCCGACGAAGTCCATGTGTACGCGCGGGACGGCCCCGACCTGGAGCGCTTCCTGCAGATTGTGGAAAGCTTCAATCGGCGCGCGCAGGAACCGACGGCCTGGAAGCTGAGCGTATACCGCGGTGCGGACTGCCTGGACCGTCTGGTGCACGAGCGGCGCGGCGACGTGGTCATCGTCGCCGGACGCAACGATACCAAGATGGCCGCGATTCACCGGTTGCACGCGCAGCGTTTCTGCGTGCTCGGCGACAAGCCCTGGATCATCGGTGCCGGGCAGCTCGGCATGCTGCGCGAGGTCGTGTCCGCCCCGCCCCACAGCCTGGACATCATGACCGAGCGCCACGAGGTCGCCACGCGCGTGCAACGCGCGCTGGCGCGCATGCCCGCGGTGTTCGGGGCGTTGCGCACCGACGCGCGCGAGCCGGCGATCGAAATCGAGGGCGTGCATCACCTGTACAAGATGGTGAACGGCCGGCCGCTGGTGCGGCCCGCCTGGTACTTCGATATCGCGGTGCAGGGCGAAGGCATTACCGATGTCACCACGCACCTGGCGGATCTCGCGCAGTGGATGACACAAGATGAGGTTGCGTACGACTTCGCGCGCGATGTCGAGCTGGGTGAGGCGCGGCAGTGGCCCACCGAGGTCCCGCGGGAGGTGTTCGAGCGAATCACCGGACTGCGTGAGTTCCCGCGCGAGCTTGGCCAGCACGTGAGCGGCGATGTGCTGCGCTACCTGTGCAACGCCTCGATCGCCTACCGGCTGCGGGGGGTGCCGGTGCGCATCGAGTCGACCTGGGCGCTGGCGATTCCGCCGGGCGGCGGCGACACGCATCGCGCGGTGCTGCGCGGGACGCTGGCGGCGCTCACCGT
>Ga0315278_10006350_pt1 | contig 10739 bp, 7 predicted proteins | sample YL17G06_0_MG_FD_203880 | JGI IMG/M metagenome (GOLD analysis project Ga0315278, IMG submission 203880) | Sediment microbial communities from Yellowstone Lake, YNP, Wyoming, USA - YL17G06_0 | ecosystem: Environmental > Aquatic > Freshwater > Lake > Sediment | place: USA: Wyoming | collected... | reverse complement strand
ATCGATCGCCCGCTCGGGTCGACGGAGAACATCTACTGGCTGCTGGACCGGCTTTACTGCCTCAATTTCGTTGTCTTCGCCGAGCTCGATGGCCTTCTGCCCCGCGAAAGACTGGAGGCGGCGCTGGCGACGGTGCAGGACGAGAATCCGCTGCTGCGCGCGCAGATCGTGGTTGAAGGCGCGCGTACCTGGTTCAAGCCGGTCACGCGGAGACATGCGCCGTTGCGGCCTGAGGTACGGGCATTGCGCAACTGGCGCGGCGCGATCGAACGTGAGCTGCAGCGTCCGTTCGCGCCGGAGGAAGCGCCGCTCGCGCGATTTCTCTGGTTCGAGGCGAGCGGGAGGAAGGCGGTGGCGGCGATGGTCTTTCACCATGCCATCGCCGACGGGAGATCCGGCACCGCGGTGATGCTCGATGTGCTGCGCCGCGCGACACAGGACGCTTCGCCTCCGGTTTACAAGCGAGCCAACGGTTCCTCGCAGAGCCTCGATGTCATCCGGCAGAAGGCGCCGGTCCTCTCCGCGCTGCAGGGGGTAAGGTTCTGGTTGGCCAAGGGCAAGGACGCGCTGCATTTCGCGCAGCAACTGCCCGGCTATGACACGAAGCCGAGCCGCGAAACGAGGATCCGCATCATTCCGCTCACGGTGCCCGAGCGCGCGACGGCGCAGCTGCTGGCGCAGGCGCGTGCGCACGGCACCACCGTGCACGGTGCGCTGGGCGCGGCGCAGATCCTTGCGATCAACGATCAGTTCGAGCGCAAGGCGCCGCGCAAGCTTGCACTCAATTCGTTGGCTGACCTGCGCGGCGTGCTCCAAGGGGGCCTGACCGAAGGCGACCTCGGCCTCTATATCACCACGCTATGCACGGTCCACGCGTTGACGGACGATCCGGACTTCTGGTGTCTCGCGCGGGAAGTGCGGGACCGGCTGGTCGCGATCATCAACGCGGGGGACGCGAACCTGATCAACGGCGTGTACCCGGCGGAGCCGCTCTTCGATCCCGATGACAATGTGGCGAGGCTGGTGCAGAGGGTCGTGGCGCTCGCTCCGGCGTCATCAATGCTGACCAACATCGGCAAGGTCGACGAACCGGACCTCGGCGATCAGCTGCGGATCCGCTCGCTGGCCTTCGCGGTGTCGCCGCCGGCCCAGCACCCGATCTGCGTGACGGCCGCAAGTTACGCCGGGCGGATCCACGTCAACCTTCTATACGACGAAAACAAACTCCCCAAGCAACAGGCGAAGGCCATTGCTGCAGGCCTGATGGCGCACCTCGACGGCGCCATCAGGGTCGACGGTTGCCCTCATTGACATCGTCTGGGAACATCCGGTCGACGAGTGGGAGAGGTCTGCGTCTGCTACGCCTTGAGACCCCATGCTTGCCTTCCGGTTGTCCTTGTCTCATCGTGCGCAAGAAGAATACCGGCGATGTAAGACGTCCGCTACTTCGTGGAAAGGATCGCTCCGAAATGCCCGGTTCGAGCGAATCGGGAGGCGCTTGGCCAAGGCCAGTGTTGGCCGACAGTCGCGATTCTCCGTATTCGCCCAAACCGGCCGCTGCCAACACCGGGCTCTTGCTGGGAACGACAGCTCACTGGCTTGGTTGCGAACTCATACTCTTGGCCAAGAAGAGACAATTGAGCTTGCGCTCCAAAGCCGTCATTCACGTTTGCGCGGCAGACCGGGCAGAGATCTGCTCATGCCGTTGCCTTCACTGCAAGAACAGAATCTCCCCGCCTGTCGGGGGACCTCAAGGCAAAGGGATTCAGCGTGCGGTCGGGTGCGGCCGGTTTGGGGGTGGCGCGGCTGGTACGGCGACGCTGACTCCAGTGCCTACCCGAGTTGATCGAGCAACGCCCTTGCGTCCTTGAGTTCAGTCGTGTCGAATCCCTCGGTAAACCAGCCATAGACGGGGGCGAGCAGGTCGTATGCTTCGGCACGTCTCCCCTGCTCGCGCCACAGGCGGGCGAGGCTCATGGCGGCGCGCAGCTCCAGCGACTTCGATCCCATGCCTGCCGCCGCACGAAGCGCCTTCCGAAAGCAAGCGTCGGCTTCATCGGGTTCACCTTGCCGCGTCAACAGAACACCTCTGAGCCGTTCGAGGTCCGGCGCGAAGTAACGCTCTTGCGTTACGGCGACAACCTCCAGCGCCTCGTCGAGTGCCACTAGTGCATCGCTATAGGCGCCGGCCTCCAGATACGCGGCCGCCAGCAGGCCAAGCCAGTGACTCCTATGGTGGAAATCGCCGATTCGTTGCAGACCCGAAATGCCGGAGCGCAGTTGCTCGATCCCTTCCGCATGGTGGCCGAGACTCGCCTCGGCAAATCCCTTCGCTATGGCGCTCTCGCTCATCCACAGCGGCAAGTCGTGCTTGGCGGCAATGCGGGACGCTGCTTCGGCGCATTCGAGCGCGACAGCAAAGTCGCAGCGATCATTGCGCATGCCGGCCGCAAACGTCAGGGCAAATGCCAGACTGTAGGCGTGACCAAGCTTTTCTGCGAGCGCAATTGCCGCGTCGAAGCGCGCCACGGCGCGATCGGGAAAACCCAGGAACCACAGGGCCCAGCCCCCATAGAGCCGCGCAATGATGCCCGGCCGCTCCCCGTACAGGAACAGTTGGGTGCGCTCGCCATCCGAGCTTTCGAGCGCGTCGTCGATCGCGACGGCCTGATCCGTTTCCTCCAAAGACTCGGCGAAGCGACCAAGAAAGAACAGGCTCGAACCGAGGGCCCGGTGAGCGAGAGCGCGATGCAGCGGCTCTTCATGCGCCGCGGCCTGGGCCGAGATGCGGACGGCGAGATCGTGAGCCCGCTGCATCTCGCCACGAGCGAGATAGCAGTTCCAAAGACCGCGAAAGACCGGGAAAACTTGGTCAAGTTTGCCTTGTTTCTCACACAAGGCCTGGGCGCGGCTGTACGCCCGCTCCACCTCGATACCCGAATTGCCCTTCGTCGCCACGAGCGGAACGGCAACAGCCATCTGCAGCGCAAATTCCTGCTCTGAACGTGCGCTGTTTTCAGGCTGCGTCGCAAGCGCCTCGAGCGCCTTCGAGAAATGGGCAATGGCCTCGATGTTCGCTGATCGGCGGACCGCGATTTCTCCGGCCTTGCGCCAGTATTCGACGGCGTGTCCATGCAATCCCGCCTGCGAGAGATGATGTGCGAGAACTTCGGGCTCGGTCGCAATCGTCTCTGGGAAAGTATCTTCGAGCACCGCAGCGATTCGGGCGTGCAGCTCGTGGCGCCGGCTCTTGAGCAAGCTCGCGTATGCGGCGTCCTGCACGAGCGCGTTCTTGAAGCTGTAGATCGCGTCTGGCGGGGTGCCGCGGCGGAAGACCAGTTCCGATCTGACCAGTTCTTCGAGGGACACGCTGAGCTCAGGCTCCGGCAGCACGGAGACCTTGGCGAGGATGTCATAGGAGAACGCGCGCCCGATCACCGCACCGATCTGGGCGACCTCCTTGACCAGAGCCAGGCGGTCCAGGCGCGCCAGCAAGGAGTCTTGCAGTGTGGCGGGAATCGCGAACGGTGGAAGTGGGCCGGAAAGCTCGAAATGATCGCCGGCGTCGGTCAGCAGGCCGGACTCCATGACGGTCTTGGTCAGTTCCTCGACGAATAGCGGTATGCCATCTGTCTTCATCAGAATCTGCTCGAGCACCTGGGGCGGCAAGGACTTGCCGCCGGTGACCTGGTCGACCATCGCCAAGCCGTGACGACGGGTCAGCCTGGAGAGGGTGAGCGTCACAACGTGCGGATAGCCGGTCCACGGTGGCGCGAACTCCGGCCGAAAGCTGACAATCACCAATATCGGCAGGGTGGGTACGCGCTGAACGACCATGTCCAGGAGCTCGAGCGTCGTCGGATCCATCCACTGCGCATCCTCGAACACCGCAAGCACCGGCTGGCGCATCGCCAGCCCCTGAATCTGACCGACCAGCGCTTCCAGCGTCTGCTGCTTCTGCCGCCGCGGGTTGAGATCGGGCGTCGGGTACCGTGCATCCACCGGGAGTGACAGGAGCGACGCAACCAGGGGCACAACGTCGCGCAAGTTTGCGCCCCCCAACGCGAGCAGAGATTCGAGCTTTCTCAGTCGCGCCTCGGGCGCATCCGCGCGCTCGAATCCCGCAGCACGCTCAAGCAGTCGGATGACCGGGTAAAGCGCGCTGTTCGTATGATAGGGGGAGCCGTAATGACTGACCGGCATGTAATTGTCACCGAGCCGCTCCCGCAATGCGCGAATGATGCGTGACTTGCCAACGCCTGCCTCGCTCGTGACGAGAGCTACTTGGCCCTCGCCCCCCTTCGTGACCTGCCAGCGTTCGAACAACAGGGCGATTTCGTGCTCGCGTCCGACGAGCGGCGTAAGGTCGCCACCGTGCAGGGCGTCGAAACGGCTCTCGGCGCGGCTCTCGCCCAGCACCCGCCATACACGCACGGGCTCCCGGAACCCCTTCAGGTCATGGCTGCCGAGATTGTCGAGCTCGAATAACCGGCCGACGAGACCGCAGGTATCTGGACTGACCACGACGCTGCCCGGGCTGGCGATGGCCTGCAGGCGCGCGGCCAGATTGGGTGTTTCACCGACGACCGCGTCCCGCTCCGTCCCGCTCTCGCCGGTCATGTCGCCGACAACGACGAGGCCAGTCGCAATCCCGACCCGAGCTGCCAGCGGTTCGCCGGCCGGTGTCCGCAGGCGCGCCACCGCTTCTGTCACCGCCAATCCCGCGCGAACCGCCCGCTCCGCATCGTCCTCGTGCGCACGGGGCCATCCGAAATAAGCGAGCACTCCGTCACCCAGGAACTTCGCCACATGGCCTTCGTAGCGCGCCACTTCGCGCGTTACCTGGTCCTGATAGGTTCCGATCACTCCGGCCATGTCCTCCGGGTCGAGCCGCGTTGACAGTTCCGTCGATCCGACAAGATCGCAGAACAACACGGTAAGCTGGCGGCGTTCAGCGTCGGGCCGTTTCTCCTCTGCTTCCGTGGACGTGTCCGGCCGGGTTCCGGCTTGTCGCCCCATCGATGGTCCGGGCGTTTCCGCCAACGTCCTGATAGCCGCTTGCAGTCTCCTCCGAGGCCCGAGCGGGAGCCCCAGGCTCGTCAAGTCTTCGTCGGTCAGGTGGGGCAGATCGCCAAGGTCAACAGCGTTATCGGCGAACGCAGGCGCGTACTGGCCAAGGTCAAGCCCTTCGAGCCATCGCGCAATGTCGCCCGCCACAGGCAGTCACTCCAACAGTTCCGTCACGTCGACGCAGAGGAGCTCGTCGAGGCTGCATCCACCCCATTCCGAAATATTGCGAATGGGCGCATTCCGCCACGCTCTGTGCCAGAGTCTAAGGCTGGCAGGCAAGGGTGTCCATCGAGGCAGGAAGGACAGGATCGGGCCATGCGCGGATGGCGCGACGAAATCGGTAGCGCGCCCGTTGCTGCCTTCCTTGCCGAACAGCTGAAACCGGCGCGCGTCGCGCAGGTCGGCCAGCCGCAGACGTTCAGATTGGCTTCGTACCGGACCGCTCGAGACCGTCAAGAGTCATCCGCTGATCCTCGGTCTCCGTCAGGCCAGTGCCCAAGTCGGTCGTCTCAGCCTTTCGCATTCCCTGTGCGTGGAAACGGCTGCAGCATGCTGACGCGGTTGTGCTCGGTGTCCATGAACGACACGTAGTGCCCGATACCCGGAATCTCCATTGGTTCGCCCAACACCGTGCCGCCGGCTTCGGTGACCTGCGTCATGGCGGCGTGGATGTCGGCCACCGCGATGACGACGGACGGGTGCTGCGCAGGCCAGTCGGGTTTGCGAGCGTAAAAGCCGCCATTGATGGTGCCGGGGTGAACGGGGCCAGTTGCGCCGGTCTCGGCCGTGGCGGCCGTCACGTAATGGCCCATCTCTTCTCCGAGCATCTGTGTTTGCCAGCCAAAGGCCGCTCCGTAGAAGCGCGCCACGCGCTCCCGGTCGTCGTAGGGCATTTCAAAGTGAACCACGGGATCCATGATGGGGTCTCCTTTCAATTCAACGAGGGGGGTCAAAGCGTGGCGGCCAGGGCGGCGAGCTGGTTCGTGGCAATGCCCCAGCCGTCGTGGAAGCCCATTCTTTCGTGGGCGGCGCAGTCGTCGGCCGACCAGTGCCGCGCTCGGGCGGTGTAGCGCGTCTGGCCATCTTCGTCTTCAAAGGTGACGATGCAGGTGAAGAACGGTTTGGCCGACGGCACCCAAGCGGAGGTGTAGGCATCGGTGAAGACGATGCGCTCGTTCTCGACGAGCTCCAGGTACACGCCGCGGTTGGGCACTTGGGTGCCGTCGGGGCCCTGCATGGTAATCAGGCTGGCGCCGCCGGGGCGTGGGTCAATCTCGGCGGCGATGGTTTTCCACGGCGGCGGCGTGAACCATTGGGTGATGAGCGCCGGCTCGGTCCAGCAGCGAAACAGCTTGTCGCGCGGCACGTCGAGCAGGCGCGTGAGAACGAGTTCATGGTCAGCCTTGCCGGCGGTCGTGATGGCGGGCATGGGTTTCCCCTTCAAGCGGGGGGACGGGGTCGGTCGGATGCGGTCATGCTGCCAGGCGGTGGCTACACCTGCAGCAGAACCTCAAACCCGCCGTAGATCAGCCGCTTGCCGTCGAACGGCATCGAATGGGCGCCGGGCTGCATGCGCGGGTCAGCCATCAGCTTCTTCCATCCGTCGTCGCGCACCGCGCGCGAGGGCCAGGTGATCCACGAAAACACCACCGTCTCGCTTGGCTCGCATTTCACGGCCATCGGAAACGAGGTGACTTTGCCCTCGGGCACATCGTCGCCCCAGCATTCCACAACGCCCGTCGCGCCGTGCTCCTTGAACAGCGATGCGACGTCCTCGGCGTGCTTGCGGTACGCCTCCCGATTGGCGGTCGGGACCGGGGTGACAAATCCGTCGATGTAACTCATGGCGTTCGCTCCTTGGACAAGGCCGGGCCCGGATTGGCGCCCAGCAGATTGGCGACGTGCTGTCGCAAGTGATCGATGCACTGGGCGACGATGGTGGCACTGCCCTGCGCCTTGGCCAGGATGAACGCGCCCTGCAGGGTCGCCTGCGTGAAGAACGCCAGCACCTGCGGGTTCCACGGCGCGTCGGGCGCGTACAGGGCCTTGGCCGCAGCGATGTCACGGGCCACGTTGCGCGCGTGCAGGGCGATGCCCTCGTTGCAGGCGTCGCGGATGCGCGGATGGGTCTCAAACGTTTCCTGCACCACGGTGCCGAGCAGGCAGGTGAAGTCCGGCGCGTTGCCGTGCAGGATCTCTTAGCGGAAGTCGATGTAGCCCGGTACCCGGTCGCGCGGGTCGGACTGCTGCTGGAACGGCGCCCGTTCAAACAAGCCGCCGGTGCCGCTGTTCCAGTGGTCCACGGCCGCCAGGGCCATGTCTTCCTTGCTCTTGAAATGGTGGAAAAAACTGCCCTTGGTGACGCCGGCGGCGGCACATATGTCGTCCACAGTGGTCGCCGCATACCCCTTGGTGCGGATCACCTCCAGCGCGGCGTCGAGCACTTTGGATTTGGAGCTGTGGGGGGCCGTATCCATTGGTGCAGGCGGCAAATCAGCAGATTCGATTCAGACCATACCGATTAGTCGGTACAGTCTAAACATACCAATCGGCGTGGTGTCAAGACTGTTTTTCTTGGCCATCCGGAATGGACGCCGGCGCCGGCTGCCGAAGGGGAGATCGGGGCTCGGTGGCGACCCAGCGACCGGCTTGCACCATCAGAATCTGCGGAAGTCTTGGCTGCCGGCCCTCAGGACATGCTTTGCGAGTGAACCATCTGGGCAGCCCCGATGGCGGAGGCGTCGTGGAGCCAACCAGCGTCAGCGCTCGGGTGTCGTGCTGGTCGCAGTCAATGGCGGCTTCGGGCCGTTCTGGGACCGTCGACGATCCGATCGAGCTCGGCCGGGAGCGGCCATACACCGTTCTCTCTTTGGGCAATCGCTCGATGGCGCCATTGACCAGTGACCGCCATGCGCACGCAGCGGACACGCGGGTCGCCCGCACACGGAGCAAACAGCGGCTCGGCGACCCCCGACCACGCCATCTGCCCGTCGGCCCGGTCGCGTCAACCCGTGATAACCTGCCTCAGCAGCCACCTCGCAGGGTTGGATTTCCTATCCATTGAATCGATCGCGCAGCTTTCTATGGCACGTCAGATGCTTCCATCGAAGACCTCGCGCTAAGCCAGGCCGTTTCTTCACAACCCCGGCGCGTCGTCGAATCGCTGTAATCTGGTGACGAAGGGCGCATCGAACTGCAGAACCACCCGGAGCCACGACCATGCAACCGTCAGCGAGCTTTTCGGCGCATGCCAGAGCGTCGGAATCGTACGGCGGCGACGCATCGCGTGGAGGCCCCGAACCCGAGTTGAGCGAGATCGCCTCGTCGACGCAGCGCGCGAACCGGCGGAAGCTGCTGGTCTTTCTTGGTGTCTTCGTACTCGCCGGCGCGGCCAGCCTGATCTACACGTTTGCCCGGCCGGCCGAATACCGTGCCTCAGCGCGGGTTCAGATCAACCCCGGCTCCGTCCAGGTGGAATCGATGCGACCGACAGGCGGTTCGCAAGCGACCGATACGCCCCGGCCGTTTCTCACGGAGTTGCAGGTGCTGACCAGCCGGCCGGTCGTGGAAGCTGCCGCCAATCGGCTTTCCATGGCGTTCGAGAACAAAGTTTCCTCCCTTGGACCGAATCCCGTCACCAGGATGCAGTCGTCGCTGGCGCTGAGCGCCGCCGGTGGCACCGACGTGGTCGAACTTGCGGCGACCGGTGCCGACCCGGAACTCGTGGCGGCGCTGGTCAATGAAGTCATCGCCGCGTACACGGAACAACTTGATCAGGCCTACAAGGACACGTCGAGCGAATCGCTTGCACAGGTCAACGACGAGGCCGCGAAGCTCGCGGCAAGCGTGGCGGCGAAGCGGCGGGTCGTCGAGGATTTTCGCATCAGGCACAATGTCGTGTCGCTGGAACGTGAGGAAAACGAGGTCCTTGCGCGCGTTCGCGGCCTCGGCACCTCACTTAACAACGCTAACGAAAAACTTGCCATCGCCGAAGGTAAGTTACGCTCGCTGACGGAGGCGGCAGCCGAAGGAAAGTCAGCGGTGCGCTCGCGCGACAATCCGACGCTTGCCAATCTGGAACAACGTGCGTCGCAGATCCGCGAAGAGCTCGGTGACCTGGATCGTTCCTATACGCAGGAGTACCTCGCGACGGACAACAAGGTCCGGGCGCAGCGGGCGCGTCTGGCCGAGCTCGATCGGCAGATCGTCAGCCAGCGCCAGCTGTCGCAGCAGGCGTCTCTCGCCGAGGCCCATGAGGAAGTGGCAAGCGCACGCGAGACAGCCAGCCGCATCCGGCAGCAGATCGCCGGCGATCGCAATGCCGTGCAGGAGTTCAGTACCCGCTTCAACGAATACAAGGCGCTGCGCGAAGAACTGACCCAACTCGAATCGCTCGACCGGGACACGGCGCAGCGGAAGGCGAAGCTGGAGGCCGGCGAGCGCGCGAGGCGACCCGCGGTCAAGGTGATCGAGGCGGCCACCATTCCGCTGGAACCCTGGCGCCCACTCTACATGCGCGATGCGGCCATCAGCGTAGCGGGTTCGTTCCTGCTGGCGTTGTTGGCCATGTCGGTGGTGGAGATTTTCAACCGCCATGATCCGCAGCCGACGCTGCTGGTACCGCAGCCGATCCTCTATCCGATCCTCGGCGGTCAATATGGCGGCCAGTTGAGTGCACCACCAAGTGGACGGCCCGCGCTTGCCGGGATCGCGACCCTGGCGCTTCCGGCCGGACCGAGTGGCTTATTGACGGCGGAGCCGACCATGCCCCGCGAACTTGCTCCAGGCGAAATCCGCAGCCTCTTGGCGACGGCGACCATTGAGGTCCGGCTCGCCGTGGTGCTTCTGCTGGGTGGGCTGAGCCCGGAAGAGTTGCTCGCATTGCGTTGGGATGACATCGATCTCGCCAAGCGGGAACTTCACGTCGGTGGCGGCACGCCCCGCGCCGTCGCGATACTCGAGCCGGCGGTCACAATCCTCGAACGCCTGCCACCGACTGCCGGCACGCGGCTTCTCGCCATACACGGCGCCGCCCCACCCACGTTGGCAGACCTCACGTCGGACCTGCTGTGCGCCGCCCATGATGCCGGGATCGAGCGCCCGGCCGAGGTGACGCCCGGGGCGTTGCGGCACACGTACATCGCGTTTCTGGCGCGCCAGGGCATACGTCTCGCCGACCTCGTCAAGGTCGTCGGGCGCCTGCCGCCGGAACAGGCCGCCGCTTACACTGGCTACTCGCCGCCGGAAAAGCGGTTGGCGCTCGACGAGGTGAACCGGGTGATGGAAGGTGTCGGGGAAGCGGGCGTGGGTTGAGTGGCGCCGAACGACATCCGTCGGCTTAGCCGACGGACGCGATGATCTTTCGGTACTGGTCCTCGCCGAACGCCTTGAGCGTCGTGGTTCGGATGTTGCCGCCCTTGGCGATCGAAATGGCGAGTTTGGCGAACTCCTCATCGTTCGGCGCGTCGATGATCACCACCATGTCGTAGGCGCCCATCGTCATGTAGAACTCAGTGATCTCCGCGCCGTGCTGGCGACACAACTGCCGTGCAGCGTCCAGGCGATCCGGGGAATCCTTGACGTGGCGGATACCCTGATCCGTCCAGTTGCTGAGCATGATGTAGGTGGACATGGGTTCCTCCCGGCATTAAAGATATTGAATCCTCTTA
>Ga0315278_10006347_pt1 | contig 10742 bp, 8 predicted proteins | sample YL17G06_0_MG_FD_203880 | JGI IMG/M metagenome (GOLD analysis project Ga0315278, IMG submission 203880) | Sediment microbial communities from Yellowstone Lake, YNP, Wyoming, USA - YL17G06_0 | ecosystem: Environmental > Aquatic > Freshwater > Lake > Sediment | place: USA: Wyoming | collected... | reverse complement strand
TTACACAAGCCTTTCTGCAAGAACAGGAATTTTTCTCTGATTTCCGGCGCGCCCTGCGCCGCGGAGATCAACTGATTCTCGATGATCTCTTCGCTGCGGCCCGCCAACACCTGGCAGCGGCAGCCTTTGCAGCCAACCCGCTGCCGTTCGAGACCTTCCTGCTGGCGATGCTCCTGGAGGAGCACAAAGAGGTTGTCCGCCTGCGCCAGGCGGTTACCAGCCTGGTGCATCTGGATGCCCCTCACTATGATGACTGAGCTGACCGGATGGCTTTTCGATCTATACCCAGACCCTCAGGGGGGCATGACCGTATGGCTGCTTGGCGATGATGGAAAACGCTACTGCCTGAACCAGACTTTTCTGGTGACCTTTTATGCTGCTGGCCCCCCCTGGCGGCTGCGCCTCCTGTGGCGCTTCCTACGCACGCAATCCACTGCCACGCTGCTAAGCCGGGCAGAACGGCGGGAGCTTTTCTCTGGGCAAGCCATCCCGCTCCTGGCGGTCCAGGTTCCACAGGCAGAAAAAGGCGCCGCCATCTTTCAACAGGTACAGCAGGCCTTTCCAGATCTGACCTTCTTCGATGCAGATATCCCCACTCATCTGCGCTATACCGCCGAACACAACCTTTTCCCCCTGGCGCGCTGCCAGGCACGCCTGGTGGATAAAAATATCCAGGAAATCACCCCGCTGGACACTCCCTGGGAGCTCGACCCACCCACCCCTCCCCTGCGCAGCCTGTCCCTGGAACCCGACTGCGACCCGGCGCACGCCGATCCGCAGGCCATCCTGGTGCGCTATGAGCGCTACACCTACCGTTTTCCGCTCAACCCTCCCCTGCCGCTGCTGCTCAACCTGCGCGCCCTGCTCAACCGGCACGACCCTGATCTGCTGCTCACCACCTGGGGCGATACCTGGCTGCTGCCCCTGCTGATCGAGCTTTCCGAAAAATGGTCCATTCCCCTGGGACTCAACCGCGACGCGCGGCTGCAGCCCGCCACCCGGCCTGAGCATTCCTATTTTTCCTATGGGCAGATCGTTTACCGCGGCCAGCAGGTGCACCTGTTCGGACGTTGGCACATTGACCGCCACAACGCCCTGCTGTTCGACGATTTTGGCATGGACGGTGTTTTAGAGTTTGGGCGCGTCACCAGCCTGCCCGTTCAGGAAGCGGCGCGTGTTTCCCCGGGCACGGGCATCTCAGCCATGCAAATCGTCACCGCTATGCGCCAAGGCATCCTGGTGCCCTGGCATAAGCAGCAGGCCGAACGGCCCAAGTCTGCCCTGGAGGCCATGCGCCGCGACCAGGGCGGCCTGATCTACCAGCCGCTGGTTGGCCTGCATACCCATGTCGCTGAAATCGACTTCGTTTCCATGTATCCCAGCCTGATGGTGCGCTTCAACATCTCCCCCGAGACGGCCGGCGAGAATCCCGGCAACCCCGAGGCGCTGGAGCCCTTTCCAGAACGCCGTTCGCCTGGGCTGGTGCCGCTCACCCTGGCGCCGCTCCTGGAGAAGCGGCTGGCGCTCAAAGCTCGCCTGGTGCAGACGCCTTCCTGGGACCCGCGCCGTAAAACGCACACGGCGCGGGCCTCCGCCCACAAATGGCTGCTGGTAACCTGCTTCGGCTACCTGGGCTACAAAAACGCCCGTTTCGGGCGCATCGAAGCCCATGAAGCCGTCACCGCCTACGGGCGGGAGGCCCTGCTGCGCGCCAAGGAGGCTGCCGAAGACCTGGGCTGCAGCGTGCTTCACATGTACGTCGATGGGCTGTGGATCAAACATCCAGAATGGCAGGAAACACAGGATTTCCAGATCGTACTGGACGAGGTCGCCGCCCGCACCGGCCTCTCCATTGGCCTGGACGGCATCTACCGCTGGGTGGCTTTCCTGCCCTCTCGCATGGACAGCCGCGTACCGGTAGCCAACCGCTACTTTGGAGTCTTTCAGGATGGCACGCTCAAGGTGCGCGGCATCGAAGCCCGCCGCCGGGATACACCGCCCTGGATCGCAGATACCCAGATGAAGATGCTGGAATGCCTGGCACAGGCGCCCTCTGCCGAAGCGCTGCCTGAATATATCCCCCCGACTGTGCAGATCCTGCGCCGGGCGCTGGCCGATCTGCGGGCAGGGCGCATCCCCCTGGAACAACTTCTCGTCACGCACCGCCTCAGCAAAGTCGTCGAGGCCTACCAGGTTTCCACGGCCGCGGCGCGGGCAGTCGCGCAGCTCCAGGCGGCCGGTAAATCCCTGCAGCCGGGTCAGAGCGTGCGCTTTTTATACACCCGCGGCCGGCCTGGCGTCTATGCCTGGGACCTGCCCACCCGGCCAGATCCCCAAACCATCGACCTGCACCGCTACCAGGAGCTGCTGCTGCGGGCCGCCAGCGCCGTCCTGCTCCCCTTGGGAATAGAAGAGAAAGCGCTAAACGACCGGGTGCTGTATGGGATGCAGCGAGTCGAGCTGCCAGGGTTGCGCCCCGGCATGCCCATCCGCCTGCCGCAGCCGGCTTTTCGTCTGGCGCAGGTGGCTGGTCAGGATGTGCAGAGGTAACGATATGGTCTTCCTGCCCTTCACCAAGAAATAGTTCCTGCTACTCGTCAGGAGGAATTCAAAACCAGCGGCGCAGTCGGCTGAATGCAACGCTGGTTATTTAGGCTCTCAAGGAATTTCCGTGGTGGATACCCGGATTTGGGGGTGTGAGCGTACGCAAGCTCACACCCCCAAATCCGGCCGCTTCTACGGTAAGTCCCAATGACCCGTTATTTATACCGAATCAAGAATATGTTATACTGGTTTGTGGAGGTAGTCCAATGATCAATCCTGTGAGTTATCCTGAGGCAAAACGCCGCTTGCGCGATCTCATTGCAGCCGCAGCACGGGGAGAAACGGTCTTGATCCAGGAAAATCAAACGATTGTTCAGTTGGTGCCTGTGAGCCAAACCAAGCCGCGTCCTAAGTTTGGCAGCGCCAAAGGGCTGGTTCACATCGCCGATGATTTTGACGAGCCCCTGGAAAACTTCGCAGAGTATGCGCAATGAAGCTGCTGCTCGATACACAAAGCTTTCTGTGGTTTATTAGCGGAAGTCCGAAGCTAAGCGAATCTGCGCGGCAGTTGATCGAGGCTGTAAACAACTAACCTTTCTTGAGCATGGCAAGTCTGTGGGAAATGGGTATCAAAGTTAGCCTGGGAAAGCTAACACTGGACCAGCCTTTTGATACTATGATCCCAGAGCAGTTAGCGCAAAATGGCATCGAAGTAATACAAATCGAGTTTCCTCATGTTGCAGTAGTTGCAAACCTGCCTTTTCATCACCGGGACCCGTTTGATCGCCTGATCGCGGCGCAAGCGAACGTGGAGGGAATGTCAGTAGTCAGCAGCGATGAGATGTTCGACGCTTACGGTGTGACGCGTTTGTGGTAGATTGATAACATCGATCAAATTTGCCTCGCTGCCCGCTTTTCCTCCCTGTGCTCCACCGTCTTCCGGATATACCCCGCTGCATCCGGCGTCTTGCAGCCCGTCTGCCCGTGATCTACCACCACCTTGCCGATCTTCCCCGCCGCTTCTAAAGCTTCTTCTTGCAACATCGCATTCCGTACCCCAATAGCGATCAGCGCACTGTTCATGGCATCGCGCACGCGGTTCTTGCGAGTGAGGATCTCGGGTTCAATTTGCGCTAAATAAGCCTTAAAATAAGAGTCTGGCAGGGTTGGGTCTTGCATGGCAAATTTTGCCACCAGCCGCCAGCCGGCCTGGCCGATCCATTCGCCATCTGCATGGATTCAGGTTTCTTTTACTGCAAGGGGAAAACTGCCAGCAGAATCCAACTGACAAACAGCGCTGAGCTGAGGCCGAAAACCCACCTTTCGCCTTGTGACAAGGTCGCCAGAACATGCAGCGCCAGTACCGCCGGGAATAAAGGCAAGATGAGTAAGATAAAGTACAGCCCTGCACTCAAGCGCAACGCCAGCAGCAGGCTGCCAACCAGCACCAGGCTGTGGAACGCCCACCATCCCAGTCGCCCAATGGGCTTTGCCTGGCTGGAAGTCTCGCCCACCACCAGGAACCAGGGCAGCAGCAGGATAGCCCCCAGCGGCCAGAGCAGCAAACGCCTGGGGATCAGCAGCCAGGGCAGCCAGACCTGGTCTCCCAGCAGTCCGACTCCCAACCAAAGCACGCCAAAGACGAGCAATCCGACTATGATCGCTTTACGGGAGGGCCAGTTCAGTTGAGGCTGGAGGACCAGCGTTGCAATTACGCCTGCTACCCCAAACCAGACCATCAGATATCCCCCTACCAACACACCAAAGATCTGGCTTAGTTCCAAACCCGCCTGGCCTGCCAGCCAAAGGATCACCGTTGCACCCAAAGCACCCCCAATCAATGCTAACAGCCTGCTCGGCAGCGATCGGTTGGCTGACCCGCTCGGCTTCATCCCAGGAATGAGGCTGACAGAAGCCAGCAGGGTACCTAAAACACCGAGTCCAAGCCAGAGCACACGGCGGTCGATGTAGTCCCGGGCGCCAGGCTGTGGACCAAAGACAGCATCCAGCCATTGGCGGGCGGTCGCATGAGTCAAAGGTTTAAACAAGATGGTAATATGCTCCACGCCTGGGATCACCACCAGCTTGCGTCCGGTGCCGGCTGCCGGATCACCGCCCTCGCCACCCGCCTCCTCCAAGAGCTTCTCTGCATTCCCCACAAACGAACCCTCCAGGCTGCCAGCCATCAGCAGCAGGCTGTGCGGAAGCTCGGGCGTTACGGCTACGCTGACTGGAGACACAGCGATCGTAGCGGCTGTTTCCGGATGCGCCTGCCCAAAGTTTAACGCGACACCGCTGCCCATCGAATGCCCCAAGATGGCTACCTGACCCGGCGCTCCCAGGCCGCGCTGCCTGGCTTCCGCCAGCACCGCTTCGGCGTTGGCTAACAAGCTCCATGAATCGCGTAATGAGGCAAGCGGCTTTGGGTTGGAGCCATGACCGTCAAAATCCCATAAGGCAGTGACATATCCTGCGTGCGCCAGAGTCAACGCAAAACCGCGCATCAACTGGCCAGAACCCGCAAAGCCATGTCCAATCAAGATCAGGGGGCGCGTTCCCAATTCTGCCTCCTGCGGTAAGATGAATGTTATGGGAGGTTGGGCTGATGGTACCTGGATCACCCGCAAGCCAGCTTGAGCTGCCTGGAGAAGCCAGATGGAAACCAGCAGTAAAAGGATACCCAACCCACCGGCGATCAAGCGTGAAGGCTTCATTCAACACACTCCTTGCAGGGTCTTCCCCCAGTTAGCTAGCGATTCCCGTCTTCAGCCGATTGGCGCTTGCCATCATCAACACGAACACCGCTACCCCAACCAGCAAATCGCCCAGGATGATGAACATGGTCACGCGCGGGCCCACCGGCTCAAACAACTGCCCAATCACCCAGGGTAGGAACATCCCGCCCAGGCTGGAGCCTACAAAGAACCAGGAGGTGATCGATCCGCTTAGCGTCAGAAAACGCTCCGCCAGCGAAATCGAAGTGGGAAAAATCGCCGCCATGGCAAAGCCCAGGCCCAGGGCGCCTACCCACAACGCAGTCAGAGAGCCAGGCCATAATACGATAATCATGATACTGACCAGGCAGCCTACCAGGTCAGCAATAAGAACCTCTTGCATGCTGAAGCGCACGGCGAGCGGGATGGAAAGCAGCCGGCCCAGCGTCAGCGCCCCCCAAAAAGCGGAAGTCAGGTAGGCTGCAGTCGCTTCATCAGCTAAATTCAGGGCGCGAGTATAGGTAAACACCCAGTTGCCAAACCCCACCTCAGCACCCACATAGACGAACAGGAAAGCCGCCACCAGAGCTACCAGAAAGACATTCACAGGCCCTTTCTGCTCCCCGCCTGTGTCAGCAATAGACCGGGGGCTGCGCAAGAAGAACAACCAGACCGCCACCGGCAGTACCATCAGGGCCATGATCCAAAAAGCCAGGTTGATCTCGCCCGTCCGGCTGACCACCTGGGCCACAATCACCGGCGACAGGAAGGCTCCCACCCCAAAGAAAAAGTGCAGGGCGTTCATAAAAGGCCCGACCTTATCGCGGTGCAGCCAGACCAGCAGAGTATTTCCTCCCACATCCATGGCGCCCGTGCAGATATTTAACACCAGCAAGATGCCCGTCAGCACCCAGATCGAAGAGGCCAGGGGCGTCAAGGTCAAGGCGCCCGCCACCACCAACAGGATCGTCACCAGGATGCGGTGCCCGGGCAGCCGGTCATACAACCGCCCTGCCAGGATAGATCCCAGCAAGTATCCGAAGGCAGAGGCTGGAAACAGGAAGCTGATCTGGTTCAGCTGCGTGTGCGTATGTTCTGCCAGCCTGGGCAGGGTTGGGCCGATCACGGCTCCGGTCAGGCCCAGGATGATAAAGGCTGCATAATAGGCAGCCGTCTTTATAAGACGACTCTTCAATTCTCCAGGGCCAGCTTGTTGAGCATTATTCAAATCCATTGGGAGTTTCTTCCTTGTTTGATTTTTGTGGGACAAGTTGAAACCTGTCCAAACAGCTTTAAGACAATGCCCCGAATATACCACAAGTTCACATGAGAGCAGCAGCCAGTATCATTTTCAAACGATGATTTATAATTAACCCAAGGCGGCACAGGACGAGTGGAATTCTTCTTCCGCAAAGGCGAGAGGTGAACATCGGCTTCATTCATCCTATGATGATTTGTTTTGGATTATCACGTTTCAGCCATAGAAACGTCAGAGCTATCAAGCAGTTCAGTCTTTTGCCTAAGAACTCCTTGATTTGGCGTCTCGAATTTATTAGGAGGCAGCAATGAGCAGCTTACCCACTGGCACAGTTACCTTCTTATTCACCGATATGGAAGGCAGTACGCCGCGCTGGGAGAGCCAACCTGAACTGATGGAAGAAGCGCTCAGGATTCATAATGATATTCTGTTCGCAGCGATCCTAGCGCATGGCGGTAAAGTCTTTAAGATCGTCGGCGATGAATTCCAGGCTGCTTTTTCAACTGCGCAGCAGGCATTACAGGCTGCGATCGATATCCAATTTGGCTTGCAGAATGCCGGCTGGAACGAATTGGGGCCTCTCAAGGTGCGTATCGGGCTGCATACCGGCGAAGCCCACCACGATGATATCGGCGACGAATATGCCATCTCACCCACGAAGAACAGGGTTGGCCGGATTCGATCTGCCGCACATGGCGGGCAAATTTTGCTTTCCCAGGAGAGCGCTGATCTGTGCGAAACAGTCCTTCCAAGGGGGGTGCACCTAAACAATCTGGGGGAATTCCGCATGAAAGGCTTGACGCGTCGAGAGCATCTTTTTCAGGTGATCGTACCGGGACTGCCAGAGCAATTCCCGCCCCTGGCCACATTGGCCGACCCCAGGCACAACCTGCCGCGCCAGCTTACTCCATTCATCGGACGTGAAAAAGAGATTAAACAAGTCAAAGATCTTCTAGCAGGTAATTCCATGGTAACCCTTACAGGTTCCGGAGGGGTGGGCAAGACACGCTTGAGCATCCGGGTGGCGGAAGACCTGGTGAATTCTTTTGCTGATGGCATTTGGTTTGTCGAATTGGCCTCTCTAACCGACCCGAAACTTGTGGTGCAAACTATCGCCCTGACATTGGGACTGCGGGAGGAAGCAGGATTTTCTTTCCAGGAAGCCCTGGAATTTTTCTTGAAGTCCAGGCAGGTTCTCCTGGCGCTGGATAACTGCGAGCACCTGATCGAAGCCTGCGCCAGGCTGGCGGACAGCCTGTTGCGCCAGTGCACACGCCTCAAGCTGCTGGCCTCCAGCCGGGAAGCATTGGGAGTGGCAGGTGAAATTGTTTTTCACGTGCCATCCCTTTCCATGCCTGACCCACAAGAACAAGCAGAACTGATGAAGATGACTGATTATGATGCGGTGCGCCTGTTTGTGGAACGCGGCAAAGCGGTCATGCCCGCATTCCACATCACGCCGGAGAGCGCGCAGTATATTTTAAGAATCTGCGAACGATTGGACGGCATCCCGCTGGCATTGGAACTGGCGGCGGCGCGCCTGAACATGCTGGACACGGAACAGATTGCATCCCGGCTGGATAACACCTTTCGACTGCTGGTCGGCGGAGCGCGCACCGCTGTGCCGCGCCAGCAGACGCTGCGGGCGACCATCGACTGGAGCTACCAGCTACTCAGCGAACAGGAACGGCTGCTGCTGCGCCGGTTGTCGGTCTTTGTTGGCGGCTGCAGCCTGGAAGGGGTAGAAGCGGTTTGTGCGGGGGAGGGATTGGAAGAAGGCGAAATCCTGGACCTCCTGACCTCGTTAGTGAATAAATCAATGGTCATTGCCGACCAGATGCAGGGCGCGAAAACGCGCTACCACCTGCTGGAAACTGTCCGCCAGTATGCTCGCGAGAAACTCTTTGATGTCGGGGAGAGTAAAGCGCTGCGGGACCGCCACCTGGATTACTATGTGAGCTTTGCAGACCAGGCTGACCCTCAGATCCATGGTTTAGGGCGGTTAGAATGGACCGGCTACTTAAAAACCGAGCACGCCAACATCCGGGAGGCGCTGGAATGGGCTTTTAAAGACTCAACGCTGGCGGCGCTTGGGCTGCGCATCACCACTGCCATCGCCGATCGATTCTGGTTCACCCTTGGTTTTCACCGGGAAGAGGAGCGCTGGCTGAAAAGCGGCCTGCAGATCGCCGGGGAAAATGCTTCCCCACACCTGCAAGCCCGAGCGTATTGTAACCTGGGAAGGGTTTCAAGTTTTAGCGATGTAATCCAATCCCGGCATGCATTAGAAAAGTGCATCACCTTGTGCAGGAAGGTTGGCCCAGAAGCATATTGGGAGCTTGCTGTCGCTCTGTCTCTGCCTACTTTCCCCTTAGATATTGAAACGGCTTTAATTCGAGCGGAGGAAGCAGTACAGATAGCCCGTGCCATCGGTCCATCCGGTGTGTGGCCGCTTGCAGAAACTCTATACTTTCAGTCCCACATGTTATTAATTTCCGGTTCTGTCGATCAGGCTTACGAAGCGGCAGCGGAGAGTGTGCGGTTAAGTCGATTGGGAGACCGCTGGATGAATGGGGGGTATTGGATATTAGGAACCATCCAAACCCGGAATAACCAGCTCAAGCCGGCGCGTAAAAATTTCGAAAAAGGGCTTGAATTAAGCCTTGAAGTTGATGATCGGGTGGGTGTATGGGGCTCACTATCTTATCTGGGGTGGCATCACTGCCGCGCAGGTAAATTCCATCAAGCTCATGTGTATTTCCAGGATCTGCTCAAGCTGTATGACCGGGTTAAGAATATATATCATTTCTATGATCTAGAATTTGTGGGAATATTGTTAGTGTATAGCCAGAACGAAGTTACATCCGATAAGGTCCCACCGGAATGGTTGGATGCAGTTCGCTTGTTGGCAGCATTCGAAACATGGAATAAGACAAATCTTGCATATAATTATTGGCCCTTTCGAGAAGATCTTCGAGATGGCCTTGAGCTTTTGCGCCAAAAGATAGATCCAGACACCTTTGAAGGGGCTTGGGAAGAAGGAAGGATATTGGCGGAGTCGTTGGATGATGCTATTCGATATACACTTTCTGTATTGGAAAAGTATACATTTCAGGATCGTTAGTTTTCATACCCTTCTTTTCTCCCATAAATCCCCGCACACGGAAATTCGGGGGGAAAAGAGGGGGATGTTTTTCGAATTTCGGTCTATACTATCCATAAGGACAAGGCTTGCCTGATCCTAAAGCGTGATCCCACCTTACCTTATGAGCCTTCCAACGGGTATTGTCACATTCCTTTTTACAGATATCCAGGGCAGCACTTCACTTTGGGAAAATAACCCACAAGGGATGCGCGCTGCGCTGGAGCGGCATAATGCCATTCTCTCAGCAGCCATTACAGATAGGCGAACATTAATTAAACTACGAATATAATAAAAGGAAACAGCCGCCTGGCAATTTCAGGGCTTGACAACGAGCGCTGGCTGCTGATCTCCGATAATGGAAAATAAACTTACCGATCATGATATCTGGCAAAGCACGCTGACCTTTGCGCTGCTCGGACTGGTTCTCGCCGTGCCGCTCCTCTTGCTGTACCGGGATGAATCCTTCCGCCGCTCAGCCCGCACGATCAGCTTCGCTTCAGCCATCTTTTGGGGTATTTTGGCGACCGCAGCCCTCTTTGCGGCCTGGAAGCTCTACTACCAGTACCTCTATCCAACCTGGATGCGTTGGCTTGCTCCCACTGATGCCCTGGTCTATGGCCTGTTTGGGTTAGGCATGTGGTGGCTGGCGACGCGGATATCAGGACCGGCATTACTCTGGTTCCTGCTGCTCGGCGGCTTCGAAGGCATCCTGGAGCACGTCTTCGGTATCTACGGCTTGCACATCCTGGACAAAGTGCCCTGGCTGCAAGGGACAACACCCTTCCCGGTGATCGTCTTCTCGTTCTTCGAATATATCGTCTACTGGGCTATCGTCGCCTGGATGTCTTACGGTTGGCTGGTGCTAGGCAGGCTGCTCCGGTAGAGCTGGATCACGCCCCACTTTCCATCCGTCAACCAGTGCGCATCCCGCTCATCCATTGCCTGGGCCTGCCCCGGCTGCAGACCGACCATCACCTGCGATTTGGAAACGCGCAGGGCTAACAGGGCTGTGGGCATGTAATTCAGCACACCAGCCAGAGGGGTGTCAAAAGGCCAGTGCCGGTCTCCCACCAGGCGACGG
>Ga0315278_10006346_pt1 | contig 10742 bp, 7 predicted proteins | sample YL17G06_0_MG_FD_203880 | JGI IMG/M metagenome (GOLD analysis project Ga0315278, IMG submission 203880) | Sediment microbial communities from Yellowstone Lake, YNP, Wyoming, USA - YL17G06_0 | ecosystem: Environmental > Aquatic > Freshwater > Lake > Sediment | place: USA: Wyoming | collected... | reverse complement strand
ATCGAGGATCTCCGACGGTTGTCAATCGGCCCAGATGGACGCTTGTCAGTTGAATTCAGTGGCAGTTGGGAACAGAACTTGCGCTTCGGCGGATTATTTTCACCCTACGCGATGAGGGGAATGGCTGCGGTGGGTCCTTGCTACCTGCTGCTCGCTACTGGCTGGTGGCGGAGGAGGAGGAAGGTGGTGAATGGGAAGGAGGGTTGAAGGTGGAGGATCGCGGGCGAGGCGAATAGGGGGCCGAATGAGCGCCAAATACATGTACGGGAATGGGTGTTTTTCCTACAGGCCATCAGGTGGGGTGGCATAATAGAAGGTGTGGGCTGGAGCGGTCGGGGCCGTGTCCAGCACACAGGGAGCACAGGGGCAGAAGGGAAGCATCATGAGACGCGGAATCCTCGAGTATGCTGCGGGATTGATGGTGGTTCTGGCTGCTGTGCCGGCGTTGGCGGCAGTGCTGTACCAGGTGACGGATCTGGGGACGCTTGGAGGAGCAGAAAGCGCGGCGTACGCGATCAATGACAGCGGGGAGGTGGTAGGGTATTCGTTGAACGGCCAGGGGCTGGAGCGAGCGTTTCGCACTGCGCCCAGTAGCCCCATCAACCCTAGCACCGACGATCTGGGGACGCTAGGGGGCTCGTACAGCCGGGCCTATGGGATTAATGCCGTCGGTCAGGTGGTCGGCTACGCTGGCCTGCCCGGGTCGGCTGATGGGCATCATGCGTTCCGCACCGCGCCTAATGCCCGCATCAACTCGACTACGGATGATCTGGGGACACTCGGAGGCACCTGGAGTGTTGCACTGGCTATCAACGCCAGCGGTCAGGTGGTTGGCGACTCCAAGCTGTCGGGAGCTTCAATATATTCGCACGCGTTCCGCACGGGGCCGAACCAGCCGATCAATCCTGCCACCGACCGGCTGGACCCCGATGGGTGGACCAGCGGGGCATATGCCATCAACGGCAGTGGGCAAGTGGCCGGATGGGCATGGGACGGTTATGAGCGGCAGTTTGCCATCCGGAGCATGTCCGATGGGTCGTTCACGTACGCCGTTGATCTGGGGGGCTTGAGGAAGTATGCGGTGGGCTGGGCTCATAATGTCAATGCCAGCGGGCAAGCAGTGGGTATCGCATATGCGGACAACGATACGGAGCACGCTTTCCGCACCGCGCCGAATGCCCGAATCAATGCGGAGACGGATGACCTGGGCGCGCTGGGGCCGCCGGATCTGTGGAGCAGCAACGCATGGGGGATTAATGATCGCGGAGAGGTGGTGGGCAGTTCGTGGCTTGCGGAATCAAGTTTGCCGAGTCATGCGTTCCTGTACGACGGTGTGAAGATGGTAGCGTTGGAGGAGTTGATCGATCCGGCGTTGGGTTGGGCGTTGAATGAGGCGCGGGACATCAACAATCTTGGGCAGATCGTGGGGTGGGGGACGATCGGGGGGCAGACGCATGCGTTTCTGCTGACGCCGATTCCGGAGCCGGGGGGGCTGCTCTGGGGTTTGGCCGGGATCCTGTTGCTGGCACATTGTCGCGCCAATGTACTTTGTCAACATTGAGCGCCAGAAAGAAGCAGGCCTCATCCAAGAGCATCGGATATCAGAACGGCGACTTCAACTACGACGACATTATCAACGCCGACGACTACTTCCTGATTGATTCCGCCTTCATCGGCCAGAGCGGGCCATTGGCGACGAAGCCTCAGCCGGTCGAGGCGCCGGCAGCCGAGGCCGCGGACGAATCGGCAGGAGAGACGCTGGTTCTGCGGGCGAGTCGGCCGAACGCCAGCGTGTTTGCCGCGAGGGAAGGTAATTGGCTACGGTATCTGCTGGGTAGCGAAGAGAGCGTCCTTGTCGCGGTGGAGTGATGCTGGCGGCCTGCTGTCAACCAGCGGAAACAAGCGTCCGACGCACGTCCGCAACTTCAACGCTGGTGGACAGTTCCGGTTCGGCAGAGTATTTTGACCATTCGGGGTACGTCTGCTGAGAGGGATGGGGGAGACCACCATTCGGGCGATCGTGACCCTGCAACAGGATCTGCGCACAGGACCGGCTGTGCCGGTCACGGATACGGTTCCGGCTTCTGAGGAGACCGCGATCCCATGGGGGCAGCATACCCCACGCGGCGAATCTTTTGAGGAAATGGTCGCTGGCTTGCCGGCCCGGGCGCGCCGCGCATTGGAAATGCTGAAAGTGGAAAACACGGACCAACTCGTTAGCCTCGACCCGGAGCGGGTATGTCTGCTGAGAGGGATGGGGGAGACCACCATTCGGGCGATCGTGACCCTGCAACAGGATCTGCGCGCAGGACCGGCTGTGCCGGTCACGGATACGGTTCCGGCTTCTGAGGAGACCGCGATCCCATGGGGCACGCTCTTTCGGGAGGAGTCGGCAACTCAACTGCCGCTGTTTATCGGCGGCTATGCCGAGCCCTCGCAACTCCATGAATCCTATTCTGGCGATGCACTGGTCAGCGAACTTAGACTGCCGAGTCGGGTGTCTGCCGCACTGGAAGGTCGAGGGATTCGAACTGTCGGCCAACTTGTCGGCACGTCTTGCCACCTGTTGCTGGGAACGGACAACTTTGGATCAGTTTCGCTGAAGGCGACCCAAGATGCGGTACTTGTATTCCTGCATCAGCGGAATGGCCTTGTCGCGATCGAAGAACCCCTGGAACTGAGCAGCTTCGAGCAGATCCGCGATGCTGTCCTGACCCGGTGCATAGTGGAAGAGAGGCCATGCGAGGTGTTGCGTCGCCGCATCGGACTCGATTCGGGTCAGCCCGTAACGCTTGAGCAGATCGCACAGGAATTTGGCCTCACCAGGGAACGAATTCGGCAGATCGAACAGAGCGCGATCCAGTCGCTCAGGACAAGTCCTTGTCGGCGGCTTCTGGCTCCATTCCTGAATGCGACGGGCAGCTATTTCAACGAGTGTGGGGGCATTGCGTCACACGACGAATTTGCGGTCGCAATGATGGAACGGCTTCAGTGGCCGAAAGTCCCAGCACCAAAGACCGTATCGTCCCTATTGGCAGCCTGCGACGCTGATTACGCGCTGAACATCAACTTTATTCAGAAAGAGCATCGTTGTAGGAAATGCCATCGGGCTCGCGCTGTCATCGAGCACCTGACACTACGCCAGGAGCGTGTCTCGTTCCGTGAGGCCCGAGACGCACTCCGTGTGAACTGCGGCGGCCTGTGCGACGGACACGAGAATGCCGCCATGAGGCCTTCGGACGCTTTTCTGCGCGAGCTTGTCGAGCCTGGAGACGATGGTGCGATCCGTCTCTTCGTGGCTGACGGAGTAATCAGTGCTTCCAGTGGGCGAGAACCTTCGCTGCCGAGGAAATGTGAACTCGTCGTGGTCGGGGCAAAAGGACCAATCCATTATCTGGACGTGTGGAAGGCGGTCACTACGCAGGAAGGAAGACCGCTGCCACAAATGCGCATTCATTGCTATCTGACAGGCAATCGCTCACTGCTACTTTGGGACCGCGGCATCTTTGTCCATCCCGATTACGTGACCTACGACGCAGCCCGGGTGCAGCGGTTGGCGCGGACCATTGCCCGGAAGCTCCAGAACGGCATGCCGTTCTTGTCGGTGTACGGCATCTATCAGGAATTCAAGGAGGATGTCACCGCAGCCGGACTACCGAACGACCATGCGCTTTACTCGGTTCTGAGACGGCAGGCGTCGGACGAACTTGCATGTGACCGCTATCCGTACGTGAGGCTGTGCAACTCACGAACGAAGCACTGGGGTGCCGCAGAGTTCGTGGAGAATCTCGTGGGGGAGGCTGATGGCCCGATTCGGGTTGAGGAAGTGCGGCGAAAGCTTTGTGAAGATCTGGGAGTTCGGCCCTCGCACTGCAACCAAGCGATCGCACAGGCCGGGGGCGTATGCAACACGGGCGATGGTTACCTCATTCACTTCGACCAGATTGACATACGTCCTCAAGCCATCGAGCCGATTATCCAACACGCGCTAACTCTTCTGAACCGATGCGAACACACATCTGTGGCTCGGATATTTCAGGACAAGCGGGCAACGTGTGCGTCGCTCGGAATCCGCACGCCGCGATTGCTTTACGAACTCCTTGACAGACTCGCGGGCGGGAGACTTGCGGCTCGGACTTACCCACAGATACGCCTGCCCGAAGATGAATCCGACAACACCATTCGAGAGGACGTTGCAGCGTTTGTTCGGGAGAAGGATCGTGCGGTGTCGGTTGAGGAGATCCGTGAGGTCTTCACGACGACACGAGGTTACCGTCCGGCGACGATTCACCAAGCTTCAACTTCTGGTCCACTTCATCCCTACTATCCCGGATGCGTTATCCATGCCGAAACCTTGGGCCTCGTGCCGGAGCACGGCCGCCGATTGCTGGAGGAAGCCCGCCGTTTCTACGAAACCGCCACCAGCCGCACGGAGTGCTGGGCAACAATAGATGCGTTCTTGGAGCTGCGCGAGGGCGAACTCCCTCGACTGAGCAACGGGGCGAGTTGGACGGATCTACTGGCTCATTCGCTGCTTTTCACCCAACCTGGTATACATTTCGTGGGGAACTCGCGGCTGGCATACGTTTGCACACCAAACCCGTACGGCGTGGAAAACCTTGATGACCTCTGTGCCATTGTCGTGGCCGATGTGTTTGGTGGCGGCTGCTCAATAGAGCAACTGACGGATTGTCTGGTGGCCGGTCAGGTCATACGCAAGCGGCTGACGCCGGCCATGCTAACGACGGATCAAATCGTCATTGACGGCGATCAGGTCTGCCTTAAGGAACTGGTGACGCCATGCTCCCCAAGCTGAACCTGAAACCCGTCTATGACAGCGAGGAATGCGATCTTATTTCCGACCTCATCGTTCCGCTGTTGTCATGCTCAATCGAGTACTGGCGGGGTGTGGGGTTCTTCGCCTCGGGCTGGCTCCGGATGGCCGCACATGGCTTGTCGCGTTTTGCAGAACAGGGTGGGCGCGCTCGCCTCATCATGTCGCCCATCCTGGAGGAGCGGGACTGGGAGGCGATCCAGCTCGGCGAACGAGCTAAGCAGGACGAAGTGCTGCGGCGATTGCTGGCGCGGAGTTTGGCGGAAATCGAGCAGTCCCTCGCGCGTGATACTCTCAACACGTTCGCATGGATGGTGGCTGACGAGATCCTGGATATTCGATTTGCCGTACCACGTAAATTAGGCGATAGGGGGCAATACCACGATAAGGTTGCATTCTTCCGTGATGCCGCTGAAAACACGGTTGCCATCCATGGGTCGTTCAACGATTCTGTCCAAGGCACGCTGAACGGCGAAGCGTTTTCAGTTTTCTGTTCTTGGGAGGCTGGGCATCATGCATACGTCACTCGCCACGTGACTCGCCTGGAACGCCTGTGGAATGACCAAAACACCCAGTTCCGTGCATTTCCTATACCTGAGGCTCTGCGGCGGCAGATCATCGCACTACGCAGTGCCCGCCCTCCGTACCGTTCCACCGTTTCTGATGCCTCGGTCGCACCGAATGACAACCGGCTTAACGTGCCCGTGCAGCTACACGATTATCAGGAGGAAGCTATTGCTGCATGGGATGCGGCCGGCCGTCGTGGCATCTTCGAAATGGCTACGGGCACGGGGAAAACATTCACGGCACTGGCAGCCGCAACGCGCGTGTTCCAGGCATCAGGCCATCTCGCCGTAATCATCTTGGTGCCGTACCTGCATCTCGTTGACCAATGGGGAGGACATTGCCGTCGCTTCGGCTTCCGGCCTTTGGTCTGTCACAGCGGCGTCAGCGGCTGGCAGGCTGCGTTGCGTTCCGCGATTACGGACTTCCGGCACGGCTCGCGCGACCTCTGCATCATCGCTGTCCACAACACCGCCGCTGGTAGCGATTTCTGCCGCCTCGTTTCTTCGCTGCCTCCGGACAAGACATTGGTGATCGGTGACGAGGCGCACGCTCTGGGGGCGCAGCGGATGCGAGCGGCACTACTGCCGATAGCCTCGTTGCGACTGGGGCTCACTGCTACGCCGCGCCGTTGGTATGATGATGAGGGAACGGAAACGCTGCTCCAATACTTCGGTGGAGTGTGTTTTACGCTGACACTGGAAGATGCCATTGCACGCGGGTTCTTGGTTCCATACACCTACCATCCCATTCCCGTGACGCTCACGGATTCAGAGGAATGTGAGGTAGCCAGCCTGACGCATCAAATCGCGGTCCTGCTTGGTGATTCAGAGCAACCGAAAGCCGCCGATAGGGAGGAATTGGAACGGCTGCTGCGAGAACGCGCGCGAGTCTTGGCAAACGCGGAATCGAAAGATGCAGCCACCCTGGCGGTGCTCAGCCAGTACGTAGCGGACTGCCGTGACTCCGGCAGCGAGGCGCGCGATATCCTGGTCTATTGTGCGCCTGGCCGGCACCGAGCAATTTTGAAGCAGATCGCCGCGCTTGGATTGAACTGCCATGAATTTGTTCACCAGGTGCGGGAGCGTGATCGCCAGCTCGTGCTGGAGGAGTTTGCCCAAGGACACCTTCAGGCACTGATAGCAATACGTTGTCTGGACGAGGGTGTGGACGTTCCGTCTACGCGAAACGCATTCTTCATGGCCAGCACGACAAATCCGCGGCAGTTCATTCAGCGACGAGGGCGCATTCTTCGGAAATCACCAGGTAAAGAACGGGCTGTGATATGGGACTGCGTTGTTGTGCCATCTCAGACAACCCCTCCCGACGTTGCCAGATATCTGCTTCGTCGGGAAATGCCTCGATTTGCTGAATTCGCCGAGTGTGCGACGAACAAGTATCGTGCGCGTGAAGTGATTCGGCCCCATCTGGATCGGTACGGAATGCTTCATCTTTTCGATATGCGGCCTTGGGATGTGTACCGCCAAGCTGTCTCACTGGACAAGGAACGGAGCGAAAACGATGTCGAATGTCAATGAGTTGATTCGGAAAAGGCTGCGAGATCATCCACCCGCAATCCAACGCATCTGCGAGGAGATCATCTCTTTTGCGAGGCATCTCCCTCCGAAGGCGCTGGAGGCTCGCTTGGAAGAACTCATCCGCAAGTCCGTCAAGCGAGGTGAAGACGTGAAACACGGGGAGGATGGGAAATGATCCTGAAGAGACTAATGATCGAGGATTTTCGCCAATTCAAGGGCAAGCACGAGATCTGTTTTGCTTCCAGCACAAAGAGATCCAAGGCAAACATTACGGTCATATATGGCGAAAACGGCCGCGGCAAGACAGGTGTTTTTCGCGCTCTCATGTTCTGCCTGTACGGTGACAGGCGACTTTCACAAGACGGTGAGGCGTCGAACAATGAGCTGTCACTCGTAAACTTGCACAAATTGCGCGCCGAGAAAGCCGGCACACCCGTCACGGCATCCGTTGAGGCCGAGTTCACACATGGCGAGGAGCGATACACCATCCGGCGAAGCCTGCGAGCGATCATACAAGGCGATGTTATTCATGAGGAAGTGCCCGATGTGACGCTGAGCAGCCAAGATGCGAACGGAAACACCCGCACCATCAGTGATCCAGATGCCATTCGTGACAAGGTTGGGTCGATATTGGACGCCCGCGTGCGCGAGTACTTCCTTTTCGATGGTGAACGAATTGAGCGACTTACCCGCGCGAGCGCCGAACAGCGTCGTGAAGTGGCGCAAGGCATTCGCAACCTGCTCAACATCGATGACCTTGAGACTGCCATCGACGCATCACGGAAACTCTGTCGCGCCTTGGATACGGAAATCAGAGCCAAGTCCACAGGCGAGCATGCGAAAGTTATCAAGCAGATCAACGAAATGGAGGACAAACAGTCATCGGTTCGACGCCGTTTGACGGAACTGGATGATGAGGCGCGCACTGCTCTGGCCGAGCTTCACAAGGTCGATAAGGAACTGGAGAAGTATCAGGAGATTAGCGAGCTATTGCAGGGAAGGCAGGCTCTTACTACGCGGCTGGAAGAGGTGGGGGAGCAGATGACCCTGGTCCTCTCCCAGATGAGAAGTCGCGCGGGGCGCGCCGCCGTGCCCATCGTGGAAACAACGATTAAGGAGGTCTTCGATCTGATTGACAACAGAAAACAGCGCGGCGAGTTGCCTCCTGAGATTCGGCAGGAGTTGATTGCGAAGATTCTCAGTGATGGCCGCTGCATCTGTGGGCGCTCCATCACTGGCGACCCTGAAGCCCGGAGCCGCATTCGCGAATGGAAAGAGCGCAGTGAAGACCCCGGTGTCAGCGATGCTGCATTGGACCTCTGGCGATACCTCCATACCATCATCTCGCGTCTGGATGATGAGCGTTCGGGAACAGAATCGCTGCTTCAACGTTATGCCGAGCTTCGGCACGAAGAGAACGATATTCAGCATCGCCTGGAGCAGATCAAAGAGCAGATCGGCGGCACGGAGCGCAACGACGCGGCGCAACTGGAGAAACACCGACAGAAGATTGAGGCGGACAGGATTCGGCTCGAAGCCGAGCGGCAGAACCTGTCTGTGAACAGCGCGCAGAATGCGCAGGAATTGGAGACTCTGCGACTCCGGCGGAGCCAGTTGGAGAGCCAACTCAGCATTCGTGATGAGCTGGTCCGCCGGTCCCGGATGGCTTCCCAAGTTCAGCAGGCTCTCTCCGGCGTTCACGACGCATTCCGAAAAGAGGTTGCGGAAAGCATCAGCCGTACGGCGACGGAGATGTTTCGGTGCCTTCTGGACGCAGAGGGCCAGCGAAATCTCCGGGGCATCGTTGTTCGCGACGACTACTCGATCCAGATGCTCGATAGGTGGAACACGCCATTCTTGGCAAATATTTCGGCTGGCCAGCGGCAGATCATGTCGATTTCATTCATCCTGGCTTTGGCTAGAACTGCCGCCGGCGGTGGGGCATTCGAAATGCCGCTGTTCATGGATACTCCATTCGGTCGTCTGTCGTACGAGCATCGCGTTAACCTGATACGTCAGTTGCCGGAGTGGGCGACCCAGTGGGTGTTGCTGGCAACAGACACTGAACTCAGCAGAGATGAGGGGGAGCTGTTGGTCAAGGAGGGGCGGCTGGGGCGGTTTTATTATCTTCGCGCGCAGCCGGATGGCACGACATCCATAGAAGATCGGCCGCTCGAAGACGCGCTGCCGCTGTTGCGGAACCGAAGGAGGATTGCCCATGAGCATGGATAGGAATATCCGCGTGAAGACGGATAAGCAGTACAAATCCCTGTACCGGCAGATGACCAACCTGGTTGTAGGCGACAGCCACGAACTGTTCTTCGTGTGCGCTTGTCTTGGTTACAAACGAAAGGCCCGCGAGCCTCTTGGTAAGCGCGGTGATGACAAGTTCTGGTCGGGCACGATCACTCCAGAGGAGTGGGCTTGCTACTATGCGATGCACCTGTCCGACAATCATATGGACTTCCAGACATTATCGGACGACACAAAAGTGCTCGCTGCCATAGAGGAATACGCGAACGCCGGGACTAAGATACTACTGGAAGAGCTGCTCTGTGACTATGCGACCGTATCGGACGAGGATGTCACCCTCGACTTAGCTCGATGCAGGGAACTGCCGAAGGTGTTCCTCAATTATGTATCTGAGAGCGGAATCCGATAGGCGGTAGGTTATGCGGAAAGTGCTCCTTGTCGAACCTGGCTACCGGAACAAGTACCCGCCCTTGGGCTTGATGAAGATCTCGACGTACCACAAGCGGCAAGGCGACCTTATCAAGTTCGTCAAGGGCTGCGATCCCTCGGTACGGCAGCAGAAGTGGGACCGTATCTACATTACGTCCCTATTCACCTTTTTCTGGCGTGAAACTGCCGACACGATCCGGTATTACCTGAACTCCGTCAGCCGTTCCAGCGATGTCTACGTCGGTGGCATTATGGCCACCCTAATGGGTGACGATATCCAGAAGCTGTTTCCAGTTACTATCATCCGTGGTCTGCTCGACCAACCGGGCGCTCTCGATGTGGGCAGTAAGACCATCATCGACCACCTCATCCCCGACTACAAGATTCTCCAGACGATCGAGTACAAGTACGGCGTCGAAGATGCCTATTTCGGGTATGCCACGCGCGGGTGCCCCAATAGCTGTACGTTCTGCGCCGTGCGACGACTAGAGCCGGTTTTCGTTGACCACATGCCATTGCGTCATCAAGTACGCGGCATTGAGGAGGTCTACGGCACGAAACAGCACCTCCTCCTCCTCGACAACAACGTATTGGCCTCAGCGGATTTCGAGAAGATCATCGGGGAGATTTGCGACTTGGGTTTCTTCCGGGGCGCGAAACTCAACGAGCGGCAGAGACGCTTGGATTTCAATCAAGGAATTGATGCGCGCCGGCTGACGCGCGAAAAGATGCGCCTGCTGGCCGCCACCGCACTCAAGCCAATGCGTTTGGCACTAGATGACAGCCGCATGCTCAAGCGTTACGAGTATTGCGTCAAACTGGCCGCGGAGTTCGGTGTCCGCAAACACGCGACGTACGTGTTGTACAACCACCGCGACACACCGGCTGATTTCTACAGGCGACTGAGAGCGGGTGTGGACCTGAACGAAGAACTGGGAACGAAGATTTCATCCTTCCCGATGCGCTATATCCCGTTTACCTCCAGAGACCGAAAATACGTCGGGCCGCACTGGAGTCGGAGATTGATTCATGGCGTGCAGTGTATCCTGTTGGCGACGCGCGGCATGGTCAGTCCGCACCATGAGTTCTTCGAGGCCGCGTTCGGACACAACGCCGAAGAGTTT
>Ga0315278_10006345_pt1 | contig 10742 bp, 7 predicted proteins | sample YL17G06_0_MG_FD_203880 | JGI IMG/M metagenome (GOLD analysis project Ga0315278, IMG submission 203880) | Sediment microbial communities from Yellowstone Lake, YNP, Wyoming, USA - YL17G06_0 | ecosystem: Environmental > Aquatic > Freshwater > Lake > Sediment | place: USA: Wyoming | collected... | reverse complement strand
TGGCCTTCATCGCCGCGAGTGCGTCCTCAGGGACGCGCTCGAGCGCGGCGCGCACCGCCGGATCGGCCTGGGCGAGATCGAAAGGCTTCCCGGGCTCGAGCCCGATGCGCTTCATGCGCGCGAGTTGCGACCAGTCGGTCACGTGCGGCGGATTCCGCGTCATCAACTCGGCGCCGTACGCGAAGAACTTCGCGGCCGACATCTCGTCCACCTGATGTAGCGGCGGCGTCTTCATGTCGACCGCCGGATCGATCTTCGCGGCCACAGGCGCAGTCGCCTGGCCCCAGCGCGACAACGGCGTGACCGTGTAGCCGTCCTGGATCTTGTTGACCGCCGCGTAGTCGGCGGGGCCGTTGGTCTGCGTGCGCCCGATGATCCACACCGTTGGCGCCGGCGCCTCGATGAGCCCGACGCCGGCCGGCAACGTACCCTTCCAGCCCGGGGGCACGACCGCCCAGTGGCCCACGGCCGTTCCGCTGGTGCGCTTGCCCGGCACGGCGAAGACGTCCGTCCACATGTCCAGCATCTGCAGCATGTAGTAGCGCCCACCGGTGTCAGGCGCCGAGACGATCATCGGTTCCCTGGAAAGGTCGAGCCAGGCGATCGAATAGAGCGTGTCGAAGTTCGGCTTGACGACGACCCTGAAGTCGCCCGGCGGGAATGCGCGCACGTGCGAGAAGACATTCGGCGGACCGAAGCCCGGCCTCGCGCCCGGCTGGGCGTTGGTGGACACACGGCGCGTCACGTCCATCGTAACCAGCGGGTATAAATAGAGATAAGCCTCGATGCCGATCTCGTGGGCCTCGCGCTCGGTGACGGCGCCTTGCATCGTGGCGCCCGCGGCGGTGCCCGCCAGTCCGAAATACACGGCGGCCGAAGCCAGCGCGACGAACAGGTTTTTCAGTTTCATCGCAACGTTTCTCCTGCGAACACGGGCAGGATGCGTCCGGACCCTTCCGGACTGCACCGCAGACTTCCGGATTATATGCTCCCGTCCGCCGTGCCGGGCGGGTCGCGCGGCTGGAATTGCCGGGAGTCGCGCCTGCATTCGGGTCGTGAGCCGTGCACAATAGGTTGGGCCGGGCAACGCCAGAGGCGTTGCTGCCCTGGGGAGAGAACCATGATTGCGTCACCTGCGTCCGCCGGATGGAATCGACGCCTCCGCCTCGTCGCAGTCCTGCTCGCGACCTTGCTGGCAGCGGCCTGCTCCGGCAAGACGGAAGGTCCAGGGGCCGCCGCGACCGGACCAGCCGCTTCACCTTCAGCGCCGCGCGGCGCTACCCGAGCTGACGAAGGAGCCCTGCCGCCGCCGCCATTTGAAACGGCACTGCCCGAAGGAGTGCGCGGCGAGCTCAGCAAGCCCTTCATGGGTGACCTCGACGAGATGGTGAAGCGCCGGCTCGTCCGCGTCGGCGTCCCGTACAACCGCACGCTGTACTTCGTCGACAAAGGGGTGCAAAGGGGCGCGGCCTACGAGTACGGCAAGCTCATGGAGGACGAGCTGAACAAGCGGCGCAAGACCGGCAACCTGAAGGTCGTGTTCTGGTTCGTGCCCCTGCCGCGCGAGCAGATGCTGGCGGCGCTCGTGGACGGCAAGGTGGACATGGTGATGGCCCAGATCACCGTGACTCCCGAACGCCAGAAGCTCGTGGACTTCACCAACCCCACGCGCAAGAACGTGGACGAGGTCGTCGTGACTGGTCCCGGCGGGCCCACGATCGCGGTGGTTGACGACCTGTCCGGGAAGGACGTGTTCGTCCGCAAGTTCAGCAGCTACTACGAGAGCCTGCTCGCGCTCAACAAGAAGCTCGAGGCCGCGGGCAAGCCACCGGTCTCCATACAACTGGCTCCGGATAATCTCGAGGACGAGGACCTGCTCGAGATGGTCAATGCCGGGCTCATCCCGATCACCATCGTCGACAACTTCATGGCGGATTTCTGGAAGCAGGTCTTCCCGGACCTGAATGTCCACGACGACGTCGCGGTGCGAACGGGGGGCACGCTGGCCGTCGCGATACGCAAGGGGAGTCCGCAGCTCCTTGCCGGGCTGAACGGAATCATCGACAAGTACGGTCTCGGCACGGCGTTCGGCAACACGATCGAAAAGCGTTACCTGCAAAGCACGAAGTACGCGAAGAACGCGACCTCAGAGGCCGAGCGCAGGAAATTCCTGGCGATGGTGGAGTTGTTCAAAAAATACAGCGCTCAGTACAGCATGGATTACCTGCTGATGGCCGCCCAGGGATACCAGGAGTCCCAACTCGACCAGAACGTGAAGAGCCCGGTCGGCGCGATCGGCGTGATGCAGGTGATGCCGGCCACCGGTCAGGAGTTGAAGGTGGGCGACATCCGGCAAATCGATGCGAACATCCACGCGGGCGTGAAGTACATGCGCTTCATCATGGACCGATACTTCAAGGACGAGCCGATGACCAAGCTCGACAAGGGTCTCTTTGCATTCGCTTCCTACAATGCCGGCCCCGGTCGCATCCGCCAGCTACGCCGCGAGGCCGAGAAACGCGGTCTCAATCCGAACGTCTGGTTCGGCAACGTGGAGCAGATCGCATCTGAGCGCATCGGCCGCGAAACCGTGACGTACGTGAGCAACATCTACAAGTACTACGTGGCCTATCGCCTGGTCGTCGCGGAGCAGGAAAAGCGCAAGACCGCCAAGGAGTCGATGAAGGCCGAGGGGGGCACGCAGGCCAAATAGACATCGTCCGTCGGCAGGCTGGCGGGGTGTATCGCCTCACAGCCGCCGGCCGGCGTGGCCGAGTACCTCACCGCGGAGCCAATTGTCGATTTCCGCGAGTTTCTGCCTCCGGTCCTGAATGGCGGGGCCCAGGCCCAGTCGCCAGTTGAGCGCCGGCGAATCCGGACTGGCGTCGAGCGCGCGCAATTCCGCCACCCAGCGATCCCTGTCCGCGGCATCGGCGAACAATCCCTCGGCGACCAGCGTCTGGCCGTATCGCACGGCGGTTGCCGCGATTTCCGCGTAACTGTACTCGGGATGGTACTGCACTCCCCAGAACACGCCGCGACCGTGCCGAATCTCCGCCGCCTGCAGGCCCATCTCGTTCGACGCGAGCACGATCCCGCCGGGTGGCAGTGTGGCAATCTCGTCCCGGTGAACCGTCACCGCCTCGAAGATCTCGGCCTTGCCGGTGAACATTGGGTGCGCGCGTCCCCCGGCGTTCAGCGAGATGCGCCGACCGAACCCGAACTCGCGGCCGCGCGGGTTCGGCCGAACCAGGCCGCCCGCAGCGGTCACCGCGACCTGCAGGCCCCAGCAGCTGCCGAAGAAGGGAACCCCGGCCGCGAACACCGCCTTCGCAAGCTCGACCTGCCGCTCGATGTGCGGACCGCCGTCGTAGACGTTCAGGGCCGAGCCAGTCATCGCCACGCCGTCGTAATCCGCCAGCGCGACTCCGGGCGGAAGGCTCGCCTCGCCGTCCGCGGGCCGCACGATGTCGCAGTGGAGATCCGGCAGCAGCCCCGCCAGCGTTTCGACGTAGCCCTCGCCGGAGCCGTGGCCACCGGCCTCAATCTGGCGGGCGCGCGTCTCGGCGCGGTTGCCGTCGACCACGAGCACGCGCGGCCCGGTCACGATGCGTCAGCCCCGCAGCAGCAGGTCGCCGCGGACGGCGGAACGGAAGATTCTCTCCAGGGTCGGAGCGTCCACAGGAATCGGGTTGCCGCCGGCCGACGGGTCGAGCGCCGCTTCCCGACCGATGACCTCCGGGTTCGCGAGTGTCACGCCGATCTCGGCGAGCGTGTGAGGAATGCCCAGTCGTTCGCGGAATCGCAGGACCCACTCGAGCACACCATCAAACCCGGCTGCCGGCAGGTCGAGCAGCCGCGATACGAGCTGCATACGCTCGGCAATCGCGTCCCGGTTGTGCACCATGACGTAGGGCAGGATCACGGCGTTGGTGAGGCCGTGGTGCGTATCGAAGAACGAGCCGACCGGGTGCGCGATGGCGTGCACGCCGCCGAGTCCCTTCTGGAAAGCGGCGGCGCCCATGCTCGCGGCCGCCAGCATACGCGAGCGTGCCTCGATGTCCGAGCCGTCGTCGTAGGCGCGTGGCAGGTACGACTGCACGAGTCGCATGCCCTCGAGCGCCACGCCGTCTGCGATCGGGTGGAATCCCGGCGCGCAATAGGCCTCGAAACAGTGCACGAATGCGTCCAGGCCGGTCGCGGCCGTTATCTTCGGCGGCAGGCCGACCGTGAGCTCGGGATCGGCGATCACGACGCCGGGCATCATCTTCGGGTGGAAGATGATCTTCTTCTGGTGCGTCTCCTCGTTCAGTATGACGCCGGCCCGCCCCACTTCGGAGCCCGTGCCGGCGGTGGTCGGGATCGCGACGACGGGCGCGATGCCCGCTGGGTCCGCGCGCGTCCACCAGTCGCCGATGTCCTCGAAGTCCCACATCGGACGGCTCTGGCCGGACATGAACGCGATGACCTTGCCCGCGTCCAGCGCGGACCCGCCGCCGAGCGCCACCACGCCATCGTGATGGCCCGCGCGGTATGCAGCGAGGCCCGCCGCGACATTTGCGGCCACCGGATTGCCTTTCACATCGCCGAAGACCGGCGCCCCGTGCAGGAGTTCGCGCGCACGACCAACCATCGCCGAATCGCGAAGTCCCGCATCGGTGACGACCAGCGGCCGCCGGATGCCGAGATCGGCGCAGGCCGCCGGCAGCTCGACGATGCGGCCGGGACCCGCCCAGATCCGGGTCGGATAGTTCCAGTTGCCCTTGAGGTCGGGTGTCATACCTTCACACGCAGGTGGAATGACTTCGGCCGGGTGAGGTGCTCGTAGCCGACCCGCGACAGGGTGCAACCGCGCCCGGAGTCCTTGACGCCGACCCAGGCCAGCGCCGGGTCGAGGTAGTCGCAGCGGTTCATGAACCACGTGCCCGTCTCGACGCGCTCGCCGAGCGCAAGCCCGACGTCCGGATCACTGGTCCAGACCGCGGCCGTCAGCCCGAAATCGCTGTCGTTCATGAGCCGCACGGCCTCGTCGTCAGAGGCGACTTTCATGATGCCGGCGACGGGCCCGAAGATTTCCTCGCGCATCACCGGCATGCGGTGATCGACGCCGAGCAGCACCTGCGGCGCCAGGTACGGCGTGCCGGACCGGCTCTTCGAGAAGGCGGATTCGTCGATCGCCCGGTGGGCTCCCGCCTGCACCGAGGCTTCGACCTGCCGGCGGATCGCATCCGCCGCGGAAGTCCGCACCACGGGCCCGAGCGTCGTCGCGGGATCGAGCGGGTCGCCGAGCACGTAGGTTCGCGTCATCGCGACGAATCGTTCGACGAAATCCCCGTAGAGATCGCCGTGCACGTAGATACGCTGCAGCCCGCAGCAGGACTGCCCGGAATTGAAGTACGCGCCGTCCACGATGTTCTCCACCGCATGCGCGAGGTTCGCATCGTGCCGCACGTACACCGGGTCGCAGCCGCCGAGCTCGAGGCCCGTGCCGATGAAGCGCCCGGACACCGCACGCTGCACCGCGTGCCCGCCGGCGACGGAGCCGGTAAAGGCGACGAAGTCGACCCGCGGGTCCTGCATGACCTTCTCGGTCGTCGCGTGGTCCGCGTGCAGCACCGCGAGCAGGCCCTCGGGCAGGCCGGCGGCCGCGAGCGACGTGGCGAACCGTTCCGCGCACAGCGGTGTCTGCGCGGAGTGCTTCAGCACCACGGCGTTGCCGGCCATGAGCGCCGGCACGACACTGTTCACCGCGATCAGGTACGGAAAGTTCCAGGCGGCGACCGTGAACACCACGCCGAGCGGCTCGCGGCGCACGAAGCGCCGGAAGTCGGGCTTCGGGCCGGCATCCACGTCCGCGAGCGCTTCGGCCGCAATCCCGATCATGTAGCGCGCCCGCTCGAGCGTGCCGCGCACTTCGCTCGGTGCGTAGCGGATCGGGCGCCCCATCTGCCACGCGAGCTCGGTCGCGATCGCGTCGCGTTGCGACTCGAAGTGGTCGCAGAAGCGGGCGAGGATCGCCGCACGCTCCGCGACCGGCACTTCGCGCCAGCGACGCTGGGCGACGACGGAAGCGGCGAGGATGCGTTCCACGTCTGCAGGGCCGGCCAGCGGCCGCTCGACGAAAACGCGGCCGTCCACCGGGCTGATGGTCTGTAAGGAATGCGCCATGGTGGTCAGATGATCTCGAAATAGCGCCCGAGTTCCCAGTCCGTAATTGCACGGCGGAACTCGCGTTCTTCCCAGTCGCGACTGGCCGCGTAGTGCTCGACGAAGGCCTTGCCGAACAGCGCATGCGCGGCCTTGGACTTGGTGAGCCACGCCGCGGCCTCGGAAAGCGTGCGCGGCAGCTGCCGCTTCGCCGGGAAGGTCCTGGCGTAGGCGTTGCCCTCCACCGCCGGATCGGGCTCGATCCGGTGCTCGATGCCCCACAAGCCCGAACCGATCGCCGCGGCCAGCGCCACGTACGGATTGATGTCGGCGGCTGCGATGCGGTACTCGACCCGCTGGCTCTTCGGGCCGCCCGGAATCACCCGCAGCGCCGTCGTGCGGTTCTCCACACCCCAGTTCGCGACGGTCGGCGCCCAGAAACCGGGAATCAGCCGCGAATAGCTGTTCACCGTACAGGCCACCATGGCCAGCAGCTCGGGCATCAGCGCCTGCTGCCCGCCGATGAACCAGCGCATCTCCCTCGACATCGAATGCGGCTGCTTCGGGTCGTGGAAGACCGCTGCCCCGCCCTTGGTTTTCGTGAGAGAAACGTGCAGGTGCCCGCTCTGGCCGGGCCAGTCCTTGGACCACTTGGCCATAAAGGTCGCCATCAGTCCGTTGCGTTGCGCCAGCACCTTGGTGAAGGTCTTGAAGAGCGCGGCACGGTCGGCAGCCTCGAGCGCTTCGGTATACGCGATGGCGGCCTCGAGCACTCCGGGGCCGGTCTCCGTGTGCAGGGCCTCGAGAGGAAAACGCATCGCTTCGCTCAAGTCGAGCAGCTGGTGATAGAACTCGGCGTGCACCGAGCTGCGCAACGCGGAATAGCCGAAGTACCCCGGCGTCATGGTCTTCAGGTCGCGGAATCCCTTGGCACGCACGGAGTCCGGCGTTTCCTCGAACATGAAGAACTCGAACTCGGCAGCCGCATTGACGCCGTAGCCCATCCCTGCGGCTCGTTCGATTACACGACGCAGCACGGCTCTCGGGCACACCGCCTCTGCCGCCTCGGCGAACTCGCCGAGGAAGAACACCATGTCGCCCTCGAAGGGCACGTCCCGGCAGGTGTCCGGCAGCAAACGAACCGGCGCATCCGGGTAGGCCGTGTGCCAGCCCGTATAGCTGACGTTGTCGTACAACTGGTCGTTCGAGTCCCACCCGAGCACGACGTCGCAGAAGCCAAAACCCTTCTCCAGCGCGGAGAAGAACTTTTCCCGGCTCATGTACTTGCCGCGCAGGATGCCATCGTTGTCGAACACGCCGACCTTGACGTGCCGGAGGCCCCGCTCCTCGACGATGGCCCTGGCCTGCGCGGCCGTCCTGACCTGCTCGGGCTTCAGCACATTCAGCCCGCCGTTTCCCCGACCGCCTTCTCGGCGGCACGGATCTGCTGCTGCAGGCCCTGGATCATCACGCCGTGCGGCGGACCCTTGAAGCGGCGCTTCTCGACGCCGAACCAGACCAGCGCCGTCACGACCAGGAACGCGACGGTGATCCACAAGGCCTTGTCGTTCGGCGGCTGGATGCCGAGGAACAGGATCAGGCAGATGGACAGGAAGACCAGCGCGGCGGTCAACTTGTATTTGCCCTCGCCCATGTCCCAGGGGCCCATCTTCGTCCAGGTCTTGCCCCAGGCGAAATAGCCTAGAACCACCGGCAGGCCATAGGAGATGAACAGGAAGATCACGGTCACCGACACGACGGTGCTGTAGACCGGCGTGTACGCCGTGAACAGCACGCCGAGCACCGCGCCCGTCCAGATCGCGGCCTCCGGCACGCGGTACTTGTGGTGCACGCGACGCAGCCGGTTCGAGAACGGCAGGCCCTGGTCGCGCGCAAACGCGAAGATCATCCGCGAGCAGGACGTCACGGTCGCGAGACCGCAGAGGTACTGCGAGACCAGGATCCCCAGGTTGAGCGTGGTCACCAGCCAGTGCGGGAAGATCGCGTTGGTCGTGTCGAAGAAGACGCCCCAGCCGCTCGCCGCCGCCTTGTCCATGTCGGGAATCGCGAGCACGAACGCGCTAAGCATCACCCAGCCCGCAAGCATCGAGATCACCACCGAGCGCACCATGCCGCGGGGCGCCGCGCGCGACGCGTCCACGGTCTCCTCGGCGGTGTGCGCCGAGGCGTCGAAGCCGGTGATGGTGTAGATCGGCAGCAACAGCCCGAGCAGGAACACAAACATCATGCTGCTCGAGACCGGCCAGACGCCGCCGCCCGCTTCGCCGCTGTAGTTGTGGAAAGTCCACAGTCGCGAGAGGTCGATGTCGGGCGCGTAGCCGAGCAGCGCGATCGTGAGCACCAGGCAGACCCCGAGAATCAGGTACCCGCTCAGGTCTGTCAGTTTCGTGGTGATGCCGATGCCGAAGTGATTGAACAGCGCCTGCGAGCCCGTGATGAGCACCATGAACAGGACCAGCTCATCGTAGCTGCCATCTAGCCCCAGGGCTGGCCCGAACGCGCCCTGGAAGAACGTATACGTGCCGACATTGATGGCGCCCAGCACGGTGATCAGGCCGAGCAGGTTGAACCAGGCCGTGAGCCAGCCCCAGCCAACGCCGCCCAGGATGGACCCCCAGTGATAGAGGCCACCGGCCGTCGGGTACGCCGAAGCGATCTGCGCCATGCCCAGCGCAAAGACCAGGGACACGAGGCAACCGAGGGGCCAGCCGATGCCGATGGCCGCGCCACCCACGCCGCCGATGCCCTGGCCCAGCGAATTGATGCCGCCGGAGAGGATGCAGATGATCGAGAAGGAAATCGCGAAATTCGAGAAGCCGTGCATCCGCCGCGCCAGTTCCTGCGCGTAGCCCATCGAGTGCAGGGTCTTGATATCTTCGGCGATGATCTTGGATTCGTCAGTGTTGGACTGTTTCGGCTCCATGGTGTCCCCCCTGCAATGCGCGTCGTTGGTAGTGTGAACCGCCGCCGGGCGTGCCAGGTTCCGTTGTTCGCACGAATCTGTGTTGGTCACCCTGGAGGCCGGCAGCGTCCCCCAGGCGGTTTCTCCCTCGGCGGAATATCCGCCGTCACTGCGAGCGTGGCAAGGGTCCAGGGGGTTGCTGCAGTGCACGATTGAGTCGGCCGGGCGATGGGAGTAAGTAATCAGCCCATGTCGACCGAGAATCACTACGTCTGCGACCTCGACAGCATGGACTGGCAGGTGGCGCAGAACTTCGAAGCCAACTTCCGCTGGGAGTACGACGACGGCCGCGAGTCGCTGCTCAACCTGTACCGCAAGGGCAAGCGCCAGCAGTGGGACTCGGACTACCGCATCGACTGGTCGCAGGACCTCGACCCCGAGAACCCGGCCGGCCTGCCCGACGAGATGATTTCGATCTTCGGCTCACCCGCCTGGCATCGGCTCGATGCGAAGGAGCGCACGAAGCTTCGACATCACATCCAGACCTGGCAACTCTCCCAGTTTCTGCACGGCGAGCAGGGTGCGCTGGTGTGCGCGGCCAAGATCGTGCAGCAGGTGCCGAACATCGACGCCAAGTTCTACGGTGCCACGCAGGTGATGGACGAGGCGCGGCACGTCGAGGCGTTTTCGCGCCTGCTGCACCAGAAGTACGAGCTCGTCTACCCGATCAATCCGTACCTGAAGAGCCTGATCGACGACACGCTGCGCGACTCGCGCTGGGACGTGACCTACCTCGGCATGCAGGTGCTCATCGAAGGCGTGGCGCTCGCGGCGTTCGGCCTCATCCGGGACTATGCCCAGAACCCGCTGTTGAAGTCCGTCACCGCCTACGTCATGCAGGACGAGGCGAGGCACGTGGCCTTCGGTCGCCTGGCGCTCAAGGACTACTACCCGCAGCTCACCGCGAAGGAACGCGACGAGCGCGAGGAGTTCGTGGTGGAGGGCTGCTACCTGCTGCGCGACCGGTTCCTCGGCGACGAAGTCTGGGAGCAGATGGAGCTCCCGATGGCCGAGTGCAAGGAGTGGGTCGACCACTCGGAACTGATGCGTGTTTACCGCACGAGCCTCTTCGCGCGCATCGTGCCGACGATCAAGGACATCGGCCTCTGGGGGCCGCGTGTCCGCAAGGCCTACGCGGACATGGGCATCCTCGGTTTCGCGAACGGCGACGTGGAGGGAATGGGACTGCGTGACGAAGAAATTGCGCGTGACCTCGACGCACGGCTCAAGGAGATCGCGAATATTGCTGCAGCCGCGAGGGCGTGACGCCCCGAAACGGCTCCCGACGGGTCAGGCGGGCGCCTTTCCGGACGTGGCGGTCGCCACGGCACGCATGGCGCGATTCGAACGATTTGCGGCTCACCAGCCGCCGAGAACACCCTGCTCATAAAGAGTGATCGCGTTGCTCGCGATGAGCAACGTCAGGCCGAGTGCCATGTGAATGCTGCGCCGGGTGGCGCGCAGGCCGATGACAGCACCGGCGGTTACGGCGGTCCAGTACCACAGGTACGTCGAACGGGTGCCCCATTCCACGCCCTTCAGAAACGTGTCCACCAGGTCGATCCCGTTCAGCAGCAGCAACCCGCCGAAGAACCACGGCCGGATCGACAGA
>Ga0315278_10006339_pt1 | contig 10745 bp, 10 predicted proteins | sample YL17G06_0_MG_FD_203880 | JGI IMG/M metagenome (GOLD analysis project Ga0315278, IMG submission 203880) | Sediment microbial communities from Yellowstone Lake, YNP, Wyoming, USA - YL17G06_0 | ecosystem: Environmental > Aquatic > Freshwater > Lake > Sediment | place: USA: Wyoming | collected... | reverse complement strand
CAAAACCTTCCGGATCACCTGAAATCGTTTTGCTCCCAATGTATAGGCTGTCTCCAGCATATCCTTATGCACATTCTTGGCTACAACGGCCACCATCAGCACGAGTTGGAAAAAACTGCCGACAAAGATGATCGCAATCTTTTCAATATCACCGATCCCGAGCCAGAGGATGAACAGGGGGATGAAAGCAGAGGCAGGCATATATCGAACGAAACCCACCACCGGTTCTGTAACCGCCTCTGCAACCTTGAAAGTCCCCATGACCAATCCTATTGGGACTCCGATAATGGCTGCGACGATAAACCCCACCATCACCCGGTATACACTGTTAAGGATATCGGCCGTGAACCCTAAATCGGTGAAAAGATCGACCCCGGCCTGGAAGACCCTTCCCGGGGACGGAAGAAATAAAGGATCAACAAATCCTCCGTAGGTAAGAATCGACCAGATGATGAGGAAGAAGGCAAAACTGCTCAGGGCAAGGACTAAATAGAGGCCTTTGTGGATGGGCTCCCTCGGACTGAGAAGATCTTCAAATCTCCGGGGAGCCCGCTCCGATTGTTTATCTTTCTTTCCATCCATTGGTTAAAGGAATGAACCATCAATTAAATCGGTTGCCTTGGGTTTGGTCTTGATCAGTTTCAATTCAAACCAGAGGTCCGCAGCACGTTGGGTCACCGTATAAAGAAGACCCTGTTTTTGCGGTGTCCCAAAGTAATCCTTATTTTCCTTCGACCCGTAGAACCGGACACCTGTCTTCTCTTTGGTAAACTCTTCAGGTTTTTGTCCCGTGAATTTGGCCATGATGGGATCCGCTTCTTTCGGATTCTCGGCAGCAAATTTGACCGCCTCATTCCATCCGGCCACGATCTTCTTCACATCGGCTCCCCGCTTTTTCAAAAAGTCAGGTTTGAAGGCAAGAGAGTCAACGATAATCCCAGGGGTCTTATCGCTCGAAAGGAGGACATGGCCAAAAGGTGTCTCCCTTGCCTTGGAGAGCCACGGTTCCCAGGTCACCGCAGCATCGACCTTCCCTGCTACAAAAGCGGAGCCCGCATCGCCCGCCTTCATATCGATCGTCTTGAGATCAGCAAGCTTCATCCCATTTTCTTTCAGTACATAATTGAGCCAGAAGTAGCTCGCTCCTGCACCGAGTTGAGCCGCTACAGTCTTCCCTTTGAGATCTTTGATCGTCTTAATCTCTTTTTTCGACACAATGCCGTCACCGCCATGTGAATCATCAAGGGCTAAGACCTGTTTCACTGGAATCGGGTTTTCGGCTGCGGCTGTCATCACATGCGTATCCACCGTCGTCGCCATTCCCTGGATTTTGTCGCCCGCAAAGGCCGCCCTTCGGTCTGCAGGGCTTTCGATCACAACGATCTCCACCTCTATACCCTGTTTCTTGAAAAATCCCTTTTCCTTAGCCAGGTACAATGGAGCATATCCAAGCCAGGTGGACATCCCTAATTTGATAGGCTCAGCACCAAACGCAGACCCAGCTACAAGAAATACCAAAACCATCATTCCCACAACCCAACTCTTCTTCATACTCTGTTCCCTCCTTCTTTGAATTTATCTGGTCCAGAAGTTCTCCCCGTAATTCCTGGACAAGAAACTGTGAAATTATTATCATAAAGATTAAAGAAAATCAAATAATTTATCGCGACTTAAAATAATCCCCCTACCCCCCTTTCCACTCTCTGTAGCAGCTCCCCAGATTCGATCAGGAGTTGGATCTTTTTTATATCTTCACTGAACCTCCGATCTCCCTTGATCGGCGGAACTTTCTCTCTAACGACTCGATACGCCTCTTCAACCCCAATTCCGGGCCGTAGGGGAAGCAGGAATTCCAGCCCCTGTGTAGCACACAGCAATTCCATCGCCAAAATATACTCCACATTCTTTACAATATCCCTTCCCTTTCTGGCGGCGATCGTTCCCATCGATACATGGTCTTCTTTATCTGCAGAGGTGGGGATGGAGTCGACGCTCGCTGGATGAGTAAAGACTTTATTTTCAGAGGCCAATGCAGCAGCACTCACTTGGACCATCATCAATCCCGAATGGAGCCCTCCTTCAGGAGTAAGAAATGCAGGCAATCCGGATAAGGCGGGATTGATCAATTTTTCAATCCTTCTCTCGGAGATCCCTCCCAATTCGGCGACCACTATCCCCAGGAAATCAAGGGCAAAGGCAACCGGCTCTCCGTGGAAATTCCCGCAGTTCAGGATCTTTCCTTGATCGGGAAAGATCAAAGGATTGTCCGTCGCTGAGTTCACTTCGATCTCAAGGATCTTACGAACAAATGCCAATGCATCTCTCACCGCCCCATGGACCTGGGGAATGCAACGAAGGGAGTACGCATCTTGAATCTTTGAACAGAATTTGTGAGATTCGGCAATTTCACTATCGCGGTCCAATTTCTGAAAGTTTTTTGAAACCGCAAGGTGCCCTGGAAAGGGGCGTACTTTCTGAATATCCAGATCGAAAGCGCTGAGCGTTCCCTTCAGGGCTTCTAAAGTGCATGCACCAACGATGTCTGCCACCTTACAAAGCCGCTCCGCTCTGAGTAGAGCAAGAAGGCCAACAGCCGTCATGACTTGAGTGCCGTTGATGAGGGCAAGACCCTCTTTTGCCTTTAAGGTAACAATAGGAATGCCTGCTTTCTCCATTGCCTTCTTCCCTGGCATCACCTTCCTCTGAAATACCGCCTCTCCCTCCCCTATCAGAACGGATGTGAGGTGGGCTAATGGTGCAAGGTCTCCGCTTGCACCCACAGACCCTTGTTCGGGGATCAGAGGGTGGACACCTTTGTTGATCATATCAATGAGTCGCTTCAGAACCTCCATCCGAACCCCTGAATACCCCATGGCAATCACGTTTGCTCTGAGCACCATGATGGCACGGGTTGTCACTTCGTCGAAGAGGGGTCCCACCCCGACCGAATGGCTTCGGATGAGATTTCTCTGAAGTGCCTCGATCTGAGATCGGTCAATCAACTGGTCGGAGAGCATTCCGAACCCTGTGGTCACCCCATAAATCTTCTCGCCTTGTCGAAGAGCCTTCTCAATAAAATCTCTTGACCGTCTCACCTTTTTTTGCTACGGAAGAGGAGAGTTTCACCTGGGCCCTTCCTTCGGCCAACTCCAATACTTCCTCCAAGGTGAGATGTTCGCCGTCAAGTGTAACTCTAATCATGTTGTCACCCTCCTATCCTCACTACCCTCATTTTTTAGTAGGTGATCCCCACATCAGGGCATTTGGGGAAATGTGATAAGAATAATTTTATTGCTTTTGCCCGTGTCCGGGTTTCTTTAAAAAATTTTCCTGACCAATCTTTCCATGAACAGGACATACTCTTCGGCATTCCCAGCAGGCAAAGAGTTTGAAACCCCTTGGAGTCGTCATCATATGGAACTTCCGACATTGTTTCTGGGCCACCTTCCCTCTTCGGATAGCCTTCGCAGGACACGATCTGATGCAAAGATTACAGCCTGTACAAAGTACTTCTTTAAAGAGCGGATCACCCTTCAAAGGCAAATTCGTGACGATCGAAGTGAGATTGACCCGGTTTCCAAACTCCGGTGTCATCAAAAGCGAGTTTCTCCCTAATTGACCTAAACCTGCTAAGACAGCGGCGTGTTTATGCGAAAGATCACCTCTTCCATGTTGTTTTTCAGCATCCCATGAAAGATAGGGCATATCCGCAGGAATCGCTAATGCTCTCCCTCCTCTTTTTTCGATGAAGCAAGATAATTCATATGCACAGTTATCAAGAGCACCAAAGAGGTTTTCATAAACCCTCGTTATAGCTGCCCTGGACTTTCCGTTTAATACTCCGATGGGGAAATATTTCCCAATAACAATCACTGATTGGGCATCTGACATCACATCCCTTGGGTTGAAACCTTTTGGGGCCTTTTCAAATCTTTCTACTGGAGCAATACCAACCACATCAGCTCCTTTTCGCTTTGCAAATCCCTTTATCTTGTCTTCCCATCCTCTTCTCATTAACGTCTTCATGAACCACCTCTATGATGAAACCTTAATTACTTTTAAGCTCTTCAAGTATCTTTGATTGGGCCCGGTCGACCTCAATCAAAAAAATCGATGACCTGTCTTCCGTATCCCATTCGTTCATCCATGAAGACCAAAAACTTTGTCAAAATATCCCGTTCTGCCAACACCCGAACCCCTCGGTGAAACCATGTGGCTCGTTTATTCCATGGACAGACACGGATGCAGACAGAGCAGTGCGATCCGTTCTTCACCCACCAATCGAGACATTTCATGGCATGAACAGGCCACTTCAGCAGACCTCGGGCGTTCGATTCATCCCAGGGTTCAGCGGTCCGCTCTCCTGATTTGATGGCACCGCTCGGACAGTGGCGTGAGCATCGTTCGCATTTCTCACAGAAGGCTTGAACCCCAATGTCCACCGGGCGGTCCGCCTCCAGCGGAAGATCGGTAAAGACCTTGCCGATTCTGCACCTGGGCCCGAACTCCCGTGTCATGAGTAACCCCATTCGTCCCATTTCCCCCAGACCTGCATCCACAGCAAAGGCAATATTGATCCCTAATTCGTTGACCGATGGAATCGCTTTGTAACCGATCTCCCTGATGAAGGTGGCCAAGGAGCAAGCGGTAAATCCCATCTTTGAATAGACCAGGTCGGTATCAGGTTCAACCGCAGGAGTCCGTTTGATCATTTCATAGTCCATCTCCTGAATAAGGACGATAACATATTGATAGCCTTCCGCGATCTCGATCGGCTCCCCGGGCTGTCCTGCCCCACAGTAATGGGCATTCTGGTATCCCCAGTGGCTGTAAACCCATGATCGGTTCAATTTGGCAATCCCCACCAGATCGGCACCGAGCCAGTGGGCCACTTTTTTGATGATCCGTGTCATCTCGTTCGATGTCAACTGCTCAACCTTGAATTCCCGGTTGAACTGAGCCTCACTTTCTCTTCCATACTGTGTCTGTCTCATGACATATTCCACGGTTCGACCTGAAACCCAGAGGCCGTGATCGAGAACCGTCTTTCCACGAATCTTTCTCTTGATATTCTCAACACTCTTTTCATGCATCTTGTCGTATTTACTTCCGGCTGGATCGACCCTGCCCCTGCTAAACCCTGTGAGACGGTCATCGAATCGCTCAAAGGGGCCTACGATATATTTTTTGTAAGTTGGCTCACTGACAAACTTCATCGGCTAACCCCTTTCATATTCCCATATAGGCCTTTTTCAGATGTTCATCTTTCAGGAGTTCGGCCCCTGTTCCACTTAAAACAATCCGGCCATTCTCAAGGACATAACCACGATGGCACATATTGAGAGCGTTAAAGACATTCTGTTCCACTAAGAGAATGGTCACTTTCTCCCTGTTGATTTCCTGAAGAGTCTGAAAGGTTTTTCCCACAAGGATAGGAGCCAACCCTAAAGAGGGTTCATCCACCGTGAGGAGTATCGGCTTTGCCATCAAACCTCTGGCAATCGCCAGCATCTGTTGTTCTCCTCCACTCAGGGACCCAGCTATTTGATTCTTGTGTTCGTAGAGTTGGGGAAATAGTTCATAAACTTTTTTTATAGAATCGCTGATCCTTGTCTGAGACCTCTGAGCATAAGCACCGACTTCTAGGTTTTCTTGGACCGTCATGAGCGGAAAGACACGTCGGCCTTCAGGGATGTGGACGATTCCGCTTTCCACAATTTCATAGGGAGGCTTTCTGACGAGTTGTTTCCCTTGAAATTGTATTGATCCCGACGTTTTTTTCAGGAGGCCTGAAAGGGACCGTAAAAATGTACTTTTGCCGGCTGCATTGGCCCCGACAATGGAAACAATTTCTCTCTCATTAACTTCGAGATCGATGTCAAAAAGCACCTGAACATCGCCATAATAAACTTTCAATTTATCAACCTTGAGCAATAAGGTATTCCTCCCCCAAGTAGGCTTTGATAACTTTTTGGTCAGATACAATCTGGGATGGCTCTCCTTCAGCAATTTTTTCTCCATAGTTTAAAACAATAATTCTGTGCGATACCCTCATGATGACGCCCATAATATGTTCTATGATGAAGAGGGCAATTCCGGAATCAGCTAAGTTTCTCATCAATCTTGTCATCTCTTGAAGTTCAGTTGGGTTGAGACCTGCCATGACCTCATCCAACAAGAAAAGTTTGGGCGAAGTGGCCAGCCCTCGGGCAATTTCGAGCCTTTTCCGGTCTGCAATAGTGAGATTTCTTGCAAGAAGATCCCTTTTTCCGCACAGCCCGACGAACTCCAGAATCTCCTCTGCCTTTCTTTCTGCCTTTTTTAAAGTTTTCTCCCTACTTAAAGCACCGATCATAACATTCTTGATCACGGGGATATTACTGAATGGTTTTGTGATCTGAAATGTCCTACAAAGTCCTAACATACAAATGATTTCCGGATTCAACCTGGTAATATCAATGTTGTCAAATTTAACATACCCTGTTTTTGTGCGATAAAATCCGCTGATGACATTAAAGAGCGTCGTCTTACCAGCCCCATTAGGTCCAATGAGGCCAACCACATCGCCTGGTTCGATTGCCAAACTGATATGGTTGAGGACCGCGTTTCCTCCGAACCACTTACTCACGTCATGGACTTCAAGCATGAAAAACCTTTCTCCATTAAATCTTCTTCAATCCGGGAACCCTCTCCTTGAGGCTTGTGGAAATTCCCTGAGGCATATATAAAAGAACAAGGACAAGAATGATTCCATAGATGATCATATGGAGGCCGGGCAAGGATGTTCCCATTTTTGCTCGAAGCAGGATGGTGATGGGAACAAAGATCATCGCTCCAATTGCTGGGCCAAGGGCTTTTCCAATCCCACCCACGATTGCAAAAAGAGCCACCTGGACTGAGATCTGGATTCTGATGACGCTTGTTGGATCAATAAAAACGACATATTGGGCATAAAAGGTACCGATGATGGCTGAAAGAAATGAACTCAGACCCATGGCGATCAATCTCACCTTACCCGTTCTGACCCCGAGGGCACGTGCTGCATCCTCATTCTCTCGAAAAGCTGTAAGATAATATCCAAGCCTCGAATGCTCGATGGCATATGAGATCCCAATTACCATAAGAAAAAAGAAGAGACCAATATAGACATAGGGTAGTTTGCTGGCAAAAGAAAAATTGTATAGGCTTGGTTGAATCGGTAGGGCAAGCCCTTCGGACCCTCCGGTGAGAGGTCGCCAATTCACAGCGATGATATAACCCACCTCGCCGAAGGCCAAGGTCGCCAAAGCAAAGTAATGACTTCTCAGCCGGAAGCAAACCACTCCCAGAATAAGACCAATACATGAAGCAAGCAACCCCCCAACGAACATTCCAAGCCATGGGGTCAGGCCAAAATGGAGGAGAAGGAGTGTGGATGTATAGGCTCCGATCCCGAAAAAGGTGTTATGGCCCAAAGATACCATCCCAGCATATCCAGCAAGGATATTCCATGCTCCAGCAAAGGCACCCCAAATGAAAATCAGAATGAGCCCATCGAGATAAAAGTCATTTCTGATCAATAGCGGTAAAATACACAAAAACAGAACTGCAAACCCCGCAAGGATGAATCTTAGCCATTTTTTATATGTTCTTGATTCATTAATCGATGGTTTCAATGTGTTCTAATTCCTCCTCTTCTTTCAGCCCAAAAAGGCCAGATGGTCGCACCACTAGGACTGCAATAAATACAAGAAAATAGATAGCCTGTTTACTTTCCTGCCCTATCCAGTAACTTGAAAAAATCTCCACAATACCAATAATAAAACCGCTGACCATAGCACCGACCACACTGCCCATTCCTCCCAAAACCACCACTACAAACATAACGAGGACAAAATCGAATCCAACAAAGGGGTGAACTGTATAGATTGGTACCAAAAGGCCTCCTGCTAATCCGACTAGCACGATTCCGATGGCAAATGTTAATTTATAGATCCTATCAATATTGATACCCATGAGAAGTGCCGCAGAACGATCCTGTGAGGTTGCCCGAATAATCTTACCAGTATAGGAGAATTTTAGAAAAAGATAAAACGCAATAGAAAGCGAGACGGCTAAAACAAAGGCTATAAGACGTGCTGGATTCACCATGATCTTCTCGATGGAAAGAAGGGGGAAAGGTCCAAGGACAATTGAATTAGTGGCATAACTTAGGTTAATGCTTCTAAAATCTGCAGACCAGAAGAGAAGCACCATATTTTGAATAATGGTTGAAAGTCCAACCGTAATAAAGATCTGACAAAGAACGGAAGAACTCAGTGTAGGTTTGATAAAAAGATAATAGGTAATGATCCCAATGAGAAAAACCAAAGGAACCATGAGGAGGGTGGACAAATAGGGATCGATATGGAAATAATGATAAAGCCAGAAAGAAATATACATGGCAATCATTAAAAATTCACCATGGCCAAAATTGACGATCTTCATCACCCCAAAGATGAGTGTCAGTCCAATGCTTGCCAAGGAATAGATTCCCCCCAGCAAGATCCCAGCAATCAATAGTTGAAGATATAAGGTCAGATCCATGTAACCCTTCTCACCTGTCTAAAACCTAAAAAGTTTTTCAAAAGTTGAATGGGGAATAAGCAGGCAGGAGTGCAATATCCTGCCTGCTAAAGGTAATGCTCGGTTCGTTATAATCTTGGTTCGGCGGAAGCAATCTCCTTCGGATAGATCAGCTTAAGTTCTCCATCCTGCCACTGATTGATACCTGCGGAAGCATAAATATTCTGTCCTGCATTCTTTTCGCCGGGTTTAGCAAATTTAATCCCCCAATTCAGGACACCCTTTCCCGGTGGGATGTCCAGATCGAGGGCAGCTTCACGTAGTTTTTCTGGATCGAGGCTTTTAGCCTCCGGCAGAATAAATTTGTATAAAATCCAGGCTCCGGCAAATCCAACAAAAGAGGTAGGATTGGGGTATTCTCCTCTGTGTGTATCCTTGTATCGTTTCACAAACTCCATGGCATCTCTCTTCTGCTGGGTCGTCAATCTCTCAACGGAGATTTCTGACGGAATACCTCCTGCCATGACACCATTGGCTTCCTTTCCAAAGGCTTGAACAAAGTCCGGGTTACCTTGGCCTGCTGTTGTTCCAATGACAATTGTTTTCAACTGCAATTCCTTTACCTGCCTATGAAAGAGGATAGAGTCGTTGATATACTGTGCGGCTAAAACAATATCAGGCTTGGCCTGCTTGAGCTTCAAAACGAGACCTGAAAGGTCTACCGATTTAGCACTATAGATCTCTGTCGCTACCACATTGAGACCTAAGGCCTTCGCCCTTTCGGTCAATCCCTTCCCTGTGGATGTCCCAAATGCACTATCCTCATGGACGATGCCGAGGCGTAGCTCTTTAGCCTTCTTTCCAATTTTGGGAGCCACAACTTCAGCCGCAAAATCGACCATTTGAAAAGCCATCATATCACTATCAAAGGTTGTTCTGAAAACATACTTAAACCCTCGACCGGTAATAGCGCCAGAAATGCCTTCATTCTCCAGGTAAAAAACCTTGTTTTTTTCAGCTACAACTGTGGCGGCCATCGAAAGTGTACTGGCTTGCGTCCCCATGATGGCTGTAACTTTTTCATTCGTGATCAATCGGTTCGCCTCACTCGCTGCGGCTTGAGGGTCAGGGGCATCAGCGCTGACCAGAACGACCTTCTTCCCCAAGACCCCTCCTCCCTCATTAATCATTTCCGTTGCAATCTTCACCCCGTCGAAATTCTTAATCCCATTCTTTGCAAGGGGTCCGGTCAGAGGGAGAATGGTTCCAATGCGCCAGATATTTTCCTGTCCATAGACCGCTTCCCCAATTAAAAAAAGGCTGAACAGAAGAAAAGTTATCAAACACGATAAAAAATACTTTTTCATTTTTAGATCCTCCTTTCTGCGAATTTGTTTTTAGATGCCCCCTCTTCTACACTACGTCTTTGGTGTGATAGATCGTCACCCCTGGGATTTTAATCCCTTTCTCTTTCGCAGTTTGAATCGACTCTCCATAGCCTGCATCGGTATGGCGCATCACACCCGTTCCAGGATCGGTCGTCAATACCCTCAACAGTCTCCTCTCCGCCTCCTTCGTTCCATCCGCCACCACAACCATTCCCGCATGGATGGAATATCCAATACCAACGCCCCCTCCATGATGCACTGAGACCCAGGTCGCCCCTGCAGCCACATTAAGAAGCGCATTCAAAATGGGCCAGTCGGCAATGGCATCGCTCCCATCCTTCATCCCCTCTGTCTCACGATAGGGAGAAGCCACTGACCCGCTATCCAGATGATCCCTGCCAATGACAATCGGTGCCTTCAATTTCCCCTTTGCCACCATATCGTTAAAAACTTTTCCAATCCGTGCCCTCTGACCATACCCCAACCAGCAGATCCTGGCAGGGAGTCCCTGAAACTTCACCCTCTCCTTGGCCAATCGAATCCACCTCGCCAAAGAGGCATCCTCAGGGAATTCTTTCAAAATGGCCTCATCCGTCTTGTAGATGTCTTCAGGATCTCCTGATAGAGCAGCCCAACGGAAAGGTCCCTTCCCCTCACAAAAGAGAGGTCGAATAAAGGCAGGGACAAATCCAGGATAATTGAATGCCTCTTTCACACCTGCCTGGAAGGCCTGTGCTCGAATATTATTGCCGTAGTCGAAGACGATGGACCCCTTCTTCTGTAATTCCAACATGGCTTGAACATGGATGGCCA
>Ga0315278_10006338_pt1 | contig 10746 bp, 11 predicted proteins | sample YL17G06_0_MG_FD_203880 | JGI IMG/M metagenome (GOLD analysis project Ga0315278, IMG submission 203880) | Sediment microbial communities from Yellowstone Lake, YNP, Wyoming, USA - YL17G06_0 | ecosystem: Environmental > Aquatic > Freshwater > Lake > Sediment | place: USA: Wyoming | collected... | reverse complement strand
TAGGGGCTGCCGGTGACGACCCGGACGCCGAGCCGGTGTGCCTCGTCCGCCCCCGCGAAGGCGTCCACGACATAGAGCGGGTCCCGTAGCGCGAGGTACGCGAGCACCTTCGCGCGCAGAGCCTCGAAACGATCCTCGGACAGCGGCTGGTTGACCTGACCCCACCAGATGCGGCCGGCGGAGCCGGGCTCGTCGACGACGAACTTGTCCTTCGGCGAGCGGCCGGTGTGCTGCCCCGTGTCGACGACGAGCGGGCCCCCGTGCGCGAGCCGGCCGTCACCGCGCTGCAACGCGTCGGTATAGAGCTCGGCGGTCGTGGGGTTCCAGACAACGCGACCGGCGGCGTCGATCCCATGCCTCTCCAGACCGACGCGGCCCCGGGTCGGAGTGATCGTCATCTGCGCACCTCCTTCGAGTTCTCGTTGCGGAAACAGAAGTCAGCACGGGTCGCGCGAGGACCTTCGGACGCTTCGCGCGATCGTCCCCATGGTACGCGTGCACCGACCCGCGCGGTCCGGTTCGCCGCCCGCTCTGACATGTCTCGGGCGTCGTCAGAGAACGGCGGAAATCGAGTCCGCCTCCGTCACGTCCACGTCGCGGGCCACGAGCTCTGCGTAGCGCCCGCCCGCCGCGATCAGCTCGTCGTGGGTGCCGATCTCGGCCACCCGGCCACGGTCGAGCACGACGATCTGGTCGGCGTCGCGCACGGTCGAGAGGCGATGGGCGATCGCGATCGTGGTGCGGCCCTCCGCGAGCCGCTCGAGCGCTTCCTGCACGAGACGCTCCGTCTGCGTGTCGAGCGCCGAGGTGGCCTCGTCGAGCAGGAGGATCGGCGGGTTGCGGAGGATCGTGCGCGCGATCGCCATGCGCTGCTTCTCGCCGCCCGAGAACCGGTAGCCACGCTCGCCGACGACGGTGTCGTAGCCGTCGGGTAGCGACGCGATCAGATCGTGGATCTGCGCTGCACGCCCGGCCTCCTCGACGTCCTCGTCGCTCGCATCGGGCCGTGCGAAGCGCAGGTTCTCGCGCACGGTCGCGTGGAACAGGTACGTCTCCTGCGACACGACCCCGATACACGCGGCGAGCGACTCGAACGACAACTCACGGACGTCGATGCCGTCGATCGTGACATTTCCCTCGGTCGCGTCGTAGAGACGTGCCACGAGGTACCCGGTGGTGGTCTTGCCGGATCCGGTCTCTCCCACGAGAGCGGTCTTCGTGCCGGCTGGAACGCTGAACGTGACGCCGTCGAGCGTCCAGGCGTCGTCGCCGTAGCGGAAGCGGACGCCGTCGAAGGCGACATCACCGCGGGGCCGGTCGATCGCGCGCGTGCCCGGCACGATGTCGATCGGCTGGTCGAGGTACTCGAAGATCCGGTCGAACAGCGCGAGTGAGCTCTGCACCTCGATCTGGACGCCGAGCAGGCCGCCGATCGGGAAGAAGAGGCGTGTCTGGAGTGTCGTGAAGGCGACGAGCGTGCCGATCGAGATCGCCCCGACCCCGCGCGAGATCGACCAGCCGGCGAACCAGTAGACGAGCGCCGGCATCACGGCGAACGTCATCTGGATCGCCGCCATCATCCAGCGCCCCGTCATGCGGCTGCGCACCTCGAGGGAGGCGAGCCGGCGCGACTCGTCCGAGAAGCGGACGGCCAGATCGTCGGAGCGGCCCATCGTCTTCCCGAGCAGGATCCCGGAGACGGACAGAGACTCCTGCACGATCGACGACACGTCGGCAAGTGACACCTGCCGCTCAGCGGTCACCTTCTTGCGCTCTTCGCCGACGCGCTTCGTGAGCCAGACGAACAGGGGCAGCAGGATCAGAGCGAAGACCGCGAGGCGCCAGTCGAGCAGGAACATCGCGACGACCGTCGCCAGCACCGTCGTCACGTTCGAGAGCACGGAGGTCGCGGTGGAGGTGACCACGGTGTCGATGCCGCCGATGTCGTTCGCAATCCGGCTCTGCACCTCGCCGGTGCGGGTGCGCGTGAAGAACGCGAGCGAGAGGCTCTGCAGGTGGCGGTACACGGAGGTGCGCAGGTCGTGCATGACCGCCTGGCCGACCTGGTTGGAGAGCAGGGTCTGGAAGACGCCGATCGCCCCCGTGACGATCGGGATCAGGATCATCCCCGCCACGAGGATCGTGAGCAGGCCCATGTCGACGGCACCGCCCGGAGACTGGGGCAGCGCGGTGTCGAGCACGCCCTTCAACAGGAACGTCGGGATCACCCCGAGAGCGGCAGCGAGGACGATCAGCCCACAGACGACGGCCAGCCTCGCGCGGTAGGCGCCGAAGAGCGGAAAGATGCGGCGCAGGTTCGCCTTTCGCACCGCCGGGTCGGCGGGCCGCACCGGCTGCTCGGTGACGTTGTCTGGGCCGAAGCGGCGTCCTGGCACGTGCCTAGAGTGCCTGCAGGGGGTCAGTCCAGGTCGAGAGCGATCCGGAGCGCATCGTCGAGACGGCGCATCGGTTCGGGCCCGAGCGACCCTCGATAGGCGCCGAGCTCGGACTTCGGCATCGTGAAGAGGTTGTCGCAGTTGATCACGCACTCCCGCAGGAGCCCTTCCCGGACGCCGACGCCCACCTCCGTCGAGAGGCCACGAACGGTGCTCGTGATGCCGGCGACGGTGACGTTCGCGAGCAGGGGGATGGCCTGGTCACGCGTCACGATCACGGCGGGATGCCCCCCGCCGGGTACGGCGACGTCATGGATGTCCCCGCGGTTCAGAGGGGCTCCTGGCCACGTTCCTCCGCCGCGACCCAGGCGGCGAAGAGTGAGAGGCCGAGTTGGCCCACCCATTCCTCCTGCGGGAACTTCGAGTAGCCGCGCCGGTACTCCTCCTCGAGCTCCCGGTCCCGCTCCTGCTGCAGGACGAGCCGGAGACCGTGGCGCAGGGCCTCGCTCCTGCTCGCGAAGTGACCGGCGGCGACGGCCGCATCCAGACGCTCTACATCCCTTGCCGGGATGCGAATTGGGATTTGAACCGTCATACGAGCATGGTAGTAGCGCGGAAGCAGGCCCGCAAGTGACCGTTCGGGGCAGGAGCGCGGGTGTCTCCCTCCGGGTGTCTCCCTCCGGGTGTCTCCCTCCGGGTGTCTCCCTCCGGGTGTCTCCCTGCGGGTGTCTCGCGGGGGTCCCTCTCGGTTCAGCTGCCGAGCGCCTCGACGGCTGCCCGCAGCCGCACCGTGAGAGCCGACGCCAGCTCGGCGGTCGGCTCCGCGCGGTCGACCGGGAGCGGCTCGCCGATCAGCACGACGACACGCGGGAACCCGACATGGCGCGGCCGCAGCGCTTCGTCGGTACCGATGATCCGCACCGGCAGGAGGGGCGCCCCGCTCGCGAGTGCGAGGCGCGCCGCGCCACGGCGCCATGCGTCGCGGCGCACCGAGCCCTGAGGGAAGATGCCGACGGCCTCCCCCAGCTCGAGCGCCGCGAGCGCGGTCGCGATCGCGGCGGTGTCGCCCGTGTCGCGAGCGACGGGGATCGCCCCGAGCGCGTCGAGCACGGGAACGAGCGGGCGCAGCTTCCACAGCTCGGCCTTCCCGAGGTAGCGCAGCGGCCGCTCGATCGAGACCGAGAGCACGAACGGGTCGAGCACCGAGACGTGGTTGGCAGCGACCACGACCGGGCCCTCGGCAGGCACACGTTCGGCACCACGAACCTCGAGCCGGTAGAGGGTGCGCACCACCGGGACGAACGCACGCCGGACGGCGACGTAGATCAATACCGTGGCCCGCTGGAGGGAAACGTCGGCAGCGCGTCGTTCGACGACCGCGACAGCACGATCTGCAGGTCGCGCAGCGAGCGGATCGCGAAGCCCGCCTCGCAGAACGAGAGGTAGAACGTCCAGATCCGGAGGAAGCGGTCGTCGTAGCCGAGCGCCCGCACCCGCTCGACGTTGCGCCACACGTTCTCGCGCCACTCGCGCAGCGTGCGTGCATAGCCGACCCCGATCTCCTCGACCCCGTGGATCATCAGCCTCGTGGTTGTGACCGCCTTCGCGATGGCGCCGAGCGACGGCAGCAGAGAGCCGGGGAAGATGGTCTGCTGGATCCAGTCCGGCCGGCGCCGGTACCGCTCGAAGCGCTCGTCCGGCACACCGATCGTCTGGACGCACGCAAGCCCGTTCCGACCGAGCAGGCGGTCGATCGCGGCGAAGAAGCCCCCGTACTCGGCCAGGCCGATCGCCTCGAACATCTCGATCGACACGACCTTCGTGAAGCGGCCCCGGGTGAGGCGGTAGTCCTGCTCGCGGATCTCGACGCGGTCCTGCAATCCTGCCGCGGCGACCCGCTCCCGGGCGAACGCGGCCTGGCTCGGAGAGAGCGTCAGCCCCGTCACGCTGCAGCCGACCTCACGGGCCGCGAAGAGCGCGAAACCGCCCCAGCCGCAGCCGATCTCGAGCAAGCGGTCGTCCGGACCGAGCATGACCTTCTCGGCGATGCGATGGAACTTGGCAATCTGGCCCTCCTCGAGCGTCATCCCCGGCTGCTCGAAGTAGGCACAGGAATAGGTCATCGTGGGGTCGAGCATCAGGCCAAAGAGATCGTTGCCGAGGTCGTAGTGGGCGCGGATGTTGTCGCTTGCAGCACCGAGCGTCTGGCGCGGGCGCCGCTCCGGCCGTAGCTCCTGCAAGCGGTACAGGCGCTGCAACAGAGGGTGCTGCGCCGACGTCTCGAGGTTGCGCCCGAGCAGCGAGAACAGGCCGACGAGATCGTCGCAGTCCCAGTCCCCGTCGACGTACGACTCGCCGAAACCGACCCGGGTCTTGATCGCGAGCTTCTGCCAGAACGCATCCGGCCGGCGGATGTCGACGACGATCGACGGCCCTGCTCCGTCTCCGAAGCGGCGGCCCCTGCCGTCGGGGTAGCGCAGCACGACCTCCCCGCCCTCGATCGCGTCGAGCGCCCGAAAGGCGAGCCGCCGGGCCACCTCCCGGGCCGGCCTCACCGCTTCACACTCCCCTGCCCCGGCAGGTACGGCGGCTTGCGGTAGAACGGCGTCCGCTTCAGCCTCAACCGCAGCGCCTGCCAGTGGATGCGGGCGATCACCTTCGCAGGCATCAGCGGGTAGCGGAGGAGCACGAAGCGCAGGGAGCGTGGGGTCAGCCGCACGCGACGCGCGGTCAGCGTGGCGTGGAAGTCGCGCCTGCCCTCCTCGTGCACGTCCATGCGGACGCTCAGCTCCGCGCCGGGCTCACTGAACCACCACGTGTAGGACTGGTCCATGGGCATGAACGGCGACACGTGCAGCTGCTTGTCCGTCTCGAACACCCGGCGCGCGGGCTCTCCACCGGGCGCAGGGCGCAACACGTACGGGAGCCGCTCCCCGAACGTGTTGTTCACCTCGGCCACGATGCAGGCGAGCGAGCCGTCCGCATACCGGCACCACCAGAACGAGACGGGGTTGAAGACGTAGCCGAGCACGCGGAGGTTCGTCAGCACCTCGATGCGGCCACCCTCGCCGAGCTCGATCCCGCTGTCGCGCAGGGTCGTGTGGATGTCGATGTGGTCGGCGTCACGGAAGCTCGTCGCCGCCCGGCGGTTCCAGCCGAACAGCGGCAGGACGCGGTCGAGCAGGGGCAGTTCGTCGAGGTCGATCAGGGTCATGTAGACCGGGTAGCGGAAGACGTGGTCCCGTGGCGAGCGGCGCGCGTGCATCACGGTGCCGACGTAGAGCGCCGACCTCACCATTCCACCCCGAAGGCGCGGGCGGCGAGCAACCCCGACGTGAGCCCATCTTCGTGAAACCCGTTCCCCTGCCAGGCGCCGGCGAACGCCGTCGCCCGGTGCCCGTTGAGGGATGGGACCTCGGCGCTCGCCGCACGGCTCTCGAACGTCATCTGTGGGTGCGCGTACTCGATCACACGGATGATCGCGTGGGGGTCGATCTCGTCGGTGCGGTTCAGTGTCACGCAGTAGTCCCGCCTCGCGTCGAGCTTCTGCAGGCGGTTCGCGTAGTACGTCAGCGACGGCTTCCCGGCGGGCACCCCGCATCCCGGTGACTGGTAGTTCCACGACGAGCGATCGGATTTCCGTCCCGGCAGCAGGCGGGTGTCGGTGTGCAGCACCGCCTGGTTGGTGGTCGTCCGGAACGCACCGAGCACGCGGCGCTCGTCGTCGGACGGGTCGGAGAGGAGCGCCAGCGCCTCGGGCGCGTGCGTCGCGACGACGACGCCGTCGAAGCGGCGCACCTCGCCGTCGCCCGTGCGCAGGTCCACCCCGCCCTCCACACGGGCCACCGAGCGCACGGGCAGGCCCAGGTGCAGCGGCGCCCCGATCCGCTCGACGACCGCGCGGACATAGGTACGGCTGCCGCCGGTGACGGTGCGCCAGTGACGGCGGCGCAGGCCGAGCATCGAGTGGGTGCGGAAGAAGTCGATCCCGTAGGCGGCCGGGAGCTCGAGCGCCCGGCCGGGAGCCACCGACCACAGCGCCGAGGTCATCGGCACGAGGTAATGCCAGCGGAACGAGTCGGAGTAGCCCTCGTCCCGCAGGAACCGGTCGAATGTCTTCCCCGCCGCGTCGGCGTCCCCGGCTGTGCGGAGGAAACGGAGGATCTCACCGAGCAACCTGCGCCCGGCTCGCCACGGCCGCCGGCTCGACCACTCGACGCCGCAGCCGCACGTCATCGAGAACGACATCTCCGAGGGCTGAGTGACAACGCCGAGCTCCCGGAAGAACCGGGTCAGATTCGGGTAGTTCGCCTCGTTGTGCACGATGAACCCCGTGTCAACCTCGTGCGAGCCCGCCGTGACGGTGTTCGTGTGCCCGCCGGGATACGTGTTCGCCTCGAACAACTCGACCTCGTGGGCTCGCGCGAGCGCGTAGGCCGCGCCGAGCCCTGCAACGCCCGTCCCGATGATCGCTATCTTCATCACTGCGTGATTCGCCCCTGCCAGTCGACCGGATGACACGATCATGTCGGAAGTAGCCGAAGTCGCCGTTGCGACAGTGCGCGAGAGCACCACGCGCGCAAGCCAGGTCGTCACGCTCCTCGCCGTCGTGATCCCGCCGCTCGGGCTCCTGGCCGTCGCCGTGGGGCTCTGGGGCGTCGCACTCTCGCCTGTCGACGTCGTGCTCTTCCTCGTCCTCTACGTGGTCTCGGGTCTCGGGACGACGGTGGGCTACCACCGGCTGTTCACGCACCGCAGCTTCGAGACGACGAAGACCGTGCGTGCGGCGTTCGCGATCCTCGGCTCGATGACGGTGCAGGGGCCGGTGACGCAGTGGGTCACGGATCACCGCAAGCACCACGCGCTCTCCGATGAGGCAGGCGACCCCCACTCACCGCACGCGGGGTTCGCCCCGAACGCCCGGGGAGCCCTGCAGGGCTTCTGCCACGCGCACCTGGGCTGGCTGTTCCACGCGAAGGGGATGGAGCGCGGCGAGCACTACGGCAAGGACCTCTACGAGGACAGTCTGATCCGGCGCATCGACCGCCTCTACTTCCTCTGGGTGTTCGTCAGTTTCGCGCTGCCGTTCGCCGTCGGCTATCTCGCCGGCGGGCTCAGCTGGCGACTCGGTCTGCAGGCGCTCGTGTGGGGCGGGCTGATCCGCGTCTTCGCCTACCAGCACGCCACGTTCTCGGTGAACTCGATCTGTCACCTGTTCGGCCGCCGCGCCTACCGGTCGCGGGACGAGAGCCGCAACAACTGGGTCGTCGCGGCGCTCACCTTCGGAGAGGGCTGGCACAACAACCACCACGCCTTTCCCGCGTCCGCCCGCCACGGCATCGACCGCTTCCAGGTGGACATCTCGTGGTGGACGATCCACGCACTGGAGAAGCTCGGCCTCGCCTGGGACGTGCGCCTGCCGAGCACGGCTCAGCGCGCGCGCCGCAGGCTCGCCTAGGCTAGTGCTCCGTCCCCAAACGTTCGACATTGAAACTCGTTGTCGGCGTGGGAGGCCGCACTACTGGAGCCCGGTCAACCGCTCGGCGACGTGCTCGACCCACGCCCGCCAGCGAGGCAGGCGCAGGATCTGACCCGAGCGGCGGCGCACCGCCGCACCGTGGAGGCCACGCGGGATCAGCGCGTAGGAGCCCTCCACCCCGAGGGCCCGCGCACGCTCGAAGCCCCTCCGCGAGCTCGAGGCGCTGACTCCCGGGATGCCCGGGAAATAGCGGTCCCAGGAGCCGTGGATGACGTCGAACCGCTTGCCGCGCAACCCGTCGAGCTCGAGCCGGTCGGGGATCCACGGCGCCAGCCCGACGACCCCCACAGCAGCCTCGTGGGCCGCGACGCCGATCGAGACCGCCCCACCCATCGAGAACCCGACGAGCAGGCTCTCCCTGCCCGCGAGGTCGAGTGCGGCGTCGGCGTCGGCGATGCACGAGGGCAGCTCGTTCCACGTCTTCACCCGATAGCGCACCTCGGCGAACATGACGCCGGGAAACCGTGGGGCGAGCTCGTCGGCGAGCAGCTCACTCGTGGCGCTCCACGTCCCGGGCACCGCCCGCGCGGTGCCACCGTTGAGGAGCACAACGGCGACGGGCGCGCCCTCGTTGCGGAGTCGCACGTCGGCTCCGGTTCCGAGCGGCACGATACGTGTCATCCCTCCACCACGGTCTGCCCGGGCGCACAGCCCCGGACGGCGCTCGCGATCGCGCCCGCCCGCTCGCGGTAGCCGGTCTCGCTGCCGTGCAGGCCGTCGGGCGCCAGCCAGTCGGGATGCTGCTCCACCATCTTCGCCCATTCGACCACACGCAGCCTCCGGTTCGCAGCAGCCGTGTCGCGGAGGACATCGTTGAAGGCGTCGTCCGGCTTGCCGTCCCGCCAGATCGTCGCCCACACGAGGCACCGGTTCGAGCCCACGAGCCGTTCCACACGCGCCACGTCGTCGCGGAACGTGTCGGCGGAGCCGGGCGGATCGTTGGTGCCCAGGCTGACGACGACGTACGGGGCGAGGCGCGCCCGCCCCGCAGTGATCTCCCCGATGCCCTCGCTCGTCCGCCGGCCGACCCGGTCGTTCGCAACGATCTGCCAGCCGGGAAGCGCACCGGCAAGGTAGGGCTCGACGCCCACGTTGAGCGAGTCCCCGACGAGGGACACCGTGCCGCCGGGGCGCGGCGTAGCCTCGCCATGGCGGCGCACGGAGAGCAACGCGGCGACGGCGACGACCACGAGGAGGGCTGCGAACAGGGTGGTGGAGCGCATCGGCGGGAAGGCGAGCGGACGACGAGGGCGAATCCGGGCGGGTGGAGATGTCCCCCGCAATCGACCGGTTCCTGGGCAGTCCGGCGCTGTCCGAGTCTACCCGGCGGGCCTACGGCTCCGACGTACGCCATTTCGCCGCCTGGCTGCAACGGCGCGGTACCGGCCTCGAGCAGGTGGACGTCCGTGCTCTCGCCGACTACACGGCCGAGCTCGGGCGGGCGCGCAACGGCCTCTCGCCCGCCACGATTGCGCGCCGGCTGTCCGCCGTGCGCTCGTTCCTGCGCTTCACTCTCGGCCCGGCGCGCGTTCCCGAGGGGATCATGGCGCCCCGCAGCCGGCGGCGCCTGCCCCATGCCCCCAGGCTGGCGGAGGTCGAGGCCACCCTCGACACCATTTCCGGCGACTCTCCGCTCGCGCTCCGCAACCGCGCGCTGCTCGAGCTCACCTACTCGTGCGGCCTGCGCAGCGCAGAGGCGGTCACGCTCGACCTCGGTGACGTCGACTTCGACCAGGAGTCTCTCCACGTACGCGGCAAGGGCGGCAAGGAGCGCGTCGTGCCTCTCGGAGAGGAGGCGGCGCTCCAGGTCGCCCGCTACCTCAGGGGCGGCCGGCCGCACCTTGCGACAGGTGCGGCCGACGCGCTCTTCCTGTCGGCCCGGGGCCGCCGCCTCGACACCTCGACCCTGCGCCGGCTGCTGCCCAACCCGCACAGCCTGCGCCACGCCTACGCCACCCACCTGCTCGAGGGGGGTGCCGACCTCCGCACGATCCAGGAGCTCCTCGGCCACGCCTCCCTCTCGACGACGCAGATCTACAGCCACGTCGACGGGAAGCGGCTGCGCCGCGTCTACGACCGGAGTCACCCGCGGTCCTGACAGGTCATGCGCCAGGCAGCTTCAGCCTGACGCCGGAGCCAGGCTTCAGCCTGGCCGCGGCCCCCGTCGCAGGAGCCGCAGGCGCTGCGACGAATCCCTCCTGGCCGCTGTGACGATCCGCGATCCCGACGTCGAGAGCTTCTTGCTCCTCCTGGCCGCCCGCCGCTCTCCGCGCACGGTGGACGCCTACAGCCGCGATCTCGCCGGGCTCGGGGTGTTCCGAGGGGGACCGGTCGGAGACGCCACGACAGTCGAGCTCGAGAGCTGGGTGGCGGAGATGCGTGCCGACGGGCTCGCAGGATCCACGATCGCGCGCCGCATCGCCGCCGTGCGGTCGTTCTACCGCCATCAGATGCTGCTCGCCGCGCGCGCCGACAACCCGGCAGCCGAGCTGACGCTGCCGCGCCGGCCACGCAAGCTTCCACGCACCCTCTCCCCGTCCGAGTCGGAGCGGCTGATCGACGCAGCCGTCGGGACGACGCCGCGCGGAATGCGGGATCGCGCGCTCGTCGAGCTGATGTACGGCTCCGGGCTCCGGGTGTCCGAGACCGTCGGGCTCGCCCGGACGTCGGTCGATCTCGACGCGCGCATCGTGCGCGTGCTCGGGAAGGGTGACAAGGAGCGGCTCGTGCCGCTCGGCCGGCCTGCCGCCGAGGCCGTGCGGCGATACCTCGCGCTCGGCCGTCCGCACCTCGACCGGCGGCACCGGCCCG
>Ga0315278_10006335_pt1 | contig 10748 bp, 11 predicted proteins | sample YL17G06_0_MG_FD_203880 | JGI IMG/M metagenome (GOLD analysis project Ga0315278, IMG submission 203880) | Sediment microbial communities from Yellowstone Lake, YNP, Wyoming, USA - YL17G06_0 | ecosystem: Environmental > Aquatic > Freshwater > Lake > Sediment | place: USA: Wyoming | collected... | reverse complement strand
CGGAAGGGTAATATTGATGAAGCAATGTCCTATTTCCAGCAGGCAAACCGCATTGATCCTTTCGCTCCCGAAACAATCCTCAACATGGGTGTCATAACGGCTATGCGTGGCAACCTTGATAAGGCAATGGATTATTTTGTCAAAGCCTTGCAGATCAAACCTGACTATGCCGAAGCACATGCAAATTTGGGGTTAGCATTGCTGCAAAAAGGAAATCTTGATGAGGCTATTACACATCTTCGGGAGGCGATTCGTCTTATGCCCTCTAACCCGGAAAATTATTTCGCTTTGGGGAAGATTTTGGCTAAGAAAGGAAATCTTGATGAAGCGTTAGTTGATTATTCCAGAGCACTGCAGATTAAACCAGGCTATGCGGAAGTCCATAACAATATGGGTATTATACTCGCCCGCAAAGGGAAGGTGGATGAAGCTATTTCCCACTTTCGTCAAGCGTTACAGATACGGCCGGACTATCAAGAGGCGCATAACAATCTTCAAGTTGCTCTTGCCGAACGAGAGAAAACCCGATAAGCTCCTCCCCGCTTTGCTGGTTCGACTGGAGAAGTTTGAACCAGCTTGGTAAACAACTTATACTTATCATGCTGCTTCAAAAACATGGATAAGAAAAGACTAAATGTCCGCTATGATCTTTTAGTGATGCTTGTTCTTGTGCTTGCCACGGCCGTCGTCTATAAGAATGCCCTTGCCATGCATAATAAAAAACAATGAATCCTATTACGGCTAACAAATGACAAGTAAGATAAATAGAAACTATTTAGTGTTGGCAATCTGCATTGCACTGTCAATAACAACCATTGCGGTCTTCTGGCAGGTCGGAAACCAAGAGTTCATATCATTTGATGATGACGATTACGTAACAGAAAACCGTAATGTACAGGACGGGCTTACTTTAAAAGGCATAGTATGGGCATTTTCCGAGCCACATGCCCATAACTGGCATCCATTGACATGGCTTTCCCACATGCTGGATTGCCAGGTGTTCGGACTGAAACCGGGGCGGCATCATCTGGTCAACCTCTTCTTTCATGTTGCCAACACCCTTTTGCTCTTTCTCATTCTTCACCGAATGACTAAGACCCTCTGGCAAAGCGCCTTTGTGGCAGGGCTTTTTGCGCTGCATCCCCTCCATGTGGAGTCTGTCGCCTGGGTGGCTGAGCGGAAGGATGTCCTCTCCACCCTTTTCTGGATGCTCACCATGGGGGCGTATGTTTACTATGTGAAACGTCCCGGCTACAAGAGGTATATCTTTGTTCTCGTATTCTTCGTGCTGGGTCTCATGTCCAAGCCCATGCTGGTCACCTTGCCCTTTGTCCTTTTGCTTCTGGATTACTGGCCACTCAAGCGGCTCCAGATGGCGAAATCGGGCGTCCGTATTGCTGCTGCAACACCCCAACCGGCGAGTCGCGCGAAGAAAAAACAGAGATCACGGCAGCAGCCCGGAAAAGATACCGCACAGACTAAGGGTACTGTAGAATCCCGTGCTCTGTGGCGGGAGATACGGCCGTTGCTGAAAGAAAAGATACCATTTTTTGTTGTCACCATAATCTTCTGCTTCGTAACCTTTTATGGCCAGCATCGAGTAGTGAAACCCATGGATCTGTATCCCCTGGATGGTCGCATTGCCAATGCACTGATTTCTTATGTCAGCTATATTGGAAAGATGCTGTGGCCTGTAAAACTCTCCATCTTTTATCCATATGTCGGTGTTGCGCTACTCTCATGGCAGGCGGTATCGGCCGCGTTGGTTCTAATGGTTACAACCTGGCTGATTATTCGAGGAGCCAAACGTATTCCCTATATGATCGTCGGGTGGTTTTGGTATCTGGGAACGCTTATTCCGGTCATTGGATTGGTGCAGGTGGGATTACAGTCTATGGCCGATCGCTATACCTATGTGCCTCTCATCGGCATTTTCATCATGATTGCCTGGGGAGTTCCGGAACTTCTTAATAGCTGGCGTTATGGAAGATTTGCCATTGCTTCTGCCGCTGTGGGTATTCTTCTCGCTTGTATAATTATGACGTATGTCCAGATTGGTTTTTGGCGCAATAACATCATCCTCTATGAACATGCCATAAAGGTAACATCTGAAAATGCCTGGGCGCAAAATAACCTGGGTTATGCCCTATCTCTCCAAGGCAAAACAAGTGAAGCTATTGCTCACTTTCAGAAGGCTATAAGCATTAACAATCCGGCTGATGCACACTATAATTTGGGCATAATGCTGGCCTCAGAGGGAAAGCTTGATGAAGCTGTTTATCAGTTTCGAGAAAGCCTCCGCATCAGTCCGGGGTATGCAAAGGCACACAACAATCTGGGAAGCGCCTTGCTTAATCAAGGAAGGCTTGACGAGGCCATCACCAGTTATCGGGAGGCATTGCGTCTCAACCCGGAGTACACACTGGCGCAGGAAAACCTCAAGAATGCATTGGCTGTGCAGAAGAAATTCAGGTGAGTTTCGGTACTGATTTGCCTATTGACATCTGCTGTCGTTTATTCTATGTTTCCAGAAAACCTTAAACAGGATTTCCTGAAAATGACCTTTTTATCAATAAGAAGAGTGACTTTTGTTTTGTGTGTTCGTCGCTTGCGCCTCCTCGCTCTTCTGTTGACGCGGCTACCCGCGTCGCCCGTCGTTTTTAGGACAGGATAAGAGTACGTTGATATCATCCTAAAGGCCATGGGTAAAAAATCCATGGCCTTTTTAATTTTAATGAAACTTGGCCTTTCTCAAGGCGAAACCGCAGAAGAGGGCTTAGCATAACCTTTCATTATTAAGGTGTCATTCCGAACGAATGTGAGGAATCTTCAAGATACCTCTCTTTGCCAGGGACAAGGATTTCTCCCGGAGTTTACCCCGAGTAAACCGAGGGGGTCGAAATGACAAGCAAGAGAAGTACGACGCAGTGAAGCAATCTGAACACAATGACGACATAACAGATTGCCGCGTCGTTACACTCCTCGCAATGACCTTTCAATCGATTTTCCAAAGTTCTTGAAGGTAATGGGCATGCATGAAGTAATATGGCACGGAAGAGGCGGTCAGGGCGTTGTGATAGCTGCACAGATTCTGGCAGAAGCAGCTTATATTGAAGGATTCAGAGGAGTCACCTCCGCACCGACCTTCGGTCCGGAAAGAAGAGGCGCCCCGTTGACAGCTTCAACCAGGATCTCGTCAGAGCCCATCCGGATGGTCTCGCAGATTGAGCGTGCAGATATATCTGTTGTTCTGGATTCATCTCTCCTTTCTGCCGTAAACATTCTGGCGACGCTCAAAGAGGGGGGGCTTATCATCGTCAACACCCCCTTGAAACCCGATGAGCTCCAATTTGATGTGAAGATCAGCATAGCCACGGTTGATGCCGGAAATATTGCCCTCAAACACCATCTCATCAGAGAAGGGAAACCGATTGTCAACACTATGATGCTGGGGGCGTTTGCCAGGGCATCAAACCTTGTGTCTCTTGACGCGATGGAAAAAGGACTGAAGGGTAAATTATCAAGCTCCGTTTCTGCCGCCAATATCGCCGCCCTGCGTGACGCATTTGAACAGACCCTAATGAAAGCTGCCAAGTGAGGACAACAATTGTGAATAAAAAAGACACGAATATTTCCGCCATGGCCACACCAGCCATTGGAGAAGCGGGGAAAACAGGGGACTGGCGGGACATGAGGCCCGTTTGTGATCATTCAAAGTGTATCCCCTCCATCAAGAAAAAGGCTGCCTGCTTTCTTTGCTGGCTCTATTGTCCGGAAGGAGTAATCAAAGCAACGATCCCCCTGGAAATCGACCTGGAATACTGCAAGGGTTGCGGCATTTGCGCTGAGGAGTGTCCCGGAAAAGCGATGACCATGGTTGACGAGGGGGAGAAAAATGGCTGAAGTACAAATCATGACGGGTAACCAGGCTGCGGCTCTCGGGGCGAAACTCAGCCATGTTCAGGTCGTGGCGGCCTATCCCATTACGCCGCAGACCTCTGTTACGGAAATGCTTTCCCAGTTTATCGAGAGTGGAGAACTAAAGGCAGAATATATCCGCGTTGAATCCGAGCATTCCGCGCTTGCGGTTTGCATATCGGCATCCACTGTGGGGGCCCGCGTCTTCACTTCCACGAGCTCCCAGGGACTGCTTTATATGCATGAGCAGATACACTGGGCTGCCGGCGCGAGGCTGCCTATTGTGATGTGCTGCATCAACCGGGGAGTGGGCGCGCCGTGGACGATATTCAACGACCAGCAGGATTCCATAGCGCAGCGTGATACAGGCTGGATACAGATTTACTGCCGGGACAACCAGGAGATTATTGACTCCATCATTCAGGCGTACCGGATTGCCGAGTCCGTCTATGTACCGGTCATGATCTGTTACGATGGTTTCGTCATGTCTCATACGATGATGCCCGTGGAGATTCCTGATGCTGAGGCTGTCTCCGATTTCCTGCCCCCTTATAAGCCCCACACAATCCTGTCGCCGGAGGCTCCCATGAATATCAACCCTGTCCTTTTCCCATGGCGACGGGCTAATGCAGAAGGTGTCCTGTGTGACGGCTATATGGAAATGCGATATAAACTTCAGAAGGCCCTCGACGAATCTCGTGAAATTATTATCTCTACGAGTCGTCAATTTGCCGGGGCTTTTGGTAGAGATCATGGCGGCATGCTATGGCAATATAAGGCAGATGACGCCGAGATAATACTTGTGGGGATGGGCTCTTTGGCGAGCGAAGCCACCGCGGCGGCAGATATGCTGAGGGCGGAGGGTATCAGAGCCGGAGTTGTCGGAATCAGGATCTTCAGGCCCTTTCCGAAAGAAGCTGTCCGCGCGGCTTTCAGGAAGACGAAGGCTATTTGCGTCTTCGAAAAAGCGATCAGTTACGGATATGAAGGAGCGCTGTGTTCCGAAATCAAGGCGGCCTTTTACGGGACGGATATCCGGTTGCCTATCCATAACTACATCTGCGGCCTTGGGGGCCGGGATGTCAAGGCAAGGGAACTCGCCGAGGCTGTACGGTCATCACGGGATGCAATCGCTGCAGGGGATACGGAACCTATGCCGAAATGGCTAAACTGTTTTACGGAGCGAGAATATGCCAGAGAACCTGTTCAAGGTTAATATTGAAGAGTATATGCTCCCGGGGCAGAGGGCCTGTCAGGGTTGCGGCCTGTCCCTTGCATATCGCTATGTTCTGAAAGCATTGCGTGAAAATACGATTCTGACCTTTCCTGCCTGTTGCCTGACCGTTCTCCATGGACTATATCCGACGACTTCCGTGACAGTTCCTGCACTGAATTGTACATTCGCAAGCACCGCCGCATCTGCGTCGGGTCTTGTCGCCGGCCTGAACGCCCTTAATCGCACGGACATTACAGTCGTCGCCATCGCCGGAGACGGGGGTACTTTCGACATGGGAATCCAGGCCCTGAGCGGGGCGGCCGAAAGAGGCACGGACTTCATCTACGTCTGCTACGACAACGAAGGGTATATGAATACTGGTACACAGCGCTCCAGTGCCACACCCATGGGGGCCCTCACCTCTACCACGCCGGTCTTAACCAAGCAGCAGCCCAAGAAGGATATGCTGCGAATCATGGAAGCCCACGACCTGCCTTATCTCTCCACCACTTCATCGGCCTATCCGATTGACCTGTATGATAAATTCGTCAAGGCCAAGCGCATCAAAGGATCGCGGTACATGCAGATCGCCGTTCCCTGCCCTCCGGGATGGGGTTACGCGCCCAAGGACACCGTGCGTATCGGCAGACTTGCTGTAGAGACGGGGATCGTGATTCTCTTCGAGATTGAGGATGGCAAATTTCGCTTTACCGGGAGAAGCAAGACGCTGGCGGAAAAAGGGAATAAGGTGCCTGTCATCAATTATGTGGAGAGACAGGGGCGATTCCGGAAGATGAGCATCGAGCAACTGAGGCAGCTCCAGAGGTGGGTTGACACGAGATGGAATGAATACATGAAGCGGACCGAGGGCTAACATTGTCTCGATCGCAGGGCGGGATCTGTTTCACTAATTTCAAAGATTTCTCAGTCGCTACGCTCCTTCGAAATGACACAAGTGATCATGCAAGGATTGAGAGTCTCGCGTTTCGGATATAGTGTTTAGTATTATTCAAGTTGTACGTGCCGCCTCACCATCTCGGCATATCTCTCTGCGGCCCCCATATTAGAAACCACAATACTCCGCCCGTCCTCTCCTTTCCTGGCAAGCGCATCAGGATCAGAAATGAGCGTGAGAATGCCGTCGAGCAATTCTTCGCCGCTTTTCACCATTATCCCCGCTCCGGCCTTTTCCAAAAGTTCCTTTTCATCCCTGAAGTCATCCATGGAGGGTCCATAAAAGATGACCTTGCCCCATGCGGCAGGTTCGAGGATGTTCTGCCCACCCTTCGGGACAAGGGAGCCACCGCAGAAGACCACAGAAGCGAGAGAGTATAACTTGAAGAGTTCACCGATGACATCGATAACGATGATCCGCTCGCCGCTTCGATGCCTGCCACTGTTGATCTCAGTCATAGTCATACAATCTACAAAGCCAACCTCCTTGACGAGGGACAGGACTGCATGACCTCTTTCGGGGTGCCGGGGGATGATAATCAATTTGAAATCAGGGTATCTCTCAAGGAGGCGCCTGTAAACATAGAGGACTATTTTCTCTTCGCCGTCATGGGTGCTTCCCGCCACGAAGACCCTGTCCATTTTTGTAAGGTTCAGCCTTCTTTCCATCTCTTCCCGGACAGGGGGGGAGGCCTTCGCTGCCAGGCTATCATACTTTGCGTTCCCCATGATATGAACCCTCGATGGCGCCATTCCAATGGCTTTCAGCCGCTCGGCATCAATTTCCGAAATCACGCCCATTTCGTCTATCAAATTTACAATGTCTTTCCAGAAGAACCTTGTCATGGCATACTTGTGATAGGAGCGCGGAGAGATGCGACCGTTAACCATTATAATCTTCGCACCCTGCTCTTTACACACTCTGATAAAATTGGGCCAGAGTTCCGTCTCTGTAAGAATAAAGATATCAGGTCTCACCTTCGTGATAACCTTTCTCACGACAAATGGAATATCAAGAGGGTAGTATATGAAAGACGTAGCTCCGGTGACAATCCTTCTGGCCATGTGCTGGCCTGTTTCCGTGCTGGTGGATAGCACAATGCAGGCCTCAGGGAAGTGCGTTCTTAAGGAAGCAACAATTGGTTCGGCAGCGGTTACCTCGCCCACGGAAACAGCGTGTATCCATATCCTGGGACTGCCCTTCATCTCCGCAAAGGTTGAAGGTTTGACAATCCCGAACTTAGGCCCCATGCTTTTTCTATATTTCCCCGTCAGCGTCATCTTGATCGCATAGTAGGGGAGAGCGAGCAGGGCAGCCACGAATAGTAGAATGTTATAAAGAGAGTACATTGATTACAATTATGTGATTTGATTTTGCCGGAAGCATGGTCTTTAACAATTATTTTGTCAAGGGTCTTTTCTCCCTTCCAGTAATTATTGACAGGTTAGCATCGATGGTGTATTGACATTGCGTCAGCACTCTTCTTTCAAAAATGACACAAAACATATTTTTTCATAAGTTTCAAAAGCACGGAAAAGAAGGCATGTGATGAAAAAAATTGCCCCCTCCATCCTTTCCGCTGACTTCAGCAGACTCGGTGAAGAAATCCTGGCTGTGGAAAAAGCGGGCGCCGACTGGATACACATAGATGTAATGGACGGTCATTTCGTTCCCAATATCACTATCGGACCAGGTCCGATAAAATGGTTTCGAAAGATCACCAGACTTCCTTTCGACGTGCATCTCATGATTTCAAACCCGGAACGCTATATAGAATCATTTGCCGAAGCTGGAAGTGATATTATAACCGTTCATGTCGAGACGGACTCGCACCTCAAGAGGACAATTGCTCAGATAAAGGAAAGGGGCATCAAGGCGGGTGTGTCTGTTAATCCTGCCACTCCTCTCGCTCAGATTGAGCCGATTTTGAAAGACGTCGATCTCCTTCTTGTCATGTCCGTTAATCCCGGATTCGGGGGACAAAAATTCATAGAGAGTGTCCTGCCGAAGATAGAGCAGGCCAGGAAGATGGTGAATGCCGTTTCACCTGATATTACCATCGAAGTTGACGGTGGCATAACTCTCGATAATATTAGATTGGTTGCCGAAGCCGGCGCAGACGTCATGGTGTCGGGCGCCGCCATCTTCGGAAGCGGAGACTATGCTCATACCATCAGAGCCATGAAAGCCCTTATAGGCGGATGATCTCGACCTAAAATTGGAAATGCCCCTATCTCCGAACTTGTCAAGACGGGGACGGGGGCATTTTTTGTATGACTACCGTGCCTGCAGAGTTCTGCCGATGGTCATGATTTCGGCTTCTTTAGTTCCTTCGTAAAGTTCGAGAATCTTGGCGTCACGATACCATTTCTGGACGTTGTACTCATCGATGTAACCGTACCCGCCATGCAGTTCCACGGCGTAATTAGCGCAAAAGACCGCCGTTTGACCTCCGCAGTATTTTGCCATCGCAGCCAGGATATAGTCCGGCCTACCCTGATCAAGAAGCCATGCAGACTTATAAATTAGACCGCGCAGAGCCTCTATCTTTATTGCCATCTCCGTCAATTTCATCTGGGTCAACTGGAAGGAACCCAGGGGGGCTCCGAATGCAGTTCTTTCCTTTACGTACTTGATACTCGTCTCCAGGCATGCCTCGGAAAGGCCGAGGGCCTGGGCTGCAACCAACACCCTTGTTGTATCAAAGAAATGCATCAACTGCCGGAAGCCGTTGCCTTCCTTGCCAACCAGGTTGGTACGGGGAACCCGCACATCCTCAAAAGCGATTTCTGCCGTGTCACTGGAGCGGATACCCATTTTTCCATGAATCTTGTTTCTCGTTATTCCCGGGGTATCGGCACGAACTATGATAAGGCTGAAGCTGTTGTGCTTTTTTTCCTCCGGGTTGGTAATGCACTGGGCTACCATGAAGTCACAGACGGTTCCATTGGTTATAAACATTTTATTTCCGCTGATGACATAGTCATTTCCGTCTTTAACAGCTTTGGTTCTGTATCCGGCCACATCTGTGCCGGCGTTGGGCTCCGTAAACGCCCCCGCGCTAACCCATTCCCCTCTGCATACGGGAGGGAGATATGTCTTTTTCTGTTCTTCCGATCCGAAGTGTAGTATGGATTCACAGCCGAATGTGGCGGCAACGACATTCAAGCCGATCCCCATGTCCACCTTGGACAGTTCTTCCGTGATGATGGTATTACCCAAAAACCCTGCGCCTGCTCCACCGTATTCTTCGGGAATCCATGCCCCGACAAGACCATTTTCAGCGGCCTTCTTGCGAATCTCCGGGGTGTATTTTTCTCCCTCGTCACATTCATGGGATATCCCGGTAAACTCAGCCTGGGCAAATTTGTATGACATCTCCTTCAACATCTTCAGTTCATCGTTCAAATCAAAATCCATTTTTCTTCCTCCTAATCATATAATTTTCTCAGTTGAATTCTGTTGATCTTACCCACTTTAAAGTGTGGCATATTCTGTTGCCACTCGCTTGCAGAAGTTATTTATTAAGGAAGGAATTGACCTGCAAAGAACTTTCTAATATAAGAATACATGGAAAATAGCAGAATCGCGGTGTCGAGGTCAAGAAAAAAACCGGATTACATGGATAATGAATAATTTCGCGCTGCACGCCTAACCTGCGGTGTGGCAGAAGAGGCATACTTCCTGTCTGAAGTCATCAAGCGATGAAATAAAGCAGGTACTAGCCATCATGCACATCATCATTGACGGGTATAATCTGATAAGACAGTCCGATGCACTAAGACGGTATGAGAGATTCAGCCTGGAGGCAGGCAGAAATGCCCTGATAAGCAGCATATCTCTTTTTAAGAAGCAGAGAGGACACAAGGTGACCGTTGTATTCGACGGCTGGCAGAGTGGACCAGTCGAGGAAGAGAGGGATAAACTCTCAGGCATTGACATCATATTTTCCCGAAAGGGCGAAAAAGCGGACGAAGTCATCAAACGAATGGTTCAAGAAAGGGCAGAAGAAATTATTGCTGTTACATCGGACAGGGACATTGCCGATTTTGTCAGTCGCAGAGGAGGAACAACAATATCATCCCAGGAGTTTGATGAGCTTATGGCGAGGACGAAAACCGCTGTAAGCGAGCATGCCCGCCATACGGAAGAAAGAGCAGATAAAGAAGAGGATGATGCAACAAATGGACGAGCAAAAAAGAAAGGCCCATCAAGGAGACTTTCCCGGAGGAAAAAGTCAGCCATGGAAAGAATACGGAAGCTTTGAATGTGCCATCTGAACGATATGAATTATATGAGCATGTCTCATAGACCATGCTGCTTTCCACCGTCTTGGGAAACGATTTGCAGCCACGCAATGTAATTACGGATGTAGTATACAAGAGAGAGAATGTTGAACAGAAATCGGACCCCCGCTACCAGTTTATCCCCTGGCTTCTCAAAAAGTTCTTTGCATCTTCGTCCCCCAATCTTGCTGCTGTTTTCAGATCCTCAAATGCCTGCCTTTGGTTGCCGAGGCTGTAATAGGAGGCTGCCCGATTGTAATAGGCCTCTCTATATTTTGGGTTAAACTCGATGGCTCTGTCAAAATCCCCGAGGGCCTGTTTGTAGTTGCCAAGCCTGACATAGTTAATCCCCCGGTTATAATAGGCCTCCGCA
>Ga0315278_10006334_pt1 | contig 10748 bp, 6 predicted proteins | sample YL17G06_0_MG_FD_203880 | JGI IMG/M metagenome (GOLD analysis project Ga0315278, IMG submission 203880) | Sediment microbial communities from Yellowstone Lake, YNP, Wyoming, USA - YL17G06_0 | ecosystem: Environmental > Aquatic > Freshwater > Lake > Sediment | place: USA: Wyoming | collected... | reverse complement strand
ACCCATCCAGCCATTGCACCCCATTACCGTGGCTGCTTGAACCCACCCACCTGTGACCAATGGGACCACAACTATAACTGGTGGGATGCAACCGGCACATATCCAAGCGCTCCTTGGGATGACATGGGACATGGCACCCACACCACTGGCACAATGGTTGGGGATGACGGAGGCGCTAACCAAATCGGTATAGCGCCAGGTGCCCAAACCATTCACTGTAAAAATATGGATGCTGGTGGAGGCGGTTATCTTGAATGGTTTGAGCTTTGTTTCCAATGGGACCTGGCACCCTGGGATTTAAATGGAGAAAATCCAGATCCAACCAAAGCTCCGGATGCGATCAACAACTCTTGGGGATGGGAGCCATATGTAGAAGCATTTAAGGATGAAGTAGCTGCACTTCAAGCAGCAGGAATCGCAGTGGAAGCCTCAGCTGCAAATGGAGGCCCGTTGTGTTCTACTTTGGGTTCGCCTGGCAGTTATGCGGAAGTGCTAACCACCGGTTCCACCAACCATGCCTATGCCTATCCTGGGCAGTTAACCGGATTCAGCAGCCGTGGTCCCTCTCCTTTAGATGCTGGCTATTTCCCGGATGTCCTGGCACCTGGAGAGGATATCCGCTCCAGCATCCCAGGTGGTGGGTATGAGGGTGGTTGGAGTGGCACAAGTATGTCTGGGCCGCATGTGACTGGCTTGGTCGGTTTGCTCTGGTCTGCCAACCCCAATTTACGTGGCCAGGTGGAAATCACCAATGCCATCATTAAACATACCGCAGTCCCGCTCACCGGTCAAATCGGGTCAGACTGTGGTGGGAATTATGTGGATGGACCGAATAACGATTGGGGTTACGGGACGATCGACGCCCTGGCATCTGTCCAGTTTGCTTTGGCTTATGATGGTTCAGGAACACTTACCGGACTCGTTCAAGATGAAGGTGGAAGCCCGATCGAAGCTGCCACGGTGTGGGCATCTTATAGCCCAACAATCACTTTCCAGACGTCAACCGATGCAGTAGGACTATATGAAATGCTGGTCTATAGTGGAACGTATGACATGCGTACCATGGCTTATGGTTTTGGAATGCAGACGGTTGAGGATGTCGTCGTGATCTCAGGAACAACCACCGTGCAGGACTTCACCCTGACCGCAGTAGACACACACATCATTTCAGGCAAGGTACGGGATACTATAGCCGGATGGCCTTTGTATGCACACATCACCGTCAAAGGTGACCCACTTGACCCACCCGCCCCATTAAATGAAACCTGGACTGATCCGCAAACTGGCAGTTATAGTCTGACTGTGTCGGAAGGATTCACCCACACCATTAAAGTGGAATCTTTCACACAGGGTTATCTTCCATATGAAGTCACAGCCCCTCCGTTAACTGAAGATTTGACGCTGAACCTGACGTTGGAGCCCGATCTGGTCGCTTGTTCTGCAGCGGGATACCAGCTTGAAATAGAAGGGCTGGCTGAACCATTCGAATCTCAGCAAATTCCACCCGGATGGGAAGTGATCGATAACGCAGGTTCAGATGTAGTATGGGCATTTAATGACCCTGCTGGGCGTGGCAACTGGACCGGTGGGGGTGGTAATTTTGCCATTGTAGACAGCGACTGGGCTGGACTAGTAGATATCGATACAGAATTACGCTCACCGGTGTTGGATTTTTCCACTTTCAGAACGGTTAATTTACAGTTTAGCTATGACTTCTACTACTACTCTGATGAAATTGCCGATGTAGATGTAAGTATCAATGGGGGCGATGGACCATGGGTGAATGTTTGGTCACGCAGTTTTGGCAGTGACCGGGGTCCAGCATATTCAACATTGGATATCTCTGCTATTGCTGCCGGTCAGCCGGAAGTCATGATCCGCTTCCATTATTACAATGCGTGGTGGGAATGGTGGTGGCAGGTGGACCGATTCCGGATTGGTACGTGGAGCTGCAATCTCCAGCCTGGCGGGCTGGTGGAGGGAAACGTAACCGACGCTGAGACTGGCCACGGCCTGAATAATGCCACCGTCGCTGGGGATAATGGGCAAGAGACCAAGACAAATCCAACCCCACTCGACCCAGCGTTGGAGGATGGTTTCTACATGCTCTTCTCCCCTGCGGGTACACACGTTTTTACCGCCACCAGGAATGGTTATGAACCAGTTGTATCCCAGGTGGATATAATCCCTAATGATACCGTCCGGCTGGATTTCAGCCTGCCTTATATCTCCCTCTGGACTCAGGCAGAGCCACTTATAGAGCCCCTGGCGGCCAACCTGGTGCAATGCCCCAACGACATGGGCAGCTTCTACCTGGTGGGTGGGGTGGATGCCTTGGGGAATTCTACCGACACGCTATATAAGTACACCATTACCAGCGGAGAATGGGAGCAGCTGGAATCCATGCCTGGAGTCCGCCGGGCGGCGGCAGTTGCCTGTTACCAGGGCAAGATCTACGCTGCCGGTGGGATGGATTCGGGGGGTATCAGATGGGATACTCTACACATCTATGATCTCATCTCCGATACCTGGTCGGTTGGTCCCTCATTGCCGGATGTTATTGTGGGTGCCTCAATGGGCGCCTGGGATGGCAAGCTGTACCTGGTGGGTGGTAGCCGGATTTTCTATCCATATACCCCTACCGACCAGGTGGATGTTTACGATCTTGTTACCGAGGAGTGGACAGCCGGTGGTGGGCTACCTATGCCTACTGCCGCCAGCTTCCATGGTAGCGTACAGATCGGTCCGTTCCTGTATGCAGTCGGAGGAGGCTCTGGTGACCCTATGCACAACATTGATCAGACCCAGCGCTACAACATGGCTACCGATAAATGGGAGCGTGGTCCGCAATTTACTAGCGCCCGCTCAATTACCTCGCTGGCAGCTTCTGGCTCGCACTTGTTTGCTCTAGGGGGTGACATGAATGGAGGCTGGATATTCGATTTTACTGACCAGGTGGAATATCTCGATTTATCAACCTGGCCTGCGGGCACCTGGACTGAACTGGACGACCCGCTGCCTAAACCGAATATCTACCCGGCATCCACCTGCTCGGAGGTGCTCACCGGTGGGGAGATCTGGGCGGTGGGTGGAGGCGACGAAAACCTGCAACCCTACAGCACCAATTACTACTATCCAATTCCCGAGCCTTGCGTCAGCTATGGCGTGGACCTGCCCGAACCCTGGCAAGGTAAAGGCGCGGCTGGAGAAACCGTCGAGTACACGCTGACCATCACCAACACTGGGGTGGTGACGGACTACTACACCCTGGATGTCAGCACCACCTGGGATATTGGATCACTCATGGGTGGACCCGGACCGATCGGACCGGGGGAGAGCATGGATATCGCCATTGCGGTGGAAGTGCCATCCGATGCCATGTGGGGTGACCAGGGCGTAACCGATATCACGGCTGCCTCGATCAGCAACCCAGCTGAATTTGACACCACAACCATCACCACCCAGGTGCTGGGCTACCAGGTGGATGTTAATCCCGATCCACCTGACCCACAGGAAGGTCACCCGGGGGAGATATTGACCTATACGCTGTGGGTATCCAACATCGGTGACTTCGTGGATAGCTACACCGTGACGATCAGCACCACCTGGGGCACGGTCACACCCATCAGCGTGGGTCCGCTGCTGCCTGGAGAAGAAACCGAGCTGGTGGTTACGGTGGAAATCCCTCAGGATGCGATGCATGCAGATTGGGACGTCGCCACGATAACGCTCACCTCCCAAGCCGACCCACGCGTCAGCCATAGTGTCGAGCTGACCAGCGCAGCGTTCTGGCATCGCATGCTCATACCGCTGGCGTTGAGGAACTAAGGGTTTAGGATGTGGCTCTGGACATGCGTCAGGTCACAAAGGGCTGACAACCCACCTCCAAGGATCCTGACCTTTGTCCAATGAGTTGTCTCGACACCCTCTGCTGGGGAGAAATGGCAGGGGGTGCTTCTTTTAAATATCACAATTATTTAGATTTCCACAAATCCCCAAGCCTCATCCGCCCTGCTTCCATAGCCTGCCGTTCCAAAAATTGCTTCATTTTCGACCAGGGTGTACGATCCAACATGCGCGGCATGGGAAAGGATTCCGCATCGGTGAAGTAAGCCAAAGCGCCTACTGCACTGACCGGAAAACTATGCACATGTGCATACTTTATGGCAGCTACTTGAAAAATCTCTTCTAAGGAGATGGTTTGTAGAATATAGTACAGATCAACAAGATCTTTGCGTGTGCCACGGCCGATAATTGCTGCCAGCTTCATTGCCCCAATTTCCTGGAGTGTGGCTAAACGGATGCCATCCACCAGCAGCGGTTCCTGCACCAAAGGGTAAAGCACCAAACGAAAAAAGCTGATCCCTACCTCCTGCCAAACAGCAGCGAAAGTGCCGTCGGTATCATAGGTGATGACCAACGAAGGATCGTCAAGTAAAACACGTAAGGCATCTCTTTGATCGGAACCAACCGCCAACGCATCTGCCGAAAAAAAGTCGAGATCGATTGAAAAGCGGTGGCCCAGGTGAAGAGCTAAACCTGTGCCACCTGCAAGGTAGTAATTCCGGATGAATGCCAGGCGTTCAATATGCTTAAATGCCTGGATAGTGGCGGGTGTAAGTGCCTCCCAATGCGGATGACTCAAGGAAGCCATACTTCACCCTTTCCAAAGGGTGCTGGTTTCCAACGACGCAAACCCAACAGCTTACTCCAATAGTTAAATGTGACTGGTTTTAACCACCGCTCTCCATGCTCGCGCAGGAAACGCTGGATCCGATCGCGCCGGCAAACCTGAAACAACCAGCGTATCTCCTCCCAATCACCAAATTCCAAGGTGCGCTGAATGATTAAATCTGCATCGCGTCGGATGTGTAAATCCTCCAGAACATATTCCTGAAAATACGGTTTAAGGGACGGTGGAATCAACATGGTTTGTTGCTGCATGTTTCAATTGTAACATTCGGTGTACTTCCGGGGGGATTTAAAACAATAAAGTCTCTTGGCAATGACCTACTCTCCCAGGCAGTTACCCACCAAGTACCATCGGCGCTGACAGGCTTAACGAACGGGTTCGGGATGTTACCGGGTGTACCCCTGTCGCTCCAATCACCAAGAGACTCTATTTACATGTTAAGATACCAACAAATAGTGATTTATGATGACGCATGCGAAAAGTGTCGAGTTCTCCGTACCACGTGATTAAGCCCTCGGCCATTAGTACAGCTTAGCTGAACGCATTACTGCGCTTACACATGCTGCCTATCAAAGCAGGTAGTCTTCCTGCGGCCTTACTCCCTTAATGGGATGAGGGATCTAATCTTGAGGCGAGTTTCCCACTTAGATGCTTTCAGCGGTTATCTCTGCCGGACTTAGCTACCCAGCGATGCCGTTGGCACGACAACTGGCACACCAGAGGTCCGTCCACCCCGGTCCTCTCGTACTAGGGGCAGATCCTCTCAAATCCCTTGCGCCCACAGCGGATAGAGACCGACCTGTCTCACGACGGTCTGAACCCAGCTCGCGTATCGCTTTAATGGGCGAACAGCCCAACCCTTGGGACCTTATCCAGCCCCAGGATGCGATGAGCCGACATCGAGGTGCCGAGCGAGGCCGTCGATATGAACTCTTGGGCCTCACCAGCCTGTTATCCCCGGGGTAGCTTTTATCCGGTAAGCCACGGCCCTTCCACACAGTACCGTGGGATCACTAAGCCCGGCTTTCGCCTCTGCTCGACGCGTTGGTCTTGCAGTCAAGCTCCCTTATGCCTTTACACTCTCCGGCTGGTTTCCATTCAGCCTGAGGGAACCTTTGGGCGCCTCCGTTACTTTTTAGGAGGCGACCGCCCCAGTCAAACTGCCCACCTGGCACGGTCCCCCATCCGGATTACGGAATGGGGTTAGGGTCTAAACATCGTCAGGGTGGTATTTCATTGGTGACTCCACCGAGGCTAGCGCCCCAGTTTCAAAGTCTCCCACCTATGCTACACAAACAATGCCCAAACTCAATGCCAAGATGCAGTAAAGCTCCACGGGGTCTTTTTGTCCTGCTGCGGGTAACGAGCATCTTCACTCGTATTTCAATTTCACCGGGTCCCTCGTTGAGACACTGTTCCAGTTGTTACACCGTTCGTGCGGGTCGGAACTTACCCGACAAGGAATTTCGCTACCTTAGGACCGTTATAGTTACGGCCGCCGTTCACTGGGGCTTCAGTTCAGAGCTTCGGCTTACGCCTAACCCCTCCCTTTAACCTTCCAGCACTGGGCAGGTGTCAGCCCCTATACATCGCCTTACGGCTTTGCAGAGACCTGTGGTTTTGTTAACCAGTCACTAGAACCATTTCACTGCGACCTCCCAATGCTCCAATCGTACGACTTTCACATCAGGAGGCACCCCTTATCCCGAAGTTACGGGGCTAAATTGCCTAGTTCCTTAACGAGGGTTCTCCCGTTCGCCTTGGTATACTCTACCCATCTACCAGTGTCGGTTTGCGGTACGGACACCTTTGAATCAACGCTTAGAGGCTTTTCTCGGCAGCAAGGCTTAACCACTTCCGCCTTAAAGGCTCGCATTCGCGCCTCAGCTCAGCCTGTTTTCTCCAGGCCTCAACGCCTACACGCTTACACCTGCACAACCAATCGCAGGCTGGTCTACCTCGCTGCGTCCCCTCATCACTCATCAAAGGTGGTTCCGGAATGTTGACCGGATGTCCATCACTTACGCCTCACGGCCTCAGCTAAGGACCGACTAACCCGACGCGGACTGACCTGGCGTCGGAAACCTTAGATTTACGGCGAACACGGTTCTCACGTGTTTTACGCTACTCATGCCTGCATTCTCACTTCTGCCCGCTCCAGCCGTCCTTACAGTCGACCTTCACTGCTGGCAGAACGCTCCCCTACCGCCCCAGTCAAAGACTGAGACCCAAAGCTTCGGTGCCAGGCTTAGCCCCGTTAAATTTTCCGCGCAGGACCACTTGACCAGTGAGCTATTACGCACTCTTTAAAGGGTGGCTGCTTCTGAGCCAACCTCCTGGTTGTCCGAGTAATCCCACATCGTTTCCCACTTAGCCTGGACTTTAGGACCTTAGCTGTTGATCTGGGCTGTTTCCCTCTCGACCCCGAAACTCATCTCCCGGAGTCCGACTGCCATGCTCTAGAGTATCGGCATTCGGAGTTTGGTTGGGTTTGGTAAGCAGTAAGCCCCCTAGCCCATCCAGTGCTCTACCTCCGATACTGAACACATGACGCTAGCCCTAAAGCTATTTCGGGGAGAACAAGCTATCTCCTGGTTCGTTTGGCATATCACCCCTACCCACAGCTCATCCCCTAATTTTGTAACATTAGTAGGTTCGGGCCTCCACGAGCGGTTAAACTCGCTTCACCCTGGCCATGGGTAGCTCACCAGGTTTCGTGTCTAATCCTTGCGACTATGCGCCCTATTCAGACTCGCTTTCGCTACGGCTTCGGGTGTCACTCCCTTAACCTTGCCACAAAGATTAACTCGCAGGCTCATTCTCCAAAAGGCACGCCGTCAGGCATAGCGGCGCGCATCCGGCTTTCACCGGCGCACAGCCCGCCATTAGCCCTTCGACTGCTTGTAAGCTTACGGTTTCAGGATCTATTTCACTCCCCTTATCGGGGTGCTTTTCACCTTTCCCTCACGGTACTTGTACACTATCGGTCGTCAAATGTATTTAGCCTTGGAGAGTGGACTCCCCAGCTTCCCACTGGATTAGCGTGCCCAGTGGTACTCAGGTACCTGGCAGGAGTCGCTTAGCTTTCACATACGGGACTGTTACCCTCTTTGGTAGGCTGTCCCACACCTTTCTGTTAGCAGAGCGATTTGTAACTCCTATGTGCCAGGCCCTACAACCCCGATCCGGCAAGCCAGATCGGTTTGGGCTGTTCCCCGTTCGCTCGCCACTACTAGGGGAATACTTTCTTTTCCTCTGGGTACTTAGATGTTTCAGTTCCCCAGGTTCCCTTCTCCCAATCTATATATTCAACTGGGAGATGCCGTTGGTTCGCAACGGCAGGTTTCCCTATTCGGACATCCCCGGATCGGCGCCTGTACACGGCTCCCCGGGGCTTATCGCAGTGTCCCACGTCCTTCATCGGCATTTAACGCCTAGGCATCCACCGTAAGCTCTTAGTAGCTTAATCACGTGATGCGGAGAAATCGAAACTTTTCGTATTACATCTCTCTTTCTGTCGCATTACGCATATGATTTGATATAAATCACTATTCAGTTGGTAATGTTCAAAGGCCTTTTGGCCTTCAGCGATTGATCGCTGAGAGGTGATCCCGATTCTTGTTTGGAGCTCCGGAGCACCCTTCAAGGGTCAATCGTTCATTTAGAGACAAAGCGACCCGACACACCGCCGGGTCGTAAAATACCCACACGATGGCTCAAAAGTGATGCTATGTCTTGATGACTAACTCTATACGCAAGTACACCTCATTCTAGGGCAGCCCTGTGGAGATGAGGGGACTCGAACCCCTGACTTCCGCCTTGCAAAGGCGGCGCTCTCCCAACTGAGCTACATCCCCAGTCTTTGCTACTGGTAAGGTAGTGGGCCTGACTGGATTCGAACCAGTGACCCCAGTCTTATCAGGACTGTGCTCTAACCAGCTGAGCTACAGGCCCCGATCTTGGACCTCAACAACTGAGAAGTGACAGGAAACCACCGGTAATTATAACGCCTCGCTACCGCAAGCGAGTCTTGCAACCGAATAGATGTTTGAAGTCTATTCGGGGTCGAGTAGAGCTTCCTGCCCTTAGGCAGGCATGCTCAGAACTCTAGAAAGGAGGTGATCCAGGCGCACCTTCCGGTACACCTACCTTGTTACGACTTCGTCCCAGTCACCAGTCCCACCTTCGACAGCTCCCTCCCTTACGGGTTAGGATACCGGCTTCAGGTGTTACCAGCTCCCATGACGTGACGGGCGGTGTGTACAAGCCCCGGGAACGTATTCAACGCACTAATGCTGACGCGCGTTTACTAGCAACTCCGGCTTCATGCAGGCGGGTTGCAGCCTGCAATCTGAACTGAGACCGGTTTTGGGGATTGGCTCTACCTCGCGGCTTTGCGACCCATTGTACCGGCCATTGTAGCGTGTGTGTAGCCCCGGATATAAAGGCCATGCTGACTTGACGTCATCCCCGCCTTCCTCCGGCTTGATACCGGCAGTCCTGTATGACACTTGTAACATACAGCGAGGGTTGCGCTCGTTACCGGACTTAACCGGACACCTCACGGCACGAGCTGACGACAGCCATGCAGCACCTGTATAGGCTCCCCGAAGGGTCGGTCACCTCTCGGATCCCTACCACCTATATGTCAAACCCGGGTAAGGTTTTTCGCGTAGCAACGAATTAAACCACACGCTCCGCTGCTTGTGCGGGGCCCCGTCAATTCCTTTGAGTTTTAACCTTGCGGCCGTAGTCCCCAGGCGGCAAACTTATCGCGTTAGCTTCGGCACCGGCGGGTTTTACCCCACCAACACCAAGTTTGCATCGTTTACAGCTAGGACTACCGGGGTTTCTAATCCCGTTCGCTCCCCTAGCTTTCGCGTCTGAGCGTCAGGAACGGTCCAGGAGGCCGCCTTCGCCACTGGTATTCCTCCCGATATCTACGCATTTCACTACTACACCGGGAATTCTACCTCCCTCTACCGTCCTCTAGTCTGGTAGTATTGAACGGCCTCTCCCAGTTGAGCCGGGAGCTTTAACATCCAACTTACCAAACCGCCTGCACGCGCTTTACGCCCAGTAAATTCGGATAACGCTCGGATCCTACGTATTACCGCGGCTGCTGGCACGTAGTTAGCCGATCCTTATTCTTGAAGTACCGTCCTTCCTCGTCCTTCAGAAAAGCGCTTTACAACCCGAAGGTCTTCATCGCGCACGCGGCGTTGCTGCATCAGGCTTTCGCCCATTGTGCAATATTCCCTACTGCTGCCACCCGTAGGTGTCTGGCCCGTGTTTCAGTGCCAGTGTGGGGGGCCACCCTCTCAGGCCCCCTACCCGTCGTAGCCTTGGTAGGCCGTTACCCTACCAACGAGCTGATGGGACGCAGGTCCCTCCCAAAGTGGATTGCTCCTTCAGTTGCCAGGCCTCTAACCCTGGTAACCACATGAGGTATTAGCTCCAGTTTCCCGGAGTTATTCCTCTCTTTGGGGCAGGTCACCAACGCGTTACTCACCCATTCGCCACTAGGAAGTTCCCGTATTGCTACAAGAACTCCTCGTTCGACTTGCATGTATTAGGCACGCCGCCAGCGTTTATCCTGAGCCAGGATCAAACTCTCCGCAAAAAAATTATGCATCTTTCGATGCGTAAAGTCTGCGATTTTGTCGTTATAACGACTGGCTGATTTCCTATCACTATTCAGTTGTTAAGGTTCCTTCAATCGAGCGGGCAGGATTTTACCACCGCCACTAGAGCCTGTCAAGGCTTTTTCTGAGACTAAACGGCCGATGTTAAACTCAACATCGGCACGTCAGACTGTGAAGTGTGTACACTTTAGTCTCTGACGCATGTGCGTCTTTGCTCGTTTGTAAGTGTTCTGCCCATCAGGGCGAGAACAAGCGTGTTCAATTGCGAACGATATTATAAACTATTACCTTAACTTGTCAAGAGGAAATACTATAGAGATTGTTGAAAAACAAGATATGAATTGACTTTTGGGAAGAAATTTAATACAATCAAGGCAATCACCCAAAGGAGCCCGAGATGGAAAAGCAAC
>Ga0315278_10006333_pt1 | contig 10750 bp, 9 predicted proteins | sample YL17G06_0_MG_FD_203880 | JGI IMG/M metagenome (GOLD analysis project Ga0315278, IMG submission 203880) | Sediment microbial communities from Yellowstone Lake, YNP, Wyoming, USA - YL17G06_0 | ecosystem: Environmental > Aquatic > Freshwater > Lake > Sediment | place: USA: Wyoming | collected... | reverse complement strand
AGACGCCGGGGCGGTCGTATGAAGGGAACGAACACAGCCCCCTTTGCGTTGTCCCCTATAACCCAGCATTATGTTCTCACACGGAGCACCCCCTTGAGAAACCTGCTTGTCCCCCTGATTATTGAATGACAATGCGAGGTATGAACACGAAGGATTGGTCGCGCTACGTGGTCGTGGTGATGGGCATTTGCCTGGCCCTGTTCGTGCTGGTTGAGTTGACGGGCTGGTTGATCGTTCCCGGCCGGTACAGGAACCCGCCGCCGGTTACGGCCGATGCCTGGATGTACTCCGATGCCCTGACCGGGACAGATACCGTCTGGCTGAAGGAATTCGTCGACGAATTCTGCCGTTCCTACACCGCACGCTGGACTTCGTATCTCTACTTCAGGAGAGAACCGTTCTCCGGACGGCACATCAACGTCGATAGCAGTGGTCAGCGGTGTACTCCTCAATTCGGAGAGGACCAGGGCGACGAACGGCGAAACCCCAGGGCGTTCCTCCTGGGCGGGTCGACCATGTGGGGAACGGGCGCCCGGGACAGCAATACGATTCCGGCCGCTCTCGCCCGTTTGATCGCCTCGAAATCAGGCGAACGGCGGCTGCGCGTGCTGAACTTGGGGGAGTCGGGCTATGTGAACACACAGGCACTCCTTGCTCTGGAACTTGAACTGCGCGGAGGGAATGTCCCGGACGATGTGATCCTTTACGATGGCGTCAACGACATCTTTTCCGCATACCAGAACAACGAGGCCGGCTTGCCGCAAAATGAGCAAAACCGGGTCCTGGAATTTAATCTGCTGCAGAACGGGGAGCGGATGCGGGAACTGGGGATCCGCGATATCTGGAACAGGACGGTCACAGGGGGCGTCGTGGCCACACTGCGCGATCTGATCTCCGATTCTCCACCGCCACCGCGCATGCGTGCTCACCTGGCCGAGGATATCGTCCGGCTCTACAGGGGAAACCTCGACATTCTCGGCGCGCTGAGCAGGCACTACGGGTTCCGCTACCGGGCCTACTGGCAACCTGTTGTCTTCTCAAAGCGTGACCCGTCACCCTACGAGCAGAAACAGTCGGACAAAATGGAGTATGTCCGCCCGATCTATCTGGAAGTGTACCGCCGCGTGGCCGCGGATTCCGCGCTGCTTGCCAACCCTTGCTTCCACAATCTCAGCGGAATCTTTGACGGGGCGGGGCCGGTCTATCTGGACTTCTGCCACATCACCGAACGCGGAAACGGAATCATAGCCCGGCAAATGTATGAAGATCTTTACAGGCGGTAACGCCTCCCACCAACTCCACATTTTCGGTCAGTTGCTTCCCCGTTTCTTTTGTGTGCGCATTTCGAACGCGCCATGCAATCGGAGGGAAAAAGATCCCGCATGGTCCGGCGTCCGTATTGTTTGTCTTCTGGGGAATCAGGCGTGCCTGCCTGTGGACTCGCAGGTTTTGGATATCCTGAGGAAATTACTTCTGTTCCACCAGCTCCACCCGCCGGTTCATGGCCTTCCCATCCTCTGTCCGGTTCGAGGCAACCGGGCAGTATGGACCAACACCCGCCGGCTTCAGGCGTGAAGCGGCAATGCCCTTTCCGCTCAATGCCTTGACAACAGCATCGGCCCGGTCAGCCGACAGTTTGAGATTCGATTCCAGACTGCCAACATTGTCCGTGTGCCCCACGACATACAACGTGAGGGTGCCGTTTTGCTTCAGAAGTTTTGTGATTTCTTCAAGTGAAGGGTTCGACTCCGGTTTCACGAATGACTTGCCCGTGTCAAAGTAGATACCATACACAGCTGCTTTCCCTGTAGCGGCAATACTTGCGCTTAATGCCGCCGCATCCGCGACCACGTCCTGCTTCATCGTCCCTTTTTCAACTACCACCACCTCGTAGTCCCTGCCCTCATTGTGAGCTTCAATGTGCACATACGTCACACCACCGTTCTTTTCGAGTCTTCCTTCAATCACACGGCCTTCGCTCACCAGGACCTTTCCGCCGATTTTCTTTACGGCATTCTCGTAGTTGCGAGCAATCTGCAGCATACTCGCCACTTTCGCCCCGGTCTTTATACTGTAACCCAGCTTCGTAACCTTTCCCTCCCAGTTTTCATCCTGACCCGAGAGATATGGAGATGTGTATTTATCGAACTCCTTGACCTCGTAACCGGAGATATAGTACCCCGGCATGCGTGTGAAGAGGGGGTGGTCCAGACTACCTATGACATCCGTTTCGTTCTGAGCAAACCCGGATGAACCGGCGAACAGTACAAGCAATAGCCCGACGATCTTGTTGCGCAGCATTATGGCCCTCAATGGTAATGAATACCGCCAATGTACAACAAAATGTTGAATAAACCATTCTCACCGGTGCAGCAACGTTTCAGCGGTCCGGCCGCACATAGAAGTACGGCGCATCCAGAGTGGCCATGCCGACCTGCGATTTTCCTCCCTTAAGGTAGCTCCCGTAGGGTTCCGTGCGGGCAGTGCCCCCGCCGTATCCCTCGTACCACATGTGGTACCGGCCGTTGATCTTCTCCACCGTGGTGAACCAGATCGCCCCCTCGTCCCACTGGCCCAGGTCACCACGGCTGAAAATAGGGTTCGCGGGATACTTCGCCCAGTGGACCAAGTCCCTGGACGTCGCGAGCCCCGCGTTGAACGGGTAGTCTTTGTTGCGGTCGGAGCCGCAGTATATCATGTAGTAGAGTCCGCCTTCGGAGAAGATGCGTTGTGTTTCAACAGTAAAGCTGTCCCAGCTTTCCTCCGGCCCGACAGGAAGGGCCAGCGATTGGGCAGGCTCGACGAAGCGGTAGCCGTCGGCCGAGGTGGCATAGTGGATCTGAAACCCCTTCTTCCCCGGAACCTGCTTCCAGAAATAGAGATAGAATAGGCTGTCGCGGTAGACCACTTCTGGCCCGCCGCCGATGATGACGGGGTTGTGCTCGTACTTCTTGAAGTGGATGCCGTCGTCCGAGACGGCGAGACAGACCGCGCGGTCGGCCCGCACGCTGGAGCCCGTGTAGTAAAGGAAGACTCTCCCCTTCACGAGGATCGCTGCGGGATCGAGGGCGTGGCGCTCATCCCACGATCCTGGTTCGCCGACGTCGATGATCGGCTCCGGGAAGATGTTCCAGGTGACGCCATCGAACTTCTCTTTCGGGATAGTTGCCACTCCGATCCTGTCGTGTCCGCCGCGTTGCCCCCGGAAGTACATAGAGTAGGTTCCGCCGTTCAGCAGCAGGTCGGGATTGGCGGTTTGCACATCGCGCCACGTGCCGGCTGCTGCGGGGAAGACCGGATTACCGGGATAGCGTTTCCAGGTGAACCGGATGGTGTCGTCCTGAGTGCGGGAGTTCTGCGCTATCGTGGAAGCCAAGGGTAAGGCCGCGACGGCAAGAACGAGGATCCGCACTCTCGCTAGGGTGGGCAATAGTACCTCTCTGGTTGTTCAGTCGACCCAACATACGACTGTTCATTGAATTCTTCAAGGATAGAAGTACCAATTCCTGATATAGGGCGTCCCATTCCCGGGCGAAAAACGACGACACTGCGGGTGGAAACGATCTGGCGAGGCTGGTCTGAACGCTGCAAGATAGCGGTATCCGGCGGGAAAGACATGAAATGTCAGGATCGGAAGAGCGGCACCATGTCCCTGGTTCCAGCAAGGATTTCTGTTCTTTCCTCTGGAGTCAATGGATGGAACTCTGCGGCCAGGCTTACGGCGAGGTTGAAAAGCCGGATGTCTCCCGGCGGGATTGCTGCAGTAACATCCTCACTGAGCGTGAAGCGCACTGCCTTGCGTGCGGCCTCCGGATCATCGATGGGTTCGTACCATGTTTTCGGGTAACGCTTCGTGACTCCTTCCGGCCACGGCCCATGGGCAAGCATCTTTAGCGCCAGCCGTGCGACTCCCTCCTGTGTTGCCCTTTCCATGACGGCGGGCCCGAAGTGTCCCCGGGCGTAGCAGACCAGGTTGAATGGGAAGAGTACCGAATCAAACGGGAAACGATCCATCATCGCCAGCGCAGCGGCTTCCGAGTGAGCGGAGAACCCGATGTATTTGATCTTTCCGGCGTCGCGTGCTTTCACACATGTCTCTATCGCCCCACCCGCAGCGAAGATGTGTTCGACCTCCTCGGCCTTCGTGACGGCATGCAATTGATACAGGTCGAAGTGATCCGTGCTGAGCCTCTTCAGGGATCTGACGAGTTCCGCCTCCGCTCCGCCCGCGCTCCTTTCCATCGTCTTGCATGCAAGGAAAATGTTCTTCCTATAAGATGCGAGCGCCGGCCCGAGCTTCTCCTCCGCTTCACCGCCACCGTATGAGGGGGCAACGTCAAAGTAGTTTATACCGCGCTCAACCATTCCGGCAACGACCTGATTCGCGTCCCGCTGCGGCATGCCCATGAGGACGATTCCGCCACACCCGACAACAGAAAGCTCGACGTCGTCCTTATACCGTCGTTTCGGAAGCGGTTTGTCTGAGGCGGGTGTTGTCATCGCGTTCATGAGATTGTTCTTGTTGGCTCGTCCCGGGATGCCTGCCAGCAGCGTAGCGGTAAGGAAATGCCGTCGATTCATGTTGATGCCGGGCTATTTCATTCTGGATGCTATGATCTTTGCCAATTCAATCATCTGGGCAATTGATCTTTGGGCTTGTGCCCCTTGCAAATATCCAGGCATCTGGTCGTTGGGTCATGTGATCCGGAGAACTTCGATAGCGCGTCTGTGCGATTCTCGGATGTGTTGAAGACGAGATTCAGCTTTGTTATCGTAAGAATGCTGTTGACGACCTTGTTCGCCCCGCACAGCTTCAGCTCCCACTGTCGCCGCGTGTACGAAGCGAGCGCCGAAACCAGCACGCCGATGGCCGTGCTATTCATGTACTTGACCCCGTCCAGGTCGATCAAGAGTCTGGTGCGCTTTTCGGCGATGCAGGCCGCAATGGCCTGTCTGAACCCCGCAGTTTCTTCGTCACCGAGCAACGTACCCTTCACCTTGATGAGGGCGACATCTCCTTTCAAAACCGAGACTGTGGCTTTCGTTGCGGTCATATGCCACCTCCATGCATGGTTGATGTCATCTGGCGGTAACCGCCGTGATTTGAAACATTCCCTGCAGAACCATCACCGTGTCCTCGCTATAGTGAAGAAGATACTCCCACAAAACGAGGATGTCAAGACGAGCGTATTATTTCCGGAGAAGCAGCGGGTTCCGTGCAAGTGAGGAGGCCATTACTACCGGTCGAATTCAGTCATGATGCTCACCTTTTTCGTAGCGCCGGCGAAGCATATCCTCCCCGAAATCATTCGCGAGATCACGGTACACCGTATGGATATGATGTGCATTGGTCTGGGTATTGTCGTACTCAATCAAGAGCTTCGGACTGTGAATGCGGTAATAGTGCGGTTTGCCCGCGTCAATATTGGCGTAGTAGATCTTCATGGTTGCAGTGCTCTTCTCACCAAGGCTAGAGATACATCCCAGGCCTCCGCAAAGGAACATTTCAAGTGAGCAGGGACGAGATGATCCAAATTGTTTCTCCAGTTTGACTCGTATTCGGCCCGGCAACCAATCAGACGTTCAAGATCCTTCGATGTTGGCTTCAGACCCTTGGCCATGCATTTCTGGGGAAATGCTTCAAGAGCATGGTCCATCCTGACCCCAGTTTTGTTCAGACTCCACATATCATACAGATCTCTTGCAACTGCATACTTCCTCTGTCCTGCGAGTGCCCGGAGCTTCTCAGTGACTATTTCTTCAAGCGCATATGCCTGAACTGTTGTTTTCTGGAGCTGCGGTGCATCAGAGTACGAGTGATTCACTCCAAGTGTGAGAACGGGAAAGAGCAACGTCTCATCCCGATTTACGTGCACGCGGATCGCCCGCGGTGATCCTCTCGGACGCCAGACACCTTCGTAGTAGACCTTAGCTTCAAACGACTCTCTCCCGTAGTCATCTTCAATGATCTCGACCACCGCGGGGCGAATATCCATTCTCACGCCGGTTTCAGCTTGCGTCTTCGCCTTTGCCTGGTTCAGCAATCTCCCAAGCGCGTCGGGAAGGATAGTCTCCATCAGGGTGAAGTCCAGGTCTTCTGAAAAACGATACTGAGAGAAGTGGCACTTCGCCAGACACGTGCCGCCTTTGAATACCCATGAATGTTTGATCTCCGCCACCTCGCCAAGGAAATGAAGGAAACATCCAAGGGCATAGTCATGCTCAACGACATCCAGGCTAACGCCAAGTGCAGCAGAAGTACGCTGGATCTCTCCTGGTGCGATCATCCAAGCCTCACGTTTACACGCAGGCGCCAACGGGTGGAGATCTTCCCCGCCTTTGATTTCAATGACTGCAGCGGCACCACACCTGCGCTTAACGTGCTCTGCCACGAAGCCAAGACCTCCGTTGCCTCGCCCGGCAGTGCGAGAACAAGTGTTTCAAAGAGGTAACCAAGACGCTTTGGCACCGCGCCGTTCGGAAAGCGAGTGACATACGCATTGAGTGTTTCCCATGAGATTTCGCCTGCGCTCGACTTCACCGCCTTCGCAAGCTCCTCGATGGTCCCCCCCCTTTCAACATCGTCGGCACAGTCGACAAGTGTCTTTTCCTTGTCGGTAACAAGCACCTGTTTACCGTTGCGCCATTCTTTCGCGTGGCCAAAAAACTTGCGCGGATTGACGGTGACGAACTCGTACTTCACTCCGAATACCGTTCGCTGCATCTGATTTTTCCTGCGCAGTGTTTGCACGTACACGATGCGCGGAATCTGCTCGGTCCAGTTCCAGTGTCGAATCGCACTCCAGTAGGCAATGGCGGAAGGTTGCACCATTGCACCAGCTACGAGATATGGGTCTTCGGTCCATTGGCGTTCCGGTCCGGCTTCAAGAGGGATAATGAGATACTTGCCCGGCTCGATGCGGGCAAGCCACCCCTTCCGTTCAAGCCGCTGAAGGACATCATATGCCAGCTTTCGGGAATTCCAAAAATCCACAGCATCACGAAGATTCAGGATCCCTGTGTTCTTGCTTGCAAGCCGTGATATGAATTCTGCTTCCCTGGGGCCAAGTTGTGTTATAGTTTTCATCATGGATTACCTATTTGAAATACGCAAACCATGCTAAATAATATAACATTGCGAGCAAAAGTGCAATATGCTTCATGGCAGATGGAGAAGTGTCTTGCGCCGCGGAATCCACGAGCCGGTCCTACCTGAGCTGACGGACTACCACGCAGGACGGGTAGGCGGCTGAATGATAAATGCGCTGTGTCGTCTTCTGGAAATCCGATTCGTCCGCGTTGAAGATATTCAGGAACTTCCCCGGGTTCCGGTCGATCATGGGGAACCAGCTGCTCTGAATCTGGACCATGATCCGGTGTCCCCTTTTGAAGTCATGGAATATGTCCTGCATCTTGAAGCCGACCGCCGTGATCTTCCCCGGGACAAATGGCTGAGGGTCCGTCATGCTCTCCCTGAATTTCCCCCTCATGACGTCACCCCGGACCAGCATTTGATATCCGCCGAGCCTGACCTGACGGGGATTCGGGCTGGGGTCGGGGGTGTAGTCCGGGAAAATGTCGATCACCTTCACAATCCAATCGCAATCGGTGCCGGTGGTCGAGACAAAGAGGCGGGCGTCAATGGGACCGGCGAGTGTGAGATCCTGCTTCAGCGTATCTGATTGATACGTCAACACGTCGGGCCGGCGTGATGCGAAACGCTGGTCGCCCAGCATAAAGCCTGGATTGTACCAATGGGCGATTTCATCGGTGTAGGGCACAGGCTTTGCAGGGTCATTGACATACTCATCAAATGTCGCGAAGCCCCCTGCGGATGGTTCCATGGCAAGCTTCCCCCCCTCGCGCACGAACATTCTCACGGAATCACATTCCTTTGGAGGCCAGCAGTCGAGAAATCTCCATTCGTTCTTCCCCGTCTGGAACACCGCCGCTTCGAAATGCCGCGGCTCCCCTTTCCCTTCGAGGTAATAGCGGAAGAAAGGGAACTCGATGCTGTCACGGTAGAAGGATGCGCTTGGCATTCCCCAGGAAACGGACCCGAGAGCATCTCCCTCACCCCCTCCCCACTGGCCGTGTGACCATGGCCCCATGACAAGCTGGTTCGATGTGCGCGGGTTGTATCTTTCGGTCTCGGTATAGGCATTCAGCGCTCCCCAGAGATTCTCCGTGTCGAACCACCCGCCGACAAACAGCATTGCCGGCGTGATGTTGCGGAGGTGAGGCAGAACGTCTCTTGCTTCCCAGAACTCATCCCATTTCCAGTGAGAGGTCAGTGCATTCCAGAATTCGACGCTGTCCTTCATGAAGCGTTTGTTCACATTCTTCACCGGGCCAATATCCAGGAAGAACCTGTATTCATCCGGCGTTCCCTGATCGAAGGGACGCGAGTCCGATTCGGCTGGTTCCGTTCTCGGCCATCCAAATCCGACATAGAAGTTAAATCCGTGCGGCAGGAGGAATGCGCCGTTATGGGAAAAATCGTCACCCCGCATCCAGGCAGAGACAGGAGCCTGCGGTGAGACCGCCTTCACCGCCGGATGAGCATCGATGGCCACCATCGATGAATAGAACCCGGGGTAGGAGATTCCGCTCACGCCGACTCTTCCATTGTTGTGCGGGAGGTTCTTGATCAGCCAGTCGACCGTGTCATATGAATCCGTCGTTTCATCGATATCTTTGGGGCTCTTTTTGACCGCGATGTACGGCCGCACATCCATGAATTTCCCTTCCGACATGTACCGTCCGCGCACATCCTGATGCACAATAATGTACTTCTCATGAAAATAGCGCGAACGGAATGGCCCCGGGGACTGGATATACTTTTCCGGTCCGTAGGGAGCGACGCTGTACGGTGTCCGGGTCAGCATGATCGGATGGAGTGCGGTGGTATCTTTGGGAATGTAGACGCTGGTGAAGAGCCTCACTCCATCCCGCATCGGGATCCTGTATTCGAACTTGATATAATTGTCCCTGATGAAAGCCGAATCTGAGACAGCCTGTGCGGCGGATCGGGGGGCAAAACCGACCGAGAGGAGGCTCATGATGAGGAGAGGGAATACTCTTTTCACGGACGAAACTCCAATCCTACCCCCCTGTCATTTTGACAATCTTCGATTTTGAGAACGTGTGGACCATCCACCGGTCGGTAATTTGTACGGTCACCGTGTAGATGCCCTTGTCGTATCCGTGCATATCGATCTGTGCGAATTCTGATGCGAACTCATCCTGGCCGGCATGATCCTTCTCGTACACGATCACGGTTTCGTCGTTTGGAGCAGAATCTCCGGGGGTGAGAAGTACTTGCGATTTGTACTTTGTCGCGCCGACGTCATTCTTCGTAAGATTGTACAGCTCCCAGTACACAAAGAGGGGTCGGGTTCGTGGAAGTGCATCAAATGGGCAGGGGATGACTTTCACCCCGTCGATTTCCGTACTGCTCTTCGTCGTCGAAGGAAGCAAGAACTCGATATCACTCAAGAGGGGTGTGGGCGGGGGGTACGGCTTGATCCGCAACTGCGTGCTCCAGGTGGAGATGATGTCCGTCCCCACGGGGCGGGCGTGCATGGAGATTCTCACGGAATCGGGATGAAGAATGAAACGATACAGTTCAACGAACCAATCCCCCGTCTGCCGGGAAAGCGAAAAGGAATACGTGTCGAGGCCGGAGGCTACCGTCTCGCCGTTCAGTCTGGAGATGGCTACACCCACTTCGACCTGCAGCGTCTTGAGAGTGTCGCTGACCTCGTTTTTCAATGAACCAATGGGGAGAGCGTAGGAAATGTTCAGAAGTGCCGTGCCCCCTTCGCTCCGGAATGCACTGATCAAGTGAGGCATCACAAAAGTCTTTGTCTCCTTCGTCCACACATGCTCATCCGTCGCGAGACCGGCCATGACAGTGACCTCTGACTCCTCTCGCAGATGGTCCAGTATCCCCGCCCGGCCGAGTAACTCACCGCTAAGCAGGTCGTGGTACCGGAGGTCCCATGTTGTCAGCTTTTCCAGCATTTCCGGGTCCTGGGGGATACTCGTCAGGCGCCAATTGCTGCCGGTAGAGTTGCTTTGCGCAAAATGAAAAATCCACTGTGGGGAGTCACCCTTCGCGGAATACAGCCAGGATTCGTGCTGCTCCTGATCCCCGCCTCCAATCGTCCTTTGAGTGTCGTCGGGCTCGCCGTGGCGAATGTAGATCAACCCCTTGTCGTTGAACTCGCGGTTCAGGGTAAAGGACTTGGGAAACGAAAGATCATGCATCTTGTCGGGATTATTGAACCAGGACCGGAAATCGTAGCACTCATAGTTCTTCTCAGCGAACAGAAACCGCCGGTAATGTTCGGCAAGACGAGCGTTGGTTCTTGCTGCGGGTGTAGGATTTCGAATGCTCCAGAATGTATGAAAGAAGGCCTTCTTCTTGCGATCGGAGACCACGGCCCGGTACGCCTTCAGTTCAGCATCGGTCACAAGATACTTGAGATCTTCAAAAAGCAAGGCTGCACCCAACCAGGAAGAGATCTTGTCAACAGCGCGCCAGTAGATTTCCTCCGCCCGTGCCGGCTGTCCCTTTTCAAAGTACAAACGCGCAAGAGAGAGTGTGATGGCCTCTGAAGGGACCTGTCTGGGCATGGAGAGCAGGTCCGCGAACACCCGCCCTGCTTCCTCAAGTTTGCCCTGTCGACGCAAGACTTCTCCCGTGAAATACCGTGCCTGGTCGTTGTGCATATGCGCCAGAGAG
>Ga0315278_10006331_pt1 | contig 10752 bp, 6 predicted proteins | sample YL17G06_0_MG_FD_203880 | JGI IMG/M metagenome (GOLD analysis project Ga0315278, IMG submission 203880) | Sediment microbial communities from Yellowstone Lake, YNP, Wyoming, USA - YL17G06_0 | ecosystem: Environmental > Aquatic > Freshwater > Lake > Sediment | place: USA: Wyoming | collected... | reverse complement strand
CCGTCACCATCCACGTCACCGACGAACCCGGCCCCGTCACCCTCAACGGCACCAACGGCGACGACAGGATCTACGTCCGTCTCGACGACGGCGGCAAGTACATCCAGGTCTTTGTCAATATCCCCCCTGGCCCCATTCCCACCATGAGCTACCTGAAGACTCTAACCACTCACCTGTCCATCAACACCCTCAAAGGCGATGACCTCCTCACCGTCGACCTCGTCAACGGCAACCCCATTCCACCCAAAGGCATCGACTACGACGGCGGCCCGAACACCCGCGTCGGCGACATGCTCGCCGTCATTGGCACCCCCACCGCCGTCGGGTCCTACCTGCCCAGCGGCACCACCACCGGCGACGGACTCGTCGTCGCCGGCGGCCGCTCGATCTTCTTCACCGATCTCGAACCCGTCGTCGTCTCCACCTTCGCGAATTTCACCTTTACGACGCCCAATGCCGACGACCTGATCACGATGGACATCCCCACCTTCGGCCACAACCGCATCTCCGGCAGCAGCGACGGCATCCCGTTCGAAGACCTCACCGTCTCCAACATCGGCATCCTCACCATCGACACCGCCGCCCACGATGCGGGCGACGGCGATGACGACATCACCAGCACCCTCGGCAACGCGCCAACCATCGGCCTCCTCAAAGTCAACGCCGGCACCGGCAAGAACTTCTTGACGTTCAATGGAGGCTCGACCAACCTCGACACCAGCGTCGGCATCGGCGGTGTCAACCTCCGCGTCATCACCCACAACGACGCCCATGTTGTCTTCGTGGCCACGCAGCACCTGCAATACCTCGGACTCAACGAGGCCGCGTTCGTGAGCATCGCCCCCGGCGGCAACAAGGTCCTCTGCCTGCAAGATCTGGGCGTCGCCAACGAGGGCACTCTCGACCTCACCGATGAGGACATGATCATTAACTCCCGGGGCTTCCGCCCCAGTGATGTCCTCGATTTCGTCTTCTACTGGATCGGCCGCGGACGCGCACTCGGCCTCTGGACCGGCACCGGCATCACCAGCTCGACCGCAAGGGACGACCTCAAGCGCTACACCGGTCTGGCCTCCGTCCTCAACGACAAGGGCTTCACCCCAGACCCCTTCTATCCCACGTACTGGTCCGGCGAAGATCTCACCCAGGGCGGCACCGTCGACCCCCGTAACTGCGTCCTCGTCAAATACTCGTGGGAAGGCGATGCCAACGTGGACGGCGTCCTCAATGCTGATGACTACTTCCTCATCGACCGGGGCTTCCTCACGCAGGACGGCTACTACCAGAACGGCGACTTCAACTACGACCGTACCGTCAACGCCGATGATTACTTCCTGATCGACCGCTCGTTCCTCGGCCAGACCGGGCCGCTGGCGACCGCCCCCGACGCTCCGGACGAAAATGTGATCGTCCGCCGCCAGTCGCAGGATAAGGACCCCGACGCCTCGCTGTTGGCACAGTTGTTCTCCACTACGCCGCTGCTGTAGCAGCTAAGCGGGAGAGTGAGACTCGTCCGCGGCAGCGGCTGACCAACGCCCAGGGAGCACGGCTCCCTGGGCTCTTTTCTGGTGTGCCGGTGTGCCGGGCCCCCTCGCACTTCCCACCCGGATCGCGTACGATTGCTCTCGCGGGATATCGATCACCCGGGGCACATGGGCAATGCACCAGGCCAGCCTCCTTCACTGCGCGACGCCTTGCTGCGCCGCCCATTCTTCTCGGTCGCCGCCATCTTCATCCTCGGCGTCTTCGTCCACTCCCATCTGCCGCCGCGCCCCCCCCTGTACATCAGCGTCGCCGCGGCTCTGCTCATCATCACCCTCTTCGCCCGCGCCGTGCCGATCATCTGCGACATCGCGCTGGCCGGCGCGATCTTCTCCGCCGCGCTGGCCGCCGCCCAGATCCAGGCCTTCTACTACCCCCCCCATCACATCAGCCACTTCGCCACGGCCCAGCCGCGCCTGGCAACCATCGAGCTTCGCATCGATCAGGCCCCGCGCATCGTTGACTCCGCGCTCGCCACCGAGCGCCGCCTGCCGCCTCGCCAGGTCACCCAGGCCACCGTCCTCCGCATCCTCACCACCTCCGGCTGGCAGGAGGCCACTGGCAGAACCCCCCTCCAGATCAACAGCCCCCACCCCGACCTCGCCATCGCCCAGCGCGTTGTCGCCTTCGGCATGCTCCATCGTCCCGCTCCCGCCATGAACCCCGGGCAGTTCGACTTCGCCGCCTATTACCGCGACCAGCGAATCCTCACCTCCTTCTCCATCCCCAGCCCGCTGAACCTCCGCATCGTCTCGTCGCCTGGTCCCGGCGTCCTCGACCGCCTCCGGCAGATCGTACGCAATGCCCTGCAACACGGCTTCACCGAGGCCCGATCCCTCGACCACGCCCTCCTTCGCGCCCTCCTCCTCGGCGACTCCGACCCCCAGCTCCGTGACGTCCAGGATGACTTCGTCCGCACCGGCACCATCCATCATCTGGCCATCAGCGGCATGCACATCGCCGTCCTTGGCGGCTTCGTCCTGATCGTCTGCCGCCTGCTCCTCCTCCGCCCCCGGTTGGCTATCTGGATCTCGCTGGTCTTCGTCATCGTCTACGGCCTGGTGGCCCTGCCCTCTCCCCCCGTCGTCCGCTCCGTCCTCCTCTGCATCGCCTTCTGCGTCGGAATGCTCTCACGCCGATCCATCGACGGCGTCCAGCTCCTCTCCCTCAGCATTTTCGCCATGCTCGTCTATCAGCCGCTCGACCTCTTCAACGCAGGCTTCCAGCTCAGTTTCGGCGTCGTCCTCGGCCTCATGGTCCTCGCCAAACCCGCCATGGCCTTCCTGACCGGCCCGATCGACATTGACCAGCAACTTGCACGCCCCCTGCAGAAGCCCACCACCCTCCGCCTCATCGTCGACATGCTCCGCCAGCGATTCCTCGAAGGCCTCGTCGCAGGCGTCGTCGCCTGGACCGTCGCCGCGCCCCTCATCGCGTTCCACTTCAGCCAGATCAACCCCTACGCCATCCCCGCCAGTCTGCTGCTGGCCATCCCCGTCATCCTCTCCCTCATCGCCGGCTTTCTTAAAATCATGCTTACCCTGCTGATCCCGCCTCTCGCCGGCCCCCTCGCGGCCTTCGCCGCCGCACCCGTCGCCCTCATGCGCCGCGGCGTCGATCTGCTCTCGCAAATCCCCGGCAGCGATGCGCCCCTCGCAGCCCCGCCCATCTGGGCTATCGCCGCCTTCTACCTCCTCCTGGCCCTTCCGCTGCTCCCCCGCCCCCACCTCCGCCTGCGCCCTTTCCTTCGTTGCGGACCGGCCATCGCCTGCCTCCTCGTCCTCGGCCTGCCGCTCCTCCTCGGCTCCGCTCCCCAGACCGCCCCACGCGGCCAACTGCGCCTCGTCCTCCTCTCCGTCGGCACCGGCCAGTGCGCCATCCTCCACCTGCCCTCCGGAAGGACCGTCCTCGTCGACGCCGGCTCCGCGTTCGTCTCCGACCTCGACCGCAAGTGCATCACCCCCTACCTCAAGGCCCTTGGCCAGCGCCGCATCGACTCCCTCTTCATCTCCCACGCCAACAACGACCACTTCAGCGCCGCCGACGACGCCATCGCCAACCACGGCATCCGCCAGCTCTTCCTCAGCCCCCTCTTTGCCGTACACGCCGCCAACAACGCCTCCGCCGAGTCCCTCATGCGAACCTTCGCCTCGCACAAGTGTACCCTCAACGAGCTTCTGCCCGGGCAGCACCTGTCTCTCGACAACGACGTGGCTCTCGACGTCCTCTGGCCCCCCGCCGACCTCCCCCTCGCCGCCAACGACGCCTCCCTCGTCCTTCGCCTCACCTGTTTCGGTCGATCCATCTTGTTGCCCGGCGATATTCAGGATCTCGCCCAGGCCCATCTGCTCTCCCGCCCCGACTCCCTCCGCTGCGACGTTCTCATCGCCCCCCACCACGGCAGTTCCGTCCCCACGACCGGCCAGTTCCTCGCCGCCGTCAACCCGCAACTGATCCTCTCCTCCAACGACTACTCGCTCAGCCAGAAACAGCGCGCGTTCGATAAGCTCACCTCCGGCCGATCCCTCTACCGCACGCATACCAGCGGCGCCATTTCCCTCACGATCGACCGCCAGGGAAACATGCGCCTCGACACCCACTTGGCGCCAGCAGCGTCGCCGCGATCAGAGTAACACAGACTCCGCCCCGAATGCGGGCAACCCATCCCCGCTGCTCTGCCTGCTACTTCCCCACCGCCGCCCCCGACCGCCTCGCCGCACGCCATACCCGCAACGCCTCCCCCACCACCATGCCCGCCAGTCCAAAAAGCACCACCGCCACCACCATGTTGATGATCAGCGGCTTGGCCTTCACCACATATTGCTCCGGCTTGAGCCTGACATACTCCATCAGGAACCCCCGGAAATTCAGCACCAGCGCCGTCCCCGTCGTCACCAGCATGAACACCGCCGGCAGGAACGTGAACCACACCGGCCGCCCCGTCCGCCACAGCCACACGCTCACCCCCAGCAGCGTCAACGCCGCCAGAAGCTGGTTGCTCGTCCCGAAAATCGTCCAGAATGTCTTGAACGCGCCCGGCGGCATGATCCACAGATACAAGCCCGGCCCCGCCAGCGTCGCGATCGTCGCGATGGCCCCCCCCGTTATCCCCTTCAGCCCCACCAGTTCCTGGAACACATACCGCCCCAGCCGCGTGCACACATCCAGCGTGTCAAACACAAAGCTCGAAAACGCCAGCAGGCCAAACCCCACCGCAAACTGGATCGGTATCCCCAGCACGTTCATGAACGTCCCGATCCCCCTCGCATAGATCGCATCTGGCGAGCTGCCCCCCGTTCCACCCTTCGCAAGGATCATCACGCTCGCCAACGCGAAAACCGCCACCATCCCTTCCATGAGCATCGCCCCGTACGCCACCGGCCGCACGTCTCTCTCGTTGCGAATCTGCTTGCACGTCGTCCCCGAGCTCACAATGCTGTGAAAACCCGAACATGCCCCGCACGCGATCGTGATGAACAGGAACGGAAACAGCAGCGATGAGCCCCCCGACACGAAACCCGTATACGCCGGCCACTGAACCTTCAACGACTCCGTCCCGCTCACCAGGCCCCCCCAAGCCGCGCCCGCCACGCCGAACGCCAGCGTCGCATACAGGAATGTCGCCCCGATCAGCCCCCGCGGCTGCAGCAGCAGCCACATCGGCGCCACGCTGGCGATGAAGCAGTACCCCAACAGCGCCAGATCCCACCCCGTCATCAGCGAGCCGACGCGGGCCTTCGATGTGTCCATGAAACTCAGCCCGTGCCCCGCCAGCCAGTTGGCCATCCCCGGCGCGTACCAGATGCACGCCGACAGCACCACCACCAGCCCGCCCAGCCCCGCCCACCACGGAACCTTCGTGAACCGCAGCAGAATCCCCAGCACCACGCTCGCCAGCAGGTACGCCGTCGCCCCGATCACCACCGCACCGCCGTTCACATGGAACGTCTCCAGCTTCCCGTCGATCAGCATCGCGAACCCCTCGTATTTCGAGAAGCTCCCCGCCGTCAGGTCCGCGAACGCGATGATCACGTACAACAGGCTCACCCACACGAACACCAGGAACACCAGGTACGCCTGCTGGCTCATGTGCTGCCGAACCACCTCCGTGATGCTCCTCGCGCCGTGACGCATGCTCGCCAGAAGACTGCTCGCGTCATGCACCCCGCCGATGAAGATCGCGCCCAGCACGATCCACAGCAACGCCGGCAGCCACCCGAACATCTGCCCCGCCATGATCGGCCCAACGATCGGCCCCGCCGCCGCGATCGCCGTGAAATGCCCCCCCAACACCACCGGCGCAGCCGCCGGCACAAAATCAATCCCGTCCTCCATCTCCACCGCCGGCGTACGCCGGCTCGCATCCACCCCCAGCCACTTCGACATCAGCCGCCCGTACGTGAAGAAAGCGATCAGTAGTGTACCGCCGCACAGCACGATAACCGGTAGGATCGTCATGATCGGATGTCCCAGGTAGTACCGGGCTGCGATTGTTGCACATCCGCCCCGCCTCTGTCCAGCAACGGCGCCCTTGGTGTACACCCCGCCAGGGCAATTGCGGAGCAAGGCCAAGTGTCTGGCCAATTACTTTCGCGGGCACTGGAGTGTGCAGAACCATCCGCACGGGCAGTTGGACGTGAGTTTCCCGGAAGATGAGCGCCGGATTCGCCAGAGCCACGGGGCGGAGAACTATAGCCGCCTGTGCCGGATGGCCCTGAGTATGCCCACAAACGAGAAGGGTCAGGAGACGGGCATCGCTATCAGGCGGCAAAACTGCGGATGGGATTATGACTACCTTTTAAAGGTTCTGCTGGCATGAGCTTCCATCAAACGCAATTGCCTTGCCGCTCGCCCGTCTTCCTCTCGCTTCGGCGCTCAACGTCGCCGGCCTACGGCGCGGGGTACTTGGCCTTCCGTCCCTCCAGCACTTCCACAATGTCACGCACCACCCAACTCATGTGCTCCAACGCCGTCTGCGTCCGCGCCGCCAGGTGCGGCGTCAGCAGAACGTTCTCCAGCCCCACCAACGCAAAATCAACCCCCGGCGGCTCAGGATGAAACACGTCCAGCGCCGCGCCAGCCAGCCGTTTCCCGCGGATTGCCTCCGCCAACGCCCCGGCGTCCAGCACCTCCCCCCGGCTCGTGTTGATCAGAATCGCCGTCGGCTTCATCAACGCAATCTGCTCGCCCGCAACCAGATTCACGTTGCCTGGCCGCATATCCACATGAATCGTCAGGATGTCCGCGTCGCCATACAACGTATGCTTGTCCACTGCCGTCGCCGGAAAATCAAGCAACCCCGCAACATCCAGCAGGTCATTGTAGATCACGCGCATCCCGAACCCGCACGCCGCAATGTGCCCCACCCGCCGCCCCACACGCCCCATCCCCAATACCCCCAGCGTCAGCTCATTCAGCTGCCGCCCGCGAACCGTGTTCCGAATCCGCTTGAACTCCTTCGCCTCGTACACCCGCTCCCTGAAAAAACACCACGGCCTCAGAAGCTGAAGGATGAACCCGAATACGAAATCCCCAACGGCCAGCGTGTTGGCGTCCGGCGTGTAAACCACCTCCACGCCCCGCCGCCGGCAAGCCGCCACGTCCGTGTTCTCCAGCCCCACGCCGCCTCGCCCCACCACGCGCAGCTTCGGCGCTCGCGACAACAGCCCTGCGTTCACTTTCGTGTACGTACGCACACACAGGCCGTCCGCATCCGCCAGATGACGCTCAAACGCCCCATCGTCCGGCGAAACCTCGATCACATTCACCTGCTCACGCAGCCAGGCCAACGGACGCGGCTCGGACCCTTCGGTAACCAGCACGGTTGGCTTCATAGAAATGGCAGATCATCAGCGAACACGCGCCAACGGGCAACACCTGCCCGCGCGCTCACCCTCCCGCCCCGCTTCATCAGCCGCGAATCTCATCCGTGCTTCAGCCGCCTGCCCCGCCGACCCACCAGCCCCGCCAGGCCAACCACCAGCAACAGCCCGCCAGCAGGCTCCGGAATGATCACCACGTCAACCTGCAGCGACTCCGACGTCCTGGTGACCCTGAACGTGTGCAGCCCCCCGAGCACCGGCACGTTGATCTGGAAATTCGCGCCGTAGGCGACCGCCCCGGTGATCAGCTCGAAACTGTCCCCCACCTCTGGCACAAAATCGTTCGTCAACTCGACATCCACTCTCGTCAGGTTGATCAGCCCGTCCACATCCAGGTGATCGTACTCCGTCCCACGCGTCACGCCCCCAAGCTCCATCACCAGCCGCCCGCCGCTCCCGAACGATACGTTGTTCTTCCCGAGCGAAACGTCGGCCGCGCTGTTGCCCGGACTGTATGTGCTGTTGAATGCGATCTTCCCGCTGCCGCCAAAGTCGCCCCCGCCGCTCACCTCCCCCTCGAAAATAACACCGCTCTCCGGCCCAACGTCAACCACGCCATCGGAGTGTATGAAGCCGCCCGCGAACGTGATCAGCTGCCCGTGCGCGGCGATCGTCCCCCCGTCCCTGTTCACCGCCACCCCCGAAATGCTCACAGGCCCGTCGTTGAAGCTCATCTCCCCCGCATTGGCCAGCCCCGCCTCGGCAACCAGCGAGCCTTCCCCGCCGATGCTCCCCCCGGCTATATTGACCAGCAAACCCTTGAACCTCCCGACCGAGCCCTCCACGATATCGATCGCCCCCGCGTTGCCGACCGGGTCGTCGAAGAGCATCCCGCCCTCCCCCAGAACCTCGATCACCCCGCCCGGATAGTTCCGCACCTCCCCCGCAAACCGCCCGGATCCATCGATTGTCTTGTAATTGCGCAATAGCTTGTTGACCAGCGACGCCTTGGCGCCGCTCAGCCTGATCTGCCCCCGATTCTCGACGCGGTTCCCCGAGTACAGCGAGTCCTCAATGCCAAGCTCGCCGTCCGCCGCCAGGCTCGCATTCTTCCCCACCCTCAGAACCTGCCCCAATTTCAGGTTCACCAGCGCGCCCAGCGGTCCCTCCGACCCGATCACCAGACTCGAATCGATCAGGTTCAGCGTCCCCGACACAAAACTGAATGCCCCCGCTCTGTTGATCGACGCCGCCTCAAGCGTTCCACCCTCCAGCCTCACCGTCCCGCGCTTCTTGATGTCCAGCGCACCCCCCACCGCCACCGTCGAGCCCTTTCGGATGATGACCTGCCCCGTGCCCTTACCACCGACCGTCAGCCCCCCCGATACGTCCCACCGCGATCCGCCACTGCTCAGAAACACATCCCCTCGCGCACCCCCGCCAACGCCGACGCTCGCGTACTCCGAAACCAGCTTCCCGCCTCCCGTGATCGTCAGACCACCGCTCCCGTACCCGCCCACGCTCAGCAACCCTGAGTTCGTCCACGTGCTCCCCCCATACACCGTGATATTCGCGTCACTGCCCGCAACGCCCCCGATCACCGCCGGCCCGCTCCGCAAGACCCCCGTGAGGAAACCAATACGCGAAACGTCCCCTTTCGCCAAACCCAGGTAGATGGCGGCTGGGTTCGCTGACGTCAAATCGTATGTGTACCGCCCCAGGTCGAAGTCAACCTTGTCATCCCCGATCAGCAGCTGCGAATGGGTCACTGCGGACCCGAACCTGACGGTGTACGCGCCGGACAGGTCGAACGAAGCCGCGTCCTTCTCCCCAGGAACTCCCACAGGACTCCAATACGCGGCCTTGTTGAACACCGCTCCATACGGCTCGATCCACCTATGGGTATCTCCCAACACCCGACCATGCACCAACGAAACGGCTGCCAGAGCAACACTCATCGAAACCGGCTTGCGAACACCCATCTAGCTCCCCTTCCTGCTCATGCCGCAGGTGAGCATGTTCAAAAGGACTCTGCTACCGCCAAATCGCGCGCTGCCTCGCCAGCCAAACGCCGCGTCACGTTCGCCGCATACACTCTAACAAATTACGCACAAAGGACTTGTGTCGGGCATCAACCTTAATTCGCAATGCAAGCGCACTGTCCATCCATTACCCGCTACTTCATCATACCACCGGCTTTACAGGATACAAAGGGAATTCCGCTCTGCTAAACCCGCACACCCGCAACAGTAATCCCCGCGCCCCATAGCCAGACCAAACGCTTCAGGTCGCCACGGCGGCCGAGCCTCTTGCCAAGCCGCTCTCTGCTCCTCGCCGGGTCCCACGGTACAATCCCCCCATGCTCCGCCGCCTCTTCACCCTCTTCTCCGCCGTCTCCATGCTCTTCTGTCTTGCCGCCGCCTGGATGTGGGCCGGAATGTGGCACCGCAACTCAGCCTTGCGTTGTGGCCGAGCCAACACCGAGTACATCGTGTACCTGCAGTCGGACGCGGGCCTCGTGCTCTGCGCGATGCGATGGACCAAGCCCCTCTCGGCCGTCTACCACACCCCGGATCTACCCCTCATCCGCACGGGCACTGTGAAGTTCACCTTCTGCCCCGGCCCCGACTCGCGCACCCGCCTGCTCGGCCTCGAATTCCATCGCCGCGACGGCTGCGACCCCAGCGGCGCCGTCATCATGACAGAACACCGGGCCACCATCCCCTTCTGGGCCGCCGTCCTCTTCTTCGCCGTCCTGCCCGCCTTCCATGCCCTCGCCTTCGCCCGCGCCCACCGCCGCCGAACCTACCACCTCGACCACAACCTCTGCCAAACCTGCGCCTACGACCTCCGCGCCTCCAAAGACATCTGCCCCGAATGCGGCACCCGCGCCCCCCGAAGATGCTCCGAACGTGACGCGCAACCCCCAGAAGCCGAACGAGGAGGGGGGGGGTGATGCCGAGTGAGATCGAGCACGGCTTACAAAACCGCTGCCGCTTACGTCCAGGGCAATCGCGTTTGGGTTTGTAGTGCGGGCTTTAGCCCGTATCCGACGGCCCCAAGGCCGCACTACAAACCCCAAGCATGCCAAACGCAATTGCCCTGTGGTTACGTCGGCCCATCTGACTCTGCCGTTGGGACTCCGCCGCTGCCTCCCGACGTGGCGCGCCACACCGCCGGCTCGCATGGCAACTGCGAGGACGGTTCCCAGTCAAACACGAACCTGCCTCGCCGGACTCCGGCAAAGCGGCTGGGGCACGCGGCCTATGCCCCCTCGATCTGGTCGATCACCTGCTTCACCTCTTGGGCCTGAGCGTTCTGGCCAAGCTGGAGAAACCCATCTCGCGAGCGGCGGAGGATCCGCAGACCCTCACTCTTCTTGCCACTC
>Ga0315278_10006330_pt1 | contig 10755 bp, 10 predicted proteins | sample YL17G06_0_MG_FD_203880 | JGI IMG/M metagenome (GOLD analysis project Ga0315278, IMG submission 203880) | Sediment microbial communities from Yellowstone Lake, YNP, Wyoming, USA - YL17G06_0 | ecosystem: Environmental > Aquatic > Freshwater > Lake > Sediment | place: USA: Wyoming | collected... | reverse complement strand
CACGAGCTTCTTTCTCGAAGCCTTCCATGCCCCAAAAGACGGCATCGGGGTAGACCTGGCGCTCGTGACGCGGCCTGCGCCAGGCGCGAGCCCACCGCGTTTCGCCCCGCCGGATAATTTCGCTTCGGGGTCAGGCGGCCGTCTTCAGAGTGGCCAGACGAATGGGATCACCCCGATGGCGACCGCCCCGCAGAGCAGGTCGAGCGGCAGCCCGATCCGCACGAAGTCGGTATAGCGATACCCGCCTGGCCCGTAGACGATGAGGTGGGTCGTGTAGCCGAACGGGGTGGCGAACGCGCAGCTTGCGGCCACGGTGATCGCCATTACGAAGGCGCGGGGGTCGACGCCGAGGTCGCCGGCCGTCGCGACCCCGACCGGGAACATCAGCGCCGCCGCCGCGTTGTGATTGATGACCTCGGTCAAGGCGACGGTCGCGAAGTAGATCACCGCGAGCGTTCCGACCGGGCCGAACGACGCCCCGGCAACGAGCGCGTGCGCGATTGCGGCCGCCGCGCCGGTCTTCTCGATCGCGCTCGCCAAGCCGATCGCGGCGGCGATCATGATGAGCAAGGGCCACTCGATCGCCGCCCGCGCCCTCGCCGCGGAGGTGCAGCGGGTGGCGATCAACACGCCGGCCGCGAGGAACGAAGCGATCGAAATCGGCAGCCATTCCATCCAGACCACGAACACGAGGGAGCCGAGCACGCAGAGCGCGAGGCGTGCGCGATCGAAGCGCGGCGGCTCGGAGTCGGAGACCTCGCTCACGAGATAGAAGTCGGGGCTATTGCGGTGGACTCGGACGAAGCCCGGCGCAGTCTGCATGAGCAGCGTGTCGCCTGGCTCGAGAACGACCTCGCCGATCTTGCCGCCCACGCGCACGCCGTTTCGGTGCACCGCGATCACCGCGGCGTCGTACATCGTGCGGAAGTTGGCGTCACGAATGCTCTGGCCGACGAGCGGCGAGGAGGGGGAGATCACCGCCTCGGTGAGCCGCCGATCAGGCCGAGCCATCGAGGCGTCGTCGCCGTGGCTGTCCGGCGCGAGGCCGCGCATTTTCTGCAGATCGACGATGGTCTCGACCACGCCTACGAAGACGAGGCGGTCACCCTCGCGGATCACCTCGTCGGGTCCGACCGGCGTGATCGCCCGAGCGGCCCTGTCGATCTCCACCAGGAAAAGACCGGGGAGATGGCGCAGGCCCCCCTCCTCGACCGCCTGGCCGATGAGCGGGCTCTTCGGCTCGACGATCATCGCAACGGTGTACTCTCGCCGATGCTCGCCGACCTCGTCGCTCGGGTCGCGACGGTCGGGGAGCAGGCGTGACGCGAACAGCAACATGTACCCCAGCCCAGCCGCGCAGATTGGAAGCCCGACGGGAGCGAGCTCGAAGAAGCCCATTGGCCGCATGCCGCCCTTGATCATCAGGCCGTTCACCGTGAGGTTCGTGCTCGTGCCGATCAGCGTGATGACCCCGCCGAGGATCGTCGCGTAGGAGAGCGGAATCAGGAAGCGCGCCGGTGAGGAGCGGTTTCGCCGCGACCAGGCGATCACCACCGGCGTCATCATGGCGACGATCGTGGTGTTGTTGAGGAACGCGGATAGCGCCGCCACCGGAGTCATCATCCGCGCAAGGCCGACGACCTCGCTGCGCGAACGGCCGAAGATTCTGCCGAAGAGCGCCTCCACGGCGCCCGTGTCGCGGAGAGCCGCCGAGAGGACGAGCAGCGCTCCGACCGTCGCCATCGACTGGTTCGAGAAGCCGGCGAAGGTCTCCGTCGGCGTGAGCACGCCCGCCGCCGCTAGCGTGAAGAGGCCGCCCATGAGCACGACGTCGGGCGAAGTGACCTCGCGGGCCATCGCGATGATCGTGGCGGCAAGCACCGCGAGCGTAAACCAACCCTGCCAGTCCATGGTCCGGCTGGTATACCGAGAAGGCTGGGCTGCGGCCACCTCGTCGCCGGATTCGGCTTGGGGGATCTCCCAGTCCCAGTCGCAAGCTGCGCTTCCGCCAGGTGGTTCGGCCCGACAAGTCGAGAGCACCGTGTCGGAACAAGAGGTGGGGTGCTGTCTCTGAGCTTGAAGCGAAAATAATTTCGACCAAGAAGCGTGCCGAGCCCGCGCCCGACGGGGATGCGTCGCGAGCGCCAGATGAATCGCGGGCCTGTCTTTGGAGGCGCGATAATCTATTCGGGGTGCCGTCCGCCCCGCGACCAGGTGCGGTAGGTCCCCCCCGCGGCGATTCGCGTCAGTTCGGTCTCGGCCGCTTGCAGGCTATCCACCACCAGGCCCCGAAAGGCCTTGACGCCCACTGCCACCTGGCCGGCGTCCGCACCCCCAAGCCACAGTTCACGATCCGCTGGCAACGCGATTTGGATCGCCTCAACTTCGCGTACCGCACGCGCGCGGTTCGCACTGGCGACCAGGCTTAAGCCAACGACACGGGCTTCGGTGCGCGTGGCCGCCGTCACGATGTCGGTCGCCGGCAGGTCGACACCGAGGCAGACGACGTTGACCCCGGCATCCAGCGCCAGCAACGCCACGAGCAGCGATCCGATCTCGTGCCGCTCCCCGGCCGGCGTGGCCAGCAACACCGGGGGCCCGGCACCCGCTCGCCCCTGCAGCAACCCGCCCAGCAGGCTGCGGAGCGTCCCGGTCAGCAGGTGCTCCTCGGCAATCGAAAGCTCGCCGTCAGCCCAACGTGCGCCGACGCGATGAACGAGCGGCTCCGCAACGTCGTGCACGAAGGTACGGGCCCCCAACCCGACGACCGCGTCCCCGAGCAGACGGGCCACCGCCGCGTGATCGAAGCGCTCCAACCGCTCCAGGATCCGCACCACGAAGTGCTCACGCGGCGCGGGTATTTCCCGGCTTCCGGGTCCCTGTCCGTCGGGCGCGCGCTCAGCCGCGAGCCTCTCCAACTCTGCCGGACGTAAGGCCGCGACATCGCCGATCGATCTGCCCGCACCCACCACCCGCGTCAGCAACCGCAGATGGGCAATGTCGGCCGCCGTATAGAGCCGCGCACCGCGCGCACCACGGATGGGGGTCACCACCGCGTAGCGCTTCTCCCACGCACGGATGACATCCGGGGTGAGCCCGGTCATCGCCGCCACGGTCCGCAGGGGGAAGGCATCGTGGAGCGAGGCGACTTCGCGCTGTGCGGTATTCTTCAAGTCGGTGCTCCTCTTAGAACTCACGTGCCGTGCCGTCACGCCTCTCCCCGACATCGTGTTCCCGCTGACTTCTGGTCGTCCGAGTCGCCCGGCAGAGCCTTCACGGCTGGCGCCGCCCGCGACCCGGAATGCGCGGCCGTCCACGCGTCGACCCGCGCCCACTGCGCATCGAGCCACCCGACGCGCTCCTCCGCGGTCCGCGGGATCTCGGCGCTTGGCACCCGCCAGAAGCACAGCCGAATCGTGCGCCCAATCAGCTTCCCTCTCCAAATGTCGTTCAAATTGGTGGCGCCTTCCAACCCGACGTGCGCCAAGAACGCCACGTCGACGTCCGGGCGCGTCTCGAGCAGCGCCAGCGCCCCGCCACGTCGGGGCGGCAACACATGCTGGAGGCGCTGCGCACGTCCGAGGCGATCAAACTGTTGCGTGTCTGCAAGGTGCGCCAGGGCGCGCTCGCGCTTCGCCGGAGAAAACCTCGTCCCTTCCGGGAACAGCAACACCCCGTCGCGGTCCCCAACGGCGTTGGCGAGCTGGCGGAGCAGCGCAATTTCCTTGTCTCGCTCGTCCGACCCACGGCGGACGAAGGCGTTGCGAGTGCGTTGCCCGACGATGTCGAGACACGGGTCCCACAGTAGCTCGCGCTTCATCACGTGCCCCAGGCGCAGCGTGTAGGGATGCGAAGCGAACACCGCGGGCAAGAGCGAATCGACCGTGCTCGCATGCCGGCTGAACAGAAACAGCGGCCCGCGGCGCACGACCTCCTCGCCCGTCACTTCGGCGCGCATGCGAAACAGGCGCATCGCGCCGCTGAAGAGCGTCCGTGCCCATACCCGTTGCAGGAGCAGGTTCCACGTCACCACGCGATCGACCGTGGCACCTGGCCAAAGGCCGTTCCCGACCCACAGCGCGAAGCTCGCGACGATCCCGACCGCTTCGCAGACGAAGTAGAGTGTGAGCCCGAGCGCGCAGCGCACTGTGACGAGATTGCCTGTGCGACAAACAGCGTCCGTCGCCAACGCCGCCGTTATCGTTGCCGGCAGGAGGGCGATGCTCAAGGCTCCTAAACAGAGATACGTGGGGACCGTCACGGCGCGCCGTCCCCAACGCGCCCAGACAGTCTCCTCGACCATCGCGGGCTGGCTCATGCCTGTGCACGCCTCGGATCTTCGGATGACGGTATCGTTCGGTCGAGGGCCGAATCGAGTATCGTACCAATCATCGTACGCTCGCCGTCAGCCTCGGCACCGCCATGTCACGTGTCATACGTGGTTCCGTAGCATCAACTCTCTTGGGTGCGGTTCGAGATAGGTCTGTGCCTGCAAGTATGAAATCGCGAAGTGTCGCACGTAGTGCCGTACCAAGGTGAGCGGTACCACCAGTGGCAGCATCCCGCGTCCGTAGTCTTCGATGAACTCGGTGACTTCGTGCCGTCCTGAGCGATCGAGCTGATCGGAGAAGTACCCGAGGATGTGCTGCAAGACGTTCACGTGCCGCTTGGGCGTCGCCATCACCTCGACGGCGCTCATGAACTGCCCCTCATAGGAAGCGCGCAGCGCCGGACGCGTCATTGCTTTCGCCCCGGCCACCAGGCGTCCCAGCTCGGCATATAGCCGTGGCGAGTGTGCCATGAGCTGCAGCTTGTGCGCGGTGTGGAACGCGACAACATTGCCGATCGTCCAGCGGCCGCCAAACAGCGAGCGCAGGCGGCGATAGGCGAATACCCGCCCGACAAAGTTCTCGCGCAGGCGCGGGTCACTCAGGCGGCCCTCTTCCTCCACCGGGAGGTGGGGAAAGGCTCGCAGCAGCGCCTCGGCGAACAGGCCGCGGCCGCTTGCGACCGGACCGCTGCGTCCGTAGATCTTCACGCGCTCCATGCCGCAGCTCGGGGAGCTTTTCTTGAGCACGTAGCCGCACAGATCGTGCACGCGGAGCGCGGCAACGCGCCGCGCGGCATAGTTGCGCATGGTGTCGGTGTGATCGATGCCGGTCTTGGTGGTAACCAGACGCACCTGATCCTCGACACGGCGCAAGTGCATCGATTCCCGCGGCACGCCGAGACCCGCCTCGACTTCAGGACAGACGGGCACCCATTCGACGTAGCGGCCAAAGGTCTCGACCAAGAAAGGGTCGCGCTTGTGCCCGCCATCGAAGCGCACGTGTTCGCCGAGCAAGCAGGTCGAGACACCGATACGAATCGGCGCCTCCGATGGGCTGGCCGCGTCCGTGTGCGGTGCGACTCGTTGCGATCCTTCACCCGCGCTCACGGAATGCCCTCCTCACCAAGCACTTTCATGCGCACAATGCTGCACATCTTCGCATCTGAAAGCCGATTGGCGCTCGATCGTCAGGGCGCCTCAATTGCGGGCTCCCAACGTTGCGGCACCTTCTGGATCTGAGCGGTGTCGTAGCCCTCGCGGGTCAGCAAAGTCACGATGCGCTGGTAGTCGGGTTCCGGGATCGTCGGTTGGCGTGCCATGATCCAGACGTAGTCGCGCTTCTCTCGCCCGACCACCGTTTGGGTGTAGTCGCTGTTCAGGTACACGATGCGGAAATCGCCCTTGAAGGGCCAGATGAACTGCATCCCCCAGACAGCATTGGTCTGTTTATCGAGCACGAAACCGCGCGGCTGATAACGTTTGGGTTCGCCGTCGAACCTTCCTTTGCGGAATGTAAAGGTTGTGGCAATCGTCCCGTCGGCATTGAGCCGATACGATTCGACCGCGTTATAGGCGTCCTTTTCAACGAAGGTCGGAATGTTGGCAATCACATACCAATCACCCATGAAGCGCTGCAGATCGACGTGGGGCACCGTTTGGATGGGCGGACGCTGTACTGCGGTGCAGCCGGCAAGAACGACACTGCTGGCCAAGAGCCAAAGCCGCAGATTTTGGTTCATAGCTTTCCTCGATAAGAATCCGGGTCCGGGTCGCGCGCGTCACCGACCCCGCGGGTGGTCCGCTTGGGCGCCCCGGGGAAGAAGGCGTTGGTCCGCAGCACGTAGTCGCGATACGCCGGCCGGCGCTTACCGATGTCGCGCTCGAGCAGCGCGACACCTGAGACGCGCAGCAGCAGAAACGACATGAGCAGCGGCCCAACGAGGGCCCACCAGCCACCTGCGGCGAGCGCGAAGAGATAGAAGCCCCACCATGTGCAGCAGTCGCCGAAGTAGTTGGGGTGGCGGGTGTACCGCCAGAGCCCCTGGTCCATCAACTGGCCGCGGTTGGCCGGCACGCTCTTGAAACGCGCGAGCTGCCAGTCCGCGACGGATTCGAAGCCAAAGCCGACTCCCCAGAGTGCCACGCCGGCATAGTCGAGCACGGTAACGTCCCGCGGCGCGGCGATCGCGGCAAGCAATGGCAAAGAAATGATCCAGGCGAGCGTGCCTTGTAGCCCGAAGATCATGTACAGGCTCTTGAGGGCGAAGTTCGGTTCGTTCCGGCGGCGAATCTCCTGGTATCGGCGGTCTTCCGGTTCACCCCAGTTGCGCCAGGTTAGATAGCCGGCCAGGCGGAGCGCCCAGAGGCCGACGAGGACCAGGACCAGAGTAGTGCGCGGGCCCGCTTGAGATACCGTGGCGGCATACGTTGCAGCGGCGGCGAGGAACAACAGCGGCCACAGGCTGTCGACGATGCTGACGTCTCGTTTGAAGACGCTGACGCACCAGGTGGTGAAGCCCAATGTCAGAATGACCACGAAGCCGGTGAGAAAGCTGTTGGAATCGAACATGCCGCTGCCCGTTACCTGCTCGCGAATTGGCGCAGGTGATCGGCGAAGAACGTGGCCGGGTGGTCCCCCGCGAACGGCCACGCATACATGCCTGCTCGGCTCGCAGGAGATTGCCGCGCACCTGCTGTAATCTGTCCGCCGTTGCCCATCCGGATCTTTCCTCGCTGCTTTGTTAGCATCGATCACCCCTATTGTCAATTTTTGTCAGGATGAATGTTGACAGACGTCCGTTCGCGAGCTAACCGTTTGACTCGGTCACGCGTGCGGGCGCGGAACGGACTGGGAAAGGAACCGATGAGTCGCTTGTTGAATTTCGCGATGTTTTACCTCGGCTGGTTTGCCTGCGTGGTCGGTGCCGCCCGAGGGGCGCTCTGGCTGGGGCCGGCTGTGGTTGCCGCGCTCCTGTTCGTTCACTTGGCGCTGACGCCGAAGCGGACGCAGGAGACCCGACTGATCCTGGTGATCGGACTCTTCGGCTTCGTGGTCGACACCCTGCAGGCGTCCGCAGGCCTATACGCGTTCACACGCACGAGCGTGGCGCCGTGGCTGTGTCCACCGTGGATGGTGGCACTCTGGATGGTCTTCGCGACCACGCTGAACGCGTCCATGGCGTGGCTCACGGGACGCTACGGACTCGCGGCTGCGCTCGGCGCGCTCTGCGGGCCCGCCAGCTATCTGGCGGGCGCGCGTTTCGGCGCGATCGAGTTGCCGGCGAACGCGCTCGCGAGCCTCGTCGGCATCGCCATCACGTGGGCCGTCGCGATGCCCACGCTGCTGTTGTTCCGCGATTTGCTGAGCACGCCCAGAGTGCGCGTGCAGCTCGGCCGCCCGGCTCGCGCTCTCTAGCAGAAGGAGAGAAGGCATGCGGCCTAGAGCAAAATCCGGCCCGCCATCTCGGCACATCTTCGAGCACTGCACGGAAAGCGACGATCTCGTCTTGGTCCGCGACATCGAGTTCTCCGGCGTGTGCGAACATCACTCGTTGCCGGCAGCGGCCTCTGTCCTCCGGCTGGCATGGAGGATGATCATCGCATGAAAGTCGTCGTCACCGGAGCAACCGGTTTCGTTGGAACGGCAATCGTCAGAGATCTGCTGGCAGCCGGCCACACGGTCCTAGCGCTCACCCGCGATGTCGAACGAGCGGTGCGGCGACTGCCGGCACGCTGCCGAGCGCTGGCATGGAACCCCGCCGATGCCCTCGATGCGAGCGCGCTGCGTGGCGCTGACGCGGTCGTCCACCTGGCGGGTGAAGGCGTCGCCGACGCGCGATGGACGGCGGCCCGCAAGCGCGCCATCCGCGACTCCCGCGTCGACACCTCGCTCGCCCTGGTGCGCGCGCTCGGCCAGCTCGACGCAAGTGTCCGCCCTCGCGTATTGGTCTCCGCATCGGCAATCGGATGGTACGGCGATCGAAGTGACACCCCACTCGACGAGCACAGTTCACCCGGCACGGGCTTTCTGGCAGACGTGTGCCGGGAGTGGGAACAAGCGGTCTTCGACGCGCAGTCACTCAACGTGCGCACCGTGGCCGTGCGGATCGGCGTCGTGCTCGGCCGCGACGGCGGTGCGCTCAAGCCGCTACTGCCGATGTTTCGCCTCGGCCTCGGCGCGCGGGTCGGATCGGGTCGGCAATGGCTCAGCTGGATTCACCTGCACGACCTGGTCGGATTGCTGCGAACCGTCGTCGAGAATCCGCGTGCTGCTGGCCCCATCAACGGCGTCGCACCAGAGCCCGTGACGAACGCCGCATTCACGGCCGCACTCGGGCGCGCCCTGCACCGGCCCGCTTTCCTTTGGGTTCCGGCCACGATCCTGCGTGCCGTGTTCGGAGAGATGTCCGGCGTCCTGCTGGCCAGCCAGCGCGTAGAGCCGCGTGCGGCCCGACAGTTGGGGTTTTCATTCCAGTTTTCCACCTTGCGCAGCGCGCTCGATGACCTGTGCGCCGACACGAGTCACGAACTCATCACCGAACAGCGGCTGAGCCGCCCGCCGGACGAGGTATTTCCATTCTTCTCGGACCCCGCCAACCTCGAGCAAATCACTCCTTCTTTTCTCCGCTTCCGGGTCCTCGGGGCGACGACGCCCCATCTTGGCAACGGCACGTTGATCGACTATGCGCTGCGGTTGCATGGCATTCCCCTCCGGTGGCAGAGTCTCATCGAATCGTGGATGCCGAATCGTGCGTTCGTGGATGTGCAGACTCGTGGGCCCTACGCTCTGTGGCGCCATACCCACGAATTCGAAGCGGTTGACGGAGGCACCGTCATCCGGGATCGGGTGCGCTACCGCCTCCCGTGTGGCGCGCTCGGGGACCTGATCGCCGGCTCGATGGTACGGCGTGATCTCGAAGCGGTGTTCGATTTTCGCAGACAGCGTATAGAGGAGTTGCTTGCATGAAACGCAAGACTGCCACACGGCCGAGCCTGGTGCGGGTCATGGTCGGCGTGCTCTTGATCGCCGCGCAAACGGCGCAGCCGAGCTCCGGGAAGGAGTTGGAGGGCGTGCACTTCGCCGATCGGTATCGGTCCGGCGATGTCACGATGCGGCTGAGCTGCGTCGGGCTCCTACGCTACAAGTTCTTCATCAAAGCCTACGTGGCCGCCTTGTACCTCGGTGACGGAGCTGAAGCCGGCGATGTCCTCGCTGACGTCCCGAAGCGGATTGAGGTGAGCTATTTCTGGGGGATCAGGGGCTCCGATATTGGCACGGCGGGCGACCAAATTATCGCTCAGAACGTCGACGGCAACACGTTCGCGGCGCTGCGCCCCCGTCTCGACCGGCTCAACGCGCTGTACCGCGACGTCAGGCCGGGAGACCGCTACTCACTGACGTACGTTCCTGGAGTCGGAACCGAGTTGGCGTTGAACGGCAATCCGCTCGGTGTCATCGACGGGGCAGACTTCGGCGCGGCATACTTTCGGATCTGGCTCGGAGACCATCCCATCGACACCCGGCTGCGCGATCAATTGCTGCAGTGTCCGAGCCTAGACTCGGAAGACGTCCATGCCACCGCGCCGCGCACCGAACACGGAGTGCCCTGATCACGATCCCAGAAGCGGCGTAACACGGACAGTCGGCAAAGGATGTCGATCTGGGTCAAGGTCGTGGGCGACGATCGGATCGCGCGTGATCCGATCGGCATCGTCGGCGATCGGAGTCACCGGGCTCGCGCCTGCCGGGGGCCTCGTCGAGACAAAGCTGATCGCGCGTCTGGGAACGTGAGGCCGGGCGACTTCGAAGGCGGCTCAAGAGCTCAGCGAGGCCGCGGCGGCGGCTCGATCGTGTCGCCGCAGGTCGAGCCACATTGCGGGCAGACGTACTCGTACTTGTCGCCGTTCGGCAGAACGAGGAGCAGGCGTTTCCGCACCGGCACGGCCGTCCGACATTTCGGGCAGGCGAGTAGCGTAGCATTCATCCGCTCGAAGGACGCCCGCGGGGCTCGCTCAGTCGGCATGCCCACAAGTTAGTATAGACTTCGCCTTGCGCGCAACGTGCACGACTCCACGGCATGCCCGGACTCTTGCATTGGCCGATCAGGACATCCAAAGTGAAGGCCAACGGATCGGAGGAAATCATGGCAGATGCGAAGGTTCCTGCGGGTATGCCCGGCTGGATTCAGAATCACGTGCGGCAATATCTCGAGAGTGGGGGCACAGAAGGGCACATGTGGGACTCCTCGGTCGTGGGCGGACCCGGCCCACTGCCGACGCTCCTCCTCACGACGACCGGTCGTAAATCGGGCACGAAGCAGCTCGTGCCTCTCATCTACGGCAAGACCCAAGGGGGGGTCGTCGTGATCGCATCCAAGGGAGGCGCGCCCGAGCACCCGGGCTGGTATCGAAACCTCACCGCCAAC
>Ga0315278_10006328_pt1 | contig 10759 bp, 10 predicted proteins | sample YL17G06_0_MG_FD_203880 | JGI IMG/M metagenome (GOLD analysis project Ga0315278, IMG submission 203880) | Sediment microbial communities from Yellowstone Lake, YNP, Wyoming, USA - YL17G06_0 | ecosystem: Environmental > Aquatic > Freshwater > Lake > Sediment | place: USA: Wyoming | collected... | reverse complement strand
GTGACCGGCGACACCAAGGTGGTGGAGAAGGGGAAAGGCGATGGCGTCTTCATCACGACAACCGGCGTCGGCATGGTGCCCGAGGGCGTCGAGATCTCGGGCGACCGCGCCCGGCCGGGCGACAAGGTGCTGGTGTCCGGCACGCTGGGCGACCACGGCGTCGCGATAATGTCGTTCCGGGAAAACCTCGAGTTCGAAACGACGATCCGCTCCGACACGGCCGCGCTGCACGGGCTGGTCGCACGCATGGTGGAGGCGGTGCCGGGGATCCGCTGCCTGCGCGACCCGACGCGCGGCGGGCTCGCCGCGACCCTGAACGAGTTCGCGCGCCAGTCGCGGGTCGGCTTTCGCATCCGCGAGCGCGACGTGCCGGTGAAGGCGGAGGTCAATGCGGCATGCGAGCTTCTCGGGCTCGACCCGCTCTACGTCGCGAACGAGGGCAAGCTCGTCGCGATCTGCGCGCCGGAGGACGCGGAGCGCCTGCTTGTAGCGATGCGTTCGCATCCGCTCGGGCGGGACGCCGCGGTGATGGGCGAGGCGATTGACGATTCGCACCGGTTCGTCCAGATGGAAACCGGCTTCGGCGGCTCACGCATCGTCGACTGGATGTCCGGGGAGCAGCTGCCGAGGATCTGCTAATGCGAGTTCTCTTCCTTACGCACGCCTTCAACAGCCTCGCGCAACGGCTGTACGTCGAGCTCACCGCGCGCGGACACGAGGTGTCGATCGAGATCGACGTGAACGATCGCGTCACCGAGGAGGCAGTGCGGCTCTTCGATCCCGAACTGATCGTCGCGCCTTTCCTGAAGCGCGCGATACCCGACTCCGTGTGGCGCCACCGCCGGTGCATCGTCATCCACCCCGGGATCAAGGGCGACCGCGGGCCGTCGTCGCTCGACTGGGTGGTCCAGGAGCGCAGCCGCGACTGGGGCGTGACCGCGCTCGAAGCGGTCGCGGAGATGGATGTCGGACCGATCTGGGCGTCGGCCGACTTTCCGATGCGGGAGGCGGCGAAGGGCAGCCTCTACCGGAACGAGGTCACCGAAGCCGCTGTCGAGGCGCTGTTCGCGACGCTCTCGCGCATGGCGGATCCATCCTTCCGACCTGAGCCGCTCGACACCGCCGCGCCCGGCGCGCGCGGCCGGCTGCGCCCGCTCATGCGCCAGGCCGACCGTGCGATCGACTGGTCGCGCGACGGAGCCGCGACGGTGCTGGCGAAGATTCACGCGGCCGACGGGGTTCCCGGTGTCCTCGACGAGGTCTGCGGCGTGCCGGTGTACCTGCACGATGCACACCCGGAGGACGCACTGCGCGGCGGGCGGCCAGGAGAGGTGATCGCGCGACGCGACGGCGCGATTCTACGCGCGACGATCGACGGCGCGGTCTGGATCGGGCACCTCCGGCGCAAGAGCGACGGCGAGCCCACCCTCAAGCTTCCCGCGACGATGGTGCTCGACGAACAGCTCGCCGGCGTGCCCGAAGCGCCGGCGACGTTGTGGGACGAGCGCCCGACGCGCACCTATCGCGAGCTGCGCTACGAGGAATCGGAGGGCGTGGGCTACGTCCATTTCGCGTTCTACAACGGCGCGATGAGCACGCGGCAATGCGAGCGCGTGGCCGAAGCGATCCGTTTCGCAAAGTCTCGCCCGACACGCGTGATCGCCCTGATGGGCGGCGCCGACTTCTGGTCGAACGGCATTCACCTCAATGTCATCGAGGCGTCGCCCACGCCCGCCGACGAGTCCTGGGCGAACATCAACGCGATGGACGACGTCGCACGCGAGATCCTCACCTGCGACCGCCATCTGACCGTCGCAGCGATGCAGGGCAACGCGGGTGCCGGCGGGGTGTTTCTCGCACTCGCCGCGGACCGGGTGCTCGCGCGCCGGGGCGTAGTCCTGAACCCGCACTACAGGGGCATGGGGAACCTGTACGGCTCCGAGTACTGGACGTACCTGCTGCCGCGACGGGTCGGGGAGGCCCGCGCCGCGGAGATCACCGGCAATCGCCTGCCGATCGGCGCGCCGCAGGCCGCGGCGCTCGGGCTGATCGACGAGGCGCACGGCGACGACGTCCCGGAGTTTGTCGCGCACGTGCGGCGCCGGGCGGCGGAGCTTGCCGCTGCCCCCGACTGGGCCGCGCGCGTCGAGGCGAAGCGCTTGCGCCGCGCCGCGGACGAGGCCGATAAACCGCTCGCCGCCTATCGCGCCGAAGAGCTGGAGCGCATGACGCTCAATTTCTACGGGTTCGATCCGAGCTACCACATCGCGCGCTACCACTTCGTGTTCAAGGTTCCGAAGTCGCGCACGCCGCTCTACCTCGCGCGCCACCGGGCGAGCGCGGCGGTGCGGCGTGCGGCGGCGTGACCTGCGTCAAGCACCGGCGCATGTCCGCACTTATGATCGATTGCACGTCGCTCGTTGGGGGGTGAGGTGGAGAATCTGCCGCACGACTGGCTGGCGCTCGCGACCCTGGTGTTCGTCCTCGGTCTCAAGCACGGCCTGGACGCGGATCACCTGGTCGCGATCGATGGCCTGACGCGCTTCAACAGCCGCGTCAAGCCGCGGCTCGCCCGCTGGTGCGGCGTGTTGTTCTCGCTCGGCCACGGCGCGGTCGTCGTCAGCGTTGCGCTCGCGGTCGGCCTCGCCGCAGAGCGCTGGATGGTCCCCGGCTGGCTCGAGGACGTCGGCACGTGGATCTCGATCGCCTTCCTTGCGGCGCTCGGCCTGCTCAACCTCGCCGCCGTGCTCGGGACGCCGGCGGACCGCGTCGTCGAGCCGGTCGGCATCCGCGGCCGGGTCTTCGCGCGGCTCACCCGCACCTCGCATCCCGTCGCGATCGCCTTCGTCGGCACGCTGTTCGCGATCTCCTTCGACACGCTCTCCCAGGCAGCGCTCTTCGCGATCACGGCGAACCAGTTCGGCGGCTGGGGGCACGCGCTCGCGCTCGGGCTGCTGTTCATGCTCGGGATGACGCTCGCCGACGGCGCGAACGGGCTCTGGATCGCGGCGCTGCTGCGCAGCGCCGATGCGCGGGCGCTCGTCGCCTCGCGCGTGCTCGGACTGGTGATCGCCGGCTTGAGCCTCGCGGTCGCGGCATTTGCGCTCGCGCAACGCTACTCGGCGCCGCTTGCCGCATGGGCCGAGGGGCGCGAGCTCGCCTTCGGCGCTGGCGTGTTCGTCGTGGTCGCAGCGGCGTTCGTGCTCGGCCGGACCCTGGCTCGACGGCCGGCAATGTCGGTCCGGGCGCGCGCGTCCTGACTTCCGCTCTGAGTTTGCTCGACGAATCGGAGGATTGCCCGTGCCACGATTTGCTGTCCCGCTGCTCGCGGAGTGGAACAAGGCAAACGATCCGCTCGGGCGCTACCGCGTCGTGATGGCGGAGCCCGAAGAGGTCGTCTTCAGACGCGAGTCGCTGTCGGCGGCATTCGTGCCGCGCTAGGGAACGAAGATTATGAAGGCACGACCGGCACGCGGCCGGCCCCGGCGGCGCGCGGGCGCGCTAGCCGCGGAACTTGACGACCAGCAGTCCGACGAGGGCCAGGAAAAGCACGATCAGGTAGATGTCGAGAAAGGACATGGCCGTCCCTTATTTTTCCCCCGAGAGCGTGAGGGGAGTATACCCATGAGCCGGAGCGATTCACCCTACTCCAGGCCGCCACCGTGCAACCGGACATATTTCACAACAGTTTACATTGACGAGGTGGTCAAGCCGCTTTCTGCGCGCGGCGCCCCTCGTAGAGGTCCCGTCCGGCCGCGAGCGCCCGGATCTTGCCGTCCGCGATGGTGCGCTTGAGCATCCAGAAGCCGCAGTCGGGGTGAATGTAGCGCACCCGGCCGGTGCCGATGACCCGTTCCGCCGCCTCGATCGCGCGTGCGATCGCGTCGGCCGACTCGATCTCGGTGCGCTTGACGTCGACGACGCCGAGGCCCATCCCGACCTCGGGCCGCAGCTCCTTGAAGACCGCGAGCTCCTCGAACGGACGGTGCGCGCACTCCATCACGATGTGGTCGACGTGCAGGGCGTTGAGGTACTTCATCAGCCGACCCCAGGTGCCCTTCTGGATGGACTGCCCGCCGTAGTTGCCGAAGCACAGGTGCACCGCGGGCTGGGTCTTCACGGCGTCGAGGACGCGGTTCATCGCGGCCGCCGCCCACTCCCACTCCTCGGGCGCGCCGGGTAGGTTCGCCTCATCGAGCTGGACCACATCCGCGTCGATGTGCTTCACCTGCTCGGCGAGCGCGTCGGCAAGTGCGAAGGCCACCTCTTCGACCGACTTGTAGTGGCGATTCGCCAGCACCTTCGCGAGCATGTGCGGGCCGGTGATCGTGAACTTGAACGGCCGGCTGGCGAAGGCCTTGGCGCGCGCGCACGCGAGCGGCAGGTCGAGCGCGCCGGCGCCGATCGGTCCGTCGACCACGCCGGGCGGCCGGGTGCGAAAGCCCATCCCGCGCTGCGAGCGGTACGAGATCATCTCTTCGAAGCTCATGCGCGTGCGCACGCCGTCCATCGGCCGCACGAAGTACTCGATCATCCCGTTCGTTTCGGGATGGTTGACGTCGAAGCGGTAGAGCTCGCCGTCGCATACGACGTCGATCCCCGCCTGCTCCTGCGTGTGGATGACGACGCGGGTCGCGTCCATCAAGGCCTGCTCCGACGGGGCGGCGGCGAGCCAGTCCGGGACCGGGTAGGAGCCGACGACGGTGGTCTTGATGCGGGGCGCTGCGCTCATGGGTCACCTCCAGGTGCTGCGGCGGGAGTTTAAGGGCGTGAGCCGGAGCGTTGCAATCTGTTAACGAATCGGTTAAAACCTTCGGCCTCCGCACCCCCCGTTCACTGAGGAGGAAGCCATGAAACGTCCTGCAATCGCGCTGGCCGGTCTCGCTCTCGCGGCGGTCTCGCTCGGGGCGGCGGCGCAATGGAAGCCGTCGCGCCCCGTCACCATCATCGTGCCGTGGGCCGCGGGCGGCTCGACCGACCAGGTCACCCGCATCACCGCCGGCGAGCTGGAGAAGGTGCTGGGACAGAAGGTGGTGATCGTCAACCAGCCCGGCGCGGCCGGCTCGATCGGGACCAAGAACGCCCTCGAGGCGGCGAAGGACGGCTATACCTGGGCCGCCGGGGCGGCGCAGGATCTCGGCGCATACCGCACGCTCGGGATGCTCGACACCAACCTCGGCGACTGGAATCTCTTCCTGACCGTCGCCAACGTGCCGGTGGTCGGCGTAAATCCGGCGACGCCGTACAAGGAAATGAAGGAGCTGCTCGATGCGATGAAAGCGAAGCCCGGCGAAATCACCGTTGCGACCGCCGGCGTCACCTCCGGCGGCCACAACGCGATGGAGGCGATCTCGAAGGCCACCGGCGTGAAATATCGCCATGTCACCTACGACGGCGGCAACCCCGCGGTCGTCGCCACCGTCAGTGGGGAGACGCAGGTCACCACCCAGCTCGCGGTCGAGCAGGCCGAGATGATCCGCGCCAAGCGCATCCGGCCGCTCGCCTCGGTGAGCGACAAGCCGGTGGTCATCGAGGGCTACGGCACGATCGAGCCGATCACGAAGTGGATCCCGAACTTCAAGGCGGCCACCAACTACTTCGGCATCTTCGTTCCCAAAGGCGTTCCGCCGGAAGTGGTCGCGACCCTCGAGCGCGCCTGGGCCGACACCATCGCCAACAACGAGGCGCTCCGCAAGTACGCCACGAGCCGCGGCGCGGTGTTCGCGCCGGTCAGCGGCGCCCCGGCGCAGACGGCCGCGTTCCCCGCCGTGCAAGCCAATGCGTGGTTGATGTTCGATTCCGGCAAGGCCAAGGTGTCGCCCGACACGGTGGGCATTCCCAAGCCCTGATCGACCCGGGCAGAGGGAAGGGAGAGGCGGGAAGCGTAGCGCGCGGTCCCTGCAGCGATGGCCGACTCGCCTCCCTCGCCTCGCGCCGACCTCGTCTGGTCGCTTGCCTGGATCGCCATCGGCGCGGCGATCTTCACGGGCGGCTTCACGATGGAGAGGCTCGAGCGCCAGAACATCAACCCCTACACCGCGCCGGGGCTCGTGCCGGCGCTGCTCGGGATCGGCATCGCTATCCTCGGCGCGATCCTGCTTGTACGGTCGGTGCGCCGCACCGGGCTCACCGCGGCTGCGGAGGGCGGGACGCCCGCGGACCGTAGCCGCCTCGCGGTAGCCCTCGCGCTGTGCATCGTCTACGCGGGCGGGCTGGTGGGGCGCACGCTGCTCGGCTTCCACGTGTCGTTCTGGCTCGCCACGGCGCTGTTCGTCTTCGTCTCGATCCTGGCGTTCGAGTGGCGCGACCGGCGGGCGCGCGGCGAACTGGGGCGCGGCGTCGCCGTCGCCGCGGCGTGCGCAATCGGCACCGCCGCCGGCGTGACGGCGGTGTTCCAGGAAGTGTTCCTGGTGCGGCTGCCCTAGATGTTTGACGGTCTGGCCCTGTTCGGCAAGTCGCTCGCGAGCTTCGCCGACCCGCTCACGCTTCTGATCGTCGCGGGGGCCTGCCTGATCGGGATCGTAATCGGCGCGCTGCCGGGGCTCACCGCGACGATGGGCGTCGCGCTCCTCACCACGCTCACGCTGAAGATGCCGTCGAATGTCGCGCTCCTCGTCCTCGTATGCAGCTACGTGGGCGCGATCTATGGCGGCTCGCGCTCGGCGATCCTGCTCAACATCCCCGGTACACCGGCGAACGCCGCCGCGTGCCTCGACGGGTACGCGCTCGCCCAGCAGGGCCTCGCCGGGCGCGCGATCGGCATCTCGACGACCGGGTCGGTGATGGGCACGCTGATCGGGATGTTCTTCCTCGCGCTCTTCACGCCTGTGCTCGGCGAGGTGGCGCTCAAGTTCGGCGCGTACGAATTCTTCTGGCTCGCGCTGTTCGGCGTGATCATCTCGGGCAATCTCACCGGCAACGATCCGCTCAAGGGCTGGCTCGCCGGGTTCGTCGGCCTGTTCATCGCGTCCATCGGGCAGGACCCGATCCACGCCTATGAGCGCTTCTCGTTCAACAACCGCGACCTCGCGGGCGGCTTCCAGCTCATTCCGGCGCTGGTCGGCGCGTTCGGGTTCGCGGAGGTGCTGACCGTGCTCGCGGCGAAGACGCAAAAGCCCGTTATCCACCGGTTCGACTCGCACTTGCCGCGCATCGGCGACGTGGTCAAGTACTGGCGCACCATTCTGCGCTCCGGGATCATCGGGACGTTCATCGGGATCGTGCCGGGCGTCGGCGAGGACGTCGCGTCGTGGTCTTCGTACGCCGCGGCGCGGCGGGCGAGCAAGGAGCCCGAGAAGTACGGCAAGGGCTCGGTGGAAGGGCTGATGGCCGCGGAGACCGGCGACAACGCCTGCGTCCCCGGCGCGATCATTCCGGTCCTGGCGCTCGCGGTGCCCGGCTCGGCGCCCGCGGCGGTGTTGATGGCGGCCATGATCATCCACGGCGTGCAGCCGGGGCCGCTGATCATGGTCAACAACCCGCAATTCGTCTACGACGTCGTCGCGATGATGCTCTACGCGACCCTCGGGATCCTCGTCTTCGGCCTCGCGCTGGTGAAGCCGCTGCTGAAGGTGCTGCAGGTGCCGCGCGAGATCATCATGCCGATCGTCTTCGTGCTGTGCGTGATCGGTTCGTACGCGATCTCCCAGCGGCTGTTCGACGTCTGGACGATGCTCGGGTTCGGCGTCGTCGGCTACGTCCTGCGACGCTACAACTACCCGATGGCGCCGTTCGTGCTCGGCATCGTGCTCGGCGACCTGCTCGACAAGAATCTGCGCCGTGGGCTGGTCCTGTCCGACGGCGACCTGACGCCCTTCTTCGTCCGGCCGATCAGCGCGACGCTCGCGGCGATCTGCCTCGCCACGATCCTGATGAACTTCGCCGTCGTGCGGCGGGCGTTCCACGCGGTCTACGTCGCCCTGACGCCATGGCGGAAGGCGGCCTGACCGATGCGGATTGCCCTCTGCAACGAAGTCCTCCAGCCGATGCCCTTCGCACAGCAGTGCGCGTGGGCTGCGGCGGTCGGCTACGACGGGCTCGAGCTGGCGCCGTTCACGCTCTCGAACGAACCGCACCTGATGATCGCTCAGGAGCGGACTGCGATCCGGCGCGCCGCGGCGGACGCAGGCGTCGCGATCACCGGGCTGCACTGGCTCCTGCTGACGCCCAGGGGCCTGTCGATCACCAGCCCGGACGATGCCGTGCGCGCGCGCACCGTCGAGGTCATGCGCCGGCTCGTGGGTTTCTGTGCCGACGTCGGCGGCAAGGTACTGGTGCACGGCTCGCCCGGACAGCGTGGGATCCCGGCGGGCGAGACGCGCGAGACCGCGATCGCGCGGGCGCGTGACTCATTCGCCCGCGTCGCCGACGATGCGAAGCGCGCCGGCGTGGTGTACTGCATCGAGCCGCTCGCGACGACCGAGACGCCGGTGATCAACACGATTGCCGAGGCGGCCGCGATCGTCGACGCGATCGGCAGCCCGGCGCTGCGCACGATGGTCGATTGTTCCGCCGCGGGCCGGATGGAGCAGGAGCCGCTCGCCGCCGTGCTCGACCGTTGGCTGCCGACCGGCCGGATCGCGCACATCCAGGTGAACGATCCCAATCGGCGCGGGCCGGGCGAAGGCGAGCTGCGGTTCGCGCCGATTCTCGCCGCGCTGAAGCGCAACGGCTACGCGGGCGTGGTGGCCGTGGAGCCTTTCAAGTACATGCCAGACGGGCAGGCCTGTGCGGCGCGCGCGATCGGCTACCTGCGCGGCTGCCTCGAGTCGCTGGAGAGCCGTTGATGGCGAAGAACGGCACGCTCGAGGCGGGCGGCTCGACGCACGGGAACGGCACCGGCGCGAAACGCGCGCGCCGCCGCGGCGCGCGCGCCCTCCCGCGCACGCGCGACCCCGAGGGCACGCGGGCGCGCATCCTCGCGGCCGCCAAGCGCGAGTTCGCGCGCCACGGACTCGGTGGCGCGCGCGTCGATCGCATCGCCGCGAACGCCGACGCCAACAAGCGGATGCTCTATTACTACTTCGGTGACAAGGAGGCGCTGTTCCTGGCCGTCCTGGAGCAGGCCTACGCGGACATTCGAACCGCCGAGCAGAAGCTGAACCTCCTGGACCTCCCGCCCGTCGAGGGTGTGCGCCGCCTCGTGGACTTCACGTGGCGCTACTACCTCGACCACCCGGAGTTCCTCACGCTGCTCAACAGCGAGAATCTGCACCGCGGGCGTCACCTTAAGCGCTCCAAGAGCATCCGCCCGATGAACTCGCCGTTGATCGAGACGCTCGCGGGGATCCTGCGCCGCGGCGAAGCGGCGGGCACGTTCCGCGCGGGCGTCGATCCGCTGCAGCTCTACATCTCGATCGCGGGGCTCGCCTACTTCTTCCTGTCCAACAACCACACGCTCGCGCAGGTGTTCGACCGCACGCTCGCCACCCCGGCGGCGCGCGAGGCGCGCGCGGTGCACATGAGCGCGGTGGTGATCGGCTTCCTCACCAACCGCGAAGCGACGTGAGCGTCCGGCCCTAACGACCCTCGAACGACCCGTCGCGCTTCTGCTGAAACGCCGCGATGCCTTCGCGGCGGTCCTCCGATTGCATGCACAGCACGTGCAGCTCGTTCTCGTAGCGCAACCCGGCTTCCAGCGGCGTCGACAGCGCGGCGCGCAGCGCGGCCTTGACGGCCTGGGTCGCAATCGGGCTGTGGGCCGCGATGGTCTGCGCGAGTGCGACCACCCGCGCCTCGAGCGCGCCGTCCTCGACGACCTCCTCGACGAGACCGATCGCGAGCGCCCGCTCGGCGTCGATCGCCTCGCCTGACAGGAGGAGCAGCCCCGCCTGGCCGATCCCGACGAGCCGCGGGAGCACCTGAGAGGCGCCGCCGCCGCCGAGCCAGCCGCGCTTCACCTCGGGCGCGCCGAGCCGCGCGCTCCGGCCGGCGATGCGGATGTCGGCCGAGAGCGCGATCTCCAGCCCGCCGCCGAGCACCCAGCCGCGCAAGCTCGCGATCACCGGCTTGCGGATGTCGCGCACCACGGTCGCGTACTCGACCCGGTTGCGGAACGCCCATACGCCGCGGTCCTCCGCGAGCGCGTTGAGATCGCTGCCCGCCGAAAACGCGCGCTCGCCGGCCCCGGCAAGAATCACGACGCGAATCTCGTCGCGGCGGTCGACTTCGCGGCAGATCGCCGCGAGCGACTCGGCCATCTGCGGCGTGATCGCGTTGTGCTTCTCCGGCCGGTCGATGACGATTCGCCCTACCGCGCCATCGACGTGCAGCGTGATTTTCCCGGACATGTCCGCCTCCTGTCGCTACGCCGCCGCGCGGCGTGACACCTCGCGCGCGACGATCGAGACATCGCGGTCGCCCTCGCCGCGATCCGCCACCGCCTGGAACAGCGCGATGACGGACTCGAACACCTCGAGGCGAACGCCCAGCGAGCGGGCGAACGCCTCGGCGGTGCGCATGTCCTTGAGCTGGTACGCGGCAGGGCTTCCCGGGGCGAAATCGCCGGACACCATCCGCTCGCCGAGGACGCGCAGCACCTTCGAATCGGCGAAGCCGCCCATCCATGCCTCGCGCACCGCGGCCGGATCGGCGCCGCCGCGGCGCACGAGCTCGAGCGCTTCGGCGATCGCGACCAGCGTGCCGCCGACGATGATCTGATTGGCGAGCTTGGCGAGCTGTCCGCTTCCGGCGGGTCCGAGATGCGTGACCCGGCCGAGCGGGGCGAGGGCCTTCGCGGCGTCGCGCACCGCATCGGCCC
>Ga0315278_10006327_pt1 | contig 10760 bp, 20 predicted proteins | sample YL17G06_0_MG_FD_203880 | JGI IMG/M metagenome (GOLD analysis project Ga0315278, IMG submission 203880) | Sediment microbial communities from Yellowstone Lake, YNP, Wyoming, USA - YL17G06_0 | ecosystem: Environmental > Aquatic > Freshwater > Lake > Sediment | place: USA: Wyoming | collected... | reverse complement strand
CAGCGCGGCGTCTTCGGTGGTTTGGGTGCTTTCCCGGTAGATGCTCACGCGGATTTGCTCCATTCCCCGGAGCGCTTCCCGGATGGTGCGGTTGTCCAGGGGGCCGGAGCGGTTGACTGGTTTGCAGTACATGGCCAGAGTGCGGGTTCCGACCGCGGCGTAGCCGGCTTTGGAATCGGTGAGCAGGGCCAGGATAACGATCAGCGTCCGTTGCACCATCGTCAACAGTGGCCAGGTATCGCGGATGAACGTTGCCGGCAGGCGGACGTGCTGGCCCTGGGCGGTTCGGATGGGGAGTTGTCGGCGGTTCTTGGCCCACGCCTTATTCCATGATTCTTTCTGTCCAGAGTTCCGAATCCTCCAGATTGCCACCAGTGGATTACCGGCTGGCGAAATAACCTCCTTGCCGGTCTCGGGGTCTTTGATTGTTTCCCCTTCACGCGCGCCACATGCCGGACACGTGGCCGGATTGTCGGCGGCGACCTGGGGGAGCTCCGGGTCGGGCTCGCGCCTCCAGAAGGGCTCTCTGCAGCACTGGCAGAGGAAATATTCCTTGTTGTGGCCTCCGCGCTGGAACTTGTCGGTTCCTGGGGCGAGGTGGGCGGTGATTCGTGCGATGGGTAAAGGTTCGCTCATGCTCTTTCTCCTTGCGCGGCGGTGGGGATTACCAGCCGCAGTCTGCCCTTGCGCCATTCCTGCATTTGTTGTTTGCGGGAAAGTTTCCGCCGGTGGACGTTGTACCTGCCGGCGATGGCGCGGGCGATGTTTTCGGCGTCGAGCGGTGATGAGTAGTTGTATTTTTCTCGGATGGTGGTCCCGATTACTCGGGGCGGCGGTGCGAATCCATAGGCGGCCTCGACCGCGAGTGTCACCAGGTCGGTGACGGTGACGGACTCGCCCTGAACCAGGTTTGGGCCGTAGCACCCGCCGGCATTGATCCAGTCGGCCAGGTCAACGAGTTCCCGCACCCATTGCGCTCCTACTCTCATTGTAAATTGTCGCTCTCCGGCCATGATTGACCTCCGGTTTAGTGACCGAAGTGCGCTCCCGGATCGGCAAGAATGGCTCCGCGCCGGGCTTGCTGGGCGCGGGCCTCTTTCGCCGCCTCGTCGATGGCTTTCCGGTACTCGGGCCAATTACAGACATCGACCTGGTGAGATGGCACATAAACGAGACGGTTTCCTTCCCGGTTGGATATAAGGAAATTTAGAACGGCGTTGCCGTCCGTGTCGATGGCGTCAACGGTTCTTATGGCTTCATACTGGACTCGAGGCTCGAATCCTGCCGGCGTGACGCTTTCGGTGGGAAAAAGGATATACAGCTTAGGGTCAGACATCGGTATTACCTCCGCGGTTCCGTGGGGCAGCAATTCGTGTACCGAATATTTTTTTATTGGGTTCCGGCATCGGCTTGAGACCCCCGGTTTTTTTAAGGGACCGGGGGGAGGAAGGATGCTGTCTCATCCCTGGCGTCTTTCGACGCCGCCCCGGTCCGGCTTTTCAGCGACAGATTATCTCCTCCGCTTCGACCTGATTACTTCTTTTCGGCGGCGAGGGTGATGCCGGCCGCGATCTGCTTGAGCGTCGTGGTCGCCCCGCCCTTGAGAATCGGGGAAATCAGCTCGATGATTCCGCCCAATAGGTCGGCGATTGCCTCGAGGAAGGCCGGGAGCTCGTCCCGGGTGATGCGCTTGTCGGCGCAGATTGCGACCAGGGCCTTCCAGTCTTCGATTATTTTCATTTCGTTCTCCTCCTTTGGTTTCGGTGATTCCCCGGGGGCGACAGACTCCTCGGGTACGGTTACGGGATCAGCAAGGCTCCGACCCCCGTCAGCCACCACCAGAATTTTTTTTTAGAAGAGGCGGCGGCGGGTAATGCTTCCTCGACCCAGCCCGCCACCTGGAGAACGTCGCGAGAGTAGTCGCCGTTATAAGTGTTCAGGTCTGGATTGCCGTGCACCTGGTAGTCGTGAATGGCTCCGGGGCCGTGGTTGTATGCGGCGACGGCCACCCGGAGCGAGTTGAAATCATCAATTCCGTGGCTGGCGGCATCGCGGATGTTGGAGGCGAGCAAGCGCGCGGCGTAGAGGATATTCTGTCCGACGTCCCATACAGCCTGCGATGAAGTAAAAGCCGAGTGGGAGCGGTCGTCAATCTGCATGACGCCGTGCCCGTGGCCGGAGTCTCCGCTGATGTTGCGGACGTTGGTTTCCCGGCAGGCGATGGCGGCGAGCACGGACACCGGGACGCCGGCGTCTTTTGACGCGGCGTCGAAAAAGCCGTACCAGGCTTTAATTCTTGGCAGGTGATAGCGCTCGAAGTCGGTTTGAGTTATCATCTTCGTCCCTTTCCCAGGCTTCAAAGACGAAATGTCCAATGCGACCGCCGCCGGTGTTTTGGTAACAGAAAAACGTGTATTCACCCGGACCCAGGATCAGGTTCACTTCGATACCCGGAAATGGGTGTGCATTTTGTTCGTAAACGTCCACGCCATTGCAAACTATTCTAAAAAGGAATCCCGTTGATCCGACGGAGCTGACCATTTCGGGAAGGAGACTAGCCCGCTTGACATAAAGCAGTCCGGTGGTGTTGATTTTTTTGGCCAGATAACCACCGATGCCGGATACGAGACTGATACCCTCAACAAACGAGCGCGAGGAATCGCCCTCGCGAAATGCGAATGGGTTTGCCTCGAAGTAGATTAGCCAGCAGGCGCGGATGAGCCGGATGATTTCGGAGAATATCCAGCGGGTGGTGTTCATAGATTGCCCCTCCACCCGTTTTCTTCGTCGCCGATGTACCAGGCGTCAACGTTGGCCCCTGCGCGTCCAAAAACAGAGGCATGGACATCGGTCCAAAGTGCGACAACCGCGTAACGGTTGTCGTCGCCTCCGACCACCAGTGGCCCCTGGTAGGGCTGATAATTGGGCTCTCCCTTATCGTAATTGTTGTTGCGGGTGAAGGGTACCGGCCAGATTAGGCGCGCGGACTCGCGGAAGGCGACGGAGGTAAGTTTCATGTTTCCGTCAACGGCTGGCTCGCCGTCGTGAATCAGCAACGACACGCGGATTTTAGCCATGACGCTCTCGGTAACCGGGGCCACCTGGAAAAACGCCAGAGCGGACACGCGGCGGATGACCAGGGCGGACTTAAGCGGAACGCCGGCGGAGAAGAGGACGTACCAGGAGTTATTGTCGGCAATGGCGGCCTTCGAATACTCCTGCACGATCAGCCGCCCCGAGGGCGGCGGCAGGAAGTATTTCAGGCCGAAGTCCGACATTTACTTCTCCCGGACGATCATGGCAATTCGGACCACGTTGGAGGCGGTGGCGCCGTTCTTGCCCTCGAAGGTGAAGGTTTCCTTGCTGGCGGCGTCGAAGGGCGGGACGCGGCTCTGTTCGGCGGTGGCCACGTCCGATAGCACCAGCTGGGAGTAGACCTTCGACGGCGTGAGCGCGCGCGAGCCGACGGAGCGCCGGACGGCGACGGTAAAGTCGTTGGCGGTGGCGATCATGGTCATGGCCAGCACCACCCAGCCGTTGGGGTTCTCCGGCATCTCGATGGACGCGGACAGCTCTTCGTTGGCCGCGGTAAAGGTGATGGTTCCGGACAGTACCTGGGGCATGCGGCCGGGCACGTAGCCGGCAACCTGGTTTAGCAGGCCGGACACCAGCACCTTGAAGATTTCGATGAACTTGTTCAGCAGGTCGAAAAGGTCTTTCATGTTTCCAGTCCTTTTTTTTTTCGAGAACCGGCAGGGGCGCAATCCCCTGCCGGCGGGGAATCAGTCTTCCAGGATCACCCCGCGGACTGCGGGTACCAGCGCGGGCCGTAGACCAGGGCGTCGAAATTGATGGCCGCGGCGACGGCCGCCAGGATTGTGGTGTCCGGGTCCATGATGAGCTCGAACTTGGTGTTCGGAGCGTAGGGGATCACGGTCCCGAAGTTCATCCCGTTGTCCACGATCCGGGTCCAGGTCTCGGTGGCGCCTGGGGTGATGTTGGAGAAGATCTGCACCTGCGGCGTGGTTATGAGCAGGTGGCCGGGGATGCGCTTCCACCATTCCTTGTTGTTGATCTTCAGGGTGAAGAAGGTCCCCATGCAGATCTTCGCGAAGTCCAGATGTGTGTTGGTGACGACGATGTTTCCGACGTTGATTTTGATGCCGGTGATGACCATGAAGAAGTCGCCGAGCTTGCCGTCGGCGTCATAGTTGCCGGTGTAGGTGCCGGGCGCGCCGTTGAAAAATGTGGACTGGACCGGCGTGGTGGCCATGGACTTGCGGCTGAAGAGGGGCGAGCCGGAGACGTTGAGCACCGGGTACTTCGCGAGCTCTTCGCCGGCGAAGTTGGGCTGGAGGACGGTGCGGTGCAGCTGGCCCGCGCTGACGTTGTCGACGAAACAGTTTTTGCTCCCGAACATTTTCTTATCTCCTTTGCCCTTTGGTTGGGCGGTTTAATAGGTCGGGGAGGATATCCGTTATTTATGTCCGCCTTCCCTCCCCTGTTGCCGGCGACTGCGGACGTGGGCCGGCGCGGTGGTCGTTGCGGTCATCACCAGAGGCGCGAGCTCTCCTCCGGCAGGAAGTCCACTTCGCCAAGCCCGTCGTACCGGGGCCAGCCGGTGATGGTGCCGTCCGCGGCGGGCACGCCGGCCGGGATGACGGCGGTGGCGGCGCCGCCGGTGAGGACCGGCGTGGGCGGTCCGAGCGGGACGGGGGCCGGGACCAGTGCGAGCTTGCCGGCGTAGCCGATGCCGGACACCATGGCGTTGGCAACCTCGGGATAGTCGGCGAGAGTGTCGCCGAGCATTTCGCCGGCCATGTCGGCGGCGGCGACTCCGAGCGCGCCGTTGGTAATGGCCATGGCGACCGGGAGCTTGCCGGACAGAGCGATTCCGCCGATGATCGGGAGCGCGATTCCGCCGGCGACTCTGACCTTGTCGTCGAGGTCGGGGGCGGCCTTGACCAGGAGACCGTAAGCGGCGCGGGCAGCGAGCGCGCCTACCACGGCGAGCACGGAATTGGACGCCACGCGCTTGAGGCCGGCGACGTTCAAGCCGACCTTGCCGCCGCCGCCGTTGCCGCGGTGGTGGCGCTTGGCCTTGCGGGCCTTCGAGTTGGCGCGGGCGTTGGCCAGCATCGAAATGTACTTTTTCTTGAAACTCGTTTTCTTCGCCATTTTCAAACTCCTTTTTTAGTTCAGCTGAGCCGCGCGCTGATCTTTTTTAAAGGGCCGAAGCCCGAGGGTCCTGATTCCCACATCGCGGATGAGGAAAGACAGACCTAAATAGTTGACCTTGATCCGGCGTTTCATTTGTTGCCTCGGAAGTAGAGCCACGCTCCGAAGCCGACGGCCGCAATGATTCCCCAGGAGAAGCCGGGGGTGATGGCGGGTTTGATTTGGGAAAGCATTTCGGTGATGGTCAGGTCGGGGGATTTGGCAAGATGCGCCTGGTACAGCGCCGCGCGTTCGGGGCCCAGCTTGGCGAGTTCAAATGCCTGGTCTAGCTTCTTTTCTTCCGTATCGAGCCACTTGGAAAGTATAAAAGTCGCTTCGGCGGCCATGACCGTCGCGGCGACAACCACGAGACCGGCAATCGCGAACGGCAACCATCCTAACCCGTCCCCTTCGCTGTCTTTAAGCTTCGTGAGGTTGTCTTTGGCCTCGTCGAGGCCGGTCCAGAAATCGAAGATTGAAGCAGAGAGAAGGCTTGACTCGGCGGGATGGAAGAAACTAAGATTCTCCTCATAGATGCCCTGGATGGTTTCGAAGCCGTCGATGAGCTTATCCAGGCGGGCTTTTAATTCAGCGTACATTGGAGGTCCCCATGTTCGAAGCCGTGTTTCTGAATCCAGGGATGATTGCGATTATGTGTTGCACAGAAGTGGTGCTGTTTTCTCTTGTGGCCGTCGCGCTAATTTCTCTTGAGGCGAAAATTAAGCGGCTTGAACGGCTTCTGTCACCCGCCCCGCGGCCGGCTCCCTGAGACGGGCAAGGGGTCTCATGCCTACCCGCCGCGGTCGGGGTTGACCAGGTGGGCAGGGAGCCGTCCGCGCGACGGGCGACTTTCATGGCTTCGCTCCTGGGGCCTTCCCGTTGCCGTTGGTCTCCAGCGCCCGGTAGATGGCTCCCGGCGCGATCGGCGACAAGCGGTCAAGGGTGCGGGTCACAGTCCCGGTTTTCTTCGGCCATAGCACGGCCGCGGCCGTCACCAGGGACGCGACTGCGCCAATGACCATGGCCGTTCCCTTTAGGATGAGGAAGATTTCCATCAGACCGCCTCTCCGCAACCTTCGGCTTCCAAACCGACGACCGGGTAACCGCCTGGTCCGGGCGGGAAGCGGTGACAGTGGCCGTGCGCCGCGGCCCAAGCCTTGTGGATGGTGGTGGGCGTGGGGTTGAGCTTGTCGGTTGCCGGCTGGTCCTTGAGGGCCGCCATCGGCCGGACGTGCTTGCAGATCCAGCATTTCATTTGCTGGACCTCCGGCGGGATCTCGCTGGCTTAGTCGGGGTTACTAGGTGAAACTCTTTCACCAGGTCCACCAGGATCAGCTTCATGCCTTCGGCCTTCTTGGCGTTGTCAATGGTGTTGGCGATTAGCCTCCACTTTTCGGCAAAGCCGATCAGCTGCTTTTTTGCGCTGATCATTTGCGGCCCCTGCCCTTTCCGCCCTTCTTGGCGAAAAAGAGTTTGTAGGCGATGAGGCCGCCGACGGCCCAGGGCAGGTACTTTTCCAGTGAGGCCATGCCGCCGGCCGCGGCCGGGGCTGCCGGCGCTCCGACCGGGCCGTAGGCTCCGGACTTGGGCGACGTGGTGAGCACGGTCCGCCCCGCGGCGTAGGCGGTATCCAGGGCGGCAGCCTGTTCGGTGAGGAAAGAGCTTTCGGCGGCGGCCGACCGGATGATGAGGCGGTCGCCTGGGTAAATGGTGGTCCCCTTCAGGCCGTTCCAGGACATGACCTGCTGGTAGGTGGTCCCGAACTTGGCCGCGATTTTGGATAGGGTGTCGCCGGCTTTCACGGTGTAGTAGGAAGCGCCGGGGTAGTTCGTGGCGGCCGGCGCCACCAGGGGCGCGACGGTGCGGCCCTCGACATAACCCTGGTCCCACTGCATCGCCTCCTGTGTCAGGTAGGCGGAATCGGCCACGGCCTTGGCGCTCGGCGCGGTGGCGTAGTTGTAGGCGTACTTGGCCGCGGTGAACGGGACCATGGTCATGGGGTTGGACTGGAAGGCGCTGCTGAAGGCGCTGGTGATGCTATCGAAAATTCCCATTGTAATACTCCTTACAGAAATTTCATGGCCAGCAAGGCGGCCCCGACGAGCGGGATGGTCATGCTGGGTTTCTTCGCGGCGCTTCCGGCGTAACCGCCCGCGGCCGGGGTGATGCCGGCCTTCCCGGCGTAGGCGGCTCCGGCGGCGCCCGCGGGGGCGACCTTGCCGGCGGCCATCGCGGCCTTGTACTCATTAACGGTCATGCCGAGCTTGTTGGCCTCGTTTTTGAGCGGTTGGAAAGTGCCGGTTTTCCAGGCTTCATATTTCGTCTTGATGGCGGTGAGGCGCGCGCCTTCGGCGGGGTCCTTGGCCGCGATTTCCTGGATGCTGGCCCATGACATTTTCTTGGCGCTCTCGCCCATGTGGGTCATTTTCTCGCCGGCGTCGGCGATGAAGCCGCCGACCACCGGGATCAGGCGCGCCATTCCCAGGGCGGCCTTGCCGCCGGCGTTGACGCTTTGCTCGAGCTTTTTTCCGGCGTCGTGGCCGGCCACCTGGTCAACGGTATCGGACAACCAGCTTCCGACGCCGTTGTCGTCGAGCATGCGGCCGGGCATAGAGACGCGCTTCTGCCGGGGGAGCATCTTCCGGTAACCTCCGACGCGCTTGACGCCGGCGATCATCTGGAAGGGGTGATTGGTTGACCAGGTGCGAGAATGGTTTTCGGTGAGCGGGTCGGGCTGCGGCTTCGGCTCGTCCAGTAGGTCCGCCAGGGATGGGCGCGCGTTGGCGTTGGCGGCTCTCGCCTGGATGATCTGCGCCAGCGTCCGCGGCTGCGCGGCCGGTTGGCCGTAACGAAGCGGGCGGCGCGGCGAGACGATGCGCCGGACCTGCGCGCGCGCCTCGGGCAGGGCCACGCCGTACCTGGGGACTGGCACGGTAACGCTCATCGGAAACACCGGCGCCCTCGAGGTGAAGCGGCCATCGGGGCGCGCCAGGTCGACCGGGACCTTCCCATATTTTTTGGTTTTGGCAACGGGTCTCACGTGCGATAACCTCCGATCCCCGACGAGTTGGATTTCGACGGGGTAGCCGAGTGATTGGAGCGCCCCGCCGGCAAGCACGGTGAGGTCGTCGCAGTCACCCGCTCCGATCTCGAGGGTGTCGTCGGCGTCGGCGATGGTTTCGATGCCGACCGGGTCGCGGCGGAAAGAGACGCGCGCGCGGATGGCGTCGATGAGCGCGCTGATTTCTCCGAGCTCGTCATGCTCCGGCACGGCGCGGACGGCGTCGCGGGCGAAGCGGAAAATTTTTGGGTTGATCGACGCATTAACGATTTTCCTTTGGATCAAATACACCGTTGCCCGAAGACGCGGGTCTCTGTCCTGCGGCTGGTGCCTGCGGTAACGCATTGCGTTCCTCCATGCCGTCCAGTTCGCCGCTCCCGCCCTTGTCGGCTCCGAATAGCTCCATGCCCTTTACGATCACGGCCTCGGCGAAGTCCTCGAGTGAAAGTCTGTCGCCGGCGCTTCCGGCCGCGGCTTCTTCGGCGGTGAGCTTGGAGATAATTTTCGAGGTCTGGTTTTCGTTGAACTGGATGCCCTTGAAAAAAGAAGACTGGATGTCGGACTGATTTTTTGAAACGGTGGCGAGTAGGCCGGTAATGAGCTGGATGGTGTCGTTTTGGGTTGATTTAATCAACGCTAGCGCGTCGCCAAGTCCGAGGCCTCCGGCGTTGCCCTGGGCCGGCGCGCCGGTGATCTTGCGGGTGACGTCGTTGGTTTCGACGCGGGAGCGGAGTTCGGTTACTTCTTTTCTGAGGGAGTTGACTACATCGAGAAGGGCTTGGGTGACGTCGGCCGCTTCCGTCTCCTGGGGGAGTGTGGAAAGTGGGCGCTGGGCCGGGGCCATCAAAGCGCCCCTGCTGATTTGGTTTTTCGAGTTGTATATACAACTCGCGTCGGACTCGATATATTATGGTAAATTGGAACCATGCCCCCAGATTAGATCAAATCACCATAGTTTGTCAAGGGGAAAGATATAATTTTATTCTAACGCCTAAAATAGGCACAATTCTTGGTCTTACCTTTTCCAGAGGGAAATAAAAAAAATCCGGCTTGGTTCTTCGTCGGCCGAAGGCCGTCCGCCCCATCCCCTGGTGAGTATAGGAGCCAAGATTTAAGTCTAGATTCTTTTCTCCCCTGATTACGATGGGGCGCGAACGTCCACCTAAGCTGAAAGAGGACTACAGTTTGAGCCCCCTCTTAAATGCGTGTTGTAAGCTACATTACAATTTTACCGCATCCTTCGATAAGCTTTCAGCTATTCGGTTTAGTCCGTTTCCGCGAAAAAAAGCCCCCGGTCGGCATGGTCGGTGCCGGTCGGGGGCGTCTATGTCATCCGGTGGCGGTCCAGGGAGCGGTATTCACCTGCTCAACGTGGATTGTGCGGCCGGGCGCTTATCAGTCCAGGGCATTCCTCCGCTGGGTTGGGTGTTGTTCCTGGCGCTCTCCCCTACTCTGCGACATCTCCGCAATCTTCGGGGTACATTCGCGGGAGCACTTTACAAAGTCCGCTGGACATCCAGCGGCCGGGCTTGTTCTTGCCTCTGTGCCTTCCCGGTAGAGCTCACTACATCCTCTATGGTCAAGCTGGGCGCCGCGGAAGGGACCGTAGGAAAATCCCGGACGCGGCGCCCCTGGTGGGACATTCCTGGCTTCCTGGGGCATCGTAGGCGGTCGGGTTTTCAAGAATGGCCCCGTTGCGATCGGCGCGGCTTAGTCAGCGATCGGGACTTAGCCACGGCTTTCCTTAATTTTTCATAAAGCCGGTGCCTCCTGGCGTTTTCCTTGTGCTCCCTCTCGCCGGCGGCATCGTACCAGGCTTTGATGGCTTCGATGTTCTCCGGCTTCGGCTCCGGGGCGCGTTTGGTCTTTCTCCTGCGCTTTTGAGATCCCGCCGGCTTAGTCTTGGCGTTAGCAGCTGCTCGAACTGGCTTAGTTTTCGGGATCCCGTCCATGGTGACGTGCTGGTCGACCACCAGGAGACGGAGCTCTGTTTCGATCTGTAGTCTGGCGGCCCTTATGATGTCCTTCGCCTGGGTGAATTTCGGGTTGTCGTTTGACAGAGCCCAAAGGGCGCGCATTGTTCTCCGCTGGCTGTAGTCCGGATGGAGCACGCCCCGCTCCCACTTGCTGGCGGTCATCATGGACACGGCGAATAGGAGCGCAACCTCTTCCTGGGATAGGTGGATAGCGCTGCGGAGTTCGCGGATCTCCGGGCCGGTGGTAAAGGTTTTCATAGGTGGTCTTCCTCCGGCTCCGGAGGTGAAAACCTGCCGGTTTTGTTTTTCGCGGACACGCAGCAGCAAGGTTCGTCGCAGCTGCATGGCTGTTCGTTCAGGAGGCAAGTCAATCCCTTACTGGGCTCATTACGATAGAGGTTGCACTTGGCGCATTTGTCGCACATAGTCAGTCCCCCATCCTCAGCCAGTAGCGCGTTGGTGCGCGGCCGAGTTTTTGAGAAGTCAACAGCGCGGCGTCTTCGGTG
>Ga0315278_10006324_pt1 | contig 10761 bp, 8 predicted proteins | sample YL17G06_0_MG_FD_203880 | JGI IMG/M metagenome (GOLD analysis project Ga0315278, IMG submission 203880) | Sediment microbial communities from Yellowstone Lake, YNP, Wyoming, USA - YL17G06_0 | ecosystem: Environmental > Aquatic > Freshwater > Lake > Sediment | place: USA: Wyoming | collected... | reverse complement strand
GTGGCGCACGACCTCGATCTTCTCGATGCGCGGCGAATTGATCTTGAACGTCCGCTCGACGCCGACGCCGCTGCGCAGCGCGCGGACGGTGATCGAGCGAGTGACGCCGCCGCCGCGAAGGCGCATGACGGTCCCCTCGAAGACCTGGATCCGCTCGCGGTTGCCCTCTACCACCTTGGCCGAGACGCGGACGGTGTCACCGGAGGCCAGCTCCGGGAGGTCGCTGCGGATCTGCTCCGCGCTGATGGCATCGAGAACGTTCACAGGGCGCTACTCACTGAGGGGTCGGATCGGTCGGGATCAAGTCGGCAGGCGCTGGGCGCCCGTGGCGACGCGGAAGTATAGCACGGCCCGGCGCCACCTCCCCTGACCCAGGGTGGATCAGTCGCCCGCTGGCCGGTCCAGCAGGTCGGGACGGCGGCGTCGGGTGCGTTCCAGCGCCTGATCGTGCCGCCATCGATCGACCGCGCCGTGGTCGCCGCTGAGCAGGATCTCGGGCACCGCCTCGCCCCGGAACGTGGCGGGTCGCGTGTACTGCGGGTACTCGAGCAGGCCGTGGCTGAACGACTCATCTTCGGTCGAGGCATCGTCGATGGCGCCCGGCAGGAGGCGTAGCACGGCGTCGATGACGACCAGCGCCGGCACCTCGCCACCCGAGAGGACGTAGTCGCCGATCGAGAGCTCGATATCGACCAGGGAGCGGACCCGCTCGTCCACGCCCTCGTAGCGCGGGCAGACGAGGATCAGGTGCGAGTGGGTCGCCAGATCCTGCGCGCGCGCCTGGCGGAACGGCTCACCGGCCGGGTCCATGAGGATGACGGTCGACTCCGCGCGCCGGAGGGCGTCGAGGGCGCCGGCGACCGGTTCTGGGCGGAGGATCATGCCGGGCCCGCCGCCGTAGGGGTAGTCATCGACGCTCCGGTGCCGTCCGAGGCCCCAGGCGCGCAGGTCATGGGCTGCCAGACGGGCCAGGCCACGCTCGAAGGCGCGCCCCGGGATGGAATGGGCCAGCGGACCCGGGAAGACCTCCGGAAAGAGGGTCACCACGTCGATCTCGAGCATCAGTCGGATGCTTCGGTCGGCTCGTTCGAGGGCGTCGAGTCGGTCGCCGACGGGGGGCGTGGCTGACCCGCTGCCGCGGCGCGTGACGAGCGGCGGCCACGCGGCCGGCGCACCCGCTCAGGCTGCAGGCCGAGCGCCTCGCCGTCCACGACGATGCGTCCCTGGCGCGGCGCGAACTCGATCACGATGCCGCTCACGACCGGCACCAGCACCTCACCCCGATGGCCGCCGGTGACGATCAGGACCTCGCCACCGCCGGAGCGGAAGACGTCCTCGACCTGACCGAGCTCCTCGCCGTCGCCCGTGCGCACCGACGCCCCCTCGAGTTCATGCCACCAGACCGCGTCGCCCTCCAAGGTCGTCTCGCCGACCTCCGCCTCGAGGTAGACGCCGCGCATGGCCGTGGCCGCGTCGCGCGTTCCGACCTCCCTGAAACGGAGGAGGATGCCCGGGCCATCCACGCTCTGCCATGTCACGGTCAGGGGCGTGCTCTCGCCCTCGGCGAAGAGCACGCTGCCGGGCTCGAACCGCTCGGGCCGGTCGGTCAGGACCTCGACCCGGACGGTACCGGTGAGGCCCTGGACGCCCCGGACGAGCCCGACCACGAGGCGATCAGGCACGTCGCCCGCAGGTCGGGGCGTCAGACGATCTCCAGCGAGATCGGCTCACCCTCGCGGGCCGACATGACCTTGAGGAGCGTGCGCAGGGCCTTCGCCACGCTGCCGTTGCGGCCGATCACCTTGCCCATATCGCCCTCGGCGACGTGGAGCTCGATGACGGTCCCATCCGGCTCGTCGTGGACCTCGACGACCACGGCGTCGGGATCGTCGACCAGGTTCTTCGCCACGTAGGCGACCAGATCAGCGGCTGCCATCGCGCGGCTCCTACTTGACGTCCGGCAGGATGCCGGTCTGGCGGAAGAGGCGCTCGACGGTCTCGGAGGGCTGTGCGCCCTTGGCCATCCAGGCAGTCGCCTTTTCGGCGTCGATCTTGATCTCGACGGGGTTGCTGCGCGGGTTGTAATGGCCGATGGTCTCGATCGACCGCCCGTCGCGGGCGCTGCGCCCGTCGGTCACCACGACGCGATAGGCCGGCTGCTTCTTCGCGCCGACTCGAGTGAGGCGGATACGGACTGCCACGGTGGCGCTTCCCTCCTTCAGGGCTGCTGGGTGGTGATGACGATCTGGCTTACAGTGGCCGAACCGTCCTGGTAGCTGACCGCGCCCATCTGGTCGAGGGGCAGGAGCCAGGGCTTGACGTCCTGCTCGTATCGCTCACGTTCCTCGGCGGGGATCATCGGCTCGATCGCTTCCCGAACGCCGCGCAGGTCGACGTAGGCCGAGCCCGCATTCGTGCTCGGACCGGCGGCCGACATGGTGGCCTGGTAGCCCGGATCCGCGGCCAGCGCCGTCTCCGGCGTGACGTCGAGGACCGCCTTGACGCTGGCCTCACCGAGACCGAGCACGAATGTGCCGTCGCTCAGCGTGAAGCTGATCGTCACATCCGCGCCCGCGTCGGTGACCGTGAAGCTTGTGATCGTGGCGTCCTCATAGGTCGAGGTCGACGTCGTGACGGCGCCGCCGATACCAGCCAGCTGCAGGAAGGCCCGGAGCTGCTGGATGCGGGCGTCGGCCGCAGCGGTGTCGGCCACCTCCGCCACGAGGGCCCCGCCTGGCTGACCGTCCGCCGTCCAGCCGACGACGGCCACGTCGCCGACCCATGCGAAGAGGTCCTCGAGCTTGGCTCCCAGGAGGCCCTCGATGGTTTCGATGGGCAGCCCGAGCTCGTCGATGCCAGGCTGCGTCTTGACTTGCGCCAGGAGGCTGCTGATGGCGATCCCGACATCGTGGACCTCGACGTAGGCGAGCGATGCGCCCGGCACCTCGCCGGCGAGGGTCGAAGCGGTATCGACGACCGGGTCGGCGCCGTCCGGATGAACGGATCGAGCGGTCATGACGACGCTCCCGTCGCGGACGGTCAGAGCGCCGGCGACCGAGACGGGGATCGCCCCGAGGGCCTGGCCGAGACCGGGAACTGCGGACTGGGCGGCCGCGCCAAGGGTGCCGGCCGCCAGCTTCAGTGCCGTGCCGTCGATGTAGAGGGTGGCGAGCCTGGCCGCCGGCAGATCGCGGGTCGCGCTCGTGAAGGCCGACGAGCCAGCCAGATTCGTGCCGCCCTGCGTGCCGAGCGTGACGCTCTCGGCGACGTCGGCCGCGTCCATGCCCACGACCAGCATGTCGTTGGTCAGCGTGACCGTCGCCGAGCTCGGCGCGGCATCGGTCCCGGCCCCGTCAGCGAAGGTCCAGGTCGGATGGCCGTCGACCTCCGTAGCGACGACGTTCATCCCGCCTGCCTGGGCTTCCGTCGCGAGTCGCCCCACGGCGGATTCGGCCGCGGTCGCGTCCTTGACGCTGATGAGGCCAAGGATGGGCAGCTGAAGGTTGGATCCGCCACCCGTGATCAGCGAGCCGATATCAGGGAGCCCCGTCACCGCCTCGGCGACCTGGCCACCGAACCACGGCTTGATGTCGCCGGTGTAGGTGGCCGCGCCCTCGGTGGCCGCCTTGACGAGGCGGTCGAACGTGTCATCGGCCTTGAGCTCAAGCGTCGAGGCGTCTTCGAAGCCCGGAAAGAGCGCGAGCAGCTCGGTGACCTCCTGGCGCTGGTCGCCGGGCAGGTCGAAGCGGACGTCGAGGTACTGGATGGTCGTCGCCGGCAGATAACGCGGGGCCACCGCATCCAGGCCGCCCCGACCCGCCAGGACGGCGACGATGCCGATGCCGATGGCGATGAGGGCGACGACCCCGATGGCCACGACCCAGCGACGCCGGCTCTGGCCGCCGCCCGCGGGGGGCGCTGGCTGGTCGGCGGTGAGGTCGATCGGGGGGCCCGCCACTGGTGCGGCCGGCGGGACCTGCGGCTCGGATGGCAGGGCCGCGACTTCCGCCCCGGCAGTCGGCACGGCTGGTGCGGCAGGCGCCGCCGGCTCAGGCGTTGGTGCCGCAGCGGGCTCGGGCGTCGGCGTGGCTCCTGGCTGCGCGGTCGGCTCCGGCTCGGCGGGCGGCTCCGGCTCGGCGGGCGGCTCGGGCGACGGTTCGGACGGCGGTGTCCAGGTCGGTCGGTCATTCTCGTCGGTCATGGTGACCCCCTTGTCAGCGTGCGAACGGCAGCCCGCCCCGGCGCTGTGCCGAGCCGAGCTGTTTCATGAGCTTCTGCATCTCGCCGAACTGCTTGACCAACCGGTTGACGTCCGGCAGGGTCGTCCCGGAGCCGTTGGCGATGCGCCGGCGGCGGGAGGCGTTGAGGATCGCCGGGTCGCGGCGTTCGGCCTGCGTCATGGAGCGGATGATGGCTTCGACCCGGCTGAGCTCGCCGCGATCGACGGCGCCCTGCGCCTCCTTGGCCATGCCGCCCATGCCGGGGATCATGTCCAGGAGCTGCCCGACCGGGCCCATCTTCTTGAGCTGCTGCATCTGCTCCAGGAAGTCGTCCAGCGTGAACTGGTTCTTGCGCAGCTTCTCGGCCAGCTTCGCCTGCTCGCTGTCGTCGAAACTCTCCTGCGCACGCTCGACGAGCGAGAGAACGTCACCCATGCCGAGGATGCGGCCGGCCAGGCGGTCGGGGTGGAAGACCTCCAGGGCGTCGGTCTTCTCGCCGGTGCCGAGGAACTTGACGGGCACGCCGGTCACGCTGCTGATGGAGAGCGCCGCGCCGCCCCGGGCGTCGCCGTCCACCTTGGTCAGGACGAGGCCGGTGAGCGGCATCGCATCACGGAAGGCCTCGGCAACGGCGACCGACTCCTGGCCGACCATGGCGTCCACGACGAGCAGCGTCTCGCTCGGCCCGACAGCCACCGCCAGGTCGCGGATCTCGGCCATCAACGTGGCGTCGATGGTAAGCCGGCCTGCCGTATCGAGGATCACCGTGTCACGCCCGGAGCGACGGGCCTCGGCCACGCCCCCGCGTGCGATATCCACCACCGGCGTCCCGTGGGGCTCGGTGTGGACGGGGATGTCAAGGCTTCGCCCGAGGGCCATGAGTTGGTCGACGGCCGCCGGCCGGTACGGATCGGCGGCGACGAGCAGCGGCCGGCGGCCCTGGCGCACGAGGTGGCGGGCGAGCTTGGCTGCCGACGTCGTCTTGCCGGAGCCCTGGAGGCCGACCAGGGCGATGACCGACGGCGAGCCGGTCAGGCGGAAGGTGCGGTCGCCGGCACCCAAGAGCGCGGTCAGCTCCTCGTGCACGATCTTGATGACCTGCTGCCCGGCGTTCAGGCTCTCGAGGATCTCCGCACCGATGGCCCGTTCGCGGACGCGTGCCACGAAGTCCTTGACCACCTTGTAGTTGACGTCCGCCTCGAGCAGGGCGAGGCGCACCTCGCGCATGGCGACATCCACGTCGGCTTCGCTGACGCGGCCGCGGCCGGTCAGGCCGGCGAGGGTCTTGCGCAGGCGTTCACTGAGCGTGTCGAACACGAAGCGGCGGTTCTCCCTGTCAAGGGCGGGCCGGTGGCGGATGAGGGCCGTGCGGCTGGTGCGCGGGTTCTGGCGACACCGAGGTTGGGACAAGTGTAGCGCAGCGCCGGCGCGGGCCGCGGGCGAACCGCGGACAGCTATGCTGCGCCGTCGTGCGCTCGCCCATCCACGCGCCGCTCCGGTCTTCCCTCTGGCGGAACCGTGCCTTCGTGCGCATCTGGACCGCCTCCACCATCTCCATCTTCGGGTCGCTGATCACCCGGCTGGCCCTCCCCTTTCTGGCCATCATCGTGCTCGACGCGGGCGCCATCGAGGTCGCCCTGCTGCGCTCGGTCGACCTGGTCGCCACGCTCGCCGTCGGGCTGGTCGCTGGTGCCTGGGTCGACCGCCTGCGCCGCCGCCGCGTCCTCATCTGGTCCGACCTCGGCCGGGCGATCCTGCTGGGTTCGATCCCGGTCGCGGCAGTCGGCGGCTGGCTGTCCTACGCGCAGCTCATCGTGGTCACCACCGCGGCTGCCGTCCTGACCAGCTTCTTCGACGCCGCCGACAACGCCTACCTGCCCACCATCGTCGAGCGAGATCGCCTCGTACAGGCGAACAGCGCGCTCGCCGCGTCAGGGTCGGCGGCCGAGTTCACCGCCTTCGGGATCAGCGGGTTCCTCGTGCAGCTCCTGTCTGCGCCGATCGCCGTCGCCCTTGATGCGGTCTCCTTCCTCGTATCCGCGGTCCTCATCGGGGGGATCAAGGCGGAGGAGGCCAAGCCGCCGACCAGGGCAGAGCGCACGTCAGTCCTGGCCGAGATCCGGGTCGGGGTCCGGCTCGTGGTGCGAGATCCGGTCCTGCGCTCGTTTGCCGGCGCGCAGATGGCGCTGGCCGCCCTGTGGGGCGTCTTCGGCGCGACCTGGCTGCTCTTCGCGATCGATGAGCTCGAGCTTGGACCGGCCGCGGTCGGCGTCATCGCCGGGCTCGGGGGGCTCGGCTCGCTGATGGGCGCCCTGGTCGCGGAGCGCGCGACCAGGCGCTGGGGCATCGGGCGCGTGGCCATCGGAGCGATGCTCCTGGCAGCCTTCGGCAACCTGCTCATCCCCCTGGCGCCAGCCGGCGCACCCTTCATCGCCGCGCTCTTCCTCGTCGGGCAGCAGCTCATCGGCGACAGCTCGGTGACGGTCTACGACGTGACCGAGACCTCCGTGCGCCAGACCATGGTGCGCGACCGCGAGCTGGGCCGTGTGGCCTCGACGTTTCGCGTCGGGGCCGGCCTCGCCCAGCTGGTGGCGACCGTCGGGGCGGGCGTGCTGGCCGAGGCCATCGGGCTCCGTGCGACGGCCTTCCTGGCGCCCATCGGTGGTCTCATCGGCGCCGCCATCCTCTTCGCGTCGCCCGTCCGGCGGTTGGTGCGGCTGCCGACCGCCCCGCCCCAGGAAGAGGGCCTGTCGGACATGGCACGAGCGGCCGACGTCGTGGTGGGGGTCGGCCGGGACGAGCCTATCGGCGGCTGAGATCAGGCGAAGAGCGCTTCGATGAAGGCATCGGGATCGAAGGCCACGAGGTCCTGGAGCCGTTCCCCCACCCCGACGAAGAGGACTGGCACCCCAAGCGTGCGCTCGATGGCGAAGACGATGCCGCCCTTCGAGGTCGAGTCGAGCTTGCTCAGGACGATGCCGGTCAGCCCGCTCGCTTCGTTGAACGCCTGCGCCTGCGAGAGGCCGTTCTGCCCGGTCGTCGCATCGAGCACGAAGAGGACCGCCGGCTCGGAACCGGGCAGGCGCTTGTCGATCGTCCTTCTGATCTTCGCAAGCTCGTCCATCAGGTTGTGCTTCGTGTGCAGGCGACCCGCCGTATCCACGATGACGACGTCGGATCGGCGCGCCACCCCGGCATCGAGGGCGTCGAAGACGACCGCCGAGGGGTCAGCGCCGGCGGCGTGGGCGACGACCGGCACGTCCAGCCGCTCCGCCCACGCCTGGAGCTGCTCGATGGCCGCGGCTCGGAAGGTGTCGGCGGCGGCAAGCAGGATCCGTTGGCCCCGGGCCCCGAAGCGCGCCGCGAGCTTGGCGATGGTCGTCGTCTTGCCGGTGCCGTTGACCCCGACGACGAGGATCACCGCCGGCTGCCCTGGGTCAGGGCGCGGCGGTGTCCAATCGTCCGCCGGCCGGTCCACGAGCAGGTCCCGCAGCTCTGCCTGGACGGCCGGGACCGGCCCAGCGTCGGCGTGTCGGCGCGCGGCGGCCACGACGTCGATGGCCAGCCCGGCGCCGATGTCGGCGGCGATGAGCGTCTCCTCGACCTCCTCCCACGCTGCATCGTCCACTCCGGCCCCGAGGATCGAGCGGAGTCGCGCCACGAACCCCCGACTCGGGCGCAATCCGGACTCGATGCCCTGCGGAGGTACCTCCTCGCCGAGTCCCGATGACTCAGGGGCTGCCGACGCCTGAGGGGGCTTGGGGCCGCTGGTCGGAGGCCCGGATGCCCGGTCGACGGCCCCTGGGAACTCGGTCGAGATCGTCCGGTCGTCGAGGAGCTCGCCGGATGGCTCGGCGGGCTCCAGCGCAGCGGCCTCCGGCTCGGCGTCCTCCGCCGCTTTCGATCGCCGCCAGAACACCGTCAGCCGCCGACCGCGGCGACGAGCTCGGTCGCCTCGGCCAGGCGGAGGGAGATGATGCGGCTGACTGCGTCGTCACCGATGGTCACGCCGTAGAGCGCGTCCGCCGCCTCGATGGTGCCGCGGTTGTGGGTGATGACGATGAACTGGGTGCTCCCTGCCAGCTCCCGGAGCGCGGTCGCGAAGCGCGTCACGTTGGCCTCGTCAAGCGCGGCATCGACCTCGTCGAGGACACAGAACGGGACGGGCCGGACCTCGAGCATGGCGAACAGGAGCGCCACGGCCGTGAGCGCCCGCTCGCCACCGGACAGCATCGCCAGCGGCTGGCGTTTCTTGCCCGGTGGGCGGGCCATGATCTCGACGCCGGTCTGGGTCAGCTCCTCTGGATCGGTCAGCAGGAGGCTCGCCGCCCCGCCACCGAAGAGCTGCTCGAAGCGCCGGGCGAACGCCCCCTCGAGGGCGGAGAACGTGGCCAGGAACTGCTCGGTGATGCGCGCGCTCAGCTCGGCGATCAGCTCGCGGGTAGCGGCGATCGCCTCTGTCAGGTCCGCCTGCTGCGCCTCCATCTCGGCCAGTCGGTCGCGAACCTCGGCGAACTCCTCCGCCGCGAAGGGATTGCTGGCACCGAGATCGTTGTAGCGCCGACGGAGAAGTCCGAGCCGGGCCGCGCCAGGCGGTTCGATGCTCGTGCTCGCGGGGTCCGCGGCGGCCCAGCGCTCGATGGCGGCATCGAGGGCCGCCTCGAGCGAGGCGGCCAGCGTCTCTTCGTCGGCGGGCTCGGGACCCGCGGGTCGGGCTTCATCACCAGCAAGCGCGATGAGCCCGGCCGGTCCCAGCGCGGCGAGTTCGACGAGCAGGTTCTCGCGCGCGTTGTCGAACCCGAGCCGCGCCTCCATCTCGGCGACCTCTGCCGAACGTGCCCGATCGTCGGCGCGGCGCAGCCGCTCACGGTGAAGCAGCACGTCGGCTTCGAGCGCGACCAGGTCGCGTCGCTCGGCGCCTTCACGGGCCTCGAGAGCGACCAGCGCGGCGGCGGCAGTGGACTCGGCCTCGGTGGCGACCGCGCGTCTGACGTGCGAGGCGGCCAGGTCATCCCGGGCCCGCTGGATGGCGGCCGCTCGCTCGGCGCCCTGGCGCTCGATAGCGTCGAGGCGCGCCTCGTCAAGGGAGAGTGCGACCTCAGCGCGCCGCCGCTCATCCTCGACCTGCCTCGTCGCTCGCTCCGAGGTCTCCCAGGTGGCGGCGATCCGCTCGCGCCGCTCACGCAGCTCCCGGGCGCGGTCGCGCCAGACGGCCGCGGCGGCGGCGTCGCGATCCCGTGGCGGCCCAGACATGGCTGGTGCCCCGCCAAGGCTTGCCTCGGCAGAAGCAGCCTCGGCGAGCGCGGCGGCGAGGGCATCGGCGGCCCGCCGTGCATCGGCCTCGAGGCGCTCTGCATGGGCGGCTTCCCAGGCAGCCTCGCGCGCGCTGGCCTCCGCCGCACGGGCTGCGCCGCGCTCGACCTCCTCCAGACGATGGCGCTCACCACGGACATCTTCGATCCGCTCTCGCGCTGTGTCCCGCTCGCGCTTGGCTTCGCTGATGAACGCTGCGGCGGCGATGCGCTCGGCCTCGGCTGCGGTGGCCTCGCCTTCCGCACGGGTGAGCTCGGTGGCCAGGGCGTCGCGCTCCGCGCGGCGTCCGAGGAACGGGTCCGGCGCCCCGAGGCGGACGACGCCGTCGGCCGTGACCACCTCGCCGGCCTCGGTAACCAGTCGCCAACCCGCCGGAAGGCTGCCTCGCAGCGCGAGCGCGCCCTCGAGCGTCGGCATCCACATGGCGCTGGCCAACAGCCGGCTCACGTGCCCACCCGGATCACGCCGGATGGCGTCGCTCAGCGGGCTGCCTCCGGCTGCTCGCGCCGCGACCAGCAGGCGCTCACCGGCCGCGGCCTCCGCGCGCGGTGGGCGCGCCGACGCCCCGGCCTCGTCAAGCACGACGAGGCCGCGTTCGCCGCGCAACTGGAGGACCAGGTCCACGCCGACGACGACCGCGCGTAGCAGGTCGCCGAGGGCGGCGTCGACCGCGACGCGACGATCCGGATCGATTTCCATGCCTTCGGCGAAGCGGCGGCCGCCCCGTCGCCGAGCGGCGGTCGCCAGGCCTCCTCGCTCGCCTGACTCGAGCAGTCCGTCCACGGCGACGAGACGGTCGCGGATCAGGGTCGCCCGGTCGGCGGCCGCGGCGGCCCTGCTGGTGACGGCAGCGACCCGCGCCTCAACGGCCTCGGCCTGGGTCTTCGCAGACGTCTCCGCCACCGCCGCGTCTGCCTCAGTCAGCCGCGCGCCGCCGACCGCCTCGGCCGCCACGGCCTGCCGCGCCTCGTGATCGGAGGCCTGCCCGGCTGTCGTCTCGCGCGCCCGATGCGCCTCGGCAAGGCGCCGCTCAACATCGACCGCTCGGCGGCGCAGGTCGGCGATCTCCGCCTCGCGCGCCTGGTGGGCACGCCGCAGCGAGGCCTCGCGCTCGCCTTCGGCTCGTTCGGTGGCCTCCGCCCGCGCCTGCTCGGCGGCGGCCGTGGCCAGGGCGCCATCGACCTCGGCCAGGGCCGCCTGCGCGGCATGGTCCGTGGCCGGCACCGGC
>Ga0315278_10006323_pt1 | contig 10761 bp, 7 predicted proteins | sample YL17G06_0_MG_FD_203880 | JGI IMG/M metagenome (GOLD analysis project Ga0315278, IMG submission 203880) | Sediment microbial communities from Yellowstone Lake, YNP, Wyoming, USA - YL17G06_0 | ecosystem: Environmental > Aquatic > Freshwater > Lake > Sediment | place: USA: Wyoming | collected... | reverse complement strand
TGCGCCTGAAATGACCATCCGCATGCGCGACCTGCTGCTGGGATTGCGCGACCTGCGCCTAGGTGAAGCGCCGGTGATCGTCCACTCATCTCTGAAGGCGTTCGGGCAGGTGGAGGGTGGGGCGGCGACGGTCGTCAGCACCCTGGCGGGTGTGTTTGAAAAGGTGATCGTACCCACCTTTACATATAAGACAATGATCATCCCGATGAGCGGACCGCCGAACAATGGCATCTCGTACGGCGCGCATGAAGAGCAGAATCAGAATGCCGAGTTCTTCACCCTGAGATTGCCTGTTGATCCATTGATGGGTGCCATCCCCGAGTTGTTCCGCAGGCACCCGCTTGCAAAACGGACCAGCCATCCCATCCAATCCTTTGCCGGGATCAATGCAGAGATCATCCTCGGCTCCCAAACAATGAACGATCATCTTGCCCCACTGGGATTGCTGGAAAAGTCGGACGGCTGGGTGTTGCTCATGGGGGTGGATCACACTGTCAACACCAGCATCCATTACGCAGAAAAATTGGCCGGGCGCAGGCAGTTCATCCGCTGGGCGTTGACTCCCGGAGGTGTGGTGGAGTGCCCCTGCTTTCCCGGTTGTTCAGCCGGCTTTCAAGCGATTGCCGAGGATATGAACAGGTATAGCCGCAAGGTGCAGATCGGTGAGGCCCTCGTCCAGGCAGTGCCGCTCAAGATGTTGATGAGGGTGGTGGTGGCAAGGATAAAGAAAGACCCGCTGGCTTTATTATGCCAGCAGGAGGATTGCGAACGCTGCGGGGAGATCAGGAAACAGTAGCGTGGAAAGGTGTTTTCTTGAAGGGCGGAATCAATGATACAGGATCGGTTCGATGCGCAGGTTTTCCTCCCCGACCGCAGCCTTGATCTGTGCCAGCAATTCTGAGCACAGGTGGGTGGTATCGTTGGGAAACTCGATCAAATGGCCGCGCTCCTGTTCGAAGATCTGGAAGGCAAACCGGTCCTTGCCGGGGTATGAGATGAATGTACCGTGCAGGCGTGCGATGCGGCGGATATCCCGGTTCGGGTCGCCGCTGGGGCGCAGGATGATGGTCACCATCTGGGGGGGGTGCTGCTCCTCCAGGTCGGGTGGAGTGGTGGCGGTTGGTAGCTTCGGTGTCAATAACGCGGCAGGGGGTCGAGCGGGTGCAGGTTGTTCCACCAAACCGGATGCTGGTGCATCCTCAAGGCTTGTGGTCTCTTCAACAACAATCCCGGTCGGCTCAAGCGAAACGGCGTCCCGTTCCTCCTGACCCGATTTGATGGGTGTATAGGTATCCCATTCCGGCGGGTCTTCCGGTATGGGGGGTTCGCTGTCATTATCGCGGTGGGCTTCAGAGACTTGATCGGGCACAGGAACCTGTTTCTTGATTATGGAATCAGGTTTTTGGTCTGGTGCATGCTCATGGGGCTGCGGCTGCAAGGGTATCTGTGCCGGTACGCTCAATTTGAGTTCGGTGCGGATGTTATCCACCAGCACCTTGGCAGGATTGGAATTAGCATCCACCTTGCCTTCTGCCACGATCACCCCGCCAACCTCCAGGGCAAACTGGAATTTCTCCCAGGTACGAGGGAACAACACCAGTTCAATGACGCCGGTCAGGTCTTCAAGTGTCACCCAGGCCATCATCTTGCCGGTCTTGGTCTGGTACGGGCGGATGCCGCTCACCATCCCGGCGACGCGGGTTTTCTCTTCGTGGGCGGCTTCGCCCAGGTTGCTGGAGAAATGGGTCACCAGGCCGCGGATCTCATCCAGGTAGGGGCTGAGCGGGTGCTCGGAGATGTACATGCCGATCAACTCGCGCTCCCAGTTGAGGGTCTCGCGGCGGTCTGCATCCGGAACCAGCGGCAGGGAGATATTCTCGGTAACCCCGGAGGTTGCCCCGAAGAGCGACAGCTGGCCGGCTTCTGCAGCCCGGAAATGTGACGAACTGATCGCGACGATGCGGTCGAGCGCATCCAGCAGGGCGGCGCGCGGACCGAACTTATCCAGCGCGCCCACCTTGATGAGACTTTCGAGGGCGCGTTTGCCCACTGCGCGCAGGTCGACGCGGGCTGCCAGGTCGTTGAGATCCTTGAAGGGACCACCCTTGCTGCGCGCCCGGGTGACCAGCTCCACCCCACCCATGCCGACATTCTTGATCGCCCCCAGGCCAAAGCGGATGGCGGAACTTCCTGCCTGCCCTGCAGGCAACATATCCTTGCGTGGAAGGGCAGCGGATACGGCAGACTCTTCAATGGAAAAATCCCAGCTGCTGGCGTTGAGGTCCGGCGGCAGGACGGTAACCCCCATGTTGCGGGCATCATTGACATACAGCGCCATCTTTTCGGTCTCGTGCTTGGTCACCGAAAGCAGGGCGGTCATGTATTCCACCGGGTAATGCAGTTTCAGGAAGCCGGTCTGCACGGCAAGCAAGCCGTAATCCGCGGCATGCGACTTGTTGAAACCATAACGCGCAAACTCGTTCCAATCATGGTAGATGGCTTCAGCCGTGGCATGTTCCAGGCCTTGTGCCACCGCCCCCTGTACGAATTTGTGACGGTGATTTTCGATTTCTTTGGTTTTCTTCTTCGATATGGCAGCCCGCAGCTCATCCGATTCGGACGGCGTGTAACCGGCCAGTTCGACTGCGGCACGCATCAATTGCTCCTGGTAGAGGGGGATCCCATAGGTGTCCCCGAAGATCGGTTCCAGCGCAGGATGGCGGTATTCCACCTCAGCCTCGCCGTGCATGCGGCTGATGTAATCGGGGATGAAATCCATCGGACCCGGGCGGAAAAGGGCGACCATGGCGATGATATTATCGAGTGACTTGGGTTTCATCTGCACCAGCCACTTGGTCATCCCCGTGCTTTCCAGCTGGAATACGCCCAGGGTGTTCCCTTCGCCCAGGAATCGGTAGGTTTCCGGATCGTCGGTGGGGATATTGTTGAGGGTGTAGTGTTTATCGTGCCGCTGGGAGATCCAGTCGCAGGCTCGCGCCATGATGGTCAGCGTGGCGAGGCCGAGGAAATCCACCTTGAGCAGTTTGAGTTTTTCCAGGATGCCCATTTCGAACTGGGTGACGGTCTTGATGGGCGTCTCCTCGGAATTGTTGGTCGGGCGGTGGAGCGGCAGGTACTCAACAAGCGGTCTGTCGGAGATGACCACCCCGGCGGCATGCGTCCCGGCATTGCGGACAACGCCTTCCATCCTGGAGGCAGTATCAATCAATTCCCGCAGGTGATCTGCTGATCCATAAGCATCCTTCAAGTCTGCAAGCCCCTTGAAGTCATCGGCGATGATATCGCGCAGCGGTATGGCTTTGGAAGGGATGTTCGGGATGCTTTTCGCCACACGGTCCACTTCGGGGAGCGGGATATCCATCACCCTGCCCACGTCGCGCAGGGCGGCGCGTGCCCCCAGCGTGCCGAAGGTGATGATCTGCGCCACCTTATCCTGCCCGTATTTCTTGACGGTGTATTCCAGCACCTCCGCACGGCGGTCGTCAGGAAAATCGAGGTCAATGTCGGGCATGGAAATGCGACCCGGGTTCAGGAAGCGTTCAAAGAGCAGTTTCTGTTGGATGGGATCCACCAGGGTGATGTTCAGCGTGTACGCAACGATCGAACCATTGGCTGAGCCGCGGGCGTTGTACCAGATGCCCTGTTCGCGGGTGTACCGGCACAGGTCCCAGACGATCAGGAAGTAGGCGGAAAAGCCCATTTTCTCGATCACGCCCAACTCGTAGTCGAGGCGGGTCTGTGCCTGCTCGCTAGTGGCGCTCTCTCCATAGCGCCGCTTCAGCCCATCTTCGCAGAGAGCGCGCAGGTAGGATTCAGCAGTCTGACCCTGCGGGACTTCGAAGCGCGGCAGGCGGTAATCCTTTACATCCAGGTTGATGTTGCAGCGCTCAGCGATCAGCAGGGTGTTCGCCAGCGATTCCGGTACTTCTTCGAACAGGTGCGCCATCTCTTCGGGAGAGCGCAGGTAGTACGAGCCGTCGTTCATGCGCATGCGTTCCGGATCAGAGAGCAGCGCCCCGGTCTGGATGGCAAGCAGGATATCCTGGTATTTGGCATCCTCGGGGTTGATATAGTGGGCATCGTTGGTGGCAACGAAGCTGGCATTGTAATGAGGGCCAAGTTCCCGCAGGGCGCGGTTGACCTTATCCAGTTCGGGCATGTCGTGCTGTTGGAGTTCGAGGTAGAAATTTTCCCGCCCAAAGACCTCGTAGTACCAATCGAGGCTGCTGCGTGCCTGTTCCAACTGTCCCTGCCTGATCAATCGCGGCACCTCGGCAGACATGCAACCGGAAGTGCAGATCAATCCCTGAGCGTGGCGGGACAGGAAATCCTTGTCGATGCGTGGGTAGTAGTAGAAACCTTCGAGCTGGGCCGCGGAGGCGATCTTCAGCAGGTTCTCATAACCGGTCTGGTTTTCCGCCAGCAGCAGCAGGTGCGAGGATCTACGGTCTTCCTTCGAATCATGCTCCTGCATGCTGCGGGCTGAGAGGTAGGCTTCCAGGCCGATGATGGGCTTGATGCCGGCATCCCTGGCGGCGTGATAAAACTCGATCACCCCGAACATCGTGCCGTGGTCGGTGATCGCCAGCGCCGGCATATCCATCTCTTTGGCGCGCTTGACGAGTTTCTTGATATTGCTGAAGCCGTCGAGCAGCGAGTATTCGGTGTGTACGTGGAGGTGGGCGAAAGACATGGTCCTACCAGTATGGGCGGGTGAGGGGTTCGATGCGATTATAGCACGCATGTTTTGCTTAAAGATTGGGAAGGTTTTACCCGAGGAAAATAAGAGAGGGCTCGCTCTTACTTGGAATCTGTCCGCTGATTAATTCCCTCCAATTCTTTCATTCTAAACATCTAATGAATAGCCAATGGATAGGTGGAATTTTGACACTTCAACAAAGATACAGCGTACATTACTATAGGAAACCACGATCAACTTCTAAAGGAGAAAATTATGAACACAAGATTGATGAAAGCCAGCATTGGGATCGCCATCCTTGCATTACTTGCCAGCGCCTGCGGCATTGTTCCGGTCTTTGGATCACGGCACCTGATCACCGAGACACGCCAGGTCAGTGATTTTGAGCGGGTGGAGGTCAGCGGGGGCGGCAGTTTGGAGATCATCCAGGATGGGACGGAATCTCTGAGCATCGAAACCGATGACAATATCATGCCCTATGTCACCTCTGAAGTGAGTGGTGGATTACTGCGCGTGGGCATGGATTTTGGCTTGCGTACCTATCTGCCAAGCAGGATGCATATCAGCCTGCACGTCAAGGATCTGAGCGAGATCACCACCTCCGGGGCATGGAAAGCAACCTCCCCTTCCGTTCAGGGAGATACACTGAGCATCGTGACCAGCGGTTCGGGCGACATGGTCATCGATGAACTGGCGGTTGATGACCTGGAAATATCCATCAGTGGGACCGGAAATATCGACTTGACCGGTGAAGCGAAAACCGAGACCATCAATATCAGCGGGTCCGGGAAAATTGGAACGGGCGATCTTCGCGCCCAGGATGTCACGGTCAGCATCAGCGGCACGGGCACTGTCACCGTCTGGGCTACCCGGACATTGTCGGTGGAAGTCAGCGGCAGCGGCACGGTCAATTATTATGGCAGTCCGCAGGTCAGTTTTAGCCAGTCCGGCTCTGGGAAAGTCAATCACTTGGGTGAGAAATAACCCTTGGAAATCTATTATTGATAAATCTGACAGCGGTCATTGAGGCTGGCCATCGGCACCAAAAGGTGCCGATGGCTGTCTTAAAAGTGGTTTCTGATTTAAGTTCGGATCCTCTCCAGGTTCTCACTTTTCTGCAGAGGGTATGACCGTTTCGAATATTCCGATGACTCATAATGACGGCGGTGAGATTCTTCGACTATACTTGATGAAGACAAGATAACGTTGAAAGGAGTCTTTCCATGGAAAACCAAGTCATCCAGACCATGCTTAAACATAGATCGGTGCGTAAATACACCGGCCAAAAACCAACAGACGAGACCGTTGAGACCGTCGTGAGGGCAGGGCAGCAAGCCCCCTTTGCCTCGCAACTTTACAGCGTGCTGCTCACCCGCAAGAAAGCTCCTTTTGGCGCGCCGCTGTGGTTCACCATCTGCGTTGACTTGTATAAACTTGAACGTTTCATGAAACTGCGCGGCTGGGAAGTGGTGACCAACGACCTGTCGCTTTTATTCTTTGGCATCCAGGACGCGGCTTACATGGCCCAGAATATGGTCGTAGCGGGCGAAAGCCTGGGGCTATTCTCCTGCTTCCTGGGCTCGGCTCCCTACCAGGCGGATAAGATCGCCAGGGATTTCAAATTGCCGGCGCGCGTGTTCCCGCTGGTGCAACTGGTGATGGGTTACCCGGCGGAGGAATTCCCACCCCGACCGCGTTACCCGATGTGGTTCACCTTGTTTGAAGACCGTTATCCTGATTTTTCCGATGAGCAGGTGGCTGACGCAATGAAAGTGATGGATGAGGGTTACCTGGCTCAGGGATATTACCGAAAACAGAAAGCCAAGATCCGCCTGGAAAAAGACAGGAAAGAAACCTTCACTTACGACAATTATTCCTGGACCGAGCACATCTCTCGAAAATGGGGTCAATGGTATGAGTCGCCCGAGGAATTGCTGGAACAATTGGAGAAGAGGGGATTCAACCTTAAGTAGCCATTCGGTCACGATGCAGGCATTGGAGCACATCAGGCAATTTCCACTCAATGCCTGCAGGATTCGTCGCATGATTAACAAGAGCGGATAGGGAGCATTTCATTCCCTGCTCCCACCTATCCGGAATGCCAGAGTGAGGGGTATTTGCTTGGAGGCTGGATGCGGATAATATGCATGGAAACCGGGCTTGTGAGATTTTCACATAATTGAAAAGACGGTTCGATTATTGTATACTCATGTTAATAGACTCCTCCGGTTGTTTGGCATATTCTCATTGACCAATCCCGACAACATTCTCGAATCATGGATAAAAATCGTCACCTGATCAGGAGGTCACATTGGATACCGGTACGAAACTAAAGAACATATTGACCTGGCTGGGAGTCGCCATTTTCCAGCTCATTGGTACCCAGGTGGTTACTTTCATTGCCTCGCTGGCAATCCCTGGCATGGGGGATGTTCCTCAGATCCAGCCCATCCTCTTTGTTCTGATCCTGGGGCTGACTTTTTCAACCGGCGTATTCCTTACAGGCTGGCTGGCTATTAAATTTCACTGGCTGTCACCAGATCCATCAATTTCTATGCGACTTGCAGGAACAGTGGTTGGGGCGTACCTGCCGTTGATCGCTGCGCTGCTTATATATAAAATTCTCGAACCCGGAAACCCCTTCTTCTTCGTTTCCATGCTGGCTTCCATCCTGGGATTCCATCTGCCGGGCTGGTTTAAGAAGGGATGAGAACCTCGTATCTGCTGGTTGAAAACTGGAATCACCATTCAGACGGGGAGATTGGATGAATGAATGATGCCATACCGGTGAAGGAAGGTTATTGCACCTGGCGAGGTTATAAAACCTGGTACCGAATGGTCGGCAGCCAGGAAGCACCTGGCAGGTTACCGTTGTTGTGCCTGCATGGAGGCCCCGGTGCCACCCACGACTACCTGGCTCCGCTGGAAGCCCTGGCTTCAGGCGGCAGGCGGGTGATCTGCTATGATCAGTTAGGCGGGGGGAATTCCGATCCTGTCCGCGGGGTCTCCTTGTGGACGATCGACCTCTTCCTTGAGGAATTGCGGAACATCTGTCAGCACCTGGCGCTGGATCGCTTCCACCTGATGGGGCATTCGTGGGGAGGGCAACTGGCTTTGGAGTATGCCCTCTCAAAACCAGCCAGCCTGGCGAGCCTGATCCTTTCCGATTCGCTCGCCAGCAGCCGGGAGTGGGCAAGTGAGGCAGACCGCCTGCGGGCAGACCTGCCGGAAGAGGTGCAGCAAATCCTGCTAAAACATGAAGCCGGGGGAACGACAGATTCCGAGGAATACGAGCAAGCCTGCAAAGTTTATTATCGCCTGCACGGTTGCCTGATGGATCCCCGCTTGCGTCCCGAATGGCTCAAGCAGGCTTTTTCCAAGATGGACAGTAATCCGGAGGTCTACCATACGATGTGGGGTCCGAGTGAATTCTGCGTAACAGGCACGCTCAAAGACTGGGATATCTCCAACCGGCTGGGCGAGATCTTCATCCCCACCCTTGTGGTAGGAGGGCGTCACGATGAAGCCACTCCTGCCATCATGGAGAGTTTGCATCGCGGAATCAATGCTTCGGAATGGATCACCTTTGAGCATAGCGGGCATTTTCCTTTTATCGATGAAACGGAGCTTTTTCTCACAGCGGCAGGACGATTCCTGGGACAGGTTGAAGGACAGGCGTGACCTTCTTTTAAATTCATAAATTATGGAGGCGAGAGATGACCAGCGATAAGATCCGGATAAAATTCCTTCCCGAAACGCGGCTGGGCTGGTGGGCATTCTGGCTGGGGATCGCGTTCCTGATCCTGATGACCATCAACAGCTTCGTTTTTATGCGTTTGCCCGAAGAGACATCCTGGCGGGCAACCCTGTTACCGTTCTACGGCATATTTACATTTTTATGTGGTCTCACTGCCGGAATACTGGCTTTGATCGCGGTGATCTGGAAGCGGGAGAGGGCGGTACTGGTTTGGGTGACCTTGCTGCCCGGATTGTTCGTTATCGTCTTTTTACTGGGCGAATTCATTGTCCCTCATTAATAGTTCCGTTCATTTGCAGTCCTTTTGCCCGGTTTTTTCCCGGGGCTGGTGAGACAGAAGTAGGTGGGTGCCTGCGGAGATCCCGCGAGCTGCGGCACATCACCTCAGCCCAGGATTTCCTCACGTTCCCTTTGTGAGAAGGTTACTGTATCAAATATCCATAGAACAGGGAAAAGAGAGAGATCAGCGGCCATAGATGAGCCGATGAAGAGACCTGACCCAGGGTCTGTTCTGGTGCGGTCCCTGAAAGACAGGTACGGAACCCTGAGCAGTCTCTGAATATTCTACACCCAGAACCTGCGTGGTGTGATATGTTCTGGGATGAGTTTGAAGGGGGAAGTAGCGATAGGCATGAGAGCGCAGTTGGTCAGCATTGCGGCAGAGAGCCAGCATGGCGCGTACACCGGGTAAACGCCAGGAACAACCACGCCCTTTCATGCGGTGAACCACAAGTTTGTCGACATTACCTTCAATGGCTCCCAGGCAAGCAGGGAGGGAGCAGGCTCTGTATTCCAAATCCAATAACCCATCCTGGTTGTTGAGAACGTATCGGTAGAAGTCGAGTAGCAGTTTCTGTGGGTTGCCTTCTGCCTGCTGGATGTGTTGCTGCAGCTCAGGAGCGACCGCATGGAAGCCTTCCTGTCGTAAGCGAGTGACCACACGTCGAGCTGTGCTTTTATCCTGGTACGCCCGGCGTGCCGCCCGCTGCAAGTGGAACCGATCCAGCACAAATTGCTGGGGCAGCTCCATCCGGTCAAAGCTATGGCGCACCCATTGGTTGCCATCTCCCCCGCTGATCAGGATCCTGGTCTGGCTCAGATCATAGGCCAGGTGGGCCTCCCGCAGGATCTGTTCCTGCCACATCTCCGAATTCAGCCCGATGGCGGTCACACAGTGCTTGTTTTCCAGCCGAAACCGGTCGTTTCCGACCTGTTTTCGACCGGTGCTCAGGATCGCCACCCGTACTTCCGTGGAACGCTGCTTCTCCCGCTGCAGGTGCACCCACACCCCATCGCTCTCACCGTACAGCACCAGCGCCGGGATCTTCCCCCCTTCCAGTACATCCCCTCCTTCGAAAACACGCCTGCGTTCGGCTTCTTCCCCATCCGCAATGCGATTGCCAACCCCCCATACCATTCGCTGCACGGCACTGTGGCTAATGGCTGTCTTGGTCAGATAGCTGAGCTGATCGGCCGCCAACCGATAGGTCCCGCTGCTGGCCAGAGAAGCTCCCATTTCCTGAACCCTCCCGCTCATCCGCCCATAACGCAACAGACCAAACAGGTCATCCACCGGTTTCACTCGCCTGCGCTGTTCATCCTGGTATACCCGGCGCCTATAGCGAACCGCTCCCAGGCTGCTCACCATCCAGCGCATCTCTGTCCCCACATTTTGCCAGTCCGCAGGCACATTCCGGGCGATCCGTTCATCCAGCACTCGGATCACCCCATGCAGGACCTGCTGTCCAAGACCAGTGCTCAAACTGGCTATTGATTCTTCCACCGCATCGATCGGTACCTTTTCCTGGAATTCCATCACCACATCTTCCACTTTTATGGTTATACTTATCGCGACAGATTCGTCTGTCATCTGAGAGCTCCTTTCGTATTGTTGTGCCAACCTCAATATTGATTGGAACTCTCTCTTTTTGCAAGCCCTTTCTTCTATGGATTTTTGTGACTGTAACAGCGAGGTCAGCAGATATTGTAACTTTATTCACAAAGTTGTATAGTAATTGTAGAACATGAGAGCCATACTGCATTGTCAAACCAGCATTGCGTCCGCAGATCGCCGTCTCTAGCGGGTGTTTCCAATTTTCCATTCGGGCACTGCGCGGGGACGATGTCGAAAACGCAAAGGTTGACATTCTCTTCGAACAAGACCCTCTCAATCTAAACAGAGGAGATGAAAATGACCGCAAAACCGTGGCTTAAGCACTACGATGCTGGTGTTCCGCACACATTACAGCCCTATCCCCAAAAAACACTGCTCAATATCGTCAAA
>Ga0315278_10006320_pt1 | contig 10767 bp, 7 predicted proteins | sample YL17G06_0_MG_FD_203880 | JGI IMG/M metagenome (GOLD analysis project Ga0315278, IMG submission 203880) | Sediment microbial communities from Yellowstone Lake, YNP, Wyoming, USA - YL17G06_0 | ecosystem: Environmental > Aquatic > Freshwater > Lake > Sediment | place: USA: Wyoming | collected... | reverse complement strand
TTGTAGGTTGGATACAAAAAGTAGAGGGCCAACAGGACGGCCGCGGCAATGACAATCAGTTTTGTTCTGTACTTGCGCACTGCATACCTCCGGGATCAAGCATTCGAGGACTCGTAGAGAAGCTCATAAATATACCTTAACATCCCCGAAAAGTCAACACGAACCTTGCTTTTCGGGCACATATGGCGTATATTTTACGACATTATCACAAAGCCTTTCCGCGTAAGGAGGTTGTTTTTACACATGCCTATTATGACCCGCATGCGCGACAGCATGCCAGTAATTCTGTTCGGGCTCCTCATCGCCTTTGTCATTACCATCGTGTTTGAGTGGGGTATGGACTACCTCGGCATGCGCGGCGGTCGCTCGGATGTCATCGGAACAGTTGACGGCACCAAAATCACGCACAAAGACTTCACCGACATGGTGAAGAACATTGCTGACAATCAGAAGACCCAGAGCGGTACAGAGCCGGACGAAGCTCAGATGACGCAGATCCGGGAGCAGGTCTGGCAGAACATGATCACGCAACAGGTCCTGGAAAAGGAAGTGAAACGTCTGGGCATTACGGTGAGCGACCAGGAGCTGGTGGAGTGGGTGCGAGGCGAAACCCCGCCGGAAGACCTGCGCCGCAATTTCGTAGATTCCACCGGCCAGTTCCGCCGCGACGTGTACGAGCAGTTCCTTGCCAGTCCCAATCAGTTCGTGCGCGACCCGACCGGGTCCGACAAGGAATTCGGGACGAAGTGGCTCAAGCAGTATGAACAGGGACTGCGCCAGCGGCGGGTTCAGGAAAAACTGCAAAGTGTGATTCTCGCGTCCGTGCGCGTAAGCGAGGGGGAATTGCGGCAGCGTTTTGACGACCAGAATACCAGGTACAGCGCCCTCTATGCTCTCTTTGATGCCATGCAGCTCGTGCCAGACAGCGCTGTAACGGTCACCGATGCGGATGTGAAGCAGTACTACAACGAGAATCCGGACCAGTACAGAGTGGAAGCCACGCGGAAGCTGAAGTACGTGCTCTTCCTTGAGCGCGCGTCCGCCTCCGACACGAGCGGACGCAAGAAGGAAATTGAGGACGCCGCAGCGAAAGCCCGGAACGGCGTGGACTTCCTGCAGCTGGTCTACACGTATGCCGACAAACCCGACAGCGGCGCATTCTTCCGCCACGGAGAATTGAGCACCTCTCTCGAAACATCAGTTTTCGCCGCGCCGCCCGGCGGTCTGGTAGGTCCGCTCGAAGATGCGGACGGATACCATCTGCTGAAAGTGCTGGATCAACGGAAGGGAAAAGAAGAGTTCATCCACGCGAGCCACATCCTCCTGCCGTTGGAGTCGGGGACGGACACGGCCGCGACGAAGGCGCTTGCAAAGAGTATCATGCAGCAGCTGCAAGGGGGGAAGGATTTTGCGGAGCTTGCGCGGCAGTACTCCAAGGATATGGGAACCGCCCAGCGGGGCGGGGACCTGGGATGGTTCGGCAAAGGACGTATGGTGCCCGAGTTTGAAAAGGCGGCATTTGCCGCGAAGCCCGGTCAACTCGTCGGCCCGATCCGCACTCCCTACGGAATGCACATTATTAAAGTGTACGCGCGGGACAACCGCGAACTGAAGCTTGCCCACATCTCGATGAAGATCACCCCGAGCAATCAGACCAAGAATGAATTGTTCGAGCGCTCCCGCGACTTTGCCTACAACGCCAAAGAGTCGGAGTTCACACGCGAAGCCCAGACGTCGGGTTTTGAGGTGAAGGAAACAGACGTACAGGAGAAGGCCGGCGTCATCCCCGGCATCGGCATGAACCAGGGGGTCATCCGGTGGGCCTTCGCCAATACGGTGGGATCGGTGAGCGAGCCCTATACGATCCCCGGCGGCTCCGCAGTCTTTTCGATTGCCGAAGTGAAGGACGCCGGTGTGCGGCCGTTCGACGAAGTGATAGATCAAGTCCGCCCCATGGCGCTCCGGAACAAGAAAATCGAGCGTGCAAAGGCAATGGCGGATGAGACGCGTGCAAAACTCGGTGCGGGTGACAGTCTGAGCAAAATTTCCTCTTTCTCCCCGTCAGTGAGTGTTCAGCAGATTTCAAACTTCACCTTCGGGGGTGCAATTTCGGGTATCGGGCGCGATCCGTTCTTTCTCGGGGCGGTGTCCGGTCTGAAGCCCGACCAGATTTCGCCTGCCGTTCAGAATCTACGGGGAGCCTTTATCACACAGCTCCTTTCGGTGTCCGCATTTGACTCAACAGCCTACACCACCCAGCGCGAAGCGCTCAAGACCCGCCTGCTGCAGGAAAAACGGAACAGGTTTCTGTCCGATTGGTTGACCGCGCTGAAAGAGAAAGCCGACATTGAAGACCACCGGGATATGTTCTTCCGGTGACCCTGAACAACAGGGAGGTGGGGTGAAACGTCGTGCGGTTGTTGCGGTGCTCGTCATGTCTACGCTCCTGTGTGTTGCCGGGGAATCCGGCCGTGCACAGGAGCGCACGTTTTCCGTCTTTCTGAAAGGTAACCTGACGACCACGGGCCGGCTCTTTCCCAATCCCGGAGCAACAGATCCTCTGGTCCGGGCGCAGTCGTACGGATTCGCGGACTTTTTCGGCTACGGGTTCGAGGTCCAGTACAACATCCCGGGCACAAACCTGTCGGTGGGGGTGTCGGCAGACGTGATCCGCAGCGCACAGTCACGCACGATCATCGCCACCGCGCAACATCTCGTCCCGTCGGAGGACGGGTTCCGGATTATTCCCATTGAACTCACGGGGTACTTCCGCATACCGATTACCGAGGGCAGCTTCGGAGTATATATGGGCGGGGGAGTGGGCGTGTATTACGGCGAGCGGCAGTATTCGCTGGCGGGCCTCAATGCGCCGACGGTTTCCAGCACCCCGGGGTACGGAATCCATGTGTTGGGCGGGGTACGTTACCATCTCACGGATCACTTTTCCCTTTCTACCGAACTAAAATTCCGGGACGCGCATTTCGAATCGACCAACACCTTCACCCAGCCCCAGGTGCGGTACGGCGATATCATCGTCAACCTTCCCCAGGAACCATTTTTCTCGAGTATCAACACAGACGGCATGGTGGTCCAGCTTGGCGCAGCATTCAGCCTGTGAGTCACAGGATGCCGGAAGAGGAGCCCCCTCGGCGCTTCCGGCGGATCTCTCTGACCGGTTCGATGCGGTTGTACTGGATGTTTCCCTGGGCTGCCACACATTCCGCATCCTCACTGTCCGCGATCCCGATGAACTGCTCGAGTCGATCACCCCGGAAACCTTCGCCGTAGATGAGCGGCTGCCCTATTGGGCCGAACTCTGGACATCCTCGTTCGCACTGGCCCGCGTGTGCCTTGAAGAGGAACCGCTGGCAGGGCGCACGGTGCTCGAGCTGGGCTGCGGCCTCGGGTTGGCCGGAATTGCGGCCGCACGTGCCGGAGCGACCGTGACGCTCACCGATTATGAACAGGACGCACTGACATTCGCCCTCTGGAACGCCGATGCAAATCTTTCCCCGGAGCAGCGCTCGCGGGTTGCTCTCCGCCACTATGACTGGCGCGCTCCCGACTCTCCCGGCGTCTTCGATGTTCTCCTCGGTGCCGATATTGTGTACGAGCGCAGGGCGTTTGCCCCCTTGCTCAGTCTCTTCCGGAAAACCCTTGCCCCTTCGGGCTCTGTGTTGCTCGCCGAGCCGGACCGCACCCCGGGACGCGACTTCTTTGCATTCGCGGCACAGGAGGGGTTTCTGGTGGACACGCGGAGCGTGGCGGTGGAGCGCCGGCAGCGCACGACTCATGTGACCATCGCACGAATCCGCCGGGGGGAGATGCCATGAGCGAGTACACCGCCAGCCGTTCGTTGCGGATCTATCTCACGGGTTTTATGGCCAGTGGAAAAAGCACCATCGGCCCGATCCTGGCAAACACACTCGGCTACGACTTCGTCGATACAGACACGATGATCGAGGTCGCACAGCAAAAAACCGTACGGGACATTTTCAGGGAACACGGCGAGCGGCATTTTCGCGATCTGGAAGGGGAGATCATCGCCGCTCTGGCTATGCGGGACCACCTCGTGATTGCGCTCGGCGGGGGAGCGCTGACCGATCCGGTCAACCTCCGCGTCATCACCAACACCGGCGTCCTTATCTATTTAAAGGTTCCTCCGGAGGAAATCCTGAAGCGCGTTCAACACCGGACCGACCGACCGATGCTCACAGGAGCAGAAGGGGAGCGATTGGCCCCGGCGGAGCTGCGGGAACGTGTCCTCGCGCTGTACGAGGCCCGCGAGCCGTTATATAACAACGCAGATATTGTCGTGGAGGCTGATGAACAGAGGCTGGGGCTCACGGTGGATAAAGTGGTAAAGCTCCTCATGCCGTTCCTCCGGGGCTCGCCCGGATGAGCCATCTGCCTGTTCCTTGCGTCTGGCAGCGGTGATTTCTATATTTATTAGAGCAACGATGATCATTTTTACCCAACAACGACTGAACACGATCTTTGACGGCTTTGCCGGCAAACGTATTGCCGTACTCGGCGATCTGATGGTGGACAGGTATTACTGGGGAACCGTACGCCGGGTTTCACCCGAAGCGCCTGTCCCGGTTGTCGAAGTGGAATCCGAATCCGTCCGCCTGGGCGGCGCCGCCAATGTGGCCAACAACATCCAGTCCCTCGGCGGCATTCCCGTGCTGGTGGGAATGATCGGTGATGATCATCCGGGGACGGTGTTTATGGACCTGGCCCGGGAGCTGGGTCTTGAGACAGGCGGAATCGTGCGCGATCCATCGCGTCCCACGACAATCAAAACCCGGGTGATTGCCCAGGGACAGCACGTTGTCCGCATCGACAATGAATCCAAGCTTCCCTGCACAGAGGATCTCCGGCGTCGTATCGTAGGCGCGATAAGCGACAACATCGGGGCGATGGACGGCATTATTATTGAGGATTACAACAAGGGTGTGGTAACGAACGAAGTTATCACGGCGGTTATCGAAGTCGCACGCCGCCACAACATTATTATCGCCGTGGACCCAAAGTTTGACCATTTTCTGGATTACAAACGGGTCACGGTCTTCAAGCCCAATCGCCGTGAAGCGGAAGAAGTGCTGGGGGGCCGGCTGAGGACCCTGGAGGATGTAGAACGGGCGGGAAAAAAAATGCTCGAGCTTCTTGAAGCGGAAAATGTGCTGCTCACCCGGGGCGAGGAAGGCATGTCGTTGTTTGAGGCGGGCGGGACAATCACCCATATCCCCACAATGGCGGACAACGTGCAGGATGTCTCCGGCGCCGGGGATACCGTGATTTCCACCCTGACGATTGCGCTGGCCAGCGGGGCCACGATGCGCGAAGCATGTGCGCTCGCCAACTGCGCCAGCGGTATTGTGGTGGGTGCCGTGGGTATTGTTCCCATCCAGGCGCAGACACTCCGTACCGCCTCGGAACGATTCGTCATAAGAGAAAGCCGGTCCTGATGGGCAGTGTGTTGGATGTCGAAAAGCTGGCGCGGAAACGTCGTGCACTCGAGCGGGCAGGAAAGACGGTTGTCTTTACCAACGGGACGTTTGATATCCTCCATCGAGGGCACGTGGAGTATCTCCAGGCCGCACGGGCCATGGGTGATATTCTCATTGTGGGACTGAATACGGATGCGTCCATCCGGCGTATTAAAGGGAAGAATCGCCCGATTAATCTGAACCGTGACCGCGCCGCAGTGCTTGCCGCGCTCGGCTGTGTGGACTTCGTCTGTTTTTTCGGCGAAAACACGCCCCAGCGTTTGATCGCGCGGCTTGTGCCCGACGTGCTTGTCAAAGGAGCAGATTGGAAAGCCGTGGACATTGTGGGCAAAGACATCGTGGAGGCTCACGGCGGCAGCGTACGCCGCGTTCGTTTAACGGCCGGGCGTTCTACCACGAGTGTGATCCAGCGTGTGTTACGCAAGTATGGTTTTTCGCGGGGGGCGGGGACTCCCCGGTGATCCATGAAAGTCGTCAAGACCATCCTGCGCACTATCATCTATCTGATGGGGGGATCAATCCTCGTCCTCCTGTTGCTTGCCGGTTTTACCCAGACGCAGCTCTTCCGCGACCATCTCCGGTCGTACGCCCTCACGCAGCTTGATTCCCTTCTGGTCGCGGATGTTTACCTCGGTGACATTTCCGGCAACCTTGTCACAGGGTTCTCCGTCAACGGCATCAGTCTGAGCACCAACGGTGACACGCTGCTCGCCGCCGAGGGGCTGGGTATCCGCTATAACCTCTTCGAAATTCCCTCAAAAGCCATTTCGGTGCACAGCCTCATCCTGGAGCATCCTCTTGTGCGTCTGGTGCGGCGGCGCTCAGGCGTCTGGAACTTCGAAGAGATTCTGCGGCCGAAGCCGCCTGACTCGGCGCACACGGCACCGTTTAACTGGGCGGTGATGGTGAGCCGTCTTGAGTTGCGAGATGCCAGGATCAAGATTGTGGATTCAACAGATTCAGGCACGGCCGCCGCGTTGCCCGCCGGATGTCTCGACTACAGCAATCTTTCGCTCTCCGGGGTGAACCTGGCGCAGTCGTTCCGGATGCAAAACAGAGAATACCGTGCCGGCATTACCCGGTGTGCCTTTGTTGTGGATGGAACACCCTTGCGCGTGCGGCATTTTTCGGGGGAATTCCTCCTTGATACCACCCTCGCGCTGGTGGACGACATGCGGATTGTGACGGGCCGCTCGCACCTGACGCTGTCCACCTCAATGCGCGGTATCGATCTGCTGGATGGGATACGGCTCGAAACGCTTGCCGGGTGCTCCACCGTCGTGGATCTGCGTATTGCCGATCTAGATTTTGCCGAACTTGGTTGCTGCCTCCCCCCGGTGGATTTTCTGAAAGGCACCATCCGCGGTTCGCTCGTCGTGGCCGGCCCGTTCGGCGCGCTACCCGTACGCAAACTGGATCTGGAGTTCGGAGAAAGCCGTCTTCAGCTGGACGGAACGGTGTTCAATCTGCACGACCCGGACAACCTTGCCCTGGATGTGCGCCTGACCGACTGGCAGATTCTGCCGGGCGATCCGCTGGCGCTGATGCCGTCGTTCGATCTTCCCGATTTCAGTTCCGTCGGTCCGGTTCGTTTGAACGGGACGTACAATGGAACGCCCCTGGATTTCCGGACACAGCTGACTGCAGAAACAGATGCGGGGACGATCCGCACCGGGGATGTTTTGCTTCGCATCGGAGGTCCCGAAGTCCTGCGGTATCGCGGGACCGTAGAGATCCAGGCTCTTGACCTGGCCCGTCTCGTGGACGATCCGGCGCTCGCGAGCCGCCTGAATGGGAACATCACGGTGGATGGTGCCGGGGTGACGCTGGAGCGGATGAGCGCCACATGGCGTGCCACACTTGACTCCTCGTTTTTCCGGGGGCTGCCGGTCACACGCGCCGAGACCATCATCAACGCCCGCCCGCGCAGCATCCAGGGGTCACTGCAACTCGGCGTGGCGAACACCTCCTTGCAGCTCACCGGTCAGCTCGCCGGGCGGAGCGGAGCACGGCCGCAGTTCACGGTCGAAGGATCCATGACATCGCTCAACCTTGCGGATCTCCTGCACGACGCCGCGCATGAAAGCGATCTGAATATGACGCTCCGGATCAACGGCACGGGATCGAGCCTGGCGACGCTGGGTGGCGACGTTCTGGCGACGCTCACCGCGTCCAGTTACCGCGACTATACAATTGAAGACGGTGATTTGCATGTTGTGCTGGACCAGAGCGACTCTGTGCACCGGACTCTGGATGTCACTTCGCCGGCCCTGGATGCGTCGTTGCACGGAAAGTTCGATTTTACCTATATGCAGCAGCTGCTGAGTTTTGAGGTACAGAATGCGCGGCTGGCGATCAGCGAACGGTATGCAGTATTTGACAGTCTCTTTTTGACGACGTCCATTGACACGATGCAGCTGCACAGGCTGCGGAAGACACTCATGGTGTCGCCGCACACGCTGGATTGCGAATACACGGTGGAGGTGAAAGATCTCCATCTCCTGTCTCTGGCTTTCGGGGAGCGTCAGTTTAACGGTTCCGGCGTCCTGACGGGAACGTTGATGGGCAACTATGACCGCTTTTCGTCTTCCACGCGGTTGGCGGTGAAGGAGTTTTTCTATGGTGACGTTGCCGCCGGTATGTTGATCGAAGATGGTGAGGTGTTGCTTGAGGCGGCGGGGGTGACACCCTATCGGTCGTTTGCCACCACAGACCTGCATCTGCAGGCGCGCGCGCGGAGGTTCGATATCTCGAGCACGCAACTGGACAGCATACAGGCGGATCTCCGGATCGAAAACCAGGGCGCCCTCTATGCCGCGCGTGCCGCCCTCCATCCGGCTGCGCGAAGCGTCATACAGGGAGAAGCACGGCTGCAGGGGGATAGTATTCTCTGCACGGTGCGCACGCTGGAGGCGGCGTATGCTGATTTTGCCTGGCGTGAAGAAGACAGCGCCCGGATAACGATCAGCCGGGATCACCTGACCCTCTCCGGTCTTTCACTCCGGCACAACAACGAGTTCATTCATGCCGACGGCTCCCTGAATAAGGACGGACGGTTACAGGCCACGGTCACCGGAACGGCGATCCAGCTGGATGCTCTCCGGTATTTTCTGGCTGAGGAAGAATTTTCCGCGGGAGAGCGGGCGTTTGACGGCACACTCACCACGGATGTTTCCGTCACCGGTACGACGGAACGCCCGGAGTTTCTTGCGTCGATCGACGCACAGGACGTGGCGATCCGTGCCGTTCCCTTCGGCACATTGGGCGGCACGGTGCAATACGCGGACCGTGCGCTGGTGCTGCACGTGAACGGCGATACCCCGGGAGGACCGGTTGTGGACGGGCCGGAGCTGACCATTGACGGGACAGTTCCCCTCGGCAGCGGCGCGGATCGTCCTGATGAACAGCGCGAGTTTGATGTCACGGTCCACTCGATGGGTGCGCCCCTCAACATTCTGGACCCGCTATTGCCCAACTTCAATCAGATCGTGGGAACGCTGGAATGTGACCTGAGCATTCGCGGAACGGCACGCCTCCCCCGTTATGCCGGCAGTATCCGGCTGGTGGATTGTCAATTCCTGTTCGAACCGAACAACATGGCGTACCGGGTGGAAGGAACCTTTGAAGCGGCAGGCAACAGAATCCGCGTCGTGGATGCAACCGTGCGAAACGTGCCGGGAGACGAGCGCGATGGAGCGATCGGCCTGGTGCGTCTCGGAGGCGACTTCATGTTGCGCGATTTTACACCGGGAGATTTTAATCTCTCGGCGACAGGTCAAATCCATGTGATCAAAGAGGCGACACGCAAGACGGCACTGGCGATGTACGGCAATCTTTTTGCGGAAACCGGTCCGCGCGGCCTCCGTTTTACCGGTGACATCTCGCGCTCGCTGTTGAAAGGGCAGCTGATCCTCCGGAATTCCAATCTGATCTTTCCCCCCACGCAGAAGGTCACTTCGGACGAGTCGGCACTTTCCGTACCGACTATCATCTATGATGACACATCCAGGTCCGGGGAGAAAGAGGCCCTCACGGCGGCGGACATCTATTTTCGCGCGCAGCCCGGCGCGGAAGACGGGAGGGGGGGGAAGGAGCTTGAGGGAGCGACGTCGTTTCTGGACGGTCTCCGGTACGATCTGGATATCGAGGCGACCGGAAGCGACACGGAAATCCGCATGATCTTCGACCCGATTTCCAGCGAAGAATTGATGGCGACCATCGATGGAAAGTTTTCGATCACCGAAGACGGCCGGCGGTGGCTGGGCGACCTGCGCGTCAGCCGCGCGTTCTACAACTTCTACCGGCGGTTCGATGCCGAGGGGCGGATCCTCTTCACCGGGGACTTTATGAACCCTGAATTAGACATTACGGCAACCTACCGTGGTTCGCGCACGGTGCGCGATACCGTGCTGGGGGACAAGGATGAACGGGTGGTGGTGACCGTCAAAATCACCGGCACCCGCACTGAGCCGAAGCTCGCGATGAACCTGACCATCGACGAAGTCGAGTACAGCGCGTACCAGGGGGTCAACAAATCCAATGATGAGCAATCGGACGCCATCGGGTTTATCATTTACGGATCATTCCCGCTGACCACGGTCCAGCGGGGCGACGTGTCCGCGGAGGTGGAAAAAACACTCCGGAAATCCCTCCTGACCGGCGCATCCTCCCTGCTCACCGGTACGCTTTCGGAATTTCTGAGACGTCAGACGGGGTTCATCAGTTCTGTGGAGCTGGATTTCAATGCGAAAACCGGACGGAGCGAGTCTGCGGATATCCGTTTGAGCGGACAGGCCTGGAGCGGCTACTGGCGGTATGGCGGGCAGATCCTTGACGATCCGCTGGGCAACGCCAACTTCAGCGTGCTGTATTCATTCGGATCTATTTTCCAAAAACCGTCGCTGCGCAATCTGATGATGGAACTGGAGAGTAAGGTTGAACGCGGGACATTCGGGCAGGCAAACGATCTGCGGCGCACCAACTCCGCGCGGATGTTCTACCGGTTCTCATTCTGAGCCACACACCGGCGGGGAAACCTTCCGGCTCTCAATTGTTGTGTTTACGCAGGAAGCGGTCATGCGGGAAATGAAGAAAGTTGTTCTGGGGTATCTCTCCTCCCACACGCGATCGAAAATCACGCTGAAAGATCTTGCACGCGCCACAAAAATCTCCGGCAAAGAACAGTTTACTACGCTGCGGCAGTTGATTGAGCAATTGAAACGGGAGGGAGTCGTGGTGGCCGATGAGCGGGGCC
>Ga0315278_10006319_pt1 | contig 10767 bp, 9 predicted proteins | sample YL17G06_0_MG_FD_203880 | JGI IMG/M metagenome (GOLD analysis project Ga0315278, IMG submission 203880) | Sediment microbial communities from Yellowstone Lake, YNP, Wyoming, USA - YL17G06_0 | ecosystem: Environmental > Aquatic > Freshwater > Lake > Sediment | place: USA: Wyoming | collected... | reverse complement strand
ATCGACGTCGAAGCGAGCGAAGTGCTTTCCGGCGCCGACCGGCTGGCCGACGGCAAGTTGCACTTCAAGCTCACGGACGGGCGGCTCCACCTCGACCCCGCCGTGGTCAACCTGCCGGGGGGCAGCATGCGGCTGTCGCTCTCGTACGACTTGAAGGGCGCCGAAGTCGATTTCGCGGCGGCCGCGCAGGTCGAGCGCTTCGACTACGGCATCATCGCCCGCCGTCTGGGTCGGGCGGACGACGTGCGCGGCCTGTTCAGCCTGAACGTGGACATCGCGGGCCGGGCGCCGTCGCTGGACACGGTCATGAACAACGCCAACGGCAGATTCGATCTCGCCGTCTGGCCGACCGAGCTGCGCAGCGGCATTTTCAAGCTCTGGTCGGTGAACCTCGTGCTGACGCTGCTGCCGTTGATCGACATCGGCGGCGCGTCGCAGGTGAACTGCATCGTCGGCCGGTTCGACCTGAACAACGGCGACCTGACCAGCGACAAGATCATGATCGACATGACCGAGGTGCGCATTCGCGGCGAGGGCCATGCCAACCTGGCGACCGAAGAACTCGCGTTCGTCTTTCGCCCGCGCGCGAAGGGCCTGGCCCTGTTTCGCCTGCAGACCCCGCTGCGCGTCACCGGGACGCTGGAAGATCAGCACTTCGGCTACGACTGGCGCGACGCGGTTGAATCGGTGCTCCGACTGATCGCGTCGCCGATCCTGCTGCCGATCGAGCGGTTCACGCTGGGCCCGCTGCCGCGCGACGGCGCCGACCTGTGCACCGACCCGCTGCGAGCGAATGGCCGTTGACGTGCGCCGGGCCGGCTCCGGCGAGTTTGCCGGGCGCGCCACTTCAGCCATTCGAGAACGTACTCTCCGATTCGCCGGGTTCAGCCCGGTGCGATCGCGTCCGGCGTCGTCGGCGACGACGACGGCACGATCGCCACCGGCACCGGCGTGCCGGCGCTGAGGTGAACGTCGCGTTGCGGAAACGGCATCGAGATGCCCGCCTCGGCGAACGCGCGATCGATCATGTGCAGCAGGTCGCTCTTCAGGCGCCGCGAGTTGCTGGCTTCGCTCATCTCGATCCAGTACGTCAGCTGTGGCAGCGGCTCCTGGGGCGGCCGGTGTCCGAGTATGGAGGATTATGTCAGGGGGCCGGGGGCCACGCGGGGGGCGGGCGGTGCCGGAGGGGGCTAACCAGTGTAGTCTCCGGGAGCGCGCGATCCTCGCCCTCATGGCCTATGGAGGGCTTCGTCGCGGGGAAGTGGCGGCGCTGGACGTAGGGGATGTCGCCCCTGACTTTGGGCTTCGTCGGGTCATGGGCAAGGGTGGTCACGAGGTGCCCGTAGCCTTGCCGGCGCGGGCGCGCGCCATCCTGCGCGACTACCTGGCCACCGAGCGAGCCGGGCGGCCCGCTTCGGCGCCGCTCTTCGTGGTCACGTACAAGCACAGCGTGGGCCAGCGGATCTGGAAGGTCGTCCAGGCCGTCGGGGCGCGAGCGGGAGTGCCGGCGTTGCATCCGCACGCGCTCCGGCATGCGTGCGGCGCCGAGTTACTGCGTCGCACGAAGAACCTGCGCGTCGTGCAGGAACAGCTCCGCCACGTCGACGTGCAGACGACCACGGGCTACACGAGACTCACGCAACAGGATGTTCGGCAGGCGTTGGAAACGCTCGACGACGAGGGGAAGTGAAAGCAGGATTCACATCCCTCCCCCCAGGGGAATGAAACTTCGGGGCAAATATCACCACGAAATCACCGTGGTGGCCCCAACGGGATTCGAACCCGTGTTTTAGCCTTGAGAGGGCTGTGGCTTCGCCACCGGAGCGCCCCACCCCCTCTACCGATTCAGCAGCTCCAGGAATCCCTCCACGTCCAGCTGGGCATCGCGGATCAGTCGACGCAACAAGCCCGGCTTGAGAGTGTCGTGATCAGGAATGGTCAAGGGTTGGCGCTGCGGCTCCTGCCGATGTCGCAGACGGAGGTGGCTTCCTCGCTGACGAACCACCTCATAGCCGAGACGTTCGAATGCGCGTACAGCCTCACGGCCAGAGATGACGGGCAGCCGCGGGCTCACTGCGTAATGACAACGCTCCCAACCAATACCTGCGAGGGATCCGGGATTGGTTCTCCGTGGGCCTTCATGTCCTCGAGGGCGAGCTCAATGGCTTCCTTGATATTCGCCAGCGCTTTTTCGACTGTCTCTCCCTGGCTGTAACAGCCACGTAGTGACGGACAACTCACCACGTAGCCCCCATCGGGCTCGGGTTCGAGGATTACCTTGAAGTCATAGACCTTCATGACACCTCCGCTCGCCCCTGAGAGCACAACAGCCGCCTCCGCTCGCGTTTCACCACCGAAAAGATGCCACCGATGGTGGCCCCAACGGGATTCGAACCCGTGTTTTAGCCTTGAGAGGGCCATGTCCTAGGCCTCTAGACGATGGGGCCACGTCGGTGAGACGAGGCAATTGGCTGGGAGAGGAGGATTTGAACCTCCACTACGGGGTCCAGAGCCCCGCGTCCTACCATTAGACGATCTCCCAAGCCCACGGGCAGTGTATGACCCCCGCTTGGGGCTGTCAAGAAGCGGGCCGATCAGAGATGCTTGCGCAGCCGCGGATCGAGGCTGTCGCGCAGGCCGTCGCCCATGATATTGACCGCCAGCACCGTCGCCGCCAGGAAGATCCCCGGGAAAAAGATATTGTGGGGGAAGAGGCGGAAGAGCACGCGCCCCTCCGCCATGATATTGCCCCAGGTCGGCGTCTGCGGCGGGATGCCGACACCCAGGAAGGACAGGATCGCCTCGATGACGATGGCCGAGGCGCAGACAAAGGTTGCCTGCACGATGAGGGGCGCCAGGGCATTGGGCAGGACGTGGCGGATGATGAGCGGCACCGTGCGCGCGCCGAGCGCGATCGCCGCCTCGACGTAGGGCTCCTCGCGGATCGAGAGCACCACCGAGCGCACGAGGCGGACAACGCGCGGCACCTCTGGAATCACGATGGCGACGATTACCGCGCGCAGCCCCGCCGCGGACAGCGAGACCAGGGCGATGGCGAGCAGGATGGCCGGCACCGCCATGAGCCCGTCCATGATGCGCATGACGAAACCGTCGAGCCAGCGGAGATAGCCGGCGAGGAGACCGATCACGAGTCCGATCGCCACGCTGATCAGCGCGACGGAGACGCCCACCAGCAGGGAGACGCGGGCGCCATAGAGGACGCGGCTGTACACATCGCGCCCAAGGCTGTCCGTGCCCATCCAGTAGGTCGTCGACGTCTGGCGCCCGTCGGCGCCCGTGAAAACGCGGACGGCACCGGGCCGCTTGTTTCGCGAGATCGGGTCGATCTGCGATGGATCGCGCGTGCCGAGGAAAGGTGCCGAGAGGCCGATGAGCAGGATCACCCCGAGGATGATTCCACCCATCAGGACACTCCGGTTGACCGCGCCCTTCAATAGCGGATCCTCGGGTCGAGGAAGGTATACGTCAGGTCCACGAGGAGATTGATCATGACGTAGACCACGGAGAAGAGCAGGATCACCGCCTGCACCGTCGGGTAATCGCGCGCGAGCACGGCATCCACGGTGAGCCGGCCCAGGCCGGGGATACCGTAGACGGACTCGGTCACGACCACGCCGCCGATCAGGAGCGCCACGCCCAGACCGATCACGGTGACGATGGGCACGGCCGCGTTGCGAAGCACGTGGCGCAGGAGCACCGCGCCATTTCCCAGGCCCTTGGCGCGGGCCGTGCGCACGTGGTCGGCGCCCAGCACCTCGAGCACGCTGGTGCGCGTGATGCGCGCGATCAGCGCCACGTAGATCACCGCCAGCGTCACGCTCGGCAGGATCAGCCGCTGGAGGAAGCCCCAGAACCCCTCGGCGAGCCGCTGATACCCCTGCACCGGCAGCCAGCCGAGCTCAATCGCGAAGAGGTAGATCAGGGCATAGCCGATGACGAAGACCGGCACCGAGAAACCCAGCACGGAGAAACCCATGACCATCCGGTCTATCCACGTTCCCCGCATGGCTGCCGCGACAACGCCGAGCGGCACGGCAATGGCTACCGCGAGCAGGGTCGTGCAGACCGCGAGCGCGGCCGTGGGCTCGAGGCGATCCCGGATCAGCTCGGCGACCTGCTTCTTGAAGAAGAACGACTCGCCGAAATCACCCTGGACGACGCGGCCGATCCAGATGGCGAACTGCTGGACGATGGGCCGCTCGAGGCCGAGCTTGACGCGGATCTCGGCCACCTGCTGGGTGGTGGCGCTGTCACCCGCGATGATGGCGGCGGGGTCGCCGCCCGTGAGGCGGAGGAGGAGGAAGGCAAGGACCGCCACCACCGTGACGACGGGGATCGTGGCGAGGATGCGACGGACGATATAACCCAGCATAGGACGGAGAGCGCCCCGCCGGGCGCGCTAATGCCCGGCGGGGCGCACGGAGTCGCTCAGCGGCCCGTTTTCTCGATGCCCCAGAATGCCGTCGCAGGGGCCGGGATCATGCCGGTGACGCTCTTTCGGGTGGCGGCAGGCCCGTACCACTGCCCCAGCCAGACATGCGTCGGATACTGCGTCTCGCGCACCTGCACCGCCTCGGCGATACCCTTGAGCTTGGCCGGATTGGTCTCGCGCGCGTACTGATCGCGCAGCGATTCGAGCTCCTTGTCGCAGGGCCAGCCGAACATGGCCGTGTCGCAGGAGGCGTTGATGAAGCCCGCGCCGATCGGGTTCAGGATGTCGGCCGCGACCCACGAGGTCAGGAACGCATGCCAGCCGCCCTGAGCCGGCGGGTCCTTCTTCGCGCGACGGGCGACCAGCGTCTGCCAGTCCATGGACTGCATGTCCACCTTGAAGCCGGCCTTCTCCAGGAGGTTCTTGGCCACCGGCGCCAGGTTCGTCAGCACGGCCAGGTCCGTCGAGTGCATGAGCACGATGGGCGTGCCGTCGTAGCCCGCTTCCTTGAGCAGCGCCTTGGCTTTGTCGAAGTTCGAGTCGAGGAAGCCGTCCATGCCCTTGAACGACTCGTTCGGCGAGCCGCACGGGAAGAGCGCCTTGCAGACCTTGTAGTAGGCCGGATCGCCGATGACGGCCTCGAGGAAGTCCTTCTGGTTGAAGGCGACCATCACCGCCTGCCGGATCTTGGCGTTGTCGAACGGCTTGGCGAGCGTATTGAAGCGGAACACGTACTGGTTGCCGAGCGGGTTCAAGTCCGCCAGCTTGACGTTGGAGTCCTTCTTGAGCACCGGCAGGAGGTCGTGCGGAGGCGACTCGATATAGTCGATCTCGCCCGCGAGGAGCGCATTGATGGCCGTCTGATGATCGCTGATCGCGCGCCACTCGACACGATCGACCTTGACCACCTTGCCGCCGGCCAGCCCGGAGGCCGGCTCAGCGCGCGGCTTGTACTGGGTGTTCTTGACATAGACGACCTTGTCGCCCGGCTTCCACTCCTCCTTCTTGAAGACGAAGGGGCCCGAGCCCGTGAAGTCGGAGATCTGCTCGCTCGCCGGCGTGTCGGCCACGCGCTTGGGCATCATGAACGGCACGTTCGAACTGGGCTTGCCGAGCGCGGGCAGCACCAGCCCCGTCTGCTCCTTCAGGACGATCCGGAAGGTCTTGGCGTCCACGACCACCAGGTCCTTCACGAAGGACATCAGCTTCTGCCCCATGGTGTCCTTCTGAGCCCAGCGCTTGATCGAGGCGACGCAGTCCTCGGCCGTCACCGGCTTGCCGTCGTGCCAGAGGAGCCCGTCGCGGAGCGTCATGGTATAGGTCAGCTTGTCGGCGCTGACATCGTATTTGCCCACCATCTGGGGCTTGACCTCGCCCTTGGCATCCGTGGAGAAGAGCGTGTCGTAAACCATGTAGCCGTGGTTGCGCACGATATACGCGGTGGTCCAGATCGGGTCGACAATCTTGAGATCGGAATGCATGACCACCTTGAGCACGGTTTCCGCCTGCGCGGGCTGCGCGGCGCCGACGAGACACCACATCATGGAGACGGCTACACACGCGGCTGCGCATCGACTTGCGAACTTCATGGGCTCCTCCTCAAGAGTGATCCAGGGGATTGGTCTCACGCCGGGGGGTGGGCTAGCCGTCCATCCGCCTGCCGACAGACAAGAGGTAATCACACGCCGATCGGCCTTGTCAACGCGGCCGGTGGTATCATCCCGCTCTCTTGCGCGCCCGGGCGTGCTCGACCTGTAAGGAGATATGCGGATGGAACGTGAGCTATGGCGCCGGGACGCGGCCGAGGTCTTCGAGGCGCAGCGCGGCCTGCCGACGCCCATCGACCCCGTGGGCTGACACGATCGATAAAGAGCGGGACAGCCTCAGGACGCTGACGATGCCCGACGGCGCCGGCATTGCGTACCGGCTCTGGAAGCCGGGCGCGCCGCGCCGGCTCCTGGCGCTGCTCCACGGCGTCGGTAGCAACATGACCCGCTGGTCGGAGTTCGTCGTGCAGACCACCCTCGGGGAGTCGTGGGATCTCTTGCGCCTCGACCTCCGCGGCCACGGCCTGTCGCTTCATCGCGGGCGCATCGGGATGGCGGAATGGTGCGCAGACCTTGGCGCAATCCTCACCGCTGAAGGATACCGGCAGGCCGTGATCGCGGGGCACTGCCTCGGCGCGAACATCGCGACCGAGTTCGGCGTCCGTCGGCCCGGGCAGACCGCGGGCCTCATCCTCATCGAACCCGTCTTCCGGCCGGCGCTGACCGGAGGGATGCGGCGGCTGGCCCGCTTCCGCCCGCTCTGTATCCCGCTGGCCCGCCTCGTCCTCGCGCTGAACGCTCTGGGCCTTCACCGGCGCCGGCTCGCGCCCCTCGACCTCGAAGCCCTCGATCGCGAGACGCGCGCGCTCATGGCCCAGGCGGGCGGGGCCGACGCGCTCGCGCGCTACGCCTCTCCCCTGCTCGATCTGCGCACGACGGCGACTGCCGTCTACCTGCAGGACCTCATCGCGCTCTTAGGATCGATGCCCTCGCCTGATGCGATCCGTGTCCCTGCGCTCGCCCTGCTCACCCCGGGCGGCGGCTTCACCGACCTCGCCGTCACCACGCATCTGCTGGAGCGACTCGAGGACTGCCGGGTCGTCTGGTTGCAGGCGCGGCACTGGATCCCGACCGAGCAGCCGCAGGCCATGCGCGAGGCTATCGAGGGCTGGTGCCTCGCCTTATGACAGGCCGTACTTCTTGAGCTTGTACCGCAAGACGCGCTCGCTGATCCCGAGCAGCTCGGCCGCGCGCGTCTGCGTCCCGTCCGCCTTGGCCAGCGCCTCGCGGATCATGCGCCGCTCGAGCCCCTCGACCGCGGCGATGAGGCCGGCGGCTTCGCCGGAGCCCGACACCGGCGCCTCGAGTGTCAGAGGCAGGTCTTCCATGCCGATCACGTCATCGCGCGTCAGCACGACGGCCCGCTCCATCAGGTTCTCGAGCTCGCGAATATTGCCCGGGTAGTCGTAGCGGAGCAGCGCCTCCCGCGCCTCCCGGGTGAGTCCGCGCACCGTCTTGCCGTTCTTCTCCGCGAAGGCGCGGAGGAAGTGCTCGATGAGCGGCGGCAGATCCTCGCGCCTCTCACGGAGGGGCGGCAGCATGATGGTGACCACGTTGATGCGGTAGTAGAGATCGTCGCGGAAGCGCCCCTCCCGCACAAGGGCTTCCAGGTTCCGGTGTGTCGCGGCAAGCAGACGCACGTCCACCTTGATGGGCCGGCTCGACCCCACCCGCTCGAACTCCCGCTCCTGGAGAACCCTCAGCAGCTTTACCTGAACATGAGGTGGCAGGTCGCCGATCTCGTCGAGGAAGATGCTGCCGCCGTCGGCCAGCTCGAAGCGGCCCTTGCGGCTGGCCACGGCACCCGTGAACGCGCCCTTCTCGTGGCCGAAGAGCTCCGTCTCGAGCAGGCTCTCGGCGAGCGCAGCGCAGTTGACCTTGACGAGAGGTCCGGCCGCCCGGGGGCTCGCGTAGTGGAGCGCCCGGGCGATGAGCTCCTTGCCGGTGCCGCTCTCACCGCGGATCAGGACGGTGGCATCGCTCGGGGCGACCCGGCGCACCAGAGACAGCACCTCCTGCATCTGGCCGCTGTCGCCGATGATGCCTTCGACCCGGTGCCGCTCGGTGAGGGCCTCGCGGAGCTCGCGGTTCTCCGTGACGAGATGGAGGCGCTCCCGGACCCGGTGGACCCGATGCAGGAGCTCGTCGAGGTTGAGCGGCTTGGTGAGATAGTCCGCGGCCCCTGCCCTGATGGCGCTCACGGCGGTCTCGATGGTGCCGTAGGCGGTCATGATCACCACCGCCGTCTCGGGGCTCGTCGATCGGACTGCCTCGAGCACCTCGAGACCCGAGAGATCCGGCATCCGCTGGTCCGTCAGCACCAGGTCGAAGGGCTCGTGCTTGAAGCGGGCCACCCCCTCCCTGCCGCCTCCCGCCTCGACAACGTCGAAGCCGTGCTTTCTGAGAAATCCCGAGACGAGCTCGCGCTGAGCCGGCTCGTCGTCGACGACCAGGATGCGGAATGGATCAGCCATCACCCATCTCGTCGAGCGGGAGCGTGAACCGGAAGCGGGTGCTTTGCCCCGGCTCGCTCTCCGCCTCGATAGCGCCGCCGTGGGCCTCGACGATGCGCCGGGCGATGGCCAGCCCGAGCCCGAGCCCCTGGGCCTTGGTCGTCACGTAGGGCTCGAAGACCTTTGGAAGCAGGTCCGGGGCGATGCCACTCCCGGTATCCGCCACGGTGACGGTGAGCGTCCCGCCTGCGGCCGAGGCGCCGAGCCCGAGCGTGCCGCCCGTAGGCATGGCCTGGATCGCGTTCAGGACCAGATTGAGCAAGACCTGCTTGATGCGGTCCCGGTCAGCGTGGAGCACCGCGAGGTGCGCCGGGATCTCGCGCTCGATGCCGATGCCGGCCGCGCTCGCCTCGGACTCCACGAGGCCCAGCACCTCGTCGAGGAGAATCGCCACGTTGATGGGCTCGCGTTTGAGGGCCATGGGCCGGGCCAGCGAGAGGAATTCCTCTACGATCGTATTGAGGCGCCGGACCTCGCCCTGGACCAGATCCACGATCCGCAGATAGTCTTCGCGGGGAGCAGGGTCGAATTCCCCTCGGAGGCGCTGCATCCCCATCGAGACCGCATTGAGCGGATTGCGGAGCTCGTGGGCTACCCCCGCGGCCATATTGCCCACCGTGGCGAGGCGCTCGCCCCGCTCCTTCTCCGCCTCGAGCGCCGTGACCTCACGCAGGTGGCGGTGCTGATTGTAGAAGATGACGCTCATCCCCAGGATGCCGAGCCCGAGCACAGCCAGCGCGGTCACGACGGCGGTGAGCGTGTCTCTCTTCCATATCCTGTCCATGGAGGCTGTCGACAGTCCGATCCGAAGGAGTCCGGCGCGAGATCCCTCGAGCGCGAGCGGCTTGACGACCTCGTAGATCCTGCCGGTGCCCGCTGTGCCGACCATCCGCGTGAGAAGACTCCCCTGCTCGAGCGTGCGCCTCAGCTCAGGCTCCGCCTCCCGCTCGCCGACTCGTTGGGGGTTCGAGTGCGCGAGCACCGTCAGATCCTGGTCCAGGAGCGCGACAGATTCGATACCGGGCTGGCGGCCGAGCTCCTCGACCTGGCGCTGCACGCCGATCTCCCGTCGGAAATTCAGCACCGAGTTGGCGTCGGCGTGGACGGCGATGATCCCGGGAAAGCTCCGGGCCCCGACCGCGACGCCCAGGACCGTGCCCTGCCAGAACTTCCGGTCGCGGATCACCGGCGGCGCCTGTTCCGCCCCAGGCGGTGACGCCCAGTGCCCTCCCCACATGTACATCATCTGGGTGTGCCGCTCCTGGACCTCGGCCGTGGTGGTCGGCGGCCGGCCCATCATGCCGCGCATCATCGGGAACGGCGGGGGAGGCGGCGCGGGCGGCGCGTAGGGACGGCCGTCGCGGTCGAGCAGCTCCACGCGCGCAAGCCCATTGGCCGCGCTGATGCGCTTGAGCCATTCCGGATCCGCCGCGCGGGAGAGGAGCACCTGGTCCACCATGCGGGCATTGTCGAGCAGCCGCTGGGTGATCATCTGCTCCATGAGCGCGTTGGCCAGGATGGCATTCCGGCTCGAGATCTCGAGCGCGCCGATGAGGGCGATGCCCTTCTCGTCGAGCTGGCGCGTGAGCTCCTGCTGTGTGCGCAGCGCCTCGGAGATGCCGAACAGCGCGGCGAGGGAGGCCAGGAGGAGGACAGAGGCGAGGAAGTAGCGGAGGGGAGAGCGTCGCTTCATCGGCCGCTCATTGATTTCATGCTATCACGGGGCCTTCGACAAAACGGCGCGACCCCCGGGATGTCGAGATTCCGGGGGTCGCAACCAGACATCACGCTGTCATCCCGCGCGCCCAAACGGGCCACCGAACGGCATCACGTTGCCCCATGGATTCACGTGCAGGGTCCGCACCTGTCCCTCCGGCCCCTTCAACTCCACCGAATACATCGCGCCGCCTCTCCCGGCGAACGGCAAGACCTTGTCCACCTTGAACCCCTTCAGGTACTGGTCCGCGTACTGCTGCGCCAGCGTCTTTGCCTGCTCCTCCGTGACCTGAGCCGCCGCATGCTCCTGCCCGAACCCGGCCATGCCTGGGCATCCGGATTGTCCGGGCCCCCCCATCATCCCGGGGCCTCCCATCATTCCGTGGCCCGCCCAACCGCCCCGCATCGTCATCCCGGGCCCGCCCATCTGGGCGAAGGCCGCCCCCGCAAGCGCCAAGCTCATTCCCACCGCGAGCGC
>Ga0315278_10006317_pt1 | contig 10768 bp, 14 predicted proteins | sample YL17G06_0_MG_FD_203880 | JGI IMG/M metagenome (GOLD analysis project Ga0315278, IMG submission 203880) | Sediment microbial communities from Yellowstone Lake, YNP, Wyoming, USA - YL17G06_0 | ecosystem: Environmental > Aquatic > Freshwater > Lake > Sediment | place: USA: Wyoming | collected... | reverse complement strand
ATTATCAAAATGAAGAAGCAACTTTATATAAGCATCTACGCCACTAATTCCTTCTGATAACATCCAATCATCTGAATCTGCTAAAGTAAGGTAACTATTAATTCCATCTAAGTAGAGGGAAGCATTTCCAAAAAGAGGATTAGTTCCACTCATTCTAGCATTGCCTAAAGCGGTGACGGTTTTATTTCCAGCAGATATGTCCTCAATTACAGGAGTAGGGGCTGGTGTAGTAGCCGTATTATAAGCCTTAGTCATTGGGGTGAAAGATGTGCTGTATCTTACTATATTTGAAAGACGAATTTCGTCTAAGTAACCGTTTAAATAAGCTGCTCCTAATTTTCCTAAAGTTAGAACGACAGGGAAATACACGTTGCTTAGAGGTACACAAAAAAGGGCTGATGTTCCATCTAAAACACCGTCGAGATAAATATTTAAATAACCTACATCTGTTCTCTGAATAGCAACATGATGCCAGGCGTTGCTAGAAACAGTTGTAGAACCAACAACGTTAAGAATAACAATTACTTCTCCGTTAATGTCATAACCGTTTCGTACTAAAACAGTTGCTTCTATTTTATTAGAAGCGTTCTTCTTAATGTCAACGACTTCGCCAGCAGCGTAAGAAGTTTGGTAATACTGTTCGGCAATGTATTCTTCATTGCTTACAATCGGTTGAAGTCCAGAAGCGTTTGAATAAAGCCAAAAATCGAAAGTCATAGGAATTCCAAACATTGTCTGTGCAGTTCCTTCAACTAAACGTCCTAAATCACAAGAATCATTAACGCCATCAAATTTGATAGAACCAGTTCCGAATTTCTTAGTGGTTGTATCAGTGATAGCACCATGATTATAAAGAGGAAGGCGAAGTAAATCCATAAAAGCGGAGCTTCCTTGAATTCCATCACCATGAATTAACATTTTAGTGTTAATGTCAAGGTCGCCTTTATTTGGCATGTAATAAGTTTCATCAATTTGAATGTGGTTTTCACATTCATCTTGTTCCAAACCAGTTTCTTCTGAATTAAATTGATGAACCATACCATCAAACATACGTGCAACTGCTGAACCAAAACTTGTTAATGTGTTAAAGGCTAACAACGAAATGTTGATAGCTAATCCAGTAGTAACTTTAACAGCATTATCAATGTCGAGTGCTGTTGAATAAGGCGCACCAATCAAATCTGAATAAGCTGCGGTTGTTACTTTATTCCAATCTGTTAACGAACCACTAGATGCAACAAGCATCCAGGTATAAGCGTCACCTGTATCTGTGCTAATACGTAAATCGCCCCGAACATTTCCTGTTAAGGGGAGGCTTGCGTATGTGGACACTGGTGAGCGTAACTGTCCTAAAGGTTGAATGAAAGCCATGTTATTTATCTCCTTTAAAAGTCTTTAATAATCTATTCTTAAATTTTTATTACGACAAACCCTGCATTAATTTTTCTTGAAGTAAATCAGCAACATCGTAAACACCTTGGTCAAGCCATGCACCAGAAACAAAGGCATAAAGATGGTCAGAATCAATTGTCATTCTAACATCACCTTCAGCATTTTCGGCTGTTGGGAGGTCAGCAATTGTAGCAACTGCGCTACGAAATTGTATTTCCATTTCAGTTTCAACTTGTTTAACTTGTCCTAAAGCTGAATCAAAAACTCTTGTGTAAATTTTCATTTGTTTAATCTCCTTAAAATCATTTCTAATTTTATATTAAATTTTTATTATTACTTCCAATTAATCGCTACAGCACGAATAGATAAATCTTTATTATTATGAGTTGTAATTTTATAACAAACTTCTTTTCCAGAAGGTTGAGTTGATAAATTTACTGTACCAACTAAAAAGTTAACGTTACTATAAAGAGAAGTCCAAAGAACTTCTTGATTAATGTCCATCTCTGTTTTTAAATCTGTTGCTTGTGTCCAAGTTGTACCACCATCTCTTGACACGTAAAGTTTAATGTCGGTATTGGGGGTGACAGCCTGAACTACTTTAGGGTCAAAACTAGATATTCCATCTTGCTCAAAAATAACAACGCGAGCTGAAGCAGGAACATCGTTTGCTTCATATCCATTAGATTGGATAACCATGTTGTTGCATGGCACAGATTGTGTTGGTGTATTATAAGGAGTAGTGCGTGGTGTAAAAGTTGACGTATAACGAGCTATTCCTTTTGAGAATCTAACTTCTTCGATTCTTCCACTAAATCCTTTACCAAGAACAAGTCCGTTATCATTTCCAATTACCATTTCATTATCATAATTAATAATGTTTTGTGTGTCAGCCACAGAAGATGTTCCATCTAAAACTCCATTAACATAAATCTTGATGTAACCGTTTTGTCGAACTACAGCAAGATGATACCACGTATCTTGTTCAATCGAAGTTGCTCCTGTAGCATCATAAGATACAGGGTCAACAGGAATGTTTTGGTTATCAAAAATGTAATCTGTACATCCACGAAAAGAAACTTTAATTTTCTTTGCAGCAGTTTTTTCAATCTTAAAATTAGTACCATCATCATGGTTAAATTGATGGTCTAGCATAATTGTTTCAGCATCGTTAGTTGAAGGACGAATCCACATATCCCAAGTAAAGTCTAATCCTGAAACTGTTAATGGTTCTCCGTCATTCTTATACATTCCGAGAGTAAAATTATTATAAAAACATTCTAAAAGCAAATAAGAAGAAGCACTTCTATCAAAAAGAAGAGCTTTATTTCCAAATTTTGTATTTGTTGCGGTAGCAACGGTGTCATTTCTTGCAACGTCGTTCAAAAGTGAATCAAAGAAATCTGTGTTTTCTGAATTTAATTGATAACCATGAATTAAAAGTCTTGTATAACTATCTAAACTTCCATCAAAATTATTAACATAAAAACCAGCATAGGTTTGTACGCTTCTAGCTATTAAACGTTTTGCACCAGAAGTACGAGTTAAATCAATCCCATCTTCTGTATGTAGGGCATCTAAAACACCATCAAACATCTTCATAACGTTCATACTAATTGATACCATGCTCATAAAAAACATGTAAACATAGTTCAAATAGATATTACGAATCGCTTGTGAAGCCGTATCAATTGCTAAAGGTGAAGAAGTTGGTCTGTTAGTTAAATCATTATAATTTGAAACTGTTACTTTTTTCCAACTAACCCAATCCCCAATTGATGCTTCAGAAATCCAGGTGTATGCAACACCCAAGTCAACAGTAATACGTATGTCACCCTTTGTATTACCAGTTAAAGGTAGGGCTGAATACGTTGCAACTGCTGCTCTCATTTGTCCTAAAGATTGTTGAAATGCCATATTTTTATCTCCTTTAAAAATCTATTATTCTATAACTAAATCTACTTCTTGCCAAGCATAACCGTTAAAAATGTAATACTTGTTTTCTGTTTTAACATAACGAACATCTCTCGCTACATTTTTTAAAGTAGGAAGATTTTCTTTTGTAGCAACTGCATGTTTAAAATTAGCTTCGTTTATATTTTTTCTTATTATAATAGTCATAATTTATATCCTTATAAAACAATATTTGTCTTAACGTCATTAAATGATTCTGGTGGGCCTTGAATGTTAGTATCATTGTGAATTTGTGTTTCAGTATCACTTAAACAAGAAAAGGATATTTTCTGTCCTGCTGACATATAACCAAGTTTATAAACCGTAGCAACGAAGAAATAAATTAACGGAGTTCCGCTTGGGTCATTTGTTTTTAACTGTAAAATGTAATCTAAGGTTCCAGGTACAAATAATAAATCCCATTCAGCACGTGTTAATGGTAAACTTGCTACATTACGTCCTTCATCTGTTTCTAAAGCAGTTTCCCAAGAAGAGCCATTCCATTTTTTCCAAGTTGTTCTTCCATCAACACTAAATAGTATTGTTGCCTGAAAATTACCATAAAGGTCGCCACCAAAAGACATACCTTTAATACCTAACCAATCAGATGTATCTATTTGACCAGAAGAATTAGTTTTTACATTTTGCATAGCAGTATCATATTGAGATAAATGTTGACCTATGCTATTTAACGCTATGTGCGATTGAAAAACATTTGAATACATTCCAACATATTGGTCAAAATTAAAATTTTTATAAATTGCTAATTCTGCTAACCAACCAGTAAAAAAATTAGTTGGCGTTGCTCCACCTTTAGCACCTATGCGGATAGGGTCGATTGTATTATTATAAGCTGCACCAGCACCAGGGTAAGAATGTGGCAACCAACCAGAACCGTTAATAAACATTTTTATTTCAGTATTGTCGGCTGGATTACGCATTAATCCAATGTGCATATCATTATAATAAGTATTTAAAGTGTTTGTTAAATCCCATGTACCAGCAACAGTAATACCATCTTCAGATATATCCATTTTTAATTTATTTGAAGTTATATATAATCTCCAACTTCGACGATTATCTGCTTCATTCCAAAGGCTGATAATTTCTCCATCAGGAGGATTATTGTTCATCCAAAATTCAACAGCAAAACTATCCGATGCGCCTGGAACAAAATCACTACTATTTGGAACATCTATATAACTTGCACCATTAAAAACACCTTTATTTTCAACAATACCAACATCATAAGTAACACCATGATTTGTTCCATCGTGACTATCTAAAGAATCGGTCACATCATTATTAAATAAATAATAAGCTAACATTCCTGTTGCGCCATAAGAAGGAACTAAAGAAACACCATCAGAACCAATAGGTAAAAAAACAACCTTATCTGCATCATAATCATAATTCGGTTCTGTACTTGTATTAAAATTAAATGTTAATAAATCCTGTAACTGAATTAAAATTTCAACAACCCTTTTATAAAGTGGGTCGGAAGCATGGGTTATAATTTTTGTTTCATCAGGGTCTAAAGAAGCAGTATCATCTTGAATAATAGATAAACCGCCACCACTAGAATGAGTATCGACATATTCCTTAATTGCTTTTTGTGAAGCAACAATAGTATCAGAATTAGCTGCTAAAGTTGGGTCAGTATCAAGAATAACACTTATGTTATCATCAAAAACTAAAGTATATTCTGATGTTGGAGGAACAAAATTTGAAATCCAACGAGCAGTTCCTTTTGAAATTCTAAATTCATCAAGAGAACCATTAAATACTTCTGAAGGGGTTCCTGGGTGAGCAATATAAGTAGATGGACTAAAGAAATCTCCGCTATATGGCGCATAATCTGTTGAAGTCCATAAACCATTAATATAAACTTTAATTACTCCGTTATAGCGAACAATAGCAACATGATTCCATTCACTTTCAATAAGTTGTCCAATAGTTATTAGTCCACCTTGCCATCCACTAAATATAAGTCTAACAGATTTCCCTACAAAGCCAACATATAAATGGCCCCAATCAATCGGATTACCAGCAGCATTATGTAACAATCGCATATTTGGAATAAAATTTTCGGACTTTACCCAAAAATCAATCGTAAAATCTCCAGCTCCAAGGCTTTCATTGTCTGGAATATGTATATATGAATCTACCCCATTAAATTCTACTGCATGGGTTCCAAGTTTACCAGGAGTAGAAAAGGTACAGCCATTATTTGTAACAGTATGACCAAGCACATCAGTAACATTATTATTAAAATGAAGTAATAATCTAGTAGTAGGGTCAGCAACATTTGAATTCAATTTAATTGTTTTGTTATCTACTTCACTTTTCTTTAAATAAAGAGATAAGTCTTGGTCGTCTGCGTGTAGCGCGTGAATTTTAGCAATCTCTGTATCAGGAACTAACGAAGAACCAACTACTTTATCAACTTTACCGCTTAAATCTTGGTCGTCACTATGAGGTGCGTGACTATTTGTAACAGCATTATCAATGTCGTTAACAGGAGAAGTTGGTTTGCCATCTATTGCGCTCCACTTCAAGTCGATAATATCACCTTGGTCAACCCAAGAGGTTCCATCCCAAACATAAAGGTGGCCTGTATCAGCGGTAATTCGTGCATCATTAAGAGTATTTCCGCTTACTGGTAAAGCGGAAAGGGTGGCAACTCCGTCTTTGAAAGTTATAATGGTTCCTGTAGAAACTAAATTAAAACTTCCAGAAACAGGGTTAAATTTTTGTTTATATAAGCTCATAATAATTTATCCTTTAAAATCTATTTTTTCTCATCAGTATTATTAATGATGCGCCCTTCGTTATCTAAACACCATGTGACATAATCAACGCTCGTCGAGAAAATCGCGGCATAATCTTCTTTAGATAACTTCCCTGACTTTACCATTTCAATACCAACTTTTGAGTACCAAAAGCGACCACTGAACATTGGGTGGTCTATCGCTGTGAAGTCCTTAACCCGACGACGAACCAAAATCATTTTTATGTCAGACTTTCCACAACTACTACATTCGTAAGGTACAGATAAAGTAAATTCGTGTTTGTTAAATTGAATAAATTCGTGAAAACGTTTTTTTAAAAGCTGTAAGGCCGTAAAATCATCGGCTTTTTCTTCTTTGTCAATTCGTAATTTTGTTTTTAAAGATAAGACTTGATTTTCAGCTTCATGTAACGACTTAACTAATTTATCGTTAATATAAGTCTTTCCATCTTTTGTCGTACATTCGTTAATTGTGTTCTGAATACGACCAATAAGAATTTCATTAAAAACAAGCATTGACAAGGTACTTAAATCACTATATGTTTCAAAATCATGCGCTTCTAAATATTTTTCAAAACATTTTTTTGCTTGATTCTTTTCTTTATCGTCAATGAAGTTACCGCTATTTGCTAAATCGGACAAAACAATATTTTTTTGAGCAATTTTCTGAAGCTGTTCTTCAGAAGCATCTTTATATTGTTTTAATTTGGAAAGTTTTTTAATTTCTGATTGTATATTGGAATCCATTATAATCCGCACATTTTTAATTTGGGTTGACTTCTTACATAAAACAAAAAAAGGATACCTCTTTTATGAGATACCCTATTAGAAACAAAGAAATCCGCACATAGCGATGCTATTGCGGTTTAAATAGGTGTTTCGATAAGTGAAAGCAACCTTTTGAGCCATTGGTGTGGGGCTTCCGCAATGGCAGCAACCCCACTATATTCTTGAACGTTAACAAGATGCTGTTTTTATTAGGAGGGGTACTGCGCCCCTACGTTTTTCTAATCCACAAGAAATTGTGGAGCTGGCGAAGAACTGTTTCTAATTCTTCTTTCACGTTTTTTATTAACATCTAATTCGATATAACGACAATTATCAAACGTATAATCACTATTGCAATTTATTCTGTCAATCGAAGGTTGCTCTAAAAAATATGCTTTATCTCGGAACCAAAGTTTTTTTAATTCTTCTGATGTTATTTTACACTGAATTCCACGACCACCGTATGATTTATAACCAATTTGTTTTGGATTTTCACATCTTTGCTGTATATAATTATATGTTTTTGTCCAAGGATAACGATTTTTAGATTCTAATTGTGCAAGATTTATTCGTTCTTTATTTTCAAATCTAAAAATTTCTCGGCATTTAGAACAAATAGACCTAACTCCCGATTTTAACCTTAAATCTTTATTAAAATCAGATAATAGTTTTTCTTGTTTGCATTTAGAACAGATTTTAATCATAATCTTAAAATTGGCGTTAGGCAAGTCGCTATGCGTCCTACCTAACATTTAATCTATAATCATAACCCACTTGAAGCCAATTCGACCAGGAATCCCCAATCCAAAGACATTGGAAGTTCAATGGGAGTAAATACTATTTGATTATTATATATAAGAGAGCAAAATTCTTGAATTATACCCTATACTAAAGTATAACATATCTAGTACCCATTTGTCAAGGGCAAAATCGACTTTTTTAATCTTTTTTTAAAAATAAATATTTTCTATAACTTATTGAAATTACTATATTTATATTAAAATTTGATGTTTTATCAAAAAAATATTTTTAAGAAAAAAATAATGTTCGCTCTTTTTTTATTTACCACCTTTTTTCATGTTATCTGATGCCCATAATGGTTGTAAGTTACTATAATGGAAGCACTTACGTTGTTCTTCATCTTTACTTAAATTAAATTTACAACATGGGATTATGTGGTCAATGTGCCATTCTTTCATACCTTTGCCATTTTTACCTGTTCCATGATTATCCCAGGTCATTCCTGGCATAAATAGTAGTTCAAATCGTATTTTTAGTTCATCTAGTGAACATCCAATTAATTCTTCTGTAGAAGCCGATTTTTTATTAGGTTTTAAAACCGTATTAATTCTATTTCTTAAAGATGCACCAAATTGTAAATTAATATTTGTTTGGCGTTGTAATTTAATATTTAAAGACCGACAATCCCTACAATAAATGGATTTTTTATCTGTGCTATTTTTACAATAACAGAATTCTTCCCATTTCTTAAAATCTAAACATTGTGTACATTCTTTTCCCCACCCATCGTAAATTATAGGTTTGTTTTTTAAATATATTGTTTTTTTACATTCTTTACAGAGATTTGCACCTTTTACAAAATCAGAAATCTCTTTGGATTCTCTACATTTTGTACATTGTTTTGAATAAAAATTGTTAGAAATTTGCGTCATATTTTCAATCTACCACACATTTGAGTGGTTTTTTACTCTTTTATGAGTAAAATTGGTCGATTTCCAGCCATTATTTTATAAGTGTTGATTATCGTTAAAAGGCTTCCAGCATCCTGTTTTGCAATAGCAATCTTAGGTCGAGCCGACTTCCCATTATTAAAATAGACGTAAACTTTTCCATGCCTCTTCTGGATTACTTTTACAATACTATCCAAAGGAATTTTAAATTTTCGATTAATATGAATATAAATTGGATTAGACATTTTTAGACCTTATTTATTGAAATCCATTGAAGATGTAGGACATTATTTGGGTACAAAATTATGGCATACGAGTATTGAGAATCCGACCAACAATCCACAATTACCCGACACCCATTTGTATTGACCCAAGGATTTGGTTCTTTATTTTCCATTTTAAGTATGAAGCGTGGGTTAGTTATTCGTTAATTCAAATACATTATTGATTTGGTGTTCCACAAAGAGGACATGTTTTTTCATAATCCTCATATTCCATTCCACAATACGGACAAATCATTTTCTTCCTCCTTATTTAAATAGCTTTTCCCATTGAAATGTAATATTACAAATTATTATATGACCAATTAAATCGGTAAAATAAAATTCTAAAACAATAAAACGAAATCCATAAAAATAAATTTGATGCCCAGGTAGTGTTAGATTATTCCAATAAATAGAAAATCTCCATTTTCCAATAATCATCTCCATCTCCTAATTTCAAACCATCCAAGCATAATAGAATATTTATACACATTGGAAAAGGCTCCACGATGTGTAACGAGATGTAATCCGTACCATTCTGGAAACCAAGAAATAAACTGATAATTACTTTTCATCATTCACCCAATATGTTTCGTATGCTTCGCGATATTCAGCATAATATCTGCGAAAGAGTTTTGGATAAAATTTAATCAACAACCAGAGAATAAAAAAGTGTAATCGCATTATGATTCCTCCGCAGTTTCGATTGTTAATGATTGAAACTTATTTCTTTTCAGCACACCTTCTAAAACTAAAAGAGGCATGTTAATAAATTGGGTTAATCCTTTTGGAGCATTAAGAATTTTTCCTTGTTCATCAACATCAATCGCCATTGAAAATGCTTTTGCTGTTATAATCTTAATCATTTCTTTTATCCTCTTTATTACCTGTTTTATTTGATTCTGATTCATTTTTAATTGACCGCACATGCTCTCTGAACCATTTTAAAGCAAGCTTTCCTTCTTTATCAAGATTTAATGTTCGATAAAATTTATTTTTTAAATCTTTCATATTATTTTCCTTGTATAATTTTATAATATTCTGTTAAAAATAATTCTCTCATTACTGGAAGTTTATTTAAAACATTTTTTAATTTATCTTCAGTTCCCTCAATTCCATAACGTTTAAAACATTTTAATAATTGCTTATGGATTTCAATCTGAATGTCGTTTTTAATTATATCTTCAAAGTTATATTCGTCCATTTTAATTCCAGCCTTTTGAAATTTCAAATCTAATTGTAAATTTATTATGTAACCAAAAAATAGATAATCGAAAAATACAAAATTTATACTCACGATGAAAATAATTATAATGCTTAGTCATTATTTTTCTTTCTATTTAAATAATTTGCCATTCGATTAACACGATAAATTAATTTCCAAGTTGTTAAAAAAATACTAATAATTAAAAAACTTAATAACGCTATTAAAATTAATTTCATTTTGCCTCCCAAAGTGTTCCACACTTTTTGCAATTTGTTCCTTCTTTTACGAGTTCTTCGCATTTTTGGCATATTCTTAAATCCTTCCATCCATTCTTTTGGATTAAAATAGGATTCTTATTTTTCAAAGTTTATCTCATTTCTAGTTCTTCGCGTTGGATTAATCCTAATGTTCTTTCGTGATTTCCAATTCCACACACTTCGCCATCACAGTGAAAGAAAACTAAATTTTTAATTCCTATAATTTCTGACATTTCTGTTTCTAACGTAGCGACTTCGTTATAATAATTCTTTTCTCTTCGTTTAAGAAGTTTCCAATACTCTTTCATTAGTTCGAATTGCTTTTTTGTGGGCTTAATAGAATGTGGCTTCATTTTATTCTCCATAGCTTAATTATAACATATTTAAAGGGTCGTTGTCAAGGGCTACACATCAATTATTGTGCAAGGATTCACAATTTTATATTG
>Ga0315278_10006316_pt1 | contig 10768 bp, 11 predicted proteins | sample YL17G06_0_MG_FD_203880 | JGI IMG/M metagenome (GOLD analysis project Ga0315278, IMG submission 203880) | Sediment microbial communities from Yellowstone Lake, YNP, Wyoming, USA - YL17G06_0 | ecosystem: Environmental > Aquatic > Freshwater > Lake > Sediment | place: USA: Wyoming | collected... | reverse complement strand
GGCCACAGTCCTCGCGAGGAGGCTCTAGCAGGCTGAGGAAAAACCATTTCGGTACAGCAGAACTCCGATGGCCTGCACGTCTGCCTGCGACGAGCTCAGTCGAGCGGGACAAGCCCGGTCTGTCTGGTTATCTGGTTGGTCTGGTTCAACCCAAAAAACAAGACAAACCAAATAAACCAAATAAACGAGACAAACCAGACAGACCGAACAGACCAAATGAACAAGACAGGCTGGCGGACTTTTTGAGCATCCTGCGAGTGCAAGCATAGGTCGGACATCGCGCATCAAAGGGTTGCCCACATGGATCTCGCCGGCGTTCAACGGTTGACGTGCTCCCTGCCGGCGGCCTCCCGCTTGCACGCACGCACAACTCGACACCTCACCACGCGTCCATCATCTCTTCGTCTGGTGGGCCTGCCTGTCCGGGGCACGCAGACAGGCTGGTCCGTCTCGGACCGGCGTCAGATACAGCGCTTCAGCAACGGCACCCTCACGCAGACCATTCCCGCTCCAGCCTCGACCACGTTACCTGAAAGGGCTGAGGACACGCGTCCATCGCGACCGTGCGTGCGTCTGCTGTGTCCGCGCCTGGCCTGACTCCTGGGCCCGATGCTCCTCACGGGGCTGTCCGGCTGCGGACCGGCTTCGTCTGACCACGCACCGAACCTTGAGCCGCGCGCGAGCGTGGGCGGGCCGCCCCTGTCCAAGCAGGGTGCGTCACCAGGCAACGACCCAATCACCCCGGCGGCGAGCCCCTTGCCTCGGGCCTCGCGCCTGCCGGGCAAGGCGAGGCGCGCTCGGCGGACCCTCTGGTCGTGCCCGCGTGGATGGCCAAAGAACAGCTCATGGCGCGCCACGAACACGTACCGATCTACAAGGCCACGATGGACTGATGGTCTATCTCGAGCAGGTGGTGCGCAATGTCAGCCGGGACTACACGTACACGTTGGGGAGTGACGTGCGGCAGCAGAGCCGGGAGTTCGGAGTCTGTCCGACATTGCTGTTCGTGACGAGGCGCAGGAGGTGCGGCCAGATGCGAGGCCGCAGGCGCGAGGCTGACTCACGTTTCACGCCTCACGGTTCGACCCTTCGGCGAGCTCAGGGTCCCGAGCTGAGTCGAGGGACAAGCTCACCCTCCCGAGCCAAGTCGAGGGACGTTTCACGGTTCTTGGGAGCGGGCCGAGCACGACGCAGATGGTCGCGGATCGTTCGCCGCAGTAGAACGGTCAATGTTGGACAGGCTCCTAAGGCAGAGATTTGAGATGTGGCCGTCGTGGGTCCGAATGGTCAACAAGAGCAAACGAGGGAGGCCCGCCTCTGAGTGTGGAGTGGTTCATGTGCTTCCAGATGAAATGGCATAGCCGGGTCCGCTTTCGTGCCGTGACGCGAAGAAATTCGATTCCGTATTCGTGTTCCGCGGCCCAGATCACCCGAACCTCCGAGATGAGAACCGGACGGGACGTCTCAGGGATTATCAGGTAGAGATCCCATAAACTTCCTATGGGCAACACCTGTGCGCTGCAGAGTTTGCACCCGCTCTCGGACAGATCAACGGCCCCCCATCGCCAACATGTTGGAAGCTATCTGTTGCTGAAAAGCGGGCCATGAGCTGAACAGGGACCCCCTGAGCCGCCCTGCGGTCAGTGGCCTGAACCGGGGGGTGGGATGTCACTCGTTTGCCTGTCCGTGGTCGTCCGGTCATTGGGTTCCCCGTGCAGCAGGCGGTCAGTCTAATTAAAATGTGCGAGATTCGAACACAAGAAGTAACGGAGCCGGTTTCGTTCCCGTAGGTTCATCTTGAGGATCTCGACTCCGAACCGACGTCCTGAGGTCCAAGCCACTCTCGTTTCCATCACGAACAGCGGGTCTTGTCCGTCGGGAAGGTAGAGAAAAATCGTGAGTTCCATCCCCGGCGTGACCGAGGCGTTGCCGCGAATGCCCAATCCCGTGGGCGAGAGATCCGTGACCATGCCATCGCCCATGAGGACCTCGCCGGAACGGTCTTGGGCTGAGTACATCAACCCAAACTCTACCGGGGGCCGGGGGTATTGCCTCCGATTGACCGCTGCCGCCACAGACTGAAGCTCACCGCCAGATGCGACCTGTGCTCGTTTCATGAGGGCACCTCCTTGTTTATGCTACGGTCTCAGATGCCGCCGTCGCGGTCTGAGGGGGTGACGCGATCCCACAAGAAGAATCGCAGATCATTCTTCAGTTTTTTCCGCAACCTGTTAGACGATGCGGTCCGTCGATTGTCTAAGGATGACACGTTGACGTTTTCCGAATAACCTTCGCAGTTCTTCTGTCCTCCGCGACAGTTTGAGAATACCGCATCCCGGTATTTCGACCATCCCTCAAGAGAGGGGATTGAAGCCCCACCAGAAGGGGGGAGTTGGGCGCTAAGGCGCAATTGGTACGGGTTTTCTAATAGGATGCTGAAAAAGTCCGCCAGCAGGGAGAAGGCTGAGGTTCAGGCTAAGGTTGAGGATAAGATACAGAACATCAGGTCTTCGCTCAACCTTGCCCTCGACCTCAGCCCCTCTCTCGTACTGCGACCTTGCTTGGGACAAGGCGCGTCCCAGGGTGAAGAGTCTGTCTTGGCAGACTCAGGGCGGGAGGGTGAAATAACCGCCGGGGTTGGGCGGGTGAGAAGTCTGGCCTTTTTGAGCATCCTGGAGAGATGGACAGCTCCATGCCTCGGTGGCAGCAAGGCAGATGGTGAGAGAGCGGATGTCGAAGGGCTACCGGCGAGTCTCGGTCAAGGCTTTGAAGATGAACCGCAGTTCACGGTATGCCCGTGGTCGATCGCTTCTCGGATGAGGTCCGTGAAGATGACTGCGCATGAGGCGAGACCGCGCCGCAGTTGTCTTCTAAATGTTTGAAACGGCCAGGCGGGAGGGGCCAGTTAAAACACGGTGGCTGAATTGCCTTCGGTGATTGTGAGGCGGAGTTCCTGACTCTCGAAAAAGATGATGCCGCGATCCGTGGCAGTTTCGTACCGGAGGTTGATGTCGCTTTCGAACCCTGTCCAACTATAAAACTTGACGGGACCGCCGGTGAATTGCCCCGGTGTGCGGTCGAGTGAGCCATAGAGGGATTGGAGATAGGCGAGAATCTGATCGTGGGTCGCCTTACCTTGGTAGCGGACGGTGACACGCGCGAATTGGCCTTCGGAGGTCACGAATCGCATGGAGTCGACCTTCACCGGGCCAAGCGAAGGAGCCCCGGTTTTCAGTTCATAGGTTTGAGACCGACCGGTGTCCTCGACTTTGATGAAGGTGTCGGTTTCCGAAAATGTCGCGCCCCAGGGGATCCCCTCGAACCCGTTAGGATCGTTCTGCATCGGCACGGCGAATGCCAGATTGCCCTGCAGAATGAGGGAGAAGAGGACGCAGATGAGGGAGGTGCGACGGATCCAAGGGTCTGTGTGGGGACGGCGAGGCATGTTACTCCGCTGAGTCAGTGATATGGTCATTGAATCGAGGGGCCAGGGTACGGCTGTCAATGAAAAGATATCCCCGCTCCGTGTTCGCATGGTAGGTCAAGTTGATCTCGGTATCGGTCCCGCGCCAATTATACTGCTGATTGAGGCCCCGCATCATCTGTCCGGGGACGCGCTCAAGGGAACCGAACTGTTGTTCCAGATAGGTGAGGATCTGTTTGTGCCGATCGTCACCCTGATAGCGGATGGTCACACGGGCGAATTGGTCATCGACCGACAAGAAGCGGACGCTCTCAACTGGGATACCGGCATACGATGGCGCACCGTCCCTCGATTGGAACTCGTTCACATGCGGACCTGGCGTGGTGACTTCCAAGTCCGGCCTGGCCGTCAGGGTGGCACCCCAGGTCATGCTCTGGAATCCGTTTGGATCGTTCACCATCGGCACCGCATGGGCAAGAAAGGGGCGGCTCATACAGAACAGGAGCCCCAGCAGGGCAAGGTGTCGGCCCGCGTGAATTCTCCGCCGTCCGATCATGTCAGAACGCTACCATGGCCGATCATATGGCGCAACTCCCTCAGTTTTGTTGAGAATGTCTCGAGGCATAGCTTATAATGCGCGCGTTTTTCCATGTGCGTACCGGCGAGGAACCGACACGATGATTGAAAGCGATGCGTTCGTCCAAGCGCTACAAGATATTGGGGTGGATTTCTTTACGGGGGTCCCGGATTCGATCCTGGGGGGCATCATTGCCGAGTTGATGGCGCGGCGCCTCTACACCCCGGCCGTTCGGGAAGATGAAGCGGTCGCCATGGCCGCCGGGGCCTATATGTCCGGCAAGGTCCCCGCCGTGCTCATGCAGAATTCGGGACTGGGTACGTCCCTCAACACCCTCATTTCGTTGAACGTGATTTACCGCCAGCCCTGTATTTTGATTGTGTCCTGGCGCGGCTATCAAGGCAAGGATGCGCCGGAGCATCTGGTGATGGGCGAGGTGATGACGCAGTTTCTCGATACGATGAAGATCCCCCACCGCACCCTGTCGGAAAAGACGGCGATTGAGGATCTGAAATGGCTGGCGGAGACGTGTATGCCGCAGCGCATCCCCGTCGCTCTCTTGATTACCAAAGGTGTCGTGAAAGGATTGCACCCATGACGGACGTGAAGCGTGAAGGGTATCTCGTGAAGCGTGAGGGCAATCTATGAGGCCGGAGCAGGGGACCATGCAGAGTCGGGCGATGGCCATGGCGGCCTTGTTGGAACTCCTCACTGATCAGCCGGTGATTATTTGCAACGGATTCCCCTCGCGGGAGGCTCAGAAAATTGCCGACCGTTCGACCCATTTCTATATGATCGGATCGATGGGATCGGCGGCGGCGATCGGGCTGGGTGTGGCACTGGCCAAGCCGAAGAAGCAAGTCGTAATATTCGATGGTGATGGGAACGTCCTCATGGGCATGGGGACACTCGCGACAGTGGGGGCGCTGAAGCCGAAGAATTTCATTCATGTGGTATTCGACAACGAAGTATACGGCACGACCGGCAATCAGCCGACGATTTCCAATGTGGTCCCGCTTGAGAAGGTGGCGAAGGCGGCCGGGTATGTGAATGTCGAACGGGTGCGGGAACGCGAAGACCTCGTCTACGAGTTCAGAGACATGCTCAAGAAAGACGGGCCGAGCATGTTGCTGGTGAAAGTCAACGAAATGGTGGAAGATGTCGGGCGCGTGATGCTCGATCCACCGGATATTACGAAGCGGTTCATGAAGGCAATCGAATGACGTTACTCGTGAAACGTTATTCGTGAATCGCAGTTCGACTAAAGAAGTAAGGTTGGCCCTTCTTGCGATTAACGTTGGACGGTTAACGATTAACGGGGGGTGATGTGGTTCTTCTGAATCCAGGACCGGTGAATGTGTCGGAGCGGGTGCGGCAGGCGCTGTTGCGTCCGGATATCTGCCATCGGGAGTCGGAATTTACCGAACTCTTGTACGGGATTCAGGCGAAGCTACTGAAGCTCTTTGTGCCGGGGGCGGAAGCGGATTATGCCGCGATGGTGATGACCGGATCGGGAACGGCGGCGGTGGAGTCCGCCGTCATGTCGTCACTCCCGCACGGCAAACGGATGCTGGTGCTCAATAACGGCGTGTACGGAGAGCGCATTTCCCAGATGGTCGGCCTGTATCGCCTGGGCGTGTCCGAACTCAAATACGATTGGACGACGAGGCCGGATCCGGAACGGTTGCGGCTCGCGCTTCGACAACATCCGGAAGCGCATGCGGTTGGCATGGTCCACCATGAGACGACCACCGGACTCATCAATCCGGTCAAGGAGATCGCGGATGTCGTGGACAGCCAAAACCGGGTGTTCATTCTGGACGCGGTCAGTGCCTTGGCAGGGGAGCCGCTGGATATCGCCGGGTCCCACATCTATATGGTGGCGGGCACATCCGGAAAATGTATCCAGGGATTCCCCGGCCTGTCCTTCGTGCTCGTCCGCAAGGGATTTCTGGAGCGGATGCGTGCCTACCCCAGACGGTCGATCTATCTCCACCTCACTCAATATGTGGATGATCAGGGCCGCGGGACGATTCCGTTCACGCCGGCTGTGCAGGTCTATTATGCGTTCGACGAAGCGTTGAACGAACTCATGGAGGAAGGCGTTGCCAAGCGGATTGCGCGATATAAGAAAGTTGCGACCTTAATCCGAGAGCGCATGGCAAAGCTCGGCGTGAAGCCGCTCCTGACTCCCGACAAACAGTCCAACACGATCACCGCCTATCATCTTCCCGAGGGCGTCACCTATCAGTCGTTGCACGATCAACTAAAGAAAGAGGGCTACGTGATCTATGCGGGCCAAGGCCAACTCGAGAGCAAGATTTTTCGCGTGGCCAACATGGGCGCCCTCACGGAGGCGCAGTTGGTCGGATTTCTCGACGCATTTGAACGGATCTGTTGCACAGCATGAAAGCCATCATTCTCGCGGCCGGGGTCGGGAAGCGCCTGTGGCAGGTCACGCAACATCGTCCCAAGTGCCTCATCGAGATCGGCGGACAGACGCTCTTGCATCGCTACCTCACGGCGCTTCGGAGCGTCGGTATTCATTGTGCCGATGTGGTCGTAGGTTATAAGCAGGAGATGATTCGCGAGGCTGTGGCAGCGGACTCTTGCGGTGTGCGTGTGAATTTCCTCGTCAACGAGCAGTTCCACCGCGGCAGCATCTCCTCGCTCTGGATCGCGCGCGCCGCGTTGGATGACGACGCGATCGTCATGGATGCCGATGTGCTCTTCCATCAAGAGATCTTGCGTCGCTTGGTGCAATCCTCTTACGAGAACGCGCTGCTCATGGACGAAACCGTCAAGCAGACCGGGGAGGAGTGCATGGTCGTGGTCGAAGGCGGGCGCGTGATTGCGCTGACGAAAAAGATGCCGTTGCACTATGACTATGCCGGAGAAGGCGTGGGGTTCCTCAAGGTCCGGCAGGCCGATACGCCCCATGTGGTGGCGTCGCTCAGGACCTATGTGGATCGCGAGGCCTGGCAGATGGAATACGAGGATGCGCTGGTGGGCTTTTTTCGTGACGTCAAAGTCGGGCATGAGAAGATCGGCGGACTCCCCTGGACCGAAATCGATTTTGTGGAAGATGTGACGAAAGCGGAACGGGATGTGTTGCCGAAACTGTAGTAAGAGGATGTCAATGGTCAACGGTCACTGGTCAATGGTGAGGGAGATTGCAACAAGGTTCTTTCCATTGACTTATGACCAATGACGATTGACGGTATTTCAAAATGAGCGAAAGCACAGTTCAGAAACAGACAGGCCTCCAGGGATTGAGCACGGCGATTCTCTTGCCCTCGGTGAGCCTGTTCGGCGAGCCGGCCGGATTGTATGCCGATGAGGTAGGTCCGCTCACCAGCGTGGTGGGCATCGGCCTTTTCCAGCGAACGGTGTTGACGCTGCAGCGTGCCGGTATTCGACAGCTCATGGTGTTGGCCGGGCCGGAGGAGGATCAGCTCAAACAGGCGTTGGGCAAAGGGCCACGCGTGACGATCCCTGTGCGCTGGATGCCGATTCGTGAGTTTCCGCTGGATGATCCCCGCACCTGGGAAGCGCTCGCTGCTGAAGTTCGCGGCTTCTGTCTCCTGTCCGGCGTGCAGGGGGTGTTCCCGAGCCCCTTGATCGAGAGCCTGCGCCAGGAGGTGCAGGAGGGACAGGCGATCGTCGTGGCACGAGCCGATCGCGAGCGAGATCGACAGCCACGCCGGTCGAGTGTGCGCGTGAAGGTGCAGGCGGGACGGCTCCTCTCGATCACATCGAGACAGGACAACGCGGCGCTGGTGGCGACAGACCTGGTGGTGCTTCCGGCCGGTTTCATGAGCGCCGCCGGTCACACCGGCGTGGAAACCGGTAGGGTGCCGATTCGTCGATGGCTCGAACGGGCTGCGGTGGACGGGCATGTGCGGGTGCTGTCCACGGAGACGGACCGGTCCCATTGGTATCAGGAGGTGCGCGATGCCGCCGATGTGCAGGCCGCTGAGAAGAAGCTCTTCAGTTCCCTCAAGGGCGAGTTCGAGGGCTTCGTCGACCGGTTCTTCAATCGGAAGGTCTCCCGCTGGCTCACGCGTATCTTTCTCGCCGTTGGCCTCTCGCCGAATGCCATTACGATCCTTGCCACAGTGGTTGGGTTGGTCGCGGCCGCCGGCTTTGGCGTCGGGACCTACAGCGCCGGCATCATGGCCGCGCTGTTGTTCCAACTGGCGGCGATCATCGATTGCTGCGACGGGGAAGTGGCCAGGCTGACGTTCACCGAATCGCCGTTCGGGGCCTGGCTCGATATCGCCATGGACAATGTGGTGCACATGGCGATCTTTGCCGGTATTGCCGTGGGCTCGTACCTGCGCGTAGCTGGGAGCGACGGTGCGTGGGTTCCTCTTGCCCTGGGTTCGGCAGCGGTCCTTGGGAATGGGCTCTCGTTCTGGCTCGTCACCCGCGCGCAAAAGATTAAGTCCGCGAGTGGATGGAGGACACCGGTGCAGGCTGCCTGGTCGGACTTCATGCTCAAGAACGTCGCGAGCCGCGACTTCTCCGTCATCGTGCTGATTTTTGCGGTGATCGGCAAGCTTGACTGGTTCCTCTGGATGGCCGCAATCGGATCCGTGGTGTTCTCATTCCTGATGCTCTGGGTAATCAGACCTTCCGCCACGACTCGTGCTTAAGATCTTTCTCCTCTTTGTTGGTCTCCTTACCCTCGCTCTCATCGTATGGCATATCGGTCCCGGGCAGATCTACGATGCGGCGGCGCAACTCGGGCCGGTCGCGCTCCTCGTCCTGCTGATTCCTTCCGTCATCATGTACGTCGTTGAAGCCTACGGATGGAAAGTCACGCTGGGCCCGTCGGCGAAGGATATTCCGCTCTGGCGTGTGCTCGCGATCCGGACCGCCGGTGAAGTGGTGAACATGACCACGCCGACCGCCTATGTCGGCGGCGAGCCGCTCAAGGCCTATCTGCTTAAGAAGCATCATGTGCCGATAGTGGAGGGGCTCGCCTCGGTCATCATTGCGAAAACGACGATGACGATTGCCGAAGTGCTGTTCATCCTCTTGGGCATCGCGCTCGCGTTCTGGACGGTCGGCGCCGACGGCTCATCCGGGCAGACGGTCGCAGCGGCCTTGCTCAGTGTCGGTCTGCTGGTATTTGGGACTGCCGCCTTTGTGTTCGTGCAGCGGCGAGGAATCTTTACGTGGCTATTGGAATTTCTGCGGAAGATCGGGCTGAAGATTGCCTATCTCGAAGCACGCGAGGAAAAGTTACGGTCGCTGGATCGAACGATCTTGGAATTCTACCGCCACAAACGTCCGGCCTTCTATTCCTCCACCGGGCTGTTCTTTCTTGGGTGGATGGCGGAAGCGTTGGAAGTGTACGTCATCATCTATTATCTCGGCGGCCCTGCCATGGCCCTCTCCGCCATCTCCATTGGCGCCCTCTCTGTCTTTATCAAAGGGGGCACCTTCTTCATCCCCGGCAGCCTCGGCGCCCAAGACGGCGGGAATGTGCTCTTGCTGAGAGCCTTTGGTTACTCCGACGTCACCGGCATCACCTTCGCGCTACTGCGGCGATTTCGGGAGCTGGTATGGATTGGACTAGGCTTGCTTTGCCTGGCTCTCATCGGTGGGCGTGCGGCGGCAATTCAGGAGGGTCGCACTCACGACTCAGGCAATGGTTCCTGACACCTCTTTTCTCCTCAAGAGACCATGATCGGCGCGAGTGATCAGCGCGCGGCTTGTTGGGCCGGTTTCGTCAGCCGGTCGGCGGCCAGCATCGAGAAGGGAAGGAGGCTGAAGAGCATGATGAACATTAATGAGGACATGGTGAGTCTCCTTGTGTGAGTGGCAACTGTTACGATTGAATTGCAATGGTGAGACCAGCCGGATAACCAGAAAGAAGGGTATCTCAGAAGCGATTGATAAATAGCTGAGTTCTTCCATGACTGCCCGAAGAGACCGGTGCGGCAGGGCGTGCAGTGTCAGAACGGGGGACAAACATACCGGAAAATGCTGAAAGCAGAGCAGGAATTGCATCCCCCGTTCGAGAAGGGGGAGGGGGCAGCCTGGTCAATCTCCTGTGCTCGCGCAACGCGCGGCCTTACCACAGAAGAAGGTGAAGGTTGAGGCTCAGGTTGAGCGCTGACCAATCCGACTCGGCGTCTTTTCGACCCTCAACCTCGACCTAAGCCTTGGCCTTCCGATGAGACGCGCGCAGTGGGAGATCAACCAGGCCGCCCCCTCAGCTGAAGTTCCCCCCGTTCCGAAGCCTTCTTGCGCCGCGTTTTACGAGCGAGAACAAGGAGTTGCTGGGGAGACTCCGACTGAAATATATAGCCATGTCATTGCGTGCTTTTCCCGCGCGGCTTCTGTAGGGTGTGCCCCTGCCCCTCGACGTCGTCCCGAACCGCACTTCACGCCCAACGTGCTTGTTGCGCGAGTTCTACCGCGACGGCGCGTGCGTGCGTACCAGCACGTTGGCCAACCTCTCCACGCTGAGCGACGAACAGATCGACGCCATTCGCGCCGAACTGCGTGGCGAGCCACAGCGGCCAGTTGGCGAATTGTTCGAGGCCATCAGGTCTCTCCCGCAGGGCTCTGTGCCCATCGTTTCGGTAGCCCTGCACAAGCTCGACTTCGCCAGATGGCTCAGTTCCCGCGCGCATTCCCGCACCCCGCTCGCCACTACGCGCTGGTGGCACACCACGACGTTGGCGTAGCAGTTCGGGGTGGCACGGGCGGACGAGGATGATCTGTACCACGCGATGGATTGGCGGCTCGAG
>Ga0315278_10006315_pt1 | contig 10769 bp, 7 predicted proteins | sample YL17G06_0_MG_FD_203880 | JGI IMG/M metagenome (GOLD analysis project Ga0315278, IMG submission 203880) | Sediment microbial communities from Yellowstone Lake, YNP, Wyoming, USA - YL17G06_0 | ecosystem: Environmental > Aquatic > Freshwater > Lake > Sediment | place: USA: Wyoming | collected... | reverse complement strand
CGCCCCCCCGCCTTGTTCGGGGTACCTCGCGTATTGTGCGGCAACGACCCCCCCCCCACGACCGCGGCCGACTCTCTGTGGTGCGGGCGTCCCGCCCGCATGTTCCGGGGAGCTCGCGGAAAGTGCGGGCAAGATGCCCGCACCACAAGGCAACCGCTGCTTCTTCGGTCCCCGGTCCCCGGTCCCCGTCTTACGGCTCTGTCGCCAGCAGCGTGAGAGCGAACACCTTGGCGTCGCCGATGAGGTTGTCGAGCACGCAGTACTCGTCGGGCTGATGGGCGCTGTCGTCGAGCCGCGCGTAGACCACCGCGGGGTACCCCGCCCGCCGGAACACCGCCGCGACGGTGCCGCCGCCGATGCCCATCGGCCGCGGCGAGACGCCGTACACCGCTTGCGCCGCGTCGGCGACACAGCGCACCACCGGCGCCTGCGGCGGCGTGCCGGGAGCCGCCTCGGCGCGCTGCACGTCCTCGATGGTGATGGTGACTCGGTGTACGACAGCCACCTCGGCGGCCAACCTCCGGATCTCCGCCTCGACGTCGGCGAGCGGGATCTGGGGCAGCACGCGGGCATCCACGTAGAACACGTCGTCGCCCGGGATGGTGTTGACGTTGGGGACGTTGGCGTCCTTCTTGGTCGGCTCGAAGGTGCTGATCGGCGGCTCGAACAGCTCGTCGCGCGTGGCGAACGTCTGGTACAGCGAGCCGAGCCGCACCACCAGGTCGCTGGCGGCGCGGAACGCGTTGATCCCCTGCTCCGGCGTCGACCCATGACACTGCTTGCCGACGGTGCGGATCTTGATCCACCAGATCGACTTCTCGGCGACCTCCAGGAGCGTGCCCTCGGGGTTGCCGGCGTCGGGCACGAGGAAGACGTCGTGGCGGCCGAAAAGCTCCGAGCGCTCGGCTACCAGCCACTCGGCGCCGTAGCGCGAGCCGGTCTCCTCGTCGGCGCAGAACAGCAGCGCGAGGTCCACCGGTGGCCGCTGCCCGGCGTCGAGGAAGGCGCGCGCCACCAGCAGGCTCGCGACCGCCGCTTGGTGGTTGTCCTCGACGCCGCGCCCGTACAGGCGGCCGTCCTTCACCCGCAGCGTCCACGGATCGCCGGTCCACAGCGACAGCTCGCCCGGCGGCACCACGTCGAGGTGCGACATCAGCCACACCGTCTTGGCCGAGGAGCGGCCGCGCACGCGCGCCACCAGGTTCGGCCGCACGCCGTGCTTGGCGCGCGGATCGGGCGCGTCGAAGCGCTCGATGCTGTCGAACGGCAGCGCTCGCAGGACGCCCTCGAGCCACACCGCCTTGTCGTGCTCGCCGTCGCCGCCACTGGAAGGATCGAGCGCCGGGATGGCCACCAGCCCCCGCTGCAGCTCCACCGCCCACTCCCGCATCCCGTCGATCCTGGCCACGATCTCGTCGCGCATCACGCCTCCCACCGATGAAGTCGGTCCGCCCGGCGACGGGCGGACCTGCGGCTTGCGATGGTACGCCTCACACCCTGCCAGGTTGCAACCCCGGAAAGGGGGAGCGCGGCAGGAAAACTGGCTCCGCTTGACTACCCAGCGGTCGGTGCTAGCCTGAGTAGGAAGGAAGATCGTTCAATGGCTACGCGTATCGCGGTGTCACGAGGAGGCCCCATGGTAGAACGGCGTCGAGCTTCCCGCTACCCGGTCAGCGACGTCCGGGGGACGCTCGTGCTCACCGCGAGCGCGAAGATCCTCAACATGAGCCTGACCGGGATGGCGATCGAGAGCAGCGCGAACATGCGGGTCGGCCGGTCGTACAGGCTCCGCCTTACCCACGGCGAAGTGGCGGGTCCCGATCTGTCCGGGACGGTCGTATGGTGCCACCTCAAGACGGCCCGGCCGGTTGACACCGGCGGCACCACGCCCGTCTACGAGGCCGGCATGCAGTTCGACTGCATGCTCACGGGGACGGCCGGCGAGCTCATCGCGTTCCTGCGCGCGACCGCGATCCTGACGATGCAGCAGCGGCTGATGGGACGATTCCGGGTCAACCTCGAGGAGACCGTCAACCTCAACGCCGAGTGCGAGTTCGTGGTCAGGACGCTCTCCGCATCGGGGATGCTGATCGAGACCGACGTGGCGCCGGAGCCCGGGGCGCTGTTCACCCTACGGCTGCAGCTCGCCGACGCGACGCTTTCTGTGTGCTGCCGAGTTGCGTTCGTCCGCGACGTCGGCGAGCAGGACAAGCGCCGCATCACCTCGGTCGGGGTGGAGTTCGTCGAGATGTCCGCCGCCGATCGCGACCGCCTCGACGCGTTCATCGCCAGCCAGATCGCCCCCGAGTAGCCGCGAAAATCTCGTCTCCCCCTGCTACTGCTGCTCCATGACCAGCACGGCGAACGTGCCCGGAATGATGCTGGGGCGCGGGTGCGGGCGCTCCGCGGTCGGCGACGGCGGCGGGCCGAGCTCCGCCGTCGACAGGTAGAGCCGGTGCGTGGCCTCGTCGAGCGCGATCGTGCGCGCGCCGCGCCTGCTCGGGATGTTGCCCACCACGGTGAACCTATCCGGCGTGTCCTCGTGGACGACCGTCATCGTCCCCTCGCCGTTGGAGCTGAACGCCAGGCCGGTCGCCGGGTCGAACGCCGCGCCGTCGGTGCCGTCGCCGGTCGGCAGCGTGGTGATCACGCGTCCGCTGTCGGCGTCGACCACCGCCATCACCTTGTTGCTGCAGACGGAGAACAGCCGGCGGTGCTCGCGGTCGAGCGCAAGCCCGCTCGGCTCCTCGCACGGCGCCAGCGGCCACTGCGCCTTCACCTCGAGGGTGCGGGCGTCGAACGACACCAGCATGCTCTTGTCCTCGACGTTGACGAACATCATCCCCGTGCCGTCGGCGACCGCAAACTCCGGCTTGCCGGCGAGCGCAATCGTGCCCACCACCTGGTTATTGGTCGCGTCGATAGCGGTGGCATTGGCGCTGCGCCCGTTGAACGTGAAGACGCGGCGCGACACGGGCTCGTAGGCGATGGCGTCAGGGTTCTCACCGGTGACCGGGATCGTCGCGATCGTCACCAGCGTCTTGAGGTCGAACACGGTCACCGAGTTGGCGCGGCCGTTGCTGATGAACCCACGCCCGAGCTCGGGCGCGAGTGCGATCCCGTGCACGCCGGGCGTGTCGGGGATTTCGCCGACCACCTCGTTTCTCTCGGTGTCGATGACGTTGACCTTGGTGGCGTGGCTGACGTACAGGCGGTGCGCCGACGCGTCGACCTTGAGGTAATCCCAGCCACCATCGCCGCCGATCGTGATAGTCCGGGCCAGGCGGTAGCCGCTCGCGGCCGGTTCCGGCGGAGCGTCGAGCACCATCTCGACGGTCTTGCCGCCGGCCAGGACGGCCACCTCGTAGCCGACATGCTCGCCGCGGGTGAGCCGCTCGGCCTTCTTGATCTTCCCCCCCGGGTACTTCGCGCTGACCGCCTTCGCGATCGCGTCCGGCAGGTCGGAGGGCTGCAGCCCCTCCTCCATCTCGATCAGAGCGCCGTCGGCGGCGTAGAGCACGTCGCGGGTGTTCCTCCCGTCCGTGCTCTCGATCTCATAGCAGAGCTTGCCGTTCTGCTTCTCGACCGAGTACGCCTTGACGACTGCATTGGGGTAGCTCCTCGTGAACACCTGAAGGACTGCGGCGGGAACCTCGTCCTTCGGAACCTGCCCGCCGAGCAGCATCGACGCCGGCGCCAGGGCGAGGAGAAAAGCGTAACGGTGGAGTCGCAGAAGCCTTGTGCGCATCGTGCCGTGCCTCCCAGGCCAGCATACGCCGGCGCCGCTCCGGACGGCCAGGCCCGCACTGCGGCTACTATGAGACATGGCTTCCCGGCTTCGCGCCTTGCCGTTGCTCGTCGCGCTGATCGCCGTTGCGCTGCCGAGCGTTGGTCAGACCATCACCACGTCCGTGGCTGCGCCGGACGGGGTGGGCCTGGCCACCGACGTGTACTGCCCGGCCCCGGCCTGCCTCGGGCGGTGGCCGGTCGTGCTGCAGCGCACGCCGTACGGCAAGAACGGGCTGAAGAACACCTGCAACGTGATCGTCGCCCTCGGTTTCGCCTGCGTCGCCCAGGACGAGCGCGGCCGCGGCGCCTCCGAGGGGACGTACACGGGCTACCGTGACGAGGGGCCCGACGGGCGCGCCACGCTCGCCTGGCTCGACCGCCAGTGGTGGTGCGACGGCAACGTCGGCACCTTCGGCGCCTCCGCGCTCGGCATGACGCAGTACGCGATGGCGCCGGGGGCGCCGCCGGTGCTCAAGTGCCAGGTGCCGGTCGTCGGCACGCCGGACTTTTACCACCACGCCGTCTACCAGGGCGGCGCGCTGCGCTACGGTCTGACGTGGAACTGGCTGCACGGCCAGGGCGCCGACGCGGTGTACGAGCAGCTCGCGCAGCACCGGTTGTGGAGCGACTGGTGGGAGACGTGGGCCATTCTGCCGCACGAGAGCGAGGTCATTGTGCCGGCGCTGCACGTCGGCGGCTGGTTCGACATCTTCACCCAGGGAACGATCGACGCGTTCGTCGCAGCGCAGCACCACGGCGGGACGGGCGCGGCCGGACGGCAGAAGCTGATCGTCGGCCCATGGACGCACTACAACACCGGCCAGACCCGCGCCGGCGCCGTGGTGTTCCCCGACAACGCTTTCATGCTCGACGACCTCGTCACCATCCTGCGCGACTGGCTGGACCAGTGGCTCAAGGGCGAGAGCCGGGGCGTGGAGCGGTGGCCGCCGGTGCAGATCTACCTGATGGGCGCACTGAGCGAGCCCGGAGCGCCCGGTAACACCTGGGTCTCGCTCGCCGACTGGCCGCCCGTCGCCGGAATCGAGTCGCTGTTCCTGGCCGCCGGCGGCGGGCTCGCCGCGGCGCCGCCCGCAGCCGGGGAGGTGACGATGGTCGCCGACCCCGCCGACCCGGTGCCGACATGGGGAGGCCGCGAGCTGCTCGACGACTTCCTGGACAACGGCAACCCCGGCGCGGGGATGCACGACCAGCGGCCGATCGAGACGCGCAACGACGTCATCGCGTTCACCTCGGCTGCGCTCGCTCGCCCCCTCACCGTGATGGGCCGGGTGCTGGCGCGCGTCTGGGTGCGCCCCGACACGCCCGACCTCGATCTCGCGGTGCGGCTGACCGACGTCTATCCCGACGGTCGCTCGATGCTGATTGCCGACGGCATCCAGCGCGCCCGCATGCGCTGCGGCGACGATCGCGAGTGCTTCCTCACGCCGGGAGCGCCTGTCGAGCTCGTCGTCGACCTGTGGTCCACCGCGTACGTCTTCAACACCGGGCACCGCGTCCGCATCGACGTCTCGGGCTCGAACTACCCGCGCTTCGAGGTCAACCCCAACGACGGCGGCGACCTCAACCACCCGGGCCCCGGCGTCGTCGCGCACCCCGCGATCCTGCTCGGGCCGGCCACCCCTTCGCGGATCGAGCTGCCGTCGCCCGGCCTCCCGCGTCCGCCCCGCCGCCACCTCGCTGCCCGCTGAGCCGCCCGCGCTCGCGCCTGTGCGTCATCGCCGAGAAAACCACTCCGCCCACTGTGTCATTGCGAGGCGTCCGGACCGCCGGAGGCGGGTCGGACAACGAAGCAATCTCCCGGATCTCGGCGAAATTGCTTCCCCCAAGCCCTCGATTGCGCTCCGGCTCGGGACAGGGTCGCCACTAGGCGGCTCCTCGCAGTGACTGTGACGTTCGTGGTCCAGGGTGAGCCGCGACTCATGGGGATTGCTTCGACCCGCTCGGGGCGGTCGCACCACCGCCGCGAGGAGCCTGCGCCCGCTCGACCGCCAGCCGCTGCTGCGCCGCCTGCGGATTGCGCACCGTCTCGATGCTCTTCTCCTCTGGCTGCCCGAACAGCTCGGGGTGGAGGTAGGTCCCCTGCTCGACGCCGGGCTTTTCCTCCTCGACGACGAGGCGGTTGGCGTTGGCCCACGCGTCCTGGCGGGTGCCCGTGACCTGCCACGACACCTTCATCCCCGGCTTGCCCCCGGCGATGCGGAAGCGGTGGCTCGCGATCTCGTCGGCGATGTAGACGACGGCGGCGCCGCCGATGCAGGTGAGCTGATAGCGGAAGTCGCGGTTGAGCGCCTCGAACCACGCCGGCAGCTCGACCGTCGCCTCGCCCAGTTGGTCGAGAGCGACGACGCCGTCGTAGACGTCCTTCATGTCCGGCGATTCGACGAACGAGTGCTGCAGGTACTTGCCCGCGGGATCCAGCGGGTGGTCGATCTTGAACCCGCCGCCCGCCTTGGTCAGCATGCCGGAGAAGTAGCCCTGGCCGACGAACCAGCCGCCGTATCCGCCGTCAGCGTTGTTCTTGCCGTAGATCCCCGCGTACGCGGCGGTGGAGGTCTCTCCCCAGACACCCTGGCCGATGGGGTTCTTGCCGAAGATCGCCGCGTAGCCGTTGCTGTTGCTGGTGCCGACGATGCCGTTGCCCTGGTAGCCGTCGCCCCGCACGCCGACGCCGTTGGTCGTGGTGTTCTCGCCCCAAACGGCGGGGTTGGCGCTTGAATTGGAGGCGTATACCGCGGCCGGGCCGCTTGTGGTCTGAGCGACCACGCCGTAGTTGCTGTTGCTAATGGCGTAGACGCCCTTGCCGCTGACGCTCTCGCCCTTGACGCCGATGGAGCCGGCGTTGGCGAAGCCCCAGACGCCCGCAGCTGAAGAGCCTTGGGTCGTCTCTCCGAAAACGCCGTAGCCTGTCGCGCTGGAACCGTGAACCCCTGGGCCCGCCTGAGCCACGCCCTGGACGCCGGCTCCGCTGTTGGCCCAGCCGGCAATGCCGACGCCCCAGGTGTCCAGGTTCGCCACCGAGACGAGCCACTGCGCGTAGCTGCCGGAGCCGCTATAGGGCAGCGTCAAGGGAGGAACGGCCTGCCACGCAACTGAGGCGCCGTTCGACGTCAGCACCTGACCGTTCGCCGAACCCGTAGCGCTCAACTTGGGTGCACTGACCGCCCAGTCGGCGATCTGTGCGGTGCCGACAGCATTGTTGGCGATACCGGGGTTGGGGTACGTGCCAGTGAGCGAACCACCGGCCGCCCCACTCGGCGGTAGAGAGGTGGGTGAACCGGCGATCTTCGCGAAGTCGATGCCGCTGGCGACCTTGGCGTCAGTCACGGCTCCGTCCGCCAGCATCACGCTCGAGATCCCGCCGTTGGCTACCGCCAGTGTCGCGTCGCCTGAGGCCGCACCGCCGCTCAGACCGACGCCCGCGTTGACCGCCGTGATGTCGCCCGCCGCCGCGGCCTGCCACGAAAGCGTGCTGCCGTCGGTCGTGGTTAGCACCTTGGGCGTGATCGCCAGCGCCGATACGCCGCTCTCCGCGGGCGACGGCGACGGCGCGTTCGTCGTTCCCAGCTTGGCCAGCGTCACCGCCCCGTTCGCAAGGCCAAGCGGCGCTCCCGCCGTGCCATCACCGACCAGCGTCGCGTCGTGCTGCACGTTCGCGATGCCGAGGAGCTTGTCCGCGTACTGCATCTCGAACGTCGTCGGGTCCTGCGAGCCGTTGGTGATCCCCGACCCGTACGCCAGGATCCTGCCCGTACCCGACAGCACCGAGATCTCGAGCCGCACGTTGTCGGTCGACACCGTCGGGAAGTTGTCCTTGAACGCCACCTGCCGCTGCGACCACTCGCGCACCTGGAAATCCTTGATGCCGAGGTCGACGTCGTTCTCGTCGAACGCCCGCACCCGGACCTTGACCGTGTGCCCGGTGGTCTCCACGAACCCGAAGTTGAACCGGTAGTCGGAGTCGGCGGCGGGCAGCGTCTGGTGCACCCCGAGCACCTCCGTCGTCTCGCCGGCCGCGATGGCGAACGATGCCGGGACCCCGGCGAAGTCCTGCCCGACGGAGTCCTTCTCTCCGGCCCCGGCGCCTTTGGAGTACACCCGCGAGGTAACGACGAGCTTCTGGGTGTCGCAGGTGACCCGCAGCGCGCCGAACACTTGCTTGTGGAACAGCCCCTCGACGACGTTCTCCATCTTCTCGGTGTCGCCGGGGCCGACGAGGACGTCGACCCACGGCGGCGACGGGTTGGCGGTCCCCCGCTCGAGGAAGTAGATCCTCGCGGTGGCGGCCTGCGCCCCCGGGTTGTAGACCCACATCGTCGTGTACCAGTTGGACGGAAACACACCCGCTTGCCGCCCCGCCATCGGCAGGAACAGGTCGGTCCCGGAAAAGCCGGCGAAGAGGTCCGCGGCGGCGAGCACTGCAGCGAGCGCCGCCGGAACGAGACGAGACGGTTTGCGCATGGTCCCCCCAAGCGCGAGACGGCGTCTCTTTTCTGTTCTGCCGACTTACATCAAAGGCGCCCGCGGGCGCCGTCTCGCTGCGGATGTTCCTGAGAACTGGCTGCCACGTGGAACATCGTTGCGCGCCGGCGCTATTCCCGCCCTACGGAGTGGCCTGTCTCCCCGCAGGGACAAAGCTCCTCTTGACCGAGGACCGGACGCTACGGCTTCAGCACGACGACGTTGACGCCGTCCTCGGGGCCAAGGTCGAACGTCGAGTCGTTGAGCTTCTTGACCATGCCAACCGTCTCGCTGACCTGGGCCTTCGGCGGCGCCAGGCTGATCACCAGGGCGTTGCCCGCCCCGTCGGCGATCGCCAGCGCGCCGGCGTGCGGGCGCGCGATCTGCAGCCCGTCGGACGGCGAAACGATGCTGATCTCGGCGCCCATGTAGTGCAGCCGCAGCGTGGCGGGGTCGGAGGTGGCCTTGGTCACCGCGTCCGCGGCGCTGGCGGCGCCCTTCTTGGCCGCCGCGGCCACGTCCGACGCCGCCTGCTTGGCCTTGGCCGTGAGGTTCTTCACCTGTTCGCTGTCCGCCACACCCTTGATGGCGGCTGTCGCCTTGTCGAGCTGCGCTTTCCAGTCCATGGTGTTTTCTCTCCCTTCCGGATAAATAAGTATGTCAGAACCAGACGGTAGCCCGCGCTGGGGTCAGGCTTGCATTATTGCAATATTCCAACGTCCTGCCTGGCAACGATCCCCCGAACCGGCAGAGAATCACGTGCAGCATAGATTGCTCCTGCCGGATCGGGCAGAGCAATATGCAATAAAGCAAGCCTGACCCCAGATTGACCCCCCAGATCTTGACTCGTCTCGACAACAAGGCGCCAGGGCACCATATTGGGTCCAGATCTACTGGAGGTCGTCATGCGGCGCCACACTGGGTCGCGGCCGTTTCTGGCAATTCCCGTTGCATCGTTTGTGCTCGCCATCGCTGCGCCCTCGCTGGGCCGGGTGAGCGCTCCGATCCTCAAGGCCACAGGGGTTGGCGGATCCATCGGGGCGGAGACGACCGCGCCGAGGTCGCTCTTCACGTACCTCGGCACCGAGCAGGTGACGCCAGATGGCAACTACCTCGGTGGTGGCTTCATCCGCATCTACAACGCTCCGACGGCCGGGCGGCTGCTGGTGACGTTCAACACGGGGCTCGACCAACCGGAGGGCAGTTGCGTGGAGTCGGCGCACGCCTACAAGGAGTACACCCCCGACCTGCAAGAGACCGGCAACAAGGGAGACATCTCCTGCGTGGGCGGCGTCGACATCGGCTCGCTGCTGGTAGGCAACACGTACTACCTCGCTACCATGCACAGGGAGGGAGACCAGCAAGGCTGGCAAATCACAACGTACGATGCGACGACCTGGGTCCAGCAGGCGTCGATCTTCCGTCCTGTCGACTACCCGCGGGAGGTGGACAACGATCCGATGGTCGCGTACGTGAACGGGCAGATCGACTTCAGCTCGCAGTACAACGCCTCGGGAGCTCCGCCCGATTTCTGGACCGGCGCCGCCACGTTCCACTTCCTGTTCACACCCGACCTCCAGTTCGTTGAGGAGAAGATCCTCGCCGACACGCCGAGCGAGCACGGTTCGGCCATGCTCTATCTTGACGGCACCTACCATCTCGTCACGGCCAACGCGTTTCTCGGCGACGTGGTGGTGATCAGGTACGACGCGAGCTGGAGCTACCTCGGAGTGAAGACGCTCTTGACCAATGGGCACTTCAGCGAGGGACTCGGCTTCGACGGCCAGCGCTTTTTCGTCGCCTACATGGACACCAGCCTGAGGACTCCCGTGACCGGCCTGCCGGTCTCCCTCAATGTTCGCCTCGCGGCGTTCGACCGCGACTGGAATCTCATCGAGGACATCCCGGTCACGTCCTTCACCTGGGCGGATCTGAGGCAGCCCGGCCGGCCCTACCTGTTGCTCCATGGCAATCGGTTGTATGTCTCGTACGACTGCGACACGATCGATCCCGTCACCCATCAGGAGAACGTGAAAGGTCAGGCGTACGTCGTCATGTACGAGGTCGCCGCGGCGCCGCGCCGCCCGGTCCACCGGCGCCTGCGGCGCTCAGGCCCGGACTGAACGGACACGCAGCCGCCGTTCGGCGCTCTCTCCAACCGCACCACTTCCTTCGGGGGCATGACCTTCGCCGCGCCTCAGCCAGTCGATCGATGTTCTGCCGGCGCTGGCGGTCCGCTTCTCTCGCGCCTGGAACGGGGCGCCCGCATCCGGGACCTAGTCAGACCGACCGTCGAAACCGAGGCGAACGGGTGAGTGCCAGGGCGCTCCCGCTCACCAGCGCGGCGGTTACTTCCGCCAGACGGCCTGGAGGATCTTCTTGCGGAGGCGGTGGGCCTTGGGCGTGACCTCGACGAGCTCGTCCTCGCGGATGAACTCGAGCGCCTGCTCGAGCGACATCAGGCGCGGCGGCACCAGGTGCACCGCCTCGTCGGCCACCGA
>Ga0315278_10006314_pt1 | contig 10770 bp, 11 predicted proteins | sample YL17G06_0_MG_FD_203880 | JGI IMG/M metagenome (GOLD analysis project Ga0315278, IMG submission 203880) | Sediment microbial communities from Yellowstone Lake, YNP, Wyoming, USA - YL17G06_0 | ecosystem: Environmental > Aquatic > Freshwater > Lake > Sediment | place: USA: Wyoming | collected... | reverse complement strand
CTCGCGGCGCAGGTGCCGCTCTACCCTCAGGAACAGCGGGCGGTCCACGTGCGCCACAAGGACCAGTGGCAGGCCGACGGGCCGCTGGCTGCCGCCGTCCGCGCGGCCGAGACGGAGCTGGTCGGTCGAGGGCGCGTCCTCGTGCGGCCCTCGGGCACGGAGTCGGCCTTGCGCATCATGGTCGAGGGCGAGGATGGCGAGCGCGTCGTCGAGCTGGCCGACGCGCTGGCTGCCCTCGCGGCCGAGCGTCTACACTGACGGCCGCCTGACCGCCGGGAGAACGCCGAACCAGCATGTGTGGGATCGTGGGCTACATCGGGCCGCGTGAGGCCGCGCCGATCCTGCTGGAGGGCCTCGCGCGCCTGGAGTACCGCGGCTACGACTCGGCGGGCATCGCGCTGGTGACGAGCGAGGGTGAGCTCTTCGTCGAGAAGCGCGCCGGCAAGCTCGGCAACCTGCGGACCGCGCTCATCGACGTCACGCCCTCGGCGGCCATCGGCCTGGCACACACGCGCTGGGCGACGCACGGACGCCCCAACGACTTGAATGCCCACCCACACGTGGATTGCACCGGTGACATCACGGTCATCCACAACGGCATCATCGAGAACTTCCAGGAGCTGCGCCAGGGGCTGGCCGAGCGCGGACACGAGCTTCGATCGGAGACCGACACGGAGGCGCTCGCGCACCTGGTCGAGGAGGCCTACGCGGGCGATCTGGCCGACGCGGTCCGGCACACCCTCGCGCAGGCCGAGGGTGCCTATGCGGTCGCGGTCATGCATCGAGCGGAGCCCGGCCGGCTCGTCGGCGCGCGCCAGGACGTGCCCCTTGTCGTCGGCGTCGGCGTCGGCGAGATGTTCCTGGCCTCGGACGTGGCGGCCGTCTTGGCACACACCGATCGCGTCATCTTCCTCGAGGAGGGCGATGTCGCCGACCTTCGCGCCGACGGCGTCGTCGTGACCGGCGTCGACGGCCAGCGCCGAGAGCGGGCGATCCAGGTCATCGACTGGTCGATCGAGGCCGCGGAGAAGGGCGGCTACGACCACTTCATGCTCAAGGAGATAAACGAGCAGCCGGTCGCCGTGCGATCGGCCATCGCGGGCCGCATCCATGAGGCGACTATCCGGGTCCCAGAACTGGACGACCTTGTCGAGCGGATCGTGGCTGCCGACCGCGTCGAGCTGGTCGCCTGTGGCAGCGCCTCGTACGCCTCGATCGTCGGCGCCACCGCCATCCAGGCCTGGGCGGGGCTGCCCGCGCGGGCCACCGTCGGCTCCGAGTTCCGCTACTCGCCGCCGCCGCTCGACGAGCGCACGCTGGTCGTCGCCGTCACGCAGTCCGGTGAGACCGCCGACACCATCGTTCCGACGCGCTACGCCCGCGAGCAGGGCTGCACCGTGATCGCCGTCACGAACACGGTCGGCTCGGCTATCACCCGGGAGTGCGACGCGGTCCTCTTTCTGCAGGCCGGCCCGGAGATCGCCGTCGCCGCCTCGAAGACCTTCGTGACCCAGGTCACAACCCTGGTCATCCTGGCGGCCGCCATCGCCAAGCTCCGTGGCCGCCTGGCGTCGGATGAGGAGGCGCGCCTGGTGACCGCGCTGCGAGCGCTGCCGGACCAGGTCCAGCGGGCGCTCGCTGACGCCAGCGAGATGGCGCCGGTGGCCCGGCGCTACGTCAACTCGCGTGGCTTCATGTTCGTCGGCCGGGGCATGGGCTACCCAGTCGCGCTCGAGGGGGCGCTCAAGCTCAAGGAGGTCAGCTACATCCACGCCGAGGGCTATGCTGCCGGCGAGCTGAAGCACGGGCCCATCTCGTTGCTCGACGCCGAATGCCCCCTGGTCGCCGTGGCCACCCGCTCGATGACATACGACAAGGTTGTAAGCAATGTCATGGAAGGCCGGGCCCGCGACGCGCGCATCATCGCCGTGGCGACCGAGGGCGACCCGACCATCGCCTCGATCGCCGATGAGGTCTTCTGGGTGCCCGAGACGATCGACGCGCTCAGCCCGGTGCTGGCCATCGTGCCCCTCCAGCTCTTCGCGTACCACACCGCTGTGGCGCGCGGGACGGACGTGGACCAGCCGCGCAACCTGGCCAAGTCGGTCACCGTCGAGTAGCGCCATGGTCGCGCTTCCACAGGTGCCCGACGGGACGACCGAGCTGGGTATCGACATCATCGACGTCGATCGCATCCGGGCCACGCTCGAGCGCTTCGGCCCACGCTTCGCGCGTCGTGTGCTGACGGACGCGGAAGCTGCCTACGTACGCGGCCGGCCCGAGACGATGGCTGGGCGCTGGGCCGCCAAGGAGGCCGTCAGCAAGGTCCTCGGGCTTGGCGTGCGGGGCGTCGGCTGGCGCGAGATCGAGATCGTCCGCCTGCCCACGGGCCAGCCCACGGTCCGTCTCCACGACCGGGCCCAGCGGCGGGCCGACCAGCTCGGCATGAGTCGCATCGCGGTCTCCATCAGCCATGAGCGATCGTACGCGGTGGCCATCGCCTTCGGCGTCCGGACCGTCGGTGGCGCCTATGTCTTCCCGGTCGACATCGAGGACCGGCTGGACGACCGAGAACGGCAGATCCTGGCTCGTATCGAGCGCCTTCGAGCCCTTGATCGTGACGCCAGCGAGTCGGCAGGAGGCTCCGTCGGGCCGGCGGCGGGCGAGCCTGAGGGGGCGCCGGCGCCCCCTCACAGCTCCGAGCCTGATGGGTCGGTGACCGCGTGAGCGGAGCTGGCGGCGAGCCGACCATCCTTGATGACGCCATCGTCCGTGGTCTGCTGCCGAGACGTGAGGCCAGGGGCCACAAAGGGACGAGTGGCACGCTGCTCGTGGTGGCGGGCTCGCTCGACTACCTCGGCGCGGCCCTGCTGACCGTCCGCGCTGCCTATCGCGCGGGTGCCGGTCTGGTTCGACTGGCGGTCCCCACCAGCCTCCAGCCGCTGGTCGCCGGGCGCGTCGTGGAAGTCGTGACCATCGGCCTGCCGGAGACCGACATCGTGGGCGAGGTCGACGCCGCGGCTGCGCTCGATCAGCTCCTGGACCTCGACCACGATGCTGCGGTCGTCGGGCCAGGCCTTCGACCGGGCCTCTCGACCGTCGATCTCGTGCTCGACTACCTCGCAGCCGAGGGGGAGCGGGCACCGGTCGTCGTGGACGCCGAGGGCCTCAACTCCCTCTCGACCGTCGAGGCCTGGTGGGAGCGCGTCGGGCGACCGTGCGTCCTGACCCCGCATGTCGGTGAGCTGACCCGTCTGATGGCCGCCGCCGGCGAGCGCTTCGAGACCGCGCATCCCGACCTCTCGACCGATGACGACGCCCGGGCCGCGACCGTCTCGCGCGCGGCGATCGCCTGGGGGCAGGTCGTCGTGCTCAAGGGCGCGCGAACCGTCATCGCGGGCGGCGAGCCCGATCCGGACTCGGTCGCGGTGGCGCCCTACGAGAACCCGGCCCTGGCTACGGCAGGCACCGGCGACGTGCTGGCGGGGACCATCGGCGCCCTGCTGGCCCAGGGTTGTCCACCGGTCGACGCGGCTCGAGTCGGCGTCTACCTGCACGGCGCGGCAGGCGAGGTCCTGCGCGAGCGTTTCGGCGCCGCCGGCGTCATCGCCTCCGACCTGCCCGACGAGATCGCCCGCGTGCGGCGTCGGCTGGAACTGGCTTCCGAGCGAGCGCGGAGCGGGCGGCGCCTCGGCTTCGAAGTCGGGCCGGTCGGCGACGGCGAGCCGCCCTCCGAACAGCAGGGAGCGCCTTCCTGAGCGGCGTCGATGATGGACTCGCGGCGGCCGGGCTGCCGCCGCTGCCTCGTTTCGCCTGGCTCGAGATCGACCAGGACGCGCTGACGTACAACGTGGGCGTCGTCCGTCGCCTGGCTGGTCCGGAAGCCCGCATCGCGGCCGTCGTCAAGGCTGATGGCTACGGGCACGGCCTCGAGGTCGCCGCCCGCGCCTTCCTCGCCGGGGGCGCCTCCCTGCTCTGCGTGGCCACCCTCGATGAGGCCATCGTCCTGCGCGCGGCCGGGGTCGAGGCAGCCATCCTCGTCCTCTACTCCATCCCGCCCGAGGCGGCACCGGCCGCCGCCCTCTCGCACGTCGAGCTGGTCGCGGCCGAGGCGGGCTCGCTGGCCGCCACGCTGGCCGCCTGGCGCGCCTGGCCCGGCGCCATGATGAGCGAGGCTACCCTCCGCCTCCACCTCGAGATCGAGACGGGCTTGGCGCGGGCCGGCTTTCGGCCGTCGGCCGCGGGCGACGCGGCAGCGGCCATCGCCGCAACGCCAGGTGCCGAGCTGGCCGGCCTCTGGAGCCATCTCGCGAGCTCACACGATCCCGACGCCGCCGCTCGTCAGATGGAGCGCTTCGGAGCGGCCGAAGCCGCCATCCAAGCCGCCGGCCTCCGGCTGCCAGCGCGTCACGTGGCGGCGACCGGGGCATTGATGGCCGGCACGGGCCCGAGCCTGGAGATGGTCCGACCTGGCCTTGCGCTTTACGGCGAGGTGCCCGACGGTTTCCCGGTCGCCGCGGGGCGTGCCGCGACCGTCGCCGAGCTGCGATCGGCCATGACGCTCAAGGCGCGAGCCATCCGGCTCGAGTGGCTGGAGGCGGGCGAGTCGGTCGGCTATGGCGGGACCTGGATCGCTCCACAGCGATCCCTGCTGGCCACGCTGCCCATCGGCTACGGGGACGGCTGGGCCCGCGTATATGGCGGTGCCTCGTCGGCGCTCGTGCGGGGCCGCCGCGTGCCCCTCGTCGGCAGCGTCGCCATGGACGCCGTGATGGCCGACGTGAGCGCTGTCCCGGAGCTGACCACGGACGACGAGTTCGTGCTCCTCGGTGCCCAGGGCGGCGAGCGCGTCACGGCCACCGAGCTGGCGCGTGCCCGCAACACGATCTCGTGGGAAGTCCTCGCTTCGATGGCATACCGGGTAGCCCGGGTGTACCATGCCGCCGCAGGACTTTCCGGTACCCGCACGTTGACCGGGGAGTCCTTGACGCGCTAGTCGAGGGGTAGCGACCACCGGTGGCCACGATCCAGCTCTGGCACGGCGACATCTGCGACCTCGAGGTCGATGCCATCGTCAACGCGGCGAGCGCGTCGCTCTGGATGTCGACCGGGGTCGGCGGCGCCATCAAGCATCGCGGCGGTGACGCCATCGAGTTCGAGGCTGTCCGCAAGGGGCCCGCCGAGGTCGGCAGCGCCGTCGTAACGGGTGCCGGCCAGCTGGCCTGCCGCTACATCATCCACGCCGTCTCGCTGGGCGTCGATCGGCGAACGAGCGCAGAGGCCATCGAGTCCGCCACGCGGAGCGCGCTGCGTGCCGCGGACGAGCTGGGCTGCGAGTCGATCGCCTTCCCGGCGTTGGGCACTGGCGTCGGCGGCTTCCCGCTCGCGGAGGCCGCCCGGATCGTCATCGAGACCTGTCGCGCCGAGCTGCCCGAGGCTCGCAGCGTGACTCGCGTCATCCTCGCGCTCAAGGGCGCCGCCACCTACCAGGCCTTCCAGACCGCCCTCGCGGCCGACGCCGTCGCCGTCGGGTCGGCCTCGTGACCGGGCCGCCCTTCGTTCCGCAACCCGAGGCCAGCGACGAGCTCGTGGAGAGCGTCGCGCGTGAGATCCAGCTTCGGGGGCTGACGGGCCCGGCCATGATGTTCCTCGAGGCCAGCCGGCCGTATCGGCCGCTAGGCAGCCAGGCGATGCTCTTCTTCGACCCCGTCCTGCGCGGTGTCTTCGGCGGCGACCTGGTCGACGTCCAGCACCTCCTGGCCGATGACACGGGCATCGACCGCCTCCTCGACCGGCTCGAGGAGATGGACGACGACTTCCGCTGGGACGCCTGAGCTCGAGGCGTTCCGGGCCCATCGGAGTAGCTGGGCCCAGCGGGCTACGCGGTCCTGCCCGAGGTGGGAGGATTCGCGGGTGACCGAGCGACTCCCGGCCGCTTTCGCGATCGACCACGGAACGGCCTCCACGACCGCCGCACTGATCGCCCATGTCGATGGGCGCGCGAGGATCCTGGCTGCGGCGGCGCAGCCCGCCGGTGCGCCGCTCGACCCGCTTCTGGCGGGCCTCGTCGGCGATGTGCGCGCCGTCTCTCCCGAGTTGCTCGAGCGGATGGATGACTGGCCGGCCCTCGAGCGCTTCGAGAGCGCAACGCGCCGCCCACCGTCCATCTTGGTCCTGGGGCCGACGGAGGCCGCCGTGGCGGCGCTCTCATGGGCCGCGGCCTCGTCGGGCTGGCGCATCAGCGGCCGCCACGCCGCCGAGGCGACGCAGGTCGTGGCCATCTGCGAAGCGCTCCTCGACCCCGATCTCGAGACACTCCTCATCGGTGCAGCCGATCCGTCGACGGTCGGCGAGCGAGGACAACTGGCCGACCTGCTGGCCATGATGGCCGCCGCGCTCGCGCGGCGGCCCGACCGACCGGAGGTCGTGCTCGCCGGCGGCGCCGTCGAAGCCGCCGACCGCTTCGAGGGCGCCGCTCTGATCTTCGCGCCGGCGGCCTCCCAACGGGCGGAGGTCGGCAGCGATCCCCTGCGTGACCTGCTGGCCGGCCTCGCTTCGGCGCGCACCGACGCGCGTGACCCTTCCGCCCTGCCCGACGGCCGCGTGGCCCTGGCACGCGCCACGGCCAGCCTGGCTGCGCTGCTCGATCGACGCATCGAGCTGGTGGACGTCGGCGCCTCGGCGGGCACGCGGATCCTGGCCGACGCCAACGGCATCCTCGGGCAGGTCGTGCGTGTCGACGCGGCCCTCGCGCCGCGCGAGGCGATCAGCGACGACGCGGTCGCCGACCAGGTCCTCGCCTGGTCGACCATCCGGGCCGACCCGGCCACGCTGCGGGACCGCGTCCGAAATCTTGTCGTCGCCCCCTGGCGGGACGCGGCTGGGGACGGCGCTCGCCTGCGGCTCGCGGCCGGCCGAGCGGCCCTCGAGCGCCTCGACGAGGGCTGGCGCCTGCCAGCGACTCCGGACGGCCACCCGGCCGACTACACCGCCGACCTGCTCATCGTCAGCGGTGGCGCCTTCGATGTGGCGCCGGCGCCGGCCGTTTCGCTGGCCCTCGTCGACACGCTTCGGCGGCCGGGCGCGATGGCCCTCGCGCACGACCATGCGCGCGTGCTGGCGCCGATCGGCGCGCTCGCCGATGAGGAGGATCGACGTCGCCTGCTGGCCGACTTGCTCGAGGACGCACTGGCCCCGCTCGGCAGCGCAATCGTCGCCACGGGTATCCACTCCGGGCGTCACCGCGGAACGCTGCGCCTGACGACGACCGATGGCGCCTCGGATCAGGTCGAGCTGGTGGCAGGGGGCGTGCAGCTGCTCGACCTGCCGCCCGGCCTGGTGGCGACCGCCGAGCTCACCACGCGCGACGGGGCCTGGCTCGGCGTCCGCTCGCACCACCTCGCGGTCGAGGTCGCCGGCGGCCTCGGCGGCCTGCTCGTCGACACCCGTGAGATCCCCCTCCGCCTGCCCGATCGGCCCGAGCGTCGTCGCGACCTGCTGGACGCCTGGCAGCGCCCGCTCTGGCCGGGGACCGAGGGATGATCGTGCTCGCAGCCCTGACCGAGGCGCCCATCGTGCCCGCCACGCCGGCGGTCATCGAGCCGGTCGTGCGCATCCGGCTCGGGCTCGGTGATCGACCGCTCGTCGCCGCCGGCGTCCACGTCGCCGCCGGCGATCCGATCGCTGAACGCCTGCGCGACCCGGGATTGGCGGACACCCGACTCGGTGGCATCCAGGAGCCAGAGCCGGGCGCCTTGCTGGAGGACGGCATGCCGCTCGGCGGCAAGCGTCGCAAGGTCGCCTCGCCCGGCCACGGCCGCGCCCTCTACGTGACACCGGGCGGCAACCTCCGATCCATCGTCGGCCACCACGTCGAGATCGTCCAGGCGCCGGCCGCCGGTATCGTCCAGGCTGTCCTGGCCACCGCCATCGTGCTGCGAACCGACGGCATCGGCTATCGCGGGACGCTGATGACCGGCGACCCGACGACCGGCCGATTGGTGATCGGCGTCGCCAGGCCCGACGACGAGCTGCCGGTGGCGGCCATCGACGTGCATGGCGCCGGCGCCATCGTGGTGGCCGGCGCACGCATCGATGTCGAGGCGCTCACCCGGTCTCGTGCCATGGGCGTTCGAGGCGTGGTGGTCGGCGGCGTCGTCGGCCGCGACCTTCGCTCGTTCGCCGCCTCCGAGGCCCGCCAGCGGGCAGCCATCCACGCTAGCCCGCCCTTCGCGCTGCTCGTGCTCGATGGGTTCGGCAAGCGGCCCATCCCGCCCGGCGTCTGGGCGGCCCTCATCGAGGCCGAAGGTCGCGAGGTCGGCATCGCCGCCGACCCGGCCATGATCCTGCTCGATGCGGCGACCGCCATCGCCCCTGCCGCCCCCGATCGCGTGCGTGCGGCAGCCGGCGAGATGACCGGTCGCACGGGCCGGCTGCTCGAGGTCGTGGGTCGCCGTCGACTGCCTGCGGGCGTCATGGCCCTGGTCGGCCGGGTCGCGTTCGAGGCCGGTGGCAGCGGCCAACCGCCCGAGGAACGCCTGGTCGCCCTCGCCGACCTGGAGCGCCTGGGTCCGTGACCACGTCCTCGACGACGATGCGCGCGGTGGTCAGGTGCGCGACGGCGGAGGCGACGCGCGCGCTCGGCAGCAGGATGGCCGGCGTCGCCCGGCCGGGGGACCGGATCGCCCTGGTCGGGCCGCTTGGTGCGGGTAAGACGGAGCTGGCCAAGGGCTTCGCGGTCGGCCTCGGCGTGATGGAGACGCTGGATAGCCCCTCGTTCACGCTGATGGCCGAATACCGGGGTCGCCTGCCGCTCTTCCACCTCGACCTCTACCGCCTGGCCGGCGTCGCCGAGGCCTTCGAGAGCGGCCTGCTGGACGAGCGCGAAGCCGACGGCGTCACGCTCGTCGAATGGGGCGATAGGCTCACGGCTGACGTGGATCCCGATCGGCTGGAGGTGCGCATCACCGTCGGCGCCGACGATGCGCGCACGATCGAGGTCGTCGCCGCCACGCCGGACCAGGCGCGGCTCGTGGCCGCGGCGGCCGGGGCCGGCTGATGGGCGACCGGCTGCTCGCCATCGACACGGCCACCAGCCGGGCGACGCTGGCCATCGGCACGCTGGCCGAGGGCACGGTGCTGGGCGCCGACGCCTGGCTGGGTGCCCACGCACATGCGGAGACGTTCCTGCCGCACCTGGCCGCCCTCCTGGCCGCCACGGGCATCGAGATCGACGACATCGGCGGTGTGGTGGTCGGCATCGGCCCCGGCGGATTCACCGGCCTGCGCGTGGGGCTGGCGACGGCCAAGACCCTGGCTCACGGTCTGCGCCGGCCGATCGTCGGCATCGGCACCGCCGAGGCGCTGGCAGCGGCGGCGGGCATGCTCGGTCCTGCGACGGTCATCCTGCCCGGCGGCCCGCGCGACCGCTACCTGGTGCCCCTGCCCGACGGCGGCGAGGGCGCCCGCCTGCTGGCCCCGACGGCGCTCGAGGCGTGGCTGGCCGGACCAGCCTGCGATCCGTCTGCGCTCATCGCCGTGGACCTGGAGGATCCCGCCATCCCCGATGAGGCCCATCGGCGGGGCGCGGCCGCCCTGGACGCGCTCGGGCCCGCCCTGCTCCGCCTCGGTGCCGGGGCGCTCGAGTCCGGACGCACGGACGACGTGGCGGCGTTGGTGCCGGCCTACGTGACGCTGCCGCGCGGGGTTGCCCCATCGGCGGAAGGCGCGACATGGTCGCCCGATCTCCGTTGAAGGTCGACATCGCCGCCATGCGCGTGGAGGACATCCCGGCCGTCCATGCCATCGAGCGGGTCAGCTTCCCGGTGCCCTGGCCGGCGTATGCATTCCGCCAGGAGCTCGAGACGAACCGGCTGGCGCGCTACCTGGTCGTCCGGATCGGCGACGATGTGGTCGCCTACGGCGGCATCTGGATGCTGGTCGACGAGGCGCACGTGACGACCTTCGCCGTCCTGCCCGGTCACCGACGCGGCGGCATCGGCAGCCGGCTGATGCTCGCGCTCATGGATCTGGCCATCGAGCTGGCCGCCAGCGTGGCCACGCTCGAAGTGCGGATCTCGAACACCGCTGCGCGGCGCCTCTACGAGCGCTTCGGCTTCCGGCCCGTCGGCGTCCGGCCGCGCTACTACTCGGACAACAGCGAGGACGCCCTGATCATGACCACCGAGGAGCTGCCCTCGGCCGCGATGCGGGATCGCCTCGAGCGACTCCGAGTCGAGCTGGCGCCGGAGCGGTCGCCGATCGGCCCCTGGGAGCCCGATGGCGAGGCCTGAGCCAGGCCTGAGGCCGGCGTCGGGCCCCGACCTGCGCGTCCTGGCCATCGAGTCGAGCTGCGACGAGACGGCGGTGGCGGTCATCGAGGGTGGTCGGACGATCGCCGCCTCGGTGGTCGCAAGTCAGACGCCTCTCCATGCGCCGACGGGCGGCATCGTGCCCGAGGTCGCCGCCCGGGCCCACCTGCGCTGGATGCTCCCTGTCCTGGACGAGGCGCTCGCGCGCGCTCGGCTGACGAGCGCGGCCGAGGTGGACGCCATCGCGGTGACCAACGGGCCGGGCCTGGCAGGCTCGCTCCTGGTCGGCCTCTCGATGGCCAAGACGCTCGCCTTCCTGCACGACCGGCCCCTAGTGCCCGTCAACCACCTCGAGGGCCACATCCACGCCGCGTGGCTTCTCGATCGGGGCGAGGCGCGCCCGGCGCCGGCCTTCCCTGCGATCGCCCTCGTCGTCAGCGGCGGACACACGCTCCTCGTC
>Ga0315278_10006312_pt1 | contig 10771 bp, 8 predicted proteins | sample YL17G06_0_MG_FD_203880 | JGI IMG/M metagenome (GOLD analysis project Ga0315278, IMG submission 203880) | Sediment microbial communities from Yellowstone Lake, YNP, Wyoming, USA - YL17G06_0 | ecosystem: Environmental > Aquatic > Freshwater > Lake > Sediment | place: USA: Wyoming | collected... | reverse complement strand
CTAATAGCGAATCGTGGTGAGATAGCGTTGCGTGTTATCCGGGCGTGTCATGAGCTTGGGATAGAGGCGGTGGCGGTGTTTTCGGAGGCGGACCGGGGGGCGGCATATTTGGATATGGCTGATGAGGCGATATGCATCGGGCCTGCTGTGCCGGCGGAGAGTTATCTGAATATACCGCGTATAATGAGCGCGGCGGAAGTGAGCAACGTGGATGCGATTCATCCCGGGTACGGGTTTTTGGCGGAGAATGAGAATTTCGCGCAGATATGCCGGGAGTGCGGGATAATATTTATTGGTCCGCCGCCGGAGGCGATGCGACTGTTGGGTGACAAGGTTGAGGCGAGGAAGTTAGCGAAGAAGGTGGGTGTGGATTTGGTACCCGGTTCGGATGGTGTGGTAGAAGACGTGGAGCAGGGTTTGAAGATAGCCGGGGAGATTGGTTATCCTGTGATGATTAAGGCGGTAGCGGGCGGCGGCGGACGCGGTATGCGAGTCGCTCACAACGATATGAGTTTTCGCTCGGGGTTCGCGTCTGCGAGGGCGGAGGCTTTGGCGGCGTTTGGAGAAGGGGCTGTATATCTCGAAAAGCTGATTATTGAGCCGAGGCACGTCGAAGTGCAGGTTATGGCGGACGGGTCGGGCAATGTATTGCATTTTTACGAGAGGGATTGCTCGATACAGCGCCGGCATCAGAAAATGATTGAGGAGTCGCCCTGCCCGGTCATAAGCGAAAAGGTTCGGCAGGAGCTTTGTGCGTCGGCGATACGGATTATCAAGCAAGCTAATTATGTGAACGCGGCCACGGTCGAGTTCCTTTTGGATAAAGACAGGCATTTCTATTTCATCGAGGTCAATACGAGGATTCAGGTTGAGCATCCAGTCAGCGAGATGGTTACGGGGCGGGATTTAATCAAGATGCAGTTGCAGGTGGCGGCAGGGGAGAATCTTGAATTGACGCAGAAGGACATCAAGCACAGGGGCGTCGCGATTGAGTGCCGGATTAACGCGGAGGACCCGGCCAATAATTTTTCGCCGTGTCCTGGGACGATAACGCGATACATTCCGCCTGGCGGGCCGGGTGTTCGAGTCGATACGCACGTTTACCAGGGTTGGACGGTAAGCCCAAGTTACGATTCAATGCTGTGTAAGCTGATAGCGTACCAGCCGACGAGGGACGAGGCGATTGCGACGATGAAAAGGGCATTGTCGGAATTTGTGATTGAGCCGATTAAGACGACCATCCCGGCGAGCTTGTCAATTCTTTCTCATAACCTGTTTGTTAAGAGCAAGATTGACACGGAATTCGTCGAGCGAAACTTCTGACAAGTTTGGCAGGTTATTTTTCCAATTCTATCAGGTCTTCGTAGGATTCACGTTTGCGGATTATCTCAAATTTGTCGCCATCAACGAGGACTTCAGCGGCCCTGCCACGTGTGTTGTAGTTGCTGGCCATAGTGAAACCGTATGCGCCCGCGGTGAAGATGCCAAGCAGGTCGCCGCGTTTGACGGGGGGTATTGCCCGGTCTTTGGCGAAAAAGTCGGCACCTTCACAGATTGGACCAACAACGTCAACAAACTCCAGCCCTTTTATATCGAGCTTTTCGGTTCTTTTTAAATAAGAAAACCTTTTTTCGACCGTTGCCGGCCATATAAAATGAAACGCGTTGTACAGCGGTGGCCTGATGAGGTCATTCATACCGGCATCGACAATGACGAAATTTTTCCTTCCGCCCGTTTTGCAATACTGGACCCGGGTCAAAAGAATCGCGGCATTGGCGGCGATGCTTGCGCCGGGTTCGAGGATGAGTTTGAGTTTTTTGCCTTTGAGCATCGGAACAATCGCTTTGGCATAATCCTCCGCGGTCGGCGACTGTGCGGTGACATAGTCGGCGCCATATCCGCCGCCGATATCGAGCGTTTCGATAGTGAAGTCCTTTTTCCGCAATTTATCCACAAGGGCCAGAATTTTATTGAGTGCCTCGACGTATGGCCCAACGGTGTGGCCCGCGGAGCCGAGATGAATGTCGATTGCGCAAAGTTTGACGGCGGATTTCCATTTGAACTGGTCGAAGACCTTTTCGGCACGTTCGATATCGACGCCGAATTTGGTTTCTTTGACGCCCGTGGTGGTGTAGGTATGTGTTTTGGGGTCAACGTCGGGATTGACTCGGAGGGCTACTTTCGGGGTTTTACCTTTTTGTTTTGAGATGCGGATGATATTTTCAAGCTCGGCTTCGGATTCGACGTTGAAATATGCGATGCCGGCATCGAGAGCTTCGATGATTTCCTTGTCGGTTTTGCCGACGCCTGCGTAAACGATTTTTGCCGGGTCGGCTCCTGCCTGGATAGCGCGGTAGAGTTCGCCGCCGCTGACGATGTCGAAACCTGCGCCGGCTTTTGCCATAAATTTCAGGATGTTAATGTTGCCGCAGGCCTTAATCGAATAGCAGACCATTGTGTCGATAGCTTTATAGGCGTGCTGAATTTTGCGAAGATGTTCGAGGAATGTGGCTTTGCTGTAGATATACACCGGTGTGCCGAGCTGTTCGGCTATCGTCTCAACGGGCACGTTCTCCGCGAAAAGCTTGCCTTGTTTGTAATTAAAATAGTCCATACAGGAACATAGTATAAGAAAAAGTAAGGCGAATGCAAGTTTGAGGATTAACGGCCGGGGTGTTTTGGCGCAAAGAAAAAGTGGAAGATTCCGCAACAACTAAATGGAACCTTCCACTTTCCGCATAACGTTTTGCCGCATCAGATTCTTGTCGGCAGCGTTATGCTATTTTTTCTTTTTCTTCTTTGCGACTTTCTTCTTTGCTTTTTTCTTCTTTGCCATTGTTTGTTACCTCCATATGGCACAAAAACCAGTTTATTCAATAACGATAAAACTTACTTACAGGAATCACCGACCGAGTTGTCAAAGAGGCCAATTAATGTAGTTATAACTTTTATCGTCCAAATAATTAAGAATCCTTCAGGAAAATTTGCGACGCGCAACTTTTTAGGCATGGTTAATAGTTTGTCGCATCATTGTACGCACGCGATAATGTTGTTATTGTGTCGCTGATGTTTCAATTTGTTTTTGGTTTCATCGTCGGCTGTAACGGCCGGTGGTTGTATTGCAGGAATGAGTTTTAACTGCATTATAAGTAGTTTTTGACGTAATTTGAGTTTTTAACGTTGTCAATGGTTTTGTTGCTGTTATACTTAAAGTTGCCGTGAAAAGCCGTATATTTTTAGCGTTCGTGTTGACTTGTGGTAGTGATTGGCTTAAAAGGGTTTTTGTTGTAAAATAATTTTTCAGAGAATTCACAATTAGGTTGTTATTTTTTTTATGTCAGAGAGAAAGATAGCGTTGTTTGGGGGTACGTTTGACCCGGTTCATCTCGGTCACACGGTTGTTGCGGCGGCGGCGGGCGAGCACATCGGCGCCGAAAAAGTCGTGTTTGTCCCCGCGAGGCGTTCGCCGTTGAAGGCGTTTTTCCCCGAGGCCAGTGACGAAGACCGTCTTGCGATGATTGGCCTGGCGATATCGGGTAACAACGGGTTTGAGGTTAGCGATTACGAACTGAAGAAGGCGGGGCCGAGTTACACGCTGGAGACCGTCAGATATTTTCGACAGCAGCTCGGCAGCGGCGTTTTGATTTGCTGGCTGGCAGGCGCGGATACGCTTGAGGATTTGCCGCACTGGTATGGCGTTACGGAGCTGATAGACGAGTGTAATCTGGCGGTGATGTACAGGGCGGGCTTTGCGCCGCCTGATTTCTCGAAGTTTATTTCGCTGTGGGGGGCCGACCGCGTAAGAAAGATACAGCAAAACGTCATCCAGACGCTGCTGGTCGATATCAGCAGCACCGAGGTTCGCAAGCGATTGGCGGCAGGGCAGGACGTCGGCGGGATAATATGCCCGAAAGTTCTGCAATATATCCGTGAGCGACGTCTGTATGGGATACAGGATTATTGACGGGGCCGCGTTTTTTTGAGTATTTTTTTCCGCTTGTTATCCGCCAGATTCTTCAGCCAGTCGCACCACTGCTTCATACCAACGCCGGTTTTGGCGGAGACGAGGAATATTTTCGTATTTTTATTCAGTTTGGATATGTCGGCTTTGACTTTTTTGATGTTGAAGTCCGTAGCGGCGAGGATATCGATTTTGTTAATAAGGACAACGGCGGCCCTGGCGAAAATCATCGGGTATTTGGCAGGTTTGTCGTCGCCTTCGGGGACTGAGAGGACGGCGATTTTATCCGTTTCGCCGAGGTCAAAGGTGGAGGGGCAAACGAGGTTGCCGACGTTCTCGACGAAGAGCAAATCGAGGCGGTCGATGGGGAGCTTGTGAAAGGCGTCGCTAATCTGCGCCGCGGACAGGTGACAGGCGCCGTCGGTGTTGATTTGCACGGCGGGGGCGCCGGTTTTTCTTATTCGCTGTGCGTCGATATCGGTTTGAATGTCGCCTTCTATGACGCCGATATTGAGTTTGCCTCTTAGGGTTTCAATTGTTTTGGCCAGCAGGGTGGTTTTGCCTGAGCCGGGCGATGAAATTACGTTCAGGCAGGGTATTTTACGGTCTTTAAGGAACGAGCGGTTTTTTGCGGCGTATTCTTCGTTGGCGATAAGGATTTTCTTCCGGACTTTGACTTTGCGCATATCATTTATCCTCGAATGTTATTTCTTCAAGCAAAAGCGGGGCGTCGGGCAGCAGCTCGAAATCATCATGCCTGCACTTCGGGCATTTTGACTCGTGCAGGTCAAACGCGAAGATTGTGTTGCATTTTTTGCATTTGGCCTTTATCGGCTTTTGCTTGATATTGAGCTTTAGATTTTCACAGACGGTATCTTTGCTGATGGCTTTAAAGGCGAATTTCAGTGTCTCGGTATTTATCGCATTGAACACGCCGCAGCTTATTTTTGCGGCTATGGGTCTGGCTTTTTGCTTTTTCGCTTCAGCCGATATTGCCTCAAGTATTGATTGTGCGATGGTCGCTTCGTGCATCAGCAAATCCTCGGCAGTTCTCTGCCGTACGGCATCTGCACGATTCTTCTGCCGCCGATTCTGGTGGTTGTTTCAACGACGGGAACATCATCGGTCTTGACGACCTCTCCGATTATCGCCGCTTGTTGCCCTAAAGGATGCCGGCGGCAGATTTTGACGCATTCATCAGCGATTTCGGGGGCGACGACGGCGACGAATTTGCCTTCGTTTGCGATGTTCAGGATTTCAAAGCCAAGCGCGTCGGCGGCGGCCTGGACCGTCGGGTTAATTGGGATATCAGCGTCATTAATCCGGATGTCGAACGAGGTTTGTAAAGCGATTTCGTTTAGCGTCGCAGCGAGGCCTCCGCGGGTGGGGTCTCGCATAAATTTTATTCCTTTGGTCTCTGTGAGCAGTTTACAGGTCAAATCGGCCAGGGCGGCGCAGTCGCTTTTGAGTTGCGATTGAAAGCCGATATCCTGTCGTAGTGACATAATGGTCATACCGTGGTCGCCTATTGTGCCATTGATGATGATTTTGTCGCCGACGGCGATTTTGCCAAAGCCCAGTTCGACCCCTTCGAGGCGGACACCGATACCGGCGGTGTTGATGAAGATTTGGTCGGCTGCGCCTGCCTCAACGGTTTTTGTGTCGCCGGTGACGATTGCGACGTTATTTTCCTTTGCGGCGGCGGCGATACTGTCTAAGATTTTTTCCAGGACGTCGAACGCGAGTCCTTCTTCGATAATAAAAGCAAGCGACAACGCGACGGGTTTTGCGCCGCTGACGGCGAGGTCGTTTATCGTTCCGCATACGGCGAGTTTGCCGATGTCACCGCCGGTGAAAAACAACGGCTTTACGACGTAACTGTCTGTTGTGAAGCAGATTGATTTTGAATCGAGATTGAGTTTGGCGGCGTCGGTAAGTTCGGCGAGGGTATTGTTGGCGAATCTTGGCAGGATGTATCCGCGAATAAGCTGGTCGCTGAGTTGCCCCCCACCGCCGTGCGCCAGCAGGATTTTGTCGGGTTTTTTCCGGTTCATCAGCTTCGTTTTTCACGCCTGTTATATTTGAACCAGGCGGAGCAGGCGCCTTCTGAACTGACCATACAGGGGCCGATGGGATTTTGCGGTTCGCAGACCTGCCCGAAGAGTTCGCACTGAGGCGGGTCTATCAGGCCGCAAAGCACCTCTCCGCAGCGGCAGCCGGTCGTGTCTTCTTCGGGCTTTTCGGTTATGCCGAATCGCTTGAGCGCGTCGAATTTGCCGAACTCGTTTTTGAGTATCAGTGTGCTTTTCGGGATTTTTCCCAGTCCTCTCCAGTATCCATCCGCCGGCTCAAAGCACTCCGCGATGATGTTTTGGGCCGTGAGGTTGCCTTGTTCGGTGACGACCGCCGTGTAAATTGTTTTTGCCTCCGGTTTGCCTTCGATTATCTGCCGGCAGATTTCGGCAAGGCCCTCGATTATCTGCATCGGCTCGAAGCCCGCCACCACGCAGGGCTTGCAGTATTGTTCGACGATTTCCCTGAACGCCCCATACCCGATTATGACGCTGACGTGCCCGGGACAGAGGAAGGCATCTATCCTGTTATTTTCATCGCTGAGCAGCGCCTGCATCGCCGGCACCACGAGCTTATGATTGCTCAGGATGCAGAAGTTGTCGATACCTTCTTTGGCCGCCTGTTTTACAGCGACCGCCGTGGCCGGCGCAGTCGTCTCAAAGCCGACGGCTATGAAAACCACTGTTTTGGAGGGGTTGTCCTTAGCTAACTGCAGGGCGTCTTCGCTGCTGTTCACCATTTTGACGTTTCCGGCGGACTTCTTTGTTTCGAGCGACCCGTTTTTGCCTGGGACGCGAATCATATCGCCATACGTTGCTATGAGGCAGTCATCTCTGTCTGCAAGCTCAAGCACCGTATCGATGTAGCCCTGATGTGTTACGCAAACCGGGCATCCCGGCCCCGACAGAAGTTTTATTGTTTTCGGCAGTGTTCCTCTTATGCCGTTTCTGAATATCGATACGGTGTGTGTGCCGCAGACCTCCATAATGTTGATGGGTCTGCCGGTGATTTCGCACGCGGCGTCCATAAGAAGTTGTGCTTTGCGAATTCTCTGGAGCATAGGGTTGGGTAATTTATCCTGAAATTTTATTCTGGGTATCGTTGAACTGGTCGATTTCCTCGATGAGCTGCCAGGTTTTTCTCGCCTCATTTTCGTCAATCGTGGATATTGCGAAGCCGGCGTGGACCAGGACGAGGTCTCCGAGCTTGGCATGAGGCAGCAGAGTCGTTCTTGCGTGGAACTGGTTACCCATCGCGTCAACAACCGCTCTGTCGTCTTCGAGTTTAACTATTCTTGCCGGTATCGCTAAACACATAGTTTGTCGTTCGTTACTCTTCGCGAGCCGCGAGTTTTACGGCTATTGCCGTCTGGCCGACGGATACGCAGCCGTCGTTGGCGGGGAAATCACGATTATATAATACCGAGAAGCCGGCTTTTTTCAATAGCAGGATGAGGCGTTCTGCCAAATATCTGTTACAAAATACACCGCCGCTAATCGCTGCTTTATCCAGCCCTTTTGTCTGCCTGGCCGCCTTTGCCATTTCAAGCAGGCCGGCCGCGACAGTATTGTGGAACATAGCCGATATGATATTACGCTCTTTGGCATTCGTTATGTCGGCTACAATCTGTCTTATCATTATACGCGGGTCGAGTATCAACTGTTTATCAGATTGTCCGGCAAGTTCAAAATCATACCGCTGGTCGCAGTCGGCGGCGGCGATTGCTTCGAGCGAAATAGGCAGTTGCGCCTCGAAGTGATTATAGTTGCCCAGCCCGAGCATAGCGGCTACCGCGTCAAATATTCTGCCCAAACTCGACGTCTGAACAGTGTTTACCTTTTTGCGTATTTGCTCGCAAATAATCTCCTGCTTCTGTTTCTCCGGCTCAATTGGCCCAAGCAGCCATTGCAGTTTACCCAAATCAAATTCTTTATCGTAGGCCTGCATTAAAAGTCCAAGCAGCGGCCTGATTGGCTGTTTGCCTGCGGCATCGCCTCCTGCTAATGGGTAATAGGCCAGGTGGCTGAATCTTTCAAAATTATCCAGTGTTGCGATAAGACACTCGCAGCCCCAGATTGCACCATCCGTCCCGTAGCCGGTGCCGTCGCAGGCAAGACCAATCACCGGCTCATCTAAATTGTGTTCCGCCATAACCGCTGCGATATGTGCCCAGTGGTGCTGAACCTCGATGATTTTTACGTGTGGCACGGCCATCTTGGCCGTGTCTTCACGGGCTGGAAGCCCGTGCCACGTTCGGGCATATTGCGACGACAAATATGCCGGGTGCAAATCGCAGGCGACTATTTTCGGCTTAACCTCGAACAAACCCCACAGATGTTCGATTGATTTTATGTAGTGATGATATACCGCCGCGTCTTCGAGGTCGCCGATGTGCTCGCTGCATATAAGCTGGTTGGCCTTGACAAATGAGAATGTGTTTTTCAAATCAGCTCCGGCTGCGAAGACGTCGCATTGACTGGTTTGTTTTATGGTGATTGGCGCAGGTACATAGCTTCTCGACCGGCGGAGTAATACGGGCTTATCTTCAATTAGATGGACGATTGAGTCATCAACCTGCCTGTAGATTTCCCTGTCGTGCATCAGGAACGCGTCGGCTATTTCGCCAAGGCGTTCAATTGCCTCATCGTTTTTGCAAATCAACGGCTCATCGCTGATATTGCCGCTTGTCATAACAAGAATTTTCAATCCTTCAGCGAAAAGTAAATGATGCAGGGGGGCATAACAGAGCATAAATCCGAAGGCGTTTGTGCCTTCGGCCACTGATGATGCAATCAGCGAATTGGTTTTCTTTGGCAAAAGCACAATCGGGCTTTGAGGGCTTTTCAATAATTCTTCGGTTTGTTTGCTGATGGCCGCGTGCTGTTTTATCGTTTCAATCGAATCCGCCATCATCGCAAACGGCTTATGCTCTCTTTTTTTGCGTTCCCGCAGCCGTTTTACCGCTTCATCGTTAAAGGCATCTACCGCAAGATGAAAACCGCCAATGCCTTTGATTGCGACGATTTTTCCTTCTCGCAAAAGCTGAGCAGCTTGCGTGATTGTTTTGTCGGGGTCGGTTTGGGTGGTTCGACGAGGCTCACCACACATTTTGTTACCCTTGTTATCGGCCAGCCAGATTTTCGGGCCGCATTGCGGGCAGGCGACGGGCTGTGCGTGAAATCGGCGGTTTGCCGCATCATGATACTGGCCTGAACATTTTTCACACATAGTAAACGCCGACATCGTGGTGTTCGGCCTGTCGTAGGGGATGGTTCTTATTATCGAATATCTCGGCCCGCAGTTGGTGCAGTTGATAAAGGGATAGCGATAGCGGAAATCATTTTTGTCAAAAAGTTCCCGCAGGCAGTCAGCGCAGGCAGCAATATCTGCTGTTACTCGTGAGATTGGGGGTCCGCCAGCGTCGCTTTGTTTTATCGCAAATTCTTTTTCGCCTTCGACGATTGCAATTTCAGCGGCAAAGCAGGACTCAATGTCCGCCAGAGGCGGGGCGTCCGGTCCGTTGAGCCGTTTGACAAATTCGGCGATTTTTGCCTCTTCACCCTGTAATTCGATGGTAACGCCGCTTGTGTCGTTATAGACAAAACCGGTAAGATTCAGTTGCGTGGCAATCCGATAAACAGCCGGGCGAAACCCCACCCCCTGAACCTGTCCCATTATCAGAATCTTTTTTCGTGTGGCCAAAGTTTTGTGTCTCAATATCGGTATATGATTTATACGCCCCATTTTGGCAATCGGTTTCGCCGGATTATAGCCGATGATGTTAAGATAGCAATTGCGGGCTGAGGGGCTGTTTGGCAGCAATTTTTTGTTTGTCAGCGGCGTGGATGTCTGGTATTATTATCAGCAACTGGGGCCATAGCTCAGCTGGGAGAGCGCTTGCATGGCATGCAAGAGGTCGCGGGTTCGATCCCCACTGGCTCCATTTTTTGCTGAGTTTCGGAAGTGCTTTTGTGAGAGGGAGTTACGATTGAGGCCGCAGCGGCGGCTTTCTTTTTTGCGTCCGATTTTTCGTTTTCATTTAGCGCCAGTGTCTGTCCAGTGTCTAAACTGTTTCCAATCTGAGCTTTTTCGAGCATTTTGTCCATGACGTTCTTGGTCCGCTCCATATGCGATTCGTCGACTATGCTGTAGAACTGATTGGTTGTGTCGAGCTTGCTGTGGCCCATATAGAACTTTACCACGTTGCCTGGTAGACAGTCAGCCCAATTCTGAGCACAGCTCTTCCTGAACGTATGGACCGTAAACTTACCGTTGAATCCGATTTCGGCCCTTTTCGCATGAACTCTAAAGTCACGCAAGACGTTGTTGACCATATTGCGGCTTTGCCACTCTTTGCCGGCTTTTCTGTATTTGCACCACTTGTCAAGCACATGCTCATAACGTTCTTTTGTCAGTAGCACATATGGCACGCCTTCAGGCGCTACACTCTGATACTGGGCCAGCAGGTTAATAGTATGCGAGGGGAGTTGCACAAAGCGAGCCTCATGATCTTTAATCTGGAAGGGAGGCATACGGTCCGAGCCCTCTCTGTTCTCGATGTGCAGGCGTCCTCGTTCGAAATCAATGTCAGCCCAAGTCAGGTTGAAAAGCTCACCAAATCGTGCTCCGCTTGTGTAGGCCAATGCATAAAAGCACTTCCATCTGAGAGTCGGAGCAGTCTCGAGCAACTTAGCGTATTCTGCAACAGTCAATCGATGCCCTCGGTCGGTGCCGTTA
>Ga0315278_10006311_pt1 | contig 10771 bp, 15 predicted proteins | sample YL17G06_0_MG_FD_203880 | JGI IMG/M metagenome (GOLD analysis project Ga0315278, IMG submission 203880) | Sediment microbial communities from Yellowstone Lake, YNP, Wyoming, USA - YL17G06_0 | ecosystem: Environmental > Aquatic > Freshwater > Lake > Sediment | place: USA: Wyoming | collected... | reverse complement strand
ATAGCGTAAGCAGTTGTAGCCGCAGGCTTTAGCCTGCGTAAGATTAAAACAATAACCCTAAATAAAGGCATTGATTTAATCCATCCAATTCGCTAAAATTAACTAAGGTTTCGGTTTTTATTTACTCTTTGCGCTATGCGCTTTGCGTTAGTTTGAGTTATGGGCGAAAAGTTGATTTGTCAGAACAAGAAGGCATTTCATAACTACTTTCTCGAAGAGACGTACCAGGCCGGGATCTCCCTGCTTGGGTCTGAGGTCAAATCCCTGCGGGAAGGAAAGGTCAACCTGGGGGATAGTTACGGCGATATCAAAAGGAGCGAGCTCTTCCTGGTCGATGCTCATATCAGCCCTTATCCCCAGGCTAACAGATTGAATCACAATCCATTGAGGACGAGGAAACTCCTCCTTCACAAAAAGGAGATCAAACGCCTCATTGGCAAAGTGGAGCAGAAGGGATATACGCTGATTCCGGTCAAGCTCTACTTTGTCAATGGAAAGGTTAAGGTGGATCTCGCTCTCGCAAAGGGAAAGAAGCTCTTCGATAAGAGGGAGACCCTCAAGAAGAAAACCATGGAACGTGAAATGGAAAGGGGGCGAAAAGGGTTCGACGGGGATCGTTGACGTCAGGGCTGCATACCGAGGTCCCATTGGCTCGTAAAACAAATGGGAATAAACATAATCGCAAACAACTACGATTATGCCCTGGCTGCCTAAGCGCAGCTAGGCGTCCTCCCTGTCCTTGCCTGTAGGGCAGGATCAGGATGTCAGAAAAACAGGATAGTTCCTCTCCGACGCCTATGGGAGGGGGGCGAACCCTTATAGGATAGTCCCTTGGGAATCCTGCCTGTAGGAGGCCTGTGGGGCGAATTTAAAATACAGGCTATGTATGTAGATGCTCTGTCGGAAGGTTTCCGGACGCGGGTTCGATTCCCGCCGCCTCCACCATTTTATAATAGAAAAGCCCTTTAGTTTCAGGGCTTTTCTATTTTGGTAAGTCCAAAAGTAGCGTCGCTGGACCGTCGCTGGAACCTATTTGCTATCACCACCTAAGGACGGACCCGCCCCCCACCGAAATACGGACCCATTGATCGGTTTTTGATGAACTGAAGGGCCACCGGAATAAGAACCCACCCTTAATCGTTTTTGCTGACGATTCTTTTTTTTACAACCTAACAACTCCTTGCCTATTTTTTCCCTTCGATTATCTTCTATGCTTTTCCATATCGACCGATTGTGGAGGAGATATGGAGAAGAGGTGCGAGAGCTGCAAGAGACGATTTATTCCTCATCCTGCGGTGCGTGATCAGCGGTATTGCAGCAATCCTGAATGTCAAAAAGCACGCAAGAGGAAATGGCAGAAGGAGAAGCTGGCAAGCGATAGTGACTACCGAGCGAACCAGGCAGAGGCTCAGAGGCAGTGGCGGAGCCGGAATAGGGATTACTGGAGGCGGTACCGAAAGAGGAATCCGGCCTACACGGAGACCAATCGTATGGGTCAGAAGGGACGTAACCGGCGGAGGCGATCGGGGGCAGGGATTGCAAAGATGGACGAGGTAAAGGGGAAAAGCTTTATCAGATCGGGCCGTTACCGGCTTGTGCCTTTTTGCAATTCTGGGATTGCAAAGATGGACGAGCTGATCGTGGAAATTGGTGTTATTTCGGGGGGTTGTGGTTTTGGAGTATCAGGGTCGTGATTGCAAAGAGAGGACTTGCTCGCAATTGGAAGAGGGTCGTTATAAGCTTTCTGAGGATGAAAGAGCAACTCTGGATAGAAGAGAAAGCGGTCTCTGAGATAGGAGAAAGATACGGGACGTTAAGGATCGTGAGTCCCCGGGCGGATGCGGCCATGGTCAAATCGATACGGAACTATGGTCAGATGACGCCGGTGGTCTGTGTGAAGAGGGAGGACGGCTACGAGTTGATCGACGGATTCAAACGACTCAGGGCGTGCCGGAGACTGGACCAAACGACCTTAAGGGTAAAGACGATAGAAGTTAGTGCAAGGGTGTGCAAGGCGGCCATCATCCAGTTCAACAGGTCAGGTAGATCGATCAGCGAGATGGAAGAGGCGCTGGTGATTCAATCCCTTCACCGTGAAGACGGATTGACACAGACAGAGATAGGGGTCTTATTAGGCCGGGATAAGAGTTGGGTGAGCCGGAGGATATCGCTGATCGAGAGATTAAGCGAGGAGGTTCAGGAGGATCTCCGGCTGGGGTTGATCTCGGTCATCACAGGCAGAGAATTGTCGAAGTTGCCGCGCGGCAACCAGAAGGAAGCTGCGGATGCCATCTTAAAACGCCGGTACACGACTCGGGAGACGGCGAAGTTGATCGGGTATCTCTTGAGTCGTCCGGGCTGGGAGTATTCGGCGATTCTGGCCAGTCCATGGGAGGCGGTGGAACAGAGAGAGCCCAAGCCCAGGGGGTTGGGGGCGAAACTCCTATCGCTTTGCGAGATCTGCCAAATCGTTTTGGAGGGGGTTAAGAAGTGCAGTCCCGAAAAAAGGAGAGGTCTTTCCATGTTTATAGATCGAGCGATTGACACTGCCGAGGAGGTGGTAAAGACCCTGAGGACAGACCCATGAAGTTCATCCGCGACCGTCAAGAGTTGGAACAGACCTTGATCCTCCTGTATCACGAAGGAGGGTCGATCCGTCAGCTAAGCAGACAGTTTCATTTAGGGCGAAACACGGTCAGGAGGATTCTCCGGGCCCATGCCCAGAGGCGGGACATCGGCCATGAGGTGTTGAGCAAAAGGCTTCTGCGGACGAGTAAGCTTGACGAATTCGACCCGGAGATCAAAAAACTACTGGAAAAATACCCCAAGATCACGGGCCTGCGGATCTACGAGGAGTTGAAGGAAGCGGGCTATCCCGGGGGGATCAGCATTCTGAGGGAACGGCTCAAAAAGCTGAGGATCCCTGATCGAGAACCGGTGATACGGTTTGAAACGGAACCCGGGCAACAGGGGCAGATGGATTGGAGTCCCTATACGATCCCCTTTACCCGTACCGGCAAGTGCCTGGTGCAGTGTTTCTCCTATATCCTGGGTTTCTCCAGGCGTCAATACATCGACTTTACGACCCACCGTGACTTCTACAGTCTGATCCGAAGACATCAGGATACCTTCCAGTATTATGGGGGAGTGCCCAGGGAGTGTCTTTATGATAATGAAAAGACCGTGGTGCTCCGGTGGGAATGCGGGAGGCCGGTCTTCAATCCCGCGTTCACCGCCTTTATCACGCATTATTATTGCAAACCCATTGCGTGTCGACAGGGACGACCTGAGACAAAAGGGAAAATCGAGGCACCGTTTCAATATGTAGAAGGCAATCTGCTAAACGGAAGAGACTTTCAGGACATAGAAGACCTCCGGTCCAGAGCCCGGTGGTGGCTTAAAGAGAAATCCGATCTCCATATCCACGATACGACCCGGCATGCTCCCCTGGAGCTCTTTGCCCAGGAAACGCTGCAGCCTCTACCGATTCATCCCTATGACAGCTCCGAAGTGGCGCTTCGGGTCTGCGGCCCAGACGGTTATATCGAGTTTGAGACGAACCACTACTCCGTCCCCTCCGGCAACATCGCCGACATCCTAAGCCTCAAGGCCACGGAACATGAGATCCTGATCTACACCCCTGAGATTGAGCTCATCGCCCACCATCAACGATATCCTGCAGGGCTGGGCAAGAAGGTGGAAAACCCGGATCACTTTAAGACCAAAAGAAACCGCTACGGTCTGGAGCCGGTCCGGGAGGCCTTTTTGGAATTGGGAGTGTCTGCAGAGGCGTTTCTCAAGGGACTGACCCAGAGACATCCCCGAAACTGCGGGTTCCACGCCCGATACATCCTGCGGATGAAGGAGCACTACCAAAGTGAGGATATCCACCGGGCGATCGAGCACGCGATCCGGTATCAGGCCTTTGAAGGAAGATCCATCGAACGGATCCTCAGGGCCAAGGCTACCCCGCGGACCCTCGAGTCCATCCGGAACGAACGAGCACGGATGGAACTTGAACAGGCTCTACCCAAAATCACCCAGCGGCCCCTGGATCAATACAGCGAGCTGCTCAGAGAGGACCAAGACCATGACGGAGGAGACCCTGACGAGAATCAGGCAACATATCGAGACCCTCAAACTTCTGGGAATCCAGAAGGTCCTTGACCAGGAACTTGCCCGTGCCGCCCAACAGGCGCTCCCGCCGACCGAACTCCTTGAACGGCTGCTGGCCATCGAGGCCAACGCCAGGATCGAACGAAGAATCGAGCGAAGAATCAAGGAGTCGCGACTCCCTGAACGCAAACTCCTCTCGGACTTCGACTTTGCCTTCCAGGCTGGGGTGGACAAAGCACAGGTCCTGGAAATCGCAAAATTGGACTTTGTCGGCCGTAAGCAGGGGCTTATCATTGCAGGCAACTCCGGCACCGGAAAAAGCCATATCGCCAAGGCCTTGCTTCTCATCGGATGCCGACATCTCTACCGCTGTCGCTATACCACCGCTGCCGACATGCTCACGGAGCTGATGGCAAGCCGCGCGGACCAGAGCTTCCACCAAAAGCTCAAACAATATACCTCTCCCGATATCCTCCTGATCGATGAATTAGGCTTTGACCGGCTAGAGCAGCAAGACACCAAACATGCCTCTCTGTTCTTCAAGGTCATCGACGGCCGTTACTGCAAGGGTTCGACACTTCTCACAACGAACATCGACTTCAAGGACCTCGGCGATTACCTCGGTGATCCCGTCGCCACCACCGCCATTGTGGATCGCATGGTGCATCATTCCATCATCCTCCATATCCAGGGACCCAGTTGGAGAATGCACGAATCCAAGAAACTCAACACTCAGGCAAAGAAAACAAAATCGAAACCCTAACCCCTGTCCCTCTCTGTCTTCTCTTCCGTCCTCAGCCCCGCCACGTTCATCGCTTCAGGATGATCGACACGGCGCAGACGCCAACAGAACCACCGGGGGGGGTCTCTAAACCGGTGTTGATCTCCTCCCAAACTCACAAACATGCACCTTCAGGGTGGGTCCATCTATATCGTTAAGGTGGGTCCATTCTTAATCGGGGGTGGCAGATACATCCCCTGCCTTACATTCTATTTCGGTGCCATCATCCTCTTAATTCTCAGGGTTCCGGACACATGGTACTGGAAATGGGGAGCTTCACAGCTTTTGGTTTTTACCAAAGGTTTGACAGACTCAGACCACCTCCACCCAGGCATGAATGTTGCCCGACCAATGGTCGCTCCTCCAATCTTAACAAGTTCCAATTTCCCCTTATCAAATGTCCGTACCTCTTCCGGGTTGTTCAGGCTTTTTGATTCGATTTTTTTCATTTTTTTCTCCTCCCTGTAAAATAAGAAACACTTTATTGTTTATTCTGACTGGCTAAACCCCACGACCTATAAAATTCCAGTATAAACATCTTTATCCTTTGTCTAAATGTCAAGGAATGTGAAAAATTCGACAGCATCGGTGGGTGAATGAAAGAGAGAGGCAAACTTTTAAGAAGAAGCTATAGTGAGGACCCAAGGGGCGAGGTAAAGTCCATGTTAAAAAAGGGGGCAAATACAACTATGTTAGCCCCCTTTGATTTCCCAAAACCCACTTTGATTTTAAATCTATTTCCTATGCCTATCAGCAGCAGCAAACCCCGCCACAGCAAAGATCATAGCAGGATGCTTCATACCAGCAACAATCATACATAACTGGAGTTGTCTTTTTTGTTTTCGTTTTTGATTTTTTATCACTTTTTTTCATCATCAACACCTCCCATCTTATTTAAAGATAATAACGAAATTTAAAAAATTAAGGTTAAAAGTTAATAAATGAGTGGACTGAGGGTTATGGAATGAGGGGTAAACCTTTAAACGGATTTGAACGGCCAACCCGCTGAATGAATATAAAAAAGAGAAATTATATTTTTGGAGACATAAAAATAAAAGAGCAGAGCCCTATCTGGCCCTGTCCTGATTCTTTGATCATTGGATAATTGTTTATCTTAATTATTCACTTCTTGTTCTGAATTATTCAATTCTTGATCTGGTAACGAGTCCTGAAATTCTTGTAAAACCTCCGTTTGGGATTTCTTTATATTTTCCTCCAATTTTTTCCAGGCAGATTTACTTGGTGTGTTCTTCCCCCCAACCCTATCAATCATAAGATGGTGGAAACCAAAATTAAAGTACGCTATAAAGCCAAGGATAATGTAAAGAGTCACCATTAATAGAATTTTCCATTTTACCATTTGTCCCTTGCCTTTTTGGTCATTGAGGTGGTAATAAATTTTGCAACTATTGTGCCATCATATTTAAATTGCTCTAATGCATTGAAATTAATTATATTTGGAGAATCTTCTTTTTAACTGAAATGCTTATACAGACACAAATTGTTACCGAAGTTATGACTCTTTGTGCATAAAATAAAGGACCAAATCTCTATTTTTGATGTTCAGAATATCAAAGGATGAGAACCTACAGAACCATTTTATATAGGAATGGGGATTAACTTTTTGTGCTAACCCCCATTAAATTTTTTGGAGCCCACGGACGGATTTGAACCGCCAACCCGCTGATTACAAAGGGGCTCCTTTCATTTACCTTAACCATTTAAATTTTTACCAGATTTTTACATCTGATGTCAATATCCCATCGTCATTTTCAGACATTTTAAGTCGTTGAAAATACAAATCAGTCATTTTGGGTAGTTAGAGTTTTTCGCCTCTCTGCTCTCCCAATTCCCGTTGACACCCTGTTTGAAAAAGCATACAATCCAATCGAAACCGAGGCCATCTGTTATTAACCTCTAACCACCATTGGAGACTAAAGGGTGAGCATTAATCTCCCCATCTATAAGGGTCAACTATCTGCGGTGGATTTGGTTATGTCCTTGAGAACACCAATAGGACATGGAGAAAAAGAACAGGAGAGAATTTTATGGAAGATAAATTAGAAAACCTAATCAACATTCTTGACGAGTTAGCAAAATTACAGAATGATGCATACAAAAGCGGCCATTTCCTTCAATGTGCAGTAATCGTTTTTCAGGTAACTGAGTTGCTCTTTCGTGTGCACATAAGTATTTTAATAGAAAAGAAGAAACTACTCGGTTGGATTCAAAACAAAATTGACGATGAACGATCCCTATTCAAGTTGGCATTCTATGCATATCTAATGGAACCGAACAATGGTATCTCTATTAGAATGAAGAATTTCAACGAAAGAAGAAATAGCATTATGCACCGCATACTTGACTTCGAGTCTGTTGAATCCCTTAATGAGGAATTAAAAGATTTTTGTGACGAGGGAAAAGAATTGATAGGAATTCTAAGTAAACTATCACTTGAAAAACCCATATCTGAAGGAGTAAAAGGAAGTGAACCCTAAGCAAGAAGACTTCCAAGCATTGAATAGGGGGTGATGAAAATAGAAATAAGAGGTGGTTATGCAGAAAAAGTAAAAAGAACTATTCTTCCAGTCATTTCTTGGAAACAATGCTATATTTGCAACAGGGCTTTTCGTTATGTTCGAATGTATCAAATCGACCCTTCCAGTTTCTATGAGAAACGGGTGTATATTTGTTCTCTCTGTGCAAGCGATATCAACGAAGCCCTGCGAAAATATAATGAGGCACGGAAAAAGAAAGCTGGAGACTGAAGTATAGAAGAACTGTCCTTTCAAGAATGGTTTGAAAGAAGTGATTGGAACGGGAAGTCATTCCCCCCTTGACCCCAAACAAATCGTTTCCTTTGAAGAACTCCTGATGTCCCACGTAATCCAGGAGGAAGCCCTCACCAGGCTGCTTGTTGAGAAAGGTGTATTTACCAAAGAGGAGCTTTTGGATACGGTGAGAGGGGTAGACGAAGGGATAAACAGAAAAGAAAGTGGAAGGTAACGAAATAGATAAAAAAGGTTCTATAGATGAAGAAGTGGATCGATATAATATTGAGGTGGTTGATAATAGGGACATTCGCATTGTTTTGCTTGTTTATTGTAGTAATGTTGATATTTGAAATATTTGAAAAGCCTATTTCAAGCCACATCCAAACATTAAAACAATTTCTAACAGTAGTAGGGGGAATAACTGTTCTATGCCTTGCTTATTTGGGAATAAGGAACTTACTTCTGAGATTGGGACTGATTAAAGAAAAACCTTATTGGTTGCAGAGATTAGAAAAAGATATTATTGAGCTTAGATCATTAGAGCCTAAGCAGCAATGGAAAGAGTGGTTATGGTTTTTAGTAGGTTTTGGGGTGATGTTTATGCTGGCCATGCTGTTGGTTTGGTTAGGCTTTCTATGAAGAGTGAATAATGGATGTTGGTTATGTATATTGTATTTTTCATTCTCGGAGGTCTTGTTTTCGCATATTGGTTTTGGGGAATGAATCAGTTTCCCGAAAATAAACCATTGATATTTTGGAAACCCACAGGTAAATATGGAAAATTATTCACTGCAATTTTTCTAATAATACTCGGTTTTCTTCTTTTAAAATGATTGGCACCTAAATCCAATATTGTGGAGGTGATAGCGAGGATATTATTTGGTAGGAACCGATAACCTTTAACCCCCAAAGGACGAGTATGGAAAAAAACGAAACCCAGTCACAAAAAGAAGCCTTGAAGAAGTCAGACGAAGGGGTAAATAACCCATGTGACAATAAACCTCCGACCACCGAAAGAAATGGAGTTGAGTCACCTCAACCCTCTCCGGAGGCATCTGCTCAAGCTGCTAATCTTATAATGTCTGCTGCCCAACAACTCGTCCAAGCATCTCGACTCGAACCCAGACTTGGAGACTGCATCAATAAAACCATCTCCATGCTCCAAGAAGGCATTCGTCCCTTGGCAGGGACAGATAGCAAGCCAGAACCAGTTACTAATTATACCGAAATAATTAAAGAAATAACGAAAAACCTTACAGGTGACGGAGAAAAAGATTCAAAATATTTAATAGAACAAATCGAGAAATACCGATACCACGAATACGGTATTGAAATATTGAAGGCACTTCACAGAATGGTTTACGGATTCCTACCAGAAGAGGCTAAATCTGAACTCTCTACTATTCTAAAAAAAGATAATACCTATATCCAAGTAATTCTAAATGAAGTCAAATCTAAATTAGCTGAGCATAAGCTGGAAGAAGCAGAGAAGTTAATCTTAGAAATTCTGCCAAATCAAAACTTATTTTATCCAGATAAAATGACGAAATATTATGATTTTAAAAATTCTTTAGAATGGGCATATTTTATGGCAAAGAATCGACCTACCAAAGAAATATACTGTTCCCCTATCTCTTACAACGATGTATTTATGACCTACGCTTATATCCTTGTTGAAAAGGAGGATTACGATAAAGCTATTCAAATCATTGATACTGGATTGAAAATAAATCCTCTACATATTGATTTAATGTTTGAGAAAGGTTCAATTTTTAGAACTCAAAAAAAACTCAATGAAACATTGCAAATTGCACTTGAGTGCTTTGATATTGCATACAGGAAACCCCATATAGCACGTTGCTATAGAGATTTTGGGTATTATTTTATAGAGAATAAGAACTGGGATGCTGCCACCTGTTGTTATTTATTGAGTGATTCCTGGTATAAAACCGAGATGGCTAAAAGCGAACTGTTTTACATAACTCAGCAGACGGGAAAAATCATTGATGAAAGATATTACACAGATAATTTTGAAAAGATATTACAGAAACATAATGTTCCAACCCAACCAAATCAATTTTGGATTGAAATAGCCCTTTATATGGGGGAGGAGAGAACTTCCTGTAATGATATTGAGGAGGCAAAATTTTGTTTTTATGTGGCATACGAATTAACAGGTAACGATAGTTACCATGAAAAGATACTGGAATTAAATAAAAAACTGGTCTGAATAGACTGAAACCATCGGTGGAAAGGGTCAGGTAAGGTAAGGAAGTTGGGATATGATTTTTGGGAAAAAGAAGATTGAGGCTCAGGAGCTTGGCCGTAGCATCTATGACCAGCTTATTAGGATGTGTTTTCCCGACCCTCAGAATGAGTTGTCATATAAAGGAATTGTGATTGAAACACTAAAAATAAGTCAACCTTTACCTAAATCCCACCTTGTAGAGGTGATAGCAGGGATATTATTTGGAGCCGAACTTGCTATTGCTGAAAAGTTTCATTTCGATTCAACTATGGACAAAATAAATACTGGTATCCTTGAGGAAATGTCAGCCCACCTCAAAGAACTTGGTTTCAAAGAATATGAAGTTGGAAAATTAGTTTCACGATGTTTCAATCGGATTGACGAATACTTTCAAATTTTTAAGGGTGGTAGTAGTGCCATGTTCGTCTTAGGAGAACGTTTTTATTGGAACGTTATAGGGCGTGAGGAAAAAGGGGTTGCACTTATTGAAATCGCTACATTAGCCCCTTTAAAAATGTTTTTTGCTCAAAAATGCGTAAGGGAATTCCTTAATGGACTGAGGGTGATATAATCTAAAAGGTGGAAAATGAGGGACGAAAATGAGGGACGGCGAAAATGAGGGGCGTAGTTGAAAATTGACACTTATCTCTTCAGGGTAACCAATCTGCGGCGCACGACCGCACTTATTACAGAATTCCAAAATTCTTTTTTATGCAGCTTACTCCAATTCCGATTTAGAAATTGTCATAGCGAGGAGCCGAAGCCTTGTCCCGAGTAAAGCGAAGGAACTCTTGAGGTTGCCACGGGTAGTCGGATTGCGGCACACCTTGCAGGTGCTCGCATGTATGAAAG
>Ga0315278_10006309_pt1 | contig 10773 bp, 10 predicted proteins | sample YL17G06_0_MG_FD_203880 | JGI IMG/M metagenome (GOLD analysis project Ga0315278, IMG submission 203880) | Sediment microbial communities from Yellowstone Lake, YNP, Wyoming, USA - YL17G06_0 | ecosystem: Environmental > Aquatic > Freshwater > Lake > Sediment | place: USA: Wyoming | collected... | reverse complement strand
CAACAGCCGCCGCGTTTCGTTTCTCATCGCGTTGCCTCCTACCGGTCGAGCGCAGTTCCGGCGAGCGATATCGGTCGCTCGAACTTTGGCGAAACGTCAGGCGAGCGCAAGGTGCGCGTCGATCTCCTGCTGATAGCGGTCCACTTTCATCTGCTCTACTTCGGCGATGCTGACGGGACGCCCCAGCATGCCCGATTCGAACAGGCAGTACACGATCGCCAGCGCCCGCCGACCGAGCTCACCGGTGACTTCCGGCGTGGTTCGGGTCGCGATACAGGATGCGAATTCGTGGTGCTCGAGGGCGATGAGGCGCCAGTCCGCTTCGTCGAACGGCAGGTCATAGCTCCACACCCGCTCTCCGCCGAAGAATTGCGCAGCCAACGGCGACAGCCGGTAGTGCGGGGCGAAGTCGAGAATCCTCTCGTCCGAAATGGCCTCCGCGCCGGCACGCCACAGCGTGAGCGGCCTGCCGTTGCGCTCGCCCTGCGACTCGAGCGAGCCGCCGCTTCCGTACAGTATCCGCTTGTGGTACGGCTGGCCGTGAGCGCCGTGGTGACCGATCCATTGGCCGACCGCGCCATTGGCGAACCGCAGTTGGCCGAGGACGGCGTCTTCGCCGGTGGCTTCGAACTGTGCGGGGTACTGCTCGTTCCACTTCGCATGCAGCGATCGCGCCGGACCTCCCGGGCGGCGATAGCGCAGCGGCTGGTAGATGCGGCCTTCCCCGAATCCGGAAAGGGGCTCGCCGAGGTAGTACATCATCAGGTCGGCATGGTGTATGCCTTCGTCCAGCGCGATCGTTCCGGACAGCTTCTGATGTCGCCACGGCGTGTACACCATGTGGTCGCCGCCGCCGATCTTGGTGTCGATGATGAGCTGTGGTGTTCCGATCGCACCGGCGTCGATGAGGCTTCGCGCCAGCCGGTTGATGGGGTCGCGGCGCAGGTTTTCTCCGACCGACACCAGGCGGCCGTTGCGCTGCGCGGTGTCGATGATCCGATTGCAGGCGCGCATGGTCAGCCCCAGCGGCTTCTCGACCTGCACGTCCCTGCCGGCCTCCAGGCAAGCGACGGCCACGGTGTGATGCGACGAGACCTCGGTGGTGATGTTGACGCCCTTGAGCGCGTCCTCGCGACGCAGCATCTCGGGGAGATCGACCCAGACTCGCAGGCGATACCCGAGCAGTTCCTGCGCCTCGTCGGCCAGGTCATCGGCGTTCTTGCGGTTGATATCGCAGACGGCGATCAATTCGCAGTTGTTGTAGTCGCTTCGTTGCAAGGCCTGAAACCCGCGCAGATGCCGGCGTCCCATCCCGCCGCAGCCGACGATGGCGAGCGGCACGTGCTCTGCTGAGGATGCCATGGTCACCGTCCCTTCATCCTTCCATGTGCCAACCGCCGTTGACGTCGAGTTCCACGCCCGTGACGTAGCCGGCGGATTCCGATGCCAGAAAGAGCACACAGGCTGCCACGTCTTCCGGCGTGCCCAATCGGCGCATCAGAATGTTGCGGAGCATGTCCTCGATCATTTCCGGCGGCCGGTTATGGGACCTCCCGGGAACGTCGATCAGGAATGGCGCCACCACGTTGACCGTCACGCCGAAGGGACCGAGCTCCCGCGCCGCGGAACGCGAAAAACCGCCGATCCCCGCCTTGGCCGCCGCGTAGATGGAGGTTGAGGTCATGTACTCGCCGCCGCCGCGTCGCCCGCCGGTCGAGCCGATGCTCACGATCCTTCCAAACCGTTGCTGTTTCATGATGCCGGCCACCGCGTTGGTGCACAGGATCACCGATTTGAGGTTGACCGCCAGAACGCGATCGATCTCCTCCGGCCGTATCGCCGAAATCAATGTCTTGGTTCGGAGCCCGGCGCAGTTGACAAGGATGTCGACGCGATCGAAGCGGCGTTTGACTTCGGCGACCATCGCCAGGACAGCGGCGGCGTCGGAGACGTCGGCCGCGATGGGAAAGGCCCGATGGCCCTCGTCGATGATCTTCCCGGCCGTCTCGCGGGCGGCGTTTTCATCCAGATCGTTGACCACGGCGATGTTACCCGCGCGGGCGAGGGCGGCCGCGATTGCCTTTCCCAGCCCGCCCGTCGATCCCGCTGCCGTGACGATTGCCACCCGCTGCACATCCGCAGTTCCCATCGCTCGCAAGCTCCCCATCATCAATAGTCGGACCGCCCGCCCGTCACATCGTAGACCGCACCGGTGACGAAGCTCGCTTCGTCGGAAGCAAGGAAAACCGCGACCGCGGCCACCTCCTGCGGTGTGGCCATGCGCAACATGGGAACCTTGGCGACCTTGATCTTGCGCTGCTCCGCGGTAAACCCTCGGGCCATTTCGGTGCCGTCGGTGAGACCGGGCGTCACGCAGTTGACGGTGATGCCGTCGCGCGCCACTTCCTTGGCCAGGCACTTCGTGAAGCCTATGGCGCCCGCCTTCGCTGCTGCATAGTCGGCGATGTTCGGAACGCCTTCCTTCCCGGCGATCGACGCAACGATCACGATGCGTCCCCGCTTTCGGGCCAGCATCGCCGGAAGGACAGCGCGCGAGCAATAGAAGACCGCATGCAGGTTCACGTCCATCACCCGATGCCACTGCTCATCCGACAGCTCATGAACGGGGTGCTCATCGCCCACGACACCCGCATTGTTCACCAGAATGTCGATACCGCCGTACGCTTCGACCAGCGAGTGCATCGCCGCGGTGACTGCCGCCGGGTCGCTGACGTCCAGTTGACAGCTCCGGGACTTCCATCCGTCTGCTGCCAGCTCGTCCGCTGCCCTTTGCGCGCCGTCGCCGTCGATATCGGCGATGACGACGGTTGCGCCCTGCGCGGCGAGACTGCGGGCAATCGCCTTGCCGATTCCCTGGGCCGCTCCGGTGACGACGGCGACGCGATCCTTGAACTGCATGACGGCTCCTTTTCCAATGCCCCGTACGGCCACGGCCGGCCGGAGGTTTCGATCCACGCTGAAATGCGCTGCGCGTCGATTCGTTCGTCGAGCAGGAAGCCGCTATTCCGCCTCGTCTTCCCAGATTGCCTTGGGAACGCGGCTGCGCTTCAAGTAGAGCGAAAGCGCAATCGATACGACCGCCAACAGCATGAATACGACCGGAATCGGGCGCATGAACGGCGTGGCAATGTTGCCCGCCGCCTGCCCCATCGATACCGTCTGCCGCATCGCGACCTCGAGCATCGGCCCCAGCATGAAACCCAGGATCAGCGGTGCCGTCGGCCATTGGGCCTTCTTCATGTAATAGCCGAGGAGACCGAAGCCCAGAGCCACCCATACGTCGAACATCGAGTTCCGCGGTGAATAGGCCCCGATCACGCAAATGGCCAGGATCGCGGGCGCCAGGTATCTATAGGGAATCAGCGCCAGGCGGGACCAGAGTCCGATCAATGGCAGATTGAGGACCAGGCACATCACGTTGCCCACGTACATGCTGGCGATTACGGTCCATACGAACAGGGAATTGGTCTGAAAGAGTTGCGGCCCCGGCTGCAAGCCATAGAGCGTCATCCCGGCCAGCAGGATGGCCATCGACGGTGCGGTCGGGATCCCCAGTGACAGAAGCGGAATGAACCCGGCCTGCGACGTCGCGTTGTTGGCCGCTTCCGGTCCGGCAACGCCCTCGATGACTCCGGTTCCGAATTTCTCGGGATATCGGGAAATCCGTTTTTCCAGATCGTACGAAAAAAACGTGGACAACGGAGTGACCATTCCCGGTATCAGACCCAGGGGAAAACCGAGCAGGGTTCCGCGCAGGCTTGCCCACAAGCCCTTCTTCAGTTCTGCGCCTTTCGGCGTCATCCGCCCGAGCTTGCCTCGATAGATATGGGTTTCGCCCTGGCCGGTACTGGACAGCATCTCGCCGATGCCAAAGAGGCCGACGACGACCGGGATGATCTCGAAACCCAACGTCAATTCCGTGTTGCCGAAATTCATCCGTGGTGTTCCGGTCAACGGATCGAGACCGATCGCGGCGAGGAGCATCCCCATCAAGCCTGCGCCAAGACCCTTGAGCATCGACGCTCCGGCGAGGCCGATGACCATGGAGAGGCTGAAGATCAGGAGCCCGAAGTACTCCGGCGGCCCGAACTTGAGCGCATATTTGGCGAGCTCCGGGCCGATGAGGCAGGTTCCGATGACGCCGATCGTGCCGGCAATGAACGAACCCACAGCGGCGATCCACAGCGCCTGCCCACCGCGCCCGTCCCGCGTCATCGGAAAACCGTCATAGCAGGTGACGACGGACGCCGCTTCACCCGGGATATTGATCAGGATCGACGTGGTCGAACCGCCGTACATCGCCCCGTAACAGATCCCGGCCAGCATGATGGCGGCGCCGGTCGGATTGAGGTAGGTCGTAAGCGGCAACAGGATCGCCAGGGTGGAGGAGGGGCCCAGTCCGGGCAGGACACCGACCAACGTGCCCAACGCCGCGCCGCCGAAGCAGTACACGAGGTTCGACAGCGTGAGCACATTCTGCAAGCCGCCGATCAGCTGTTCCATCCTGCTCCCCAGTCTCGCCTGAGCCGGGAATCAGGAAAACACCAAACCGCGCGGAAACGGCATCTCGAACAGGCGCACGAAAACGACGTAGTACGCGATCGACATCGTCAGGCTCAGAGCAGCGGTACCGACCCAGGACTTGAAGCCAAACACCCTGAGGATGAGAACGAAGAATACCGGCGTCGACCAGACGTATCCGACGACACCGATGAGCGCGATATACAACGCGAGAACGAGAACGGTGGCAATGACCTTGCGGCGCGATTCCTTGCTCGCCGTCGGCGCGAGGGCAGGACGTTCCCGATACTGGGCGAACAGATACACGACGGCGACGACCGTGATCAGGGAGCTGATCACGAACAAATAGCGACCCGGGCCGGTCAAGTCCTCGATGGATCTTGGATTTCTGTAGACAATCAGGCGCAACGCATCGGTGATGCCGACGAGCCCTGCGACCAACAGCACGCCGCCTTCGACCAAGCCCCGCTTATGCATGGCTGCTGAATCGTCGTCAGCGCGCAGCGTGAATCGGTCCTCTCGCGTAGCCTACTTCGGCGCCACCGCAAACAGTTTTGCCGCTTCTTCGATCTCGTTTTTCACGTATTGACTCATGCCCTGCGCGTCGAAGTAGAACGGCATCGCGCCGACCTTTTTGAACAAGACACGGATGAAGTAGTCCGGCGTGCCGGTGGAGCCCTGCGACGTATAGGAAATCTTCTCCGGATTCCTCTTCGCATCCTCCAGCAGCTGGGTCAGCGTCGCATACGGGGAGTTGGGGGCGACGATCACGGTGAACGCCGTGCCCGTATTCATGCCGAGGAAGGTACGGTCGAAGACATCGAACGGGAGTTCCTTCCCCATGGCCGCCGCCAGCATCGTGTTGGTGGTCGGGTTTTCCGCGATCAGCGTATAGCCGTCGGGAGCCGCCCGGTAGAGCTCCAGCGTTTGCGGTATGCCCCGGGCGCCGGGTTTATTGATGATGTTGACCGGCACGCCCCATTTCCTGCTCACGTATCCGGCCGTCGTCCGGGCGGAGAGGTCGGTCGACCCCCCGGCCGCAAACGGCACGATGATGTCGATCGCTCGCGTCGGGTACTTCTCCTGCGCGTGAGCCGGCGCTCCCCATCCGCCCAGCCCGGCGATCAACACCAGCCCGCCCGTCAGCCGCCGCCGCATTTGGTTTGGCATCGCAACATCCTCCACTTCCGTTTCGGCGCGCTCGACCCGTCGGCGATGCCGCCCGGCGAACCGTGCGCGCCGCTTGACCGGGATCATCGACGGTACTATTCTGAAACCGAGGTTGAACCGATTCAAGTCGGATTGTCAAATCGCATTGAAGACCAAGATCATTTCGTTCGAGGACGCCGCGCGGCTCATCCCCGATGGCGCCGTGGTTTCGATCAGCTCGTCGAGCGGCCTCAATACGCCCGAGCGCATGCTCGCGGCGATCGGGGACCGCTTCGATCGCGAGGCCCACCCCCGCGACCTGACCACGCTGCATCCGATCGGCACCGGCGACATGTACGGCATCAAGGGCGTCGATCACCTCGCGCGGCCGGGGCTCCTTCGGCGCATCATTGCCGGCTCGTATCCGAGCGGGCCATCGAACCTCGATTCGCCGCTGATATGGAAGATGATCATCGACGACGAGGTCGCTGCCTACAATGTTCCGTCAGGCATCATGTTCGACATGCACCGCGACGTGGCCGCACGCCGTGCCGGTGTGCTGACCAGGATCGGTCTCTCGACCTTCGTCGACCCGGAGCTGCAGGGATGCGCGATGAACGCCCGCGCTGCGCGCGAGGCCATCGTATTCAAGACGGAATTCAACGGCGAGCGATGGCTGCATTTCCCCAACATCGCGCCCGATGTCGCGATCATTCGCGCGACCACCGCCGACGAGAACGGCAACCTGTCGATGGAGCACGAAGGCGCCTATCTCGGCGTCCTCGACCTGGCGCTGGCGGCGCGCAACTGCGGCGGCATTGTCATCGCGCAGGTCAAGCGCACGACGGAGGCGGGCGCGATCCCGACCCAGCGTGTCTACGTGCCCTCGACGCTGGTCGATTACATCGTCGTCGATCCCGAGCAGATGCAGGCGACACACACACAGTACGATCCCTGCATCAGCGGTGAGCTGCGGCGGCCGCTGGCAAGCTTCGAGGCCGTGCCGTTCAACGCCGAGAAGGTGATTGCCCGCCGCGCCGCGCTCGAACTGCGCCGCGGCGACGCCGCCAACCTGGGCTTTGGCATTTCCGCCGTCGTGCCGGGTATCCTGATCGAGGAGGGGCTCTCCGGTGCGGTGACCTGGGTGATCGAGCAGGGAGCGGTCGGCGGCGTTCCGCTGACCGGATTTCCCTTCGGCTGCGCGGTCAATGCCGAAGCCTTCATGTCGTCGCCGTACCAGTTCATCTACTTCCAGGGTGCGGGCTTCGATGCCAGCATGCTGTCGTTCATGGAAGTCGACGCCGACGGCAACGTCAACGTTTCCAGGCTGTCGACAAAGCCCCATGTGACGGCGGGCTGCGGCGGGTTCGTCGACATCACGTCGCACTCGCGGAAGATCGTGTTCAGCGGGTTTTTCCGTACCGGGGGACTCGAGCTCGTCGTCGGCGACGGCAGGCTGGTCATTCTGCGCGAGGGGAAAGTCGCCAAGTTCGTGCCTGAGGTTGAGCATGTGACCTTCTCGGGACGGCGCGGGCGGGAGCAGCGCCAGCAAGTCACCTACGTGACCGAGCGCTGCGTCATCGAGCTGCGCGAGCGGGGATTGACGGTGGTCGAGATCGCGCCGGGCGTGGATCTGGAGCGTGACGTGCTGGCGCAGGCGATGTTTCCGCTGGCAGTGGCGGACGACTTGCGCACGATGGACGCACGGCTGTTCACCGACGCGCCGATGCAGCTCGATCTGGCGGCGAAGGTGGCGCGTGGCGCCTGACTGCACGCTGCGCGGCGGCCTCGCCGGGGTGGGCGCACCCCCATGCGTCGCCGCGCACAGACCGGCTCGCAGCGCCGTCGAAAACCGATGAAGCCCGTGGCACTCGTCACCGGCGGCAATCGCGGCATCGGCCGCGCGATCGCGCTTGCGCTCGCGCAACGCGGCTTCGATGTGGCGCTCGCCGACACGGCGGAAACCGCCGATACCGGGGTCACGCGGCACGCGGCCGAGGCACACGGCGCGCGGACGCTGTTCGTCCGCGCCGACATCGCCGACCTGACGGAGCACGCGCGCGTTATCGATGCCGCGTACGACCTCGGCGGCCGTCTCGACGCTCTGGTCAACAACGCCGGCGTATCGGTGGCGCGACGCGGCGACGTTCTCGATGTGACGCCGGAGAGTTTCGACCGCGTGCTCGATATCAATTTGCGCGGCACCTTCTTTCTCACCCAGGCGGCGGCGCGCCGCATGCTTGCCGACACTGCGGGCGCGCATCCGCGATCGATTACCACCATCTCGTCGGCCAACGCGGTTCTGGTGTCCGCCGACCGCGCCGAGTATTGCTTTTCCAAAACCGCGTTGTCGATGATGGTCAAGATCTTCGCACTGCGCCTCGGTGAAGCCGGCATCGCCAGCTACGAGGTTCGTCCCGGCGTCATCCGCACCGACATGACGGCGGTGGCGACGGCAAGGTACGATGCTCTGATCCGTGACGGGCTGACGCCGATCAAACGGTGGGGCGAGCCCGACGACGTCGGCAGGACCGTCGCGGCACTGGCTTGCGGCGACCTTCCGTTCATGACCGGCGACGCGCTTCACGTTGACGGCGGACTGCATATCCGGAAGCTGTGAGGCGACGCATGGGTCCCCCCTTCAGCCCGGGCATCATGAAAGCGCGCAAACGCGTGACCCTGAAGGAAATCGCCAGACGCGCCGGCGTGGCCACGGGTACCGTCTCGATGGTGCTCAACCACAGTCCCTTGGTCGCCGGGACCACGCGAGAGCACGTGCGCCGGGTCATCGCGGAGCTCGGATACGTGTACGACCGGGGCGCGGCGCAGATGCGCAACCGGCGCACCAATATCGTCGGCGTGTCGATCTGCAACCTGGTCAACCCGTACTTTGCCGAGATCGCCGCGGGCATCGAGCAATCGCTCGAGGCGCTCGGACGCGTGCTGTTTCTCGGCAATTGCGGCGAATCGATCGAGCGCCAGTCGCGCTTTCTGGCGACGCTGCGCGAGTACAACGTCGACGGAGTCCTGCTGATGCCGGCGGTCGGCACGCCCAGGAAGGTGGTCGCGCAGCTTCGCGAATGGCGGATCCCCGTGGTGATGGTGTCGCGCCGCGTAAGCGGTGCCGAAGCCGACTTCGCGGGCAACGACAACCGGCTTGGCGCGATGCTGGCCACGCGCCATCTGCTGCGGCTCGGTCACGAGCGTATCGCGTTCGTCGGCCTCAACCGCCGGACGTCGACGGGGCGCGACCGTGCCGCCGGATTTCGTGCTGCCATGCGCCAGGCGGGGATCGATCTCGCGCCGGAGCGGGTCGTCGCGTGCGATGCGTCACGCGAGGAGGGGTTTTACGCCATTGCCCGCCTGCTCGAGCGCGGGAAACCTCCCACCGCGGTCGTCTGTTTCAACGATCTGCTGGCCTTCGGCGTGATGCTTGGGCTTCGGCATCTGGGCATCGAGCCGGGCCGCGACTTCTCGGTGATCGGTTTCGACGACGTCAACGAGGCCGCACTGTGGTGGCCGCCGCTGACGACCGTGGCAGTCGATGTCGATGCGATCGGACGCGCGGCGGGAACACTTCTGCAGGACCGGATCGACCATCCCGAACGTCCGATCGAGCACGTGGTGCTCGAGCCGAAACTGGTCGTGCGCTCGTCGTGCGGCGCCGTGCCCGGTCGCACCAACAGACGCGCACGCCGCGCATGAGCGCTCCGCTGTTCTACGACGACGTGCCCCGGGGTTTGCGGTTCGAGACCGGCGGAATCGTCGTGACCGAAAGTCACATCGTGCAGTTCGCCGGGCTGTCAGGCGATTTTTTCGACGTTCACATGGACGACCGCTTTGCGCAGTCGCTCGGCTTTCCGCGACGCATCGCGCACGGGCTGCTGTGCCTGGCGCTGGTGGACGGGCTGAAGAACCGGGCCGAATCACGCTTTGCCGCGATCGCTTCGCTGTCGTGGCAATGGAACTTCCGCAGCGCGGTGTACATCGGCGACCGGATCGCCGCGCGCATCACGGTGAGCGACAAGCGCATGACGAGGCGCGCCGACCGCGGCATCCTGACGCTGCAGCTGGAGGCGTTCAATCAGGACGCAGCGGTGGTGCAGGACGGCAGCAATCTGCTCATGGTAAAGACACGGAGTGCGCAAGCACAGGAGGACGAATGAGCGACCGGTTGGGTATTGGCGTGATCGGTTTGGGACTGGCGGTCAAGCCGCACGCACTGGCGTTGCGCGATCTCGCGGCGAAGGCGGCGTTCATTGGCGGCTACAGCCCGAGTGCGCAACGCCGTGCGGCGTTCACGCGCGCCTATGCCTTGCCGACGGTCGATTCGGTCGAAGCGCTGCTCGATGATTCGCGGGTGCACGCGGTGCTGGTACTGACGCCACCGCGCACGCACGCGGACATCGCCGTGCGGGCGGCGCAGGCGGGGAAGCAGGTGCTGCTGGAGAAGCCCGTCGACGTCGATCTGCCTCGATCGCGGGCGCTGGTCGAGGCCGTCGAGCGGGCGGGCCGCACGCTGGGCGTTGTGTTCCAGCACCGGTTTCGGCAGGGTCCGATTGCGCTGCGCAAGCTGCTGCGCGAGCGCGCGCTGGGAGAGCTTGTCAGCGTGTCGGCGTCGATCCGCTGGTGGCGCCCGGCGGAGTACTTTGCCCAACCTGGACGCGGCATGAAGGCGCGCGATGGCGGCGGCGTGCTGCTGACCCAGGCCATCCACACGCTCGATCTGCTGCTCGATCTCGTCGGCCCGGCTGCGTCGGTGATGGCGCAGTGCCGCACCAGCAGTTTGCGCTCGATCGACACGGAAGACGTGGCGTGCGCGGCGGTCACCTACGCCAGCGGCGCGGTGGGCGTCATCGACGCCAATACGGTAGCGTATCCGGGCTATGCCGAGCGCATCGAGATAGCGGGAACGGCCGGCAGTGCGGTAATCGAGGCCGAGAAGCTCGTTGTCCAGCGTCCCGGGCATCCCTTGCTGGAAATCGCGGGTTCGAGCGCCGGTGGCGGCGGCGCCGATCCGATGGCGTTTTCGCACGAGCCGCACAAGCGCCTCATCGAGGACTTCGTGGATGCCGTCGCGGC
>Ga0315278_10006307_pt1 | contig 10777 bp, 9 predicted proteins | sample YL17G06_0_MG_FD_203880 | JGI IMG/M metagenome (GOLD analysis project Ga0315278, IMG submission 203880) | Sediment microbial communities from Yellowstone Lake, YNP, Wyoming, USA - YL17G06_0 | ecosystem: Environmental > Aquatic > Freshwater > Lake > Sediment | place: USA: Wyoming | collected... | reverse complement strand
CATATGGTGGATACCGTCCTCTACTTTGAGGGCGAACGGAGTCATGCCTACCGGATCCTGCGGGCGGTCAAAAACCGCTTTGGTTCGACCAACGAAATCGGAGTGTTTGAGATGAAGGACACGGGTTTGGAAGAAATCAAGGATCCTTCCTCCCTGTTCCTGTCCGAGCGGCCTTTGAACGTTTCCGGATCGGTGGTGGTGCCCAGCCTGGAGGGGACCCGGCCTATTCTGGTGGAATTGCAGGCCCTGGTCAGTCAGTCCAATTTCGGGGTTCCCCGCCGGACGGCCATGGGGGTAGACCCCAACCGGGTATCGTTACTGGTGGCGGTCCTGGAAAAGAAGGTGGGTCTGAATATTCTGGGTCAGGATATTTTTGTCAACGTAGCCGGGGGGGTGCGGATCGATGAACCGGCGGTGGACCTGGGGATCGCCGCCTCTCTGGCCTCCAGTTTCCTGGATCGCCCTATTCCCTCCAGCACCATTATCTTCGGTGAAGTGGGCCTGACCGGTGAGATTCGGGCCGTAAGCCAGGCCCCCATCCGGGTTAAGGAAGCGGAAAAGCTGGGTTTTACCCGCTGTCTCCTGCCCAAGAATAATCGAGACCAACTTCCCGGGCAGACGGCCATGGGATTAATCGGCGTGGCTTCGCTTCAAGATTGTTTGGCGGCCCTTTTTTAACTGCAAATTCGAAATTCGGATTTGTAGTTTCTAGGATGCGGTGAGGAAGGCCTTATAGCCCTTGTAGGTCATAAACAAATCCGCCTTGCTGACCAACTCAAAGGGGGAATGCATGGAAAGTACCGGTGTCCCGCAGTCCAGGATATCCATCCCCAAGGCGGCCAAAAATTTGGCAATCGTTCCACCCCCGCCCTCATCCACCTTGCCTAACTCCCCCGTCTGCCAAATCACTTCCTGGTGATTGAAAAGGCTTCGCACCCAAAACAGGTACTCGGCATGGGCATCGCTGGAACCGTATTTTCCCCCAGAACCGGTGAATTTGGTCAGGCAGAGACCGTACCCCATTCGGGGGGCATTCCGCTTTTCGTGAACCTCCTGATAATCGGGATCCAGGGCGCCGGCCACGTCGGCCGACAGCGCCCGGGATTCGGCCAGGGTGCGAACCAGGATCTTCCTGGAAAAGGGTTCTTTTTTTAAAATAAAGAGCCGTTCCAAGAAGGATTCTATGATTGGGGCCCGGGCGCTGGTATTGCCTTCGCTGCCGATTTCCTCTTTGTCAAAGAAAAGCAAAAGAATATTTTTCTTGGCCGGCGGAACATCCAGGACGGCCCGGAGGCTGCAAAAGGCGCTGACGCGGTCGTCCTGCCCATAGGCGCCGACTATCCCCCGATCAAGGCCCACATCCCTGGCCTTTTCCGCCGGAACTACCTCTAATTCAGCGCTGGTCAGGTCTTCTTCCACCATCCCAAAACGGTCGTAAAGAATTTTTAAGACGGCCAGTCGGAAACGGTCCTCACCCTCTGGGGGTCCTAAGGGCAGGCTTCCGAGAAGGATATTCAATTTTTCTCCCTCAATGGCTTCGGAAAGTTTCTTCTCCATCTGAACCTTGCGGGCCAGATGAGGCAGCAGGTCGGATACGGTGAATACCGGATCATCCGGTTTTTCGCCGATGACCAGCTTAATCTTCTCTCCGCTGCTTTTCATCACCGTCCCGTGCAAGGCCAGCGGGCGGGCCAGCCACTGATATTTTTTGATTCCCCCGTAGTAATGGGTTTTAAAAAAAGCCAGGTCCACGTCTTCATAAAGGGGACGCTGCTTCAAGTCCAGGCGCGGGGCATCGATATGCGAGGCGATCAGGCGCAATCCGGCGTTCAGCGGTTCTTTTCCCAAAACGGCCAGGACCAGGACCTTGTCTTTGAAAGTCTGATAAACGCGGCTTCCCGCCCGGTTCCCCTCAACCGAATGGAATCCACCCCGCTTTAACAGCCGGGATATTTCCGAAACAGTCTCTCTTTCAGTTTTGGAGGCATCCAGGAAGGTTTTATAGGCTTCCCCCAATTCCCAAAGTTTTTGTTCCTCCTGGGGCTGCAGGGCATCCCAGACCAGGCGGGTTTTATAGGCCAGTTTTTTCCCTAAGGCCTCGGCTTCTTTTTTGGATAATTTTTGAATCATGAAAAAAAATCAAGCAGGGCTGGTTTTTGGTTTGTGGCCCAGTATGATTTTATGTAAATTGAAGAGGTTGCAGTCAATAATCTGCTGGACCTCGATCTCGGTGGAGCGGACTAGGCCAACCACATCCAAATCGGTCACAAAGCCGACCCGGGAAAAAAACGGGGAGGCCCAGGCCCCCAATTTTCCAAATAAACGGTCAGGATCCTTGGAATGATTGACGATAATGATCTGCCCGCCGGGTTTACACACCCGGAGGATCTCCCGGCAGAATTTATGGGGGTCCTTGACCGTGGTTATGACGTAAGGGGAGAGGATGGCATCAAAAGAGTTGTCTTCAAAAGTCATATTACAGGCATCCATGACCTCCAAGTCAATGGGTTGGCCGTTGCCCAAAAGGGCGGCCCGCTCCCGGGCCCGATCGATCATTTTGGCCGAAATGTCAATCCCGACGATATGGCAGGATTTAGGGTAATGCCGCAAGGTCAGCCCGGTCCCAATCCCCACCTCCAGTACTTTCTTGGGGCCGGAAGGGTCAAGATACTTGAAAGCCTGCCTGCGCCCGGCTTCCAGAACCTTTCCAAAGATTAAATCGTAAAAAGGGGAATAAAAGGAATAAATCCCCTCCATGGATCTGCCATTGCCGTTGCCGTTTCCTTTTTTCGCCATCATTACCTACCCTGTGTTATTTAGGATTTACCGGTTTCCATAAACTTCTGGAATAAATTGTAGATCCGGATCGCCTGGGGCTCAAATTCCGGATCTTTCAAATCCAACACCAAAAATCCGGGTTCCTCCACGAGCAAAGGAATCACCAGGTTTTGGTCGATCGATTTAGATAGGATTTTGAATTCAGGCTTAAATACCATTTTTCAGGAAAGCGGTCAACCAAATAGTATGGGCCTCGGATTTAACCCTGGATCTACTAAGCCCCACAGGCTATAATAGGCTAAATTTTATCGGAAACCCTGTCCCATGGCTTTGTTGGAACTCATCCTGCCGGTATTGGTATTCTGGGAAATCTCCCGGGCCCCTTTTCAAGGCAGCTTCAATCCCCGGCTGGTCATCATCACCTCTATGGCAGCCCGGGATTGAGCAAGGCCGGGGTCCTCACCGGGTTTATGATCCCCTTTATGGATTTGGATGATTGGACTGTGAAATGGCCGTTATTCGTATAACCGCCATTTCCATGCAGGGAGAGGGACTAGGGAGGCTGGAGGGAAAAATTGTTTTTGTTCCCTTTACCTTGCCGGGTGAATCCGTGGAAATCGAAATAAAAGAGGACCGGAAAACCTATTCCCGGGGCAGGCTGGTCAGGGTGTTGGAACCTTCGCCGGATCGGGTTACGCCCCCCTGCCCCATTTTTGGGATTTGCGGCGGTTGCCATCTCCAGCATGCCTCCCCCTCGGCCCAGTCACGGATTAAGGAAAACGGTTTTAGGGAAGCCTTCCGGCATGCGCTCAAAATGGATGACCCGCCCATCCAAACCCTTCGGGATTCCCCCGAATCTCTATTTTATCGCCATCGTCTGCGGTTGAAAATCCAGGGTCGCGGCCGACAATCGTCTCTGGGCTTTTATCAGGCCCGAAGCCACCAATTGGTTGCGGTGGAGAGGTGTTTCCTGGCCAATCCCGCAGTCAACCGCATCCTGTCCAGCCTCTCCCGGGTGGCCCGGGATATTCCTTTTCTGGGCGAACCCGCGGATCTGGAAATCCAATGTCTCGAAGAGGGGGGGAAAGGCCTGGTCCTCTTTCGGGTGACCCGCCGGCCGTCAACCGCGATTCTCCGGAAGGTTACCGAAAAACTCTTGGAAATTCCGGAAATTCAGGCCGTCTTCTTTGGAATCTTCCAGGAAAGCGAGCTATTCGGCCTCGATCCCTTTTCTCCCGATCGGCATGGACAGCGGGTGGTGCTTCCGGCCGGAACCACTCTTCTGGATCGCGAGGTGGAATTGACCTTTTTCCCCCAGGTCTTTTCCCAGGTCAACCTGGCTCAGAACCGGCGCTTGATCGCTTTTCTATTAAGCCAACCCTGTTGGGGCCCTCAGGTCACCTGTTTGGATCTTTTTTGCGGCCAGGGAAATTTTTCCATCCCCCTGGCCTTTAAGACCCGGGAGGTGATCGGGGTAGAGTCCCTGGCCCCGGCCGTGGAGAATGCCCGTTTGAATCAACGGCGCAATCAAATCGGCAACTGCATTTTTCATCAGGCCTCGGCTCAATCCGGCCTCCATCGACTGCTTCGAGAGGGATCGAGGTTCAACCTGGTGTTTATGGACCCCCCCCGAAGCGGAGCCCGGGAAATCCTTCAGCAAGTGGATCTTCTGGCCCTCCAGGGCCTATACTATCTATCCTGTGATCCAATGACCCTTTTTCGGGATTTAACCTTTTTGACCCAAAAAGGATGGAACCTTCAATGGACGGTACCCCTGGACTTTTTTCCGCAAACTTTTCATTTGGAAAGTTTGACTTTTCTTTCCCGGGCTGGAACGATTTCCCGTTGCCCAACTTAACAAATTGGATTAATTAACTATTTTTTTATTTTGGCTTTAACACCCGACTATGTTATAATTCAACTGTCCTATAATCTATAAGGAGGGTGATTCATGATCTTCAGGGTTGGCGATCTGGCGGTTTACCCGGCCCATGGCGTTGGACGGATAGAGTCCATCGAGGCCAAAGAGCTTTACGGACAGAATCAACATTTCTACATCATGCGGATTCTGGAAAATAACATGGTCATCATGATCCCCACACAGAATGCCGAACATGTGGGCCTGCGGGAAATTGTTCGGGAGAAAGAAGTCCCCAAAATTTTCAAAATCTTAAAGGCTAAAAACATTGAATTTGACAATCAGACCTGGAATCGACGTTACCGGGAATACATGGAAAAAATCAAAACCGGCTCGGTGTACGAAGTCGCTGAAGTGTTGCGGGATCTCTTTCTGCTCAGGCTGGATAAAGAACTCTCCTTCGGCGAGCGCAAGATGTTGGATACCGCTAAGAATCTGCTGGTCAAGGAAATATCCATTGCCAAAAAAGTCAACGAAGAAAAAGTAGAAAAAGATATTCAGCGGATTTTTATGCATTAGCCTTTCACTCAGGCGGCGAAATATTTTTATCCCAACTTTTGATTTTTCACCCCTTCCCCCTCCTAAATCATTATCAGGAGCTTCTGCTTGGGGATTGGGGTTCCCTTTTCCTCTTTTCCCGGCCCGCAAAAAGCCAATACCAAATTGTCGGTTCACTTTAGCTTCGGTTGGAGTACTGCTTTTCAAAGGAGGTGAACGAATGCCCTATGTTCTCGCAACTACCCTGTTAACGTTAGCCTGTCTATTCGCGGGCTATTGGATAGGCAGTCAAATCGGGGTCCGGGCCGCTCTCGCGGGAGCGCTCTTGGGACTGTTGCTGGCCGGTGGGATGCTTGGCCTGGATAGACGATTGAGAAGAATTCCCTTGCGCCGGCTATTAGGAAGTTGCCTCGGGTTAATGATCGCCTTGATATTGGCCCGATTGATCATGGGATTTTTGGCTTCTTTTTTCCCCGATCCAACCCTTACTCCTCCGGTATTTTTTTTATTCAGCGTACTCTTAGGGTATCTGGGGTTAATGCTGGGGGGAGGGAAAACCGATGAATGGGCCCGTTTTTTCGATTCCCGCAGCCTTCCTTTTTCTTTTTCCGGAAGCCTGAACCGTTATCTGCTCGACACCAGTGTCATTATTGACGGGCGGATTGCCGATATCTGTGAAACCGGATTCGTCCAAGGAACTTTGATCATTCCCCAGTTTGTGCTCCAGGAATTGCACCATATCGCCGATTCCGCTGACTCCCTCAAAAAAACCCGAGGCCGGCGAGGCCTGGGAGTCATTGAAAAAATCCAAAACCAGCCTGATCTGAAGGTTCAAATTGTTGACCGCAACCCTCCCAAAGACAACGTGGATGCCAAGTTGGTGGACTTGGCCCTGGAACTGAACGGCACGATCTTTACCAATGACTTCAACTTGAATAAGGTGGCCGAATTACAGGGAGTCCGGGTTATCAACCTGAACAATTTGGCGAATGCCCTCAAGCCGGCGGTCCTGCCCGGGGAGATTTTAGCCGTTCAAATTATCCGGGAAGGTAAGACGCCCGGCCAGGGGATCGCCTACTTGGATGACGGGACCATGGTGGTGGTGGAGAACGCCAGAAAATACATCGGCCAAAATAAAGACGTCCTGGTCACCAGTGTTTTGCAGACCGGAACCGGCCGTATGATTTTCACCGAAGTCAAAAACTAACCATGGTCTATGAATTCATTGTTCAAGCACCGGACGCCGGAAAACGATTAGACCTCTTTTTAGCCGGCCAGGGGCTTGATCTTTCTCGCAGCCAAATTCAAAAATGGGGCGAGGAGGGCGGGGTTACCGTGAACGGGCATCCGGCCAAGGCGGGCTACCGTCTAAAAACCGGAGAACAGGTGGTATTAACCTCCAAGGAACCGGACCCCCTTCGCTTAAAACCCGAACCGATCCCCCTTTTGATTGTTTTCGAGGATCCGGACCTCCTGGTGATCGATAAACCGGCCGGTTTGGTGGTTCATCCGGCCCCGGGCAATTATTCGGGGACCCTGGTCCATGCCCTGCTGTATCTGGGGGAGAACCTTTCAACGGCCGGTGGGGCCTTTCGCCCCGGGATCGTCCACCGATTGGATAAGGATACCTCAGGCTTGTTGATTGTGGCTAAAAACGACCCCTGCCACCAGGCGTTGACCAAACAATTTCAATCGGGCCTAATATTCAAAGAGTATCAAGCCTTAACCTGGGGAACTCCCCCTCAAAGGCAGGGAATCATTAACCGTCCGATCGGCCGGCACCCCATCGATCGAAAAAAAATGGCTGTCAATGAGGTTCGTGGCAAACCGGCCCTCACCGAATGGCTGGTCCTGGAAACCTATCACCCGGGGATTAATAGGCTTCGATTGCGAATAAAAACCGGGCGAACCCATCAGATTCGGGTCCACTTAGCCGCCCTAGGCTTACCGATCCTGGGTGATCCCCTTTATGGGTTAAAAAAAAGAGGGCTTCAAGGGTTGGATCCCGCTCTGGCCTCCAGCCTGGCTTCGCTTTCCCGCCAAATGTTGCATGCCGGCCGGTTGGCTTTTACCCATCCCCGGACCCAAATCCAATTGGAATTCACCTCCCCCTGGCCACCCGACATGAGCCAACTGATTGACCTGTTAAAAAAATCTTGACAACCCTTTCTTTATGTTCTATTTATGTAGACCGTATAGCGGAAAGGAGAAGAGGGTCCTTAAATTATCCGCACCATCCTGAAAAGACCGAGTAACCCAAGAAAGTCCGGCAAATCCCATTACGCAGTCCAATCTTTTTGAAATCAAATCCAACCCTCAAGGAACTCACTCAGTCAGCTACCCCTTTTGGGGTGAAAATTAACTTGTTCTCCAGATTAGATTCTTACCTCCATTGTTCTGAGAATTTGTCTCTAACCATGGGGGTAAGAATCTAAATTAAAAGACGTTATCTTTAAATCTGTTAAGAGGAAGCAATGAACCTAGCCGAACTGAAGGAAAAGAAAATTAGCGAGCTTACGTCCATGGCCCGAGAACTGAACGTAGAGGGGGCCAGCGGGATGAGAAAACAAGAACTCACTTTTGCCATTCTACAGGCTCAGACGGAAAAAAACGGCCTCATCTATGGCGAGGGGGTTTTGGAAATTCTCCCGGACGGGTTTGGATTTCTTCGGGCGCCCGATTATAATTATCTCCCCGGTCCGGATGACATTTATGTGTCTCCCTCCCAAATCCGTCGTTTTAATCTGAGAACCGGAGATGTCACGGCCGGTCAGATTCGCCCGCCTAAGGATAATGAACGCTACTTCGCCCTTCTGAAGGTGGAGGCCATTAATTACGAAGACCCGGAACTGGCCCGGGATAAAATCCTGTTCGACAACCTGACTCCCCTCTATCCCAATCAGCGTATCGGCCTGGAGACCGACGATTCCAATAATTATTCGGTGCGGATTATGGACCTGCTGACTCCCATCGGCAAGGGTCAGCGGGGACTTATCGTCTCCCCACCGCGCAGCGGAAAGACCATGCTCCTGCAAAATATCGCCAACAGCGTTGCCAAAAATTATAAAGACATTATATTGATCGTGCTGTTGATCGACGAACGACCGGAAGAAGTCACCGATATGCAGCGTTCGGTCAAGGCCGAAGTGATCAGCTCCACCTTTGACGAACCGGCCCAGCGGCATATCCAAGTGGCTGAGATGGTTATTGAAAAGGCCAAAAGACTCGTGGAGCACAAGCGGGATGTAGTCATTCTCCTGGACAGTATCACCCGGTTGGCCCGGGCCTACAATACCGTGGTACCTCCCAGCGGCAAGATCCTCTCCGGCGGGGTGGATTCCAATGCCCTGCACCGCCCCAAACGTTTTTTTGGCGCGGCTCGAAATATTGAGGAGGGGGGGAGCTTGACCATTATGGCCACCGCCCTGGTGGATACCGGCAGTCGGATGGACGAAGTGATTTTCGAAGAATTTAAGGGAACCGGCAACATGGAAATCCATTTAGACCGGAAGCTGAGCGATAAGCGGATCTTTCCGGCCATTGATATCAATCGGTCCGGGACCCGGAAGGAAGAATTGCTCCTGTCCCCGGATGAACTCAACCGGGTCTGGATCCTGCGCAAACTGCTGGCTCCTCTAACCCCGGTGGACAGCATGGAGTTTCTCCTGGAGAAAATGGAAGGCACGAAGCACAACGCCGAATTTTTGAGCTTAATGAATAGATAACCGTTTAAGGAGAAAAACGATCATGAAAGAAAAAATTCATCCCCCCTACCATCAAATCACCGCCCGCTGCGCCTGCGGGGCGGAACTGCCCACCGGCTCGACTCAAAAGGAGATCCGAGTGGAGATCTGTTCCCAGTGTCATCCCTTTTTCACCGGCAAACAGAAACTGATGGACACCGCCGGAAGGGTGGAGCGGTTTCAAAAAAAATACGCCAAGGTAAAGACGGCCCAACCGGAAGCCAACTAAGCAGGAGCCCCCCATACCATGATTCAGGTCGGCGGACAGGCGGTCATCGAAGGGGTTATGATGAAGGCCCCTAAATCCTTAGCCGTGGTGGTGCGAAAGCCCAACGGGGAAATTGCCTTTAAGGAAGACCTCCTCCACCCTTGGTCCGATCGCTGGGGTTTCCTCAAGTGGCCGGTGTTACGGGGCACCTTGACCCTCATCGAGACCCTGGTCCAGGGGATTCAGGCCCTCAATTATTCCGCCAATCAGGCCTTGGCCGAGGAGGAAGAAAAAAAAGAACTCGGTTCCTGGTCCATGTTTTTAACCATGAGCCTGGCCATCCTGATCGGTCTGGGTCTGTTCGTGGCCCTGCCCCACGCGATCAGCGCCTTCCTGGGGACAATCTCAGTCTGGCAGTTCGGGGTGGAGTCCCTGACCTTTCATATTCTGGATGGCCTCATCAAGGTCATTATCTTTATATCCTATATCTGGATCATCTCCCGGTTCAAGGAGATCCGTCGGATTTTTCAGTATCATGGGGCGGAACATAAGTCGATCTTTACCTACGAATCCGGGGAGGACCTGACCGTGGAGAACGCCAAGCGTCACTCCACCCTGCATCCCCGCTGCGGCACTTCGTTCATTCTGCTGGTGCTGATTATCAGCATCCTGCTTTTTTCATTCCTATTTCCGTTTCTGCCCAAATTCGCCGGTCTGTCGGTCTGGGTAAAAAATGGCTTCTACGTTTTCTTTAAAATCCTCCTGATGATTCCCATCACGGGTTTAGCCTATGAAGCCATTAAATACTCGGGCAAAAAGGCCCATCTTCCCTGGGTCCGGGTGATGATTCTTCCCGGCCTCTGGATTCAACATCTCACCACCCAGGAACCTACCGAGGACCAGATTGAAATCGCCCTGCAGGCCCTGTCCCGTGTGCTTCGTCTGGAAGGGCGGCCCATCAACCCGCAGGTTGTTTAACTACCCCTTATGCTGTTAGAGAAACTGGAGGAAGTGGAAGGCCGTTTCGCCAAGGTCGAGGAATCCCTCGGGGACGGGGAAATCCTGCGCAACCAGGCGGCTTACCAGAAACTGGCCAAGGAACACTCCGATCTGACCCCCCTCATCGGCAAGTACCGCCAATTCAAGGCCCTGAGCGAAGCGATCCGGCAGAGCACGGAACTTCTGGAAGACCCCGACCCGGAGATGCGCGACCTGGCCCGGACTGAAATGCAGCAGCTTCGGGAGCAATCGACCCGCGTGGAAGAGGAGATCATGGTCCTGCTGCTCCCCAAGGACCCCAACGACGATAAAAATACCCTACTGGAAATTCGGGCCGGGACCGGGGGGGACGAGGCCGCTCTGTTTGCCGCCGACCTGTTTCGCCTCTATTCCAAATTCGCCGAGATCATGCACTGGCGGGTGGAAGTCCTGAGCGACCACCCCACCGGTATGGGCGGTTTCAAAGAAATCATCGTCTTGATCGAGGGTCAGGGGGCCTACAGCAAATTGAAATATGAAAGCGGGGTCCACCGGGTGCAGCGGGTGCCCTCCACCGAAGCCCAGGGGCGGCTGCACACCTCGGCCGTTACCGTGGCCGTCTTGCCGGAGGCCGAGGAAGTGGATGTGGTCATC
>Ga0315278_10006304_pt1 | contig 10779 bp, 11 predicted proteins | sample YL17G06_0_MG_FD_203880 | JGI IMG/M metagenome (GOLD analysis project Ga0315278, IMG submission 203880) | Sediment microbial communities from Yellowstone Lake, YNP, Wyoming, USA - YL17G06_0 | ecosystem: Environmental > Aquatic > Freshwater > Lake > Sediment | place: USA: Wyoming | collected... | reverse complement strand
CCCGATATTTCGAGCGCGGTCCGCATCTTCCCTCCTGAGCGCATACGCTCTCTTCACCCGGGAGCAGGCCGATCTGGCCTTGCGCGACGGCCGAAGCGCCGGAGACGTGGCGATCCGTCTCCATCAAAACGCGGCCGCGTTCGGGAGGGATCTTCGAACATCCCTCCATATCTCGACGCCGGGAGAGGTCATGCGGGCCGCCCGTCTCCTTTACGGGACGATGGGGATCGATTTCCGGGGGAGCGACGACGGGAACATCCTGATCGGCAAATGCGCGTTCAGCGATTTTTATGAATCCCGGACCTGCGCCTTGATTTCCGCGCTGGATGAAGGTCTCCTGGCCGGGCTCGCCGGAGGCGGACGCCTCGAATTCTCCGAACGGATCACGGACGGGCAAAGCCGTTGCCGGGCGAGGTTTCATTCCTCATGAAGAGGGCGATCGTCGTCGGGAGCGGGGCCGGCGGAGCGGCCGCGGCCATGGAGCTCCAGGGAATTTTCGACGTCACGGTCCTCGAAGCGGGCCGGGAATTCAAGCCGTTCTCCATGAATCTCAGGATTCCCGGAGCGCTCAAAAAAGCCGGCCTTCTATTCGACGAACGCGAGATCGGATTCATCTTTCCGCCCATGGACATCCGGAGGGCGAGGGACAAGATGATCCTCGTGCGCGGCATCGGGACGGGCGGCACGACGACCATCGCCGCGGGAAACGCTCTCCGGCTCGATCACGATCTCAGGCGCCTCGGGATCGATCTCGACGATGAATTCAAGGCGTTGTCCCGGGAGATCCCCATGACAGCCGAGCACCGCAGGCTCTGGAGGGAACCGACCCGCCGCCTGTTCCGGATTTGCGGGGACATGGGCCTCGATCCTCAACCGATTCCCAAGATGGGGCATTACGAGCGCTGCCGGAGCTGCGGCCGCTGCGTCCTCGGCTGCCCTCATGGCGTCAAATGGGACAGCCGGATCTTTCTCCGCGAGGCCGTGGCCAAAGGGGCCGCCCTCGTGACCGGCATGAACGTCGAACGCGTCGTCATCGAAGCCGGAGGGGCCAAGGGCGTCTGGGCCGGAACGGGGCGGCGCCGCCGGTTCATTCCGGCCGATGTCGTCGTGCTCGCGGCCGGCGGGCTGGGGACCCCGGTCATCCTGGCCGATTCCGGCATCGCCTGCGAGCCCCGGCTGTTCGTCGATCCCGTCCTGTGTCTGGCCGCCCCATGGCCGAAGGCCCGTCAAAACAGCGAAATCCCGATGCCGTTTTTTGTCCGTAAAGAAGGCTATATCGTCTCTCCTTATTTCGATCACCTCAGCTATTTTTTCAACCGGAAATGGAAGCCCCCCGCGGACGATATCCTGAGCCTCATGATCAAATTGGCGGATACGAACGCCGGCTCCATCGCCGGGAAGAAAGCCGAGAAGGGCCTCTCCCCCCGTGACGTCGGGACCTTGAAGGGGGCCGTGGACTTCTGCACGGAAATCTTCGGACGCATGGGAGTTGGGAAGGACGATCTCTTCCTCGGAACGATCAACGCCGGCCATCCGGGCGGCATGCTTCCCTTGACCGCGCGAGAGTCCGCGACGCTCCACCACGAGCGTCTCCCCGGCAATCTCCATGTCGCCGACGCCTCGCTCCTCCCCGCGGCCCTCGGCGCCCCGCCCAGCCTGACGATCATGGCCCTGGCCAGGAAAGTCGCGGCAAAGATCAAAGGTTAAATTTCTCCGCTTTTTTAGTATAATCCGATGGCCGTCACCGGAATGCCGCGATCACAACGCTTTTCGGCTCAAGCTCGATCCGCATTCCGCTTCGGCGCGATAGAAAGGAACCTCCCATGGCGAACATCATGACCAAGAAAGGGATCATCGGCATCCTCACCGGAGGAGGAGACGTACCCGGCCTGAATCCGGCCATCCGCGCCGTCACGATCCGGGCCATCCACGAAGGATACGACGTCGTCGGCATCCGCCGCGGATGGGCCGGCCTGATCGAGATGGCCCGGGACAAGGACGCGTCGAACGCCGAGCATTACCAGCATCTGACCGAGGAGATCGTCAACAACATCGGACGGACGGGCGGCACGTTTCTCCACACGTCGCGGACCCGGCCGAGCCACGTCCCCGACGTCAACGTCCCAACCCACCTGCGCGACAAATACCACAGAAAAACCAACGATCTGACCGAGGAGGTCCTCAAAAACCTCGAATTTCTCGGCATCGATCATCTCATCCCCATCGGCGGAGACGACACGCTGAGCTACTGCGCCCACCTCCACCACAAAGGCGTCAAGGTCATCGGCATTCCCAAGACCATGGACAACGACGTTCCCGGGACCGATTACTGCATCGGGTTCAGCACGTGCATCACCCGCACGATCAGCATGACCCACGCCCTGCGGACCACGGCCGGCTCGCACGAGCGTTTTCTCGTGATCGAGGTCTTCGGCCGGTATTCGGGCTTCACGGCCCTCCTCCCGACCATGGCCGGCGCCGCCAATCGCTGCGTGATCCCGGAGTTCAAATTCAACGTGGAGCGTCTGTGCGAGCTGCTGGCCGGGGACCGGTCCACGAACCCCAGCCTGTACTCCGTCGTCCTTGTCTCGGAGGGGGCCATGTTCGAGGGCGGAGAGATGATTTACGCCAGCGAAGAGAAGGACATGTACGGCCACAGAAAGCTGGGCGGCATCGGGGACCTGATCTCGAGCCATCTCAAGGATCTTTCGCCCAAGTTCAACGGCGGGCGGCGGATCAACGTGATCACCCAGAAGCTCAGCTATCTGAGCCGCTGCGGCGATCCCGACGCCTTTGATTCCATCGTTCCCATGGCCTTCGGCAACATCGCCCTCGACCTGATCATGGACAAGCGGACCGGCCGGATGGTCTGCCTGCGGAACGGCGAATACGACGATGTTCCGATCGAAATCGTGACGAGCGCCAAGAAGGTCGTGGACGTGGACAAATACTACGACCGGGAGCGCCTCCGCCCCCTTTACAAAAGCTTCCATCACAAGCCGTTTTTCATCGTCACCAACGATTGACGATCCGGCCGTTCGTCTTGCAAGGATGGGCCGGATGGGGATAGAATCCCGTTGATTTCAAAGGAGCCATGAAAAAAAGCGCGCTCGCCTTGGGCGGAGCCGGTCTTCCGCTCTATTCCCTGAATACATTGATCGTCGGCAGCGGCGCGGCGGCCCTCGCGGCCGCTCTCCGCCTCCATGACTACGGACAGACCGATATCGCCGTGGCGACCGAGGACTTCGGCGGCGGGACATCGAACAACGCCGGCTCCGATAAGCAGACCTATTACAAGCTTTCGCTCGCGGGGGGCCGCCAGGACTCTCCTTACGAAATGGCCAGGGACCTTTTCGACGGCGGCGGCATGCACGGCGACATCGCCCTCTGCGAAGCCCTCGGCTCGGCTGAGGCGTTTTTTCGCCTCGTCGGCCTCGGCGTGCCTTTTCCGCACGATCGGTACGGCGCTTATGTCGGATATAAAACCGATCACGATCCGAAGCAGCGGGCGACGTCGGCCGGTCCCCTCACCTCCCATTTGATGTTCGAGGGCCTGGCGCGCGAAGTCAGGAAGAGGCGGATCAAGGTTTTCGACGGCCATCAAATCATCGCCCTTTTGACGGATGGGACGGGAGACGGCAAGAGCGTCATCGGCGCCGTCGCCCTCGATAAGGCCCGCTGTCAAAGAAGCCGCCCCGCCCTCGCGGTCTTCAACGCGGTCAATATCGTCCTGGGAACGGGAGGTCCCGCGGGGCTCTATGCCGCGTCGGTCTATCCGGAAAGCCAGACCGGATCGCACGGGCTGGCCTTCGAAATCGGCGCCGTCGGGAACAACCTCACCGAATCCCAATTCGGCCTCGCCTCGCTCGCGTTCCGCTGGAACTTATCGGGGACTTACCAGCAAGTCATCCCGCGCTATGTTTCGACGGAGCGGAACGGCCGCGGCAAGCGCGAATTCCTCAACGCATTCTTCCCCGACATGGGAACGCTGGCCACCGCGATTTTTTTGAAAGGCTATCAATGGCCGTTCGATCCGCGCAAAATCGCCGGCCACGGATCCTCGCTCGTCGACCTGCTTGTCCATCGGGAAACCGCAGTGAAGGGACGACGGGTCTTTCTCGATTTCCGGCGCAATCCGAGCGGCGCGGGCACGCTCCGGGATTTTTCCTTTGATGCGCTGCGTCCCGAGGCCCTGTCCTATCTCCAAAAATCCAACGCCCTTCAGGCGACGCCGATCGAGCGGCTGAAGAAGATGAACCCGCCGGCCGTCGATATCTATGGAAGCCACGGGATCAATCTAGAAAAGGAAATGCTCGAGATCGCCGTCTGCGCCCAGCACAACAACGGCGGCTTCAAGGGCGACATCTGGTGGGAATCGAATATCAAGCACCTCTTCCCCGTCGGCGAAGCGAACGGAACGCACGGCGTCTACCGGCCGGGCGGATCGGCGCTAAACGCGGGGCAGGTCGGCGCGATGCGCGCGGCGCAGCTCATCGCCGGGAGATATGGCGCGAAACCGCCGCGAGAGAAGGATTTTCTTGCCCGGGCCGGATCCAGGATCCGGGAGAAGCTCGCCGCGGCCCGGGGAATGATCGACCGCGGAGCGGGAACCGCGACGGCGCTCCCCAAGGCCCGCGCGGAATTGCGGAAGCGCATGACGGCCGCCGGAGCGCATATCCGGAATCCGGAAGAGATCGGACGCGCGGTCGAAAGCGCCTGGAAGCAGCATGCCCGCTTGACCAAAAGCTTGAACGTGCCCGGGGCGCGGGACCTCCCGGAAGCCTTCAAGGTCCTTGATCTCTGCCTGACCCAGGCCCTTTATCTCGAAGCCGTCAAAGAATACCTGGAAAAGGGCGGAAAGAGCCGGGGTTCCTTCCTCGTCCTCGATCCGAACGGCGAAAAGCCCTGTCCGGAGCTCGACGATTCCTGGAAATTTTCGCTGGAGAGCGGGGAATCGTTCGTCAGCCGGAAAATCCTGGAAATATCCATGGACGAAAAGATGAACGTCCGGAAGCGTTGGGCGGATATCCGGCCGATCCCCGCGGACGAGGCCTGGTTCGAAAATGTCTGGGACGATTTTCGAAACGACCGGATCGTCCGCTCCTGGGGAGAAAAAAAATGAGCGAAACGCCCGTCGCGCTGATCACGGGAGCGGGCCGGGGCATCGGCCGCGGTATCGCCCTCGAGCTTGTCAGGGAAGGATTCGCCGTCGCCGGCTGCGATATCGTCTTCGAGCCGGATAACAAGAAGAGCGGGCTGTTCGAGGTCCGGGACTCCGTCACGAAGCTCGGCGGACGATTTCTCCCGGTCCGCGGAGACGTCGCCGCGCTGGACGAGCACGACGGAATTTTGCAGGCGGTCCTCGACGGCTTCGGCCGCCTCGACGTGCTCGTCAACAACGCGGGCGTCGCGCCCGGGACGAGAACGGACGTTCTCGAAACGACCCCCGAAAGCTACGACCGCCTGCTTTCGATCAACGCCCGCGGCGCCTTTTTCCTGACGCAGAAGGCCGCCAGGCTGATGCTCGAACGGGTCGGAAAAGAGGCGAAGGCGAAACCCATCATCATTTTCATCTCCTCGATCTCCGCGGCCGTCTCCTCGGTTTCGCGCGCGGAATATTGCATTTCCAAGGCCGCCCTGAGCATGGCCGCGAAGATCTTCGCCGACAGGCTCGCCGAATCCGGAATCCGCGTTTACGAAGTCCGCCCGGGAATCATCGCGACCGACATGACCGCCCCCGTCCGCGAAAAATACGACAAGCTCATCGCCGAAGGCCTGGCGCCGCAGAAGCGCTGGGGCCTCCCGGAGGACGTCGGGAAGGCCGTCGCCGCCCTGGCCAAAGGGTATTTCCCCTATTCGACCGGCCTGGTCCTCGAAGTCAGCGGCGGGATGGACATCCGGAGGCTCTGAAAAAACGCCGGCGCGGGCCGCGGACAAGATTTCGCCATCGGAATTGAATTGTGGTAACATATAAAAAAAACTGATCGAGGAGGGTCATATGTCCGAACACAGACAACATTCAGGCCGCATCTTCTGGGGCTTGATCCTGATCTTTTTTGGCGTCTTGTTCCTGCTCAACCACCTGGGAAAATTTGAGATCAACGAGGATCTCTTCCATATTTATTGGCCGGTCATCTTCATCATTCTCGGATTCTCCATCCTCGTCAACAACGGATTCCGCCGCCCCGCGACGGGGCTTTTCTTCATGGCCTTCGGCGTCGTTTACCTGCTGTTCAACCTCGGCATCCTGAAAAACAACGTCTGGGATTACCTCTGGCCGGCCTTTATCATCATCGTCGGCCTCTGGATGCTCCTTCGGCCGGCGTTCCGGTCACGGAACCCGGAACACTTTCCCGAGATCCGGGAGAACGATATCGATATCACCTGCATTTTCGCGGGGATGAAGCGCCGGATCGAATCGCAGAACTTCCGGGGCGGACACGTCACCGCGATCATGGGCGGGCTCGATCTCGACTTCACGAGCGCGGGATTGGAGGGGGGAAAAGCCACCCTCGATGCGACAGCCATCATGGGCGGGGTGGACATCAAGGTCCCCCAGAATTGGCGGGTCGTGATCGACGGGACCCCCATTCTCGGAGGGTTCGACGACAAACACCGGAGCGTCTCCGACGCCGAAGCCAAGGCCACGCTGTTCGTCAAGGGCACGGCCATCATGGGCGGCGTCACGATCAAAAGCTGAGCAAAACGACGAAGGGCAGGGCCGGATGAAAAAAATCCTTCTTTGGTTCTTGGCGTTCGTCATCGCCGCGGGGACGATGGTCTATCAGCGCATAACGGGGCCGACGTATCCCAGCCGGGGAAAAATCGACATCGCCGGCAAAACGATCAAGTTCAGGCTTCCCCGAAGCGCGGAGAACGTCGCGGATTGCGAAGTCGCGATCGCGGTTCCCGGCCGGGATTTTTCGGGCTATCTTGAATACAAAAGGCACGGCACGGCCGATGCCTGGACGAGAATCGCGCTCGCGGACAAAAAGGACGACAAGACCAGACAAGACGCGCTGTCCGGATTTCTGCCGAAGCAGCCCATGGCCGGCAAGCTGGATTATCTGGTCTATCTCGCCTCCGGCGGAAAGGACGTCTCTCTCAGCGGTAAAGAGCCCGTCGTCATCCGTTATCGGGGCGTCGTGCCGCCCTTCATTTTATATCCGCATATCGTCATCATGCTCCTGGCGCTGATGTTCTCGACACGGGCGGGGCTGGCCGCCCTCGGCAAGAAAGAGCATCCCGGCCGATACGCGAAATGGGCCGCCGCCCTATTCTTTATCACCGGCTTCATCCTGGGGCCGCTGATGCAATATTACGGCTTCGGCGTGCTCTGGGCGGGCTTTCCCATGGGCCGCGACCTGACGGACACCAAGTCGCTCGTGGCCATGATCGGCTGGATCATCGCCCTGTTCATGATGCGCAAGGGAAAGCCGGCCAGGGCCTGGGTTTTGGCGGCGTCGATCCTTCTTCTCGCCGCCTTCCTGATCCCTCACAGCCTGATGGGATCGGAGCTGGATTACTCGAAGGTCAGCCCGCCGGCGAAGATCGGCTGTCCATAACAGCGACAAAGCTCAATCCTTCGCCAAAAAAATGGCGATATTGAATCGCCTTTCGTCTTTCTTATTTCTGCTGAAACCTAACCGTCGCCGTGAAGATCATCCCGCGCATTTTTCCGTCGATGATCTTCTGTTGATAAACCCATTTATTGACCGCGTCCAGGGCCGCCTTGTCCAATTCGGGGATCGACTGCAGGACCGCAGCCCGTTTTACGCGCCCATTAACATCCGTCTCGACCTCGAGAACGACGACGCCCGCGATCCCCTTTTTCCGGGCTTCCTCGGGATAGACCGGTTCGACGGATTTGAGGAGCTTGGGCGGTTCGATTTTTCCTTCGGCCTTCACCGGTCCGAGCTTTTCCCCCTCCGCGGCCATCTTTTCGGATTCTTCGGCCGATACCAGATTGAATCGCACGGACACGGTGAATGTCACCGGAATGGGCTTGTCATTGATGATCACCGGCTCGTAAACCCACTGCCGCACGGCATCGATCGCCGCCTTGTCGAGGAGGGGAATCGACCGCAAAATCTTGTAGCCCTGCACCCGGCCGTAGATGTCCGTCGTCACTTCGAGAATGACGACGCCTTCGACAAGGGCCGCCCGGGCCACGTTCGGATACACCGGATCCACCTGCTTGAGCAATTTCGGCGGGGCGACGCCGCCCGCGAGACGGAGGGGCTCTCCTTCTTTGACCGGCAAGATTCGGGCTTCCAGCCCCGACGGATTGAACCTGACGGTGACCGTGAAAATGATCCCGCGCGGTTTGCCGTTGATGAACATCGGCTCATACACCCACTGTTTGACAGCGTCCTCGGCGGCCTGGTCGAGCAAGGGAATCGATCTCAGGATATTCGTCCTGATGACGTGGCCGGAGATATCCGTCTCGGCTTCCAGAATCACAATCCCCGAGACTTTGCTTTGGCGGGCGATTTCCGGGTAGACCGGATCGACTTGCTTAAGGAGTTTCGGCGGTTTGATCACGCCGATGGCCCGCACCGGGCCTTCCGCCGGGATCGTATATGTCGTCGCCATCTGGGCGCCGGCTACGGGCGTCCAGCCCGACACGCGGAACGATAGGAAATAGACATTGCCTTTGGAATCCTCGAAACCGAAGACGGTGATATTTTTTTCCGGGATGGAGAACTCCGTATCGAGGAGATTGGTCTTCGTTTTCTCGCCCTGCTCAAAAACTTCCATCCGGAATGTCAATTTTCGGAGGACCTCGACCGGCGAAATGAGGACAAGGTATTCCCGGCCATCGAGCCGGAAGATGTGAAAGGCCTTCTCCCTGTCGTTCTTCTTCCAGTTGAAATCCGCTTCGGTCAGGAGCTTGACATCCGGATTGTTGAACGTCTTCTGAATCTGTTTAATCTCCTCGGCCAGGTCGAACTCGGTCTTGATCGTGGCCGTCAGGCTCTATTTCAGATACGACGAGGTGACGCTCTTGACCGGTTCCCTTTCTCCTATTCGGGCAGCCTCGAAGATCCTCATCTTCATCATCCAGGGATTGACTTCCTGAAGGACGCCCCCCGAATCCAGAGTCTTTCTGAGCTCGAAAATCAGGCCAGCTTTATTGATGTCCCCTGTAACGATGTAAAGCTGGCCGGCTTCAGTCTTCCGGCCGGGCGTCGTCGGCGTGCCGTATGTCCGATCGGCGAATTGCAGGCGGCGATAATGCTCGGTTTTGAACTCGTTCTCAGGAGTCGCCGGATGGGGATCGCGCGCTTTCCAGAAAGCTTCTATTAAGGTATCGCGCTCCTTATCCGTTTGAAGCTTAAGAAAAACGTCTTTCTCCTTGGCCGAGATGATGAGGGTCACCTCGTCATTCAGCCAATTGAGATATTTCGGCGCCACAGCAGACGCTTCCGGCGTTTTGGGCTGGGCTATCAAGCCCGACATCGTTCCAACAAAAACAAGCGCCGCCGCCCAAAGCCATTTTCCATTTTTTCTCACAATGCACCTCCTCCTCAAATATTCTTCCCGGCCCAGACGATGACGACATCGGAGTCGTGCGGCTTGAAGATGAACGTCCGGGCGGGTTCGTTGTCGATCCTGACATAATGGATCTGAACCTGCTCCGTTTCGCTTCCGGCTGGACCGCCGGACGGCGCCGGGGATTGAAAGAACCGGACCGCGGCGAGCGTCAAGACAACGGCCAGCGACATTCCGGCCGCCGCGGCGGCCCATCGCCAGAAAGGCGGCCGGCGCTTTCCATCAGAACGAGCCTTGAAAGCCCATGCGCCGCGGGCGAACGAAGCCGGCGCGGGCCGCAAACCGCGGATCCTTTCCGAGATGGCGGGCCAGAGGCCGCTCAAATCGCCCAAATCGCCGGTCTGGACCAGGAGCCGCCGGACCTCGTCCTTGCTCGCCAGCCGCTTTTCGCAGGCCGCGCATTTCTCGATATGACCGCGCAGCAGGGCCGCCTTCCACGCGCGGACGGGCAAAATTCCGACCAGGAAAATCATGAGCTTAGAGTGCCGCATGGCTTTTCTCCAAATAGGATTTGATCTTCTTCCGGGCGTTGAAGAGGTAGACGCGGGCCGTGGACGGAGAGCACGGGATGACCTTTGAAATCTCGGCCGCGGTATAGCCCTCGTTCGCCCAGAGAACCAGGACGGCCCGCTCTCTCGGGCTCAAACGGGCAAGAACGTCTTGGGAGAAAAATTTCGTTTTTCCGGGGTCCACACCCTTGGCCGGAGCATGGCCGGGCAGTTCGTGCTTCGCCCGATGAAAGGCGCTTTGAAAACGGCGCTGTTTCCTCAATTGATCGAGACAGCGACGGTAGAGAATAGTGAAGATCCAATTTTTGAAGCTCTTCCGCGGATCATAGCTTTCCAGATTCCTGTAAACCTGGATGAAGGTTTCCTGGCAGGCGTCCTCGGCGTCTTGAAGGTTGCCGAGAATATTGACGGCCAGCGCCATGACCGCCGCTTTGTGCCCGTCCACGATTTCGCGGAACTCCCCCAAATCGCCTTCCAGGCAGGCCGCGCTCAATGCGTTATCTCCCATTTAGCTCGCTAATCCGATTTCCATATTATATTACGACGGACCGGAAGAGAACGTTTAGGCCGGCGCTACGGCCCGATGAATCTCCGGGCGATATATTCAGGGTTTGATACGTTCGACGGCGCCAAACCCCGATTTTCAAATCGGGGTAATAGGCGCCGCTCAGTATCAACCCTGAGCATACCCCGGGCTTCAGCCCGGGGAGTCGAA
>Ga0315278_10006303_pt1 | contig 10779 bp, 9 predicted proteins | sample YL17G06_0_MG_FD_203880 | JGI IMG/M metagenome (GOLD analysis project Ga0315278, IMG submission 203880) | Sediment microbial communities from Yellowstone Lake, YNP, Wyoming, USA - YL17G06_0 | ecosystem: Environmental > Aquatic > Freshwater > Lake > Sediment | place: USA: Wyoming | collected... | reverse complement strand
CCAGCATACCGTTATAGAACTCCGCATACAGCTCCTGGGAGGCAGGGTTTATGTATATATCGGTGTTCTTCATTTTTTCCGAATCCGGATTGAAGACATCCACCCAGGGAAGTTTGCAGAGACCCAGGTTGTCATTGCCGAGACGAACCCTCGGATAGGTTATAAGGGCGTTAGCTTTGTCTTTGAAAGAAGGAAAAGCGCCGAGGAGGTCTGCTTTAATCAGCCATGCCGCGGCGTGATGCGCCCCTATATCACTGGCTGCCGCATATGACGCCTGCATGCACAGAGACCTGTGCGTCCTGTAAAGAGAAAATGGAAGACCCTTAACCTGCATGGCAAATTTCATGAGTTCCTTCTTGGGATTTTCGCGGCCCGTTCTTTTAACATACCTGCGGGAAACCCAGTCCAGCACGCTCCGCATCCCTTTTCCCGCTTCCCTGGCACACTCTGTTTCCCGATTGCTAATCTGGTGCAGGAAACTGAGCATCGCTTTTTCATTTCCCCATGTGAGTTCCAAACCGCCCGTATCGTCCTTCGTGAGATAACCCCTCTGGAAGCACTCCATCAAAAAGCCGATAATAACAGCGGCAGTTATGGTATCGATCCCATAGTTATCGCAATGCCAGTTGGCTTCCATGACGGCTTCAGCATTCCATATGCCTAAATTCGATCCGAAACCGCACGCTGTCTCATACTCAGGCCCATCGACCCAGACCTTCCTGCCTTCTTGATCACCCACCGATATGGTAACCCAGCCTCCCTTGGTGCACCGCAAAGAGCAGCCGGGGTAACACCCGTCCATCCCTCTATGATCGAAGAGGTTATCTGCGTAAAATTTGCCGCTGATCTGTTCCGCTCTGGGATCGGAACCATACTGGTAGTTCTTGACCGGCAGAGACCTGTAATTTTCTTTATTCATGAAACTGATGAGCCCCGCACTTCCTTTGCGGTACATTTTCAAGGATACCGGATCAACCTTCCTCACAACCTTGGAAAGCTTCGACCCCGCTCTTTTCGCCTTCTCCCAGTCTGCTGCGCCATACGGATTTTCGCCATGCGGATATTCCGCCATGACGATGACGGACCGTATTTTTTTATCGACCATCACCGAGCCAAGGCCGGTTCTTCCTGCCTGTTTCGTCCTGAAAAACCCCTTCTGGCCGTCAGCCGTTTTCGTAGGGTCATAATAATGGCTGTTGATGCATCCATATGTCGTACTTGCCGCGCCTATGCCGGTTGTAACAAAGGCCATGTTCTTTTTGTCATAGCCTTCTTGTGTGAATTTATCGGCAATGAATTTCTCCAGTTCAAAGACGTGTTCTATCTTCGGCGCTTCAATAATCGTTACTTCATTTTTAAACCCATCGATGACAATAAAAACATCTTTTTCCGATTTGCCCGTGATCTCAATTACGTCAAACCCTGCGAATTTCATGTTGGCCCCGAAATGACCGCCGAAATTCGATACCCCCGGGATTCCCGTGTGGGGAGACAGGGAGAGCGCCATGCATTTGCTCGTACCGGGGAAATTGGGGACACCTGCCAGTGGCCCCGGGGAAAAGATCAATGGATTCTCCGGAGCGTAGGGGCTCGTATTCGGGTTTATTCGCCTGTAGAGTAGATATAAGCCCAGGGCTCTCCCCCCGACGAAAAAATCCCTCGCACGTGAATCAAGGCCTTTCGCATCTATCGCACCAGTATGAAGATCGATAGTGAGAATCTTATTGGCGTATCCACGCGTTAAATTTGATTTGGCGTACTTCATTTAGTTCTCCTTACCGGGGGATTCTGCCTCTGCTGCCGTTTAAGTCACATCTACTCCCAAGAGAGAACAGGAGCCCGTTTTTTAGAAGGCGCACTATAAGCCAAAGCAATTTGCCTTGTCAATTGGAAAAGTGAATTAGCTTGACATTCTCGGCAATTCGTGGTTGAGCCTCCCTTCAGTTAATAGTTGTTTTAAGATAGGGAGCAACTCACACGCAGGGAAGCATTGACATGAATAACCAATGGGTCTGGATCGATACACAGGCAAGAATGGATGAGGCAAAAGAGGATATCGGCAATGCATCCATTGTCTGTGTTGATACAGAGTATGATTCCTTCAGATATTTTCGCGAAGTCCTCTGTTTAATTCAGATAGATGCGGGTGGAAGGACTTACCTCTTCGACCCTCTGGGCAGCCTTGATTTTTTCTTCTTAGGAAAGATTTTCACAGATCCTGCAATCCTCAAAATCATGCACGCCGGTGATAACGATATCCGGCTCCTAAAAAGGGACTATGGGTTTGAATTCAAGAATATTTTTGACACACATCAGGCAGCATCCATCCTGGGTTGTCACAATCTTTCTCTCTCGACATTGATAAGCCAGTATCTCGGCATGGAACTCAAGAAAGACAAGAAAATGCAGCGTTCCAAATGGGAAACCCGCCCGCTCTCGGAAGAACAGATACACTATGCCGTAGAGGACACAGCCCACCTCACTGCACTGTACCGGAGGCTTGAGTCTGAAATTCAGTTGAAGAGTCTCAAGAGAAAAGCGGCAAGGGCTTTTGACAAGATCGCCGCTGTGACATGGAACGAGAAATTATTCAACCCTCAGGCATGCAACGGTATCAAGGGGTACGACTCCCTTTCAGCGCACCAGAAGCATCATTTACTCAACCTCTACCGCTGGCGTTTCCAGAAGGCAAAGAAGACAAACATGGCACGCTTCAGGATATTGCCCGATCAGGCACTGCTTGACTTGGCAAGATCCGAGGCACCCTCCATGGAAATGCTGAGGAAGACAGAGATACTTTCTCCTGAAAAGATAAGACTCTATGGACGGGAAATTATCGAGACCATTAGCGGCGGCAGAGGGTCGGAACAGAACCTCCAATAAGACAGTGCTCTACATTGGGAATAAATTTGTTTTGAGGCGACGCATAGCAAGAACTACAGGCGGATGGATTAAACTGCAATATTTCGTCTTCACCTTTTAAATCCCTCGCGCGCCAGATAATCCTGTGCCGTTTTGAGTCCCAGCCATGCTGCAGTTATCATGTCCTGGAGGGATTCATCAAAGGCCCATAGTTCCTCGTGCGCCCGTGCGCGGATGTAGTATGCCATGGCTTCTTTCCTATTAATGGCTATCGCCATACTGCAATACTCGACTGTCTGTGCAAAGTTCCCCAGTTTCCCGTAGGCAATACCCCGATAGAGATAGGGCTTTGTATCTTTCGGGACCAGTTGCATGACCTTGTTGAAATCCTCGATTGCCCTTTCATACTCGCCCAATTCCCAGAAGGCTATCCCACGGTAGAGGTAGCCCGTAGCATCAGCGGGTTTCATCTCCTTTATTTTCCTGAATTCGAGAACGGCCCTCGCATAGTTTTCTCCGTCTCCGTAAAACTTCGTCAGGGAACCGTAGTCCAGGATTTGACTCGGGTTAATCTCTAAGGCCTTCTGGTAATCGCTTAACGCTTTTTTATGATTACCCAGACGACCGTAAGCAATCGACCGGAGCAGATATACCCGTTCATCCCGTGCATTCATTTCCAGAACGGCGTCGTAGTCCTTGATGGCCTTCTCATAGCGGCCGGCCGCCCACTCAGACACGCCGCGGCCATAATAGGCGCTCACCTGCTTCGGATTACGTGTGATGAGGCTATCATAGTACTCCTTGGGCGTATCTCTCTTTCCCAGTTTCTGGTAAGCCTGGTCAAGGCTGGCTTTGGCCTGCAGATGTTTCTCATTCTTTTCGACAGCACGGTGATAATCATTGATGGCAAGGGGAAGGTTGCCGGTTTTCTCATAGATCCTGCCCCTCTGATAGTAGGCCTCGGAAGATCCGGAGTTGATTTCGACAGCCCTTGTGCAATCCTCCAGCGCCGTATCAATATTTCCCCTTTTCTCCTCGAGAGCAGCGCGCTTGAGGTACATGGCCTCGTCCCGGGGGCTCAGTTCAATGAGCCTGTCCAAATCCCCCTTGGCTTTTTGGTAGTCCCCTATTTTCTCAAAGATCCTCTCCCGGCAAAGGTAAAAGAACCTTTCTTCTTTCTGGAGTTCAATGGCTTTCGTGAAGGCCTCTGCTGCTTCCCGCTCTTTATCCGAGATTAGGAGCCTGTATCCCTCGAGGCATAAGTTCCAGGCAATGAGATCATCAACAGCGCGGCGATATTGTTTTTCCCCCGACGCATCGGCGCCTTTGGATGAGAGTTTCTTTCGCAGATCGTCGATCTTGATAAGCGCCGCTTCCAGCTCTCTTCCGATCTCCACCAGGTCCTTGCTCCTTTGAGAATCCTTGCGGAGTGAATTCAGAGCCCTCACAATGGCCGGTATGTCAATTGCTATTCTCGCACTGAAGGAAAAAGATTTTCCATCCTTACTTTCTGAAACCGTCTCCACCGGGACCAGCGCTGACACCATAGTCCGGATCTCTTTTGGGCCGAGGAGAAACAACTTTGCATCTGTATGCTCAAAGAGATAATTCCCCAGATCCCTGTAGAGAAGCCCTTCTGCGTGCGCACGGCCAATGGCCTTTGAGGATGCTTCGTTGTCCAGTTCACTCGCCCGATAGGTGTATTTCTTTTCAAAGGTTATTACTTCAGCAAAGGCAGGGCTAATGACGAACTGGAGCAGCGGTATCATGATTAAAACGCAGCACTTGATATTGAAGAGAGCTTGCCAGTTCATTAATTCAGCCTCTTAAGGTCGGTTAACGATTATTCTCTGGAACCTCTACGGATGGCGTTTGCGGAAAGGTGAGTTTCTATTTTCCCTTCATTTTCGTTGTTTCTTGCGTCTCCCTGAATGTGAGGGCAAAATTAAGCCGCTCGATTTCTCTCTGGCAGTCTAATATGGCCGCAGTCTTGTGGCCACCATGATTCAGGAAGCGTTTGACAGTCGGTAGGCCTCTTATTCTTCTTTGCGGAATATCAGGAGTCAACTTTGTAAATATTGTTTTCTACGAGTAGTTCTGTTGCCCTTTTAAGCCTCAGGGAGAGTGTTCTTAAGATTACCTGAAAATATTGTGACAGCTTGTTGTATTCTGGATCTAAAAAAGCGCGGTCGATGAGCCCGACCGTTGTTTCTCCCACTGCCCGTGCTGTGGCAGTTCTGGGAATACGGGCAAGAAAAGCTATTTCCCCGAAGACATCCCCGGACTGTAATACCACGATGACGGCCCTTCCTCCTTTAACTGCCTTGGAAAGTTCCACAGCACCGGATTCAATAGCATATATCCAATCACCATGACTCCCTTCCTCAAAAATAATCTGGCCATCCTGATAGGTTTCGGATGTTGCGATGGGTAACATTTTACATACTCCTTGAAATTTTCCTCTTACAAAAAATATTGGTTGAGAAGGTTTATCTGTGCAAGCCTGCCTTCCTGTATACCTTCAGGAAGACGCCGTTAACTGCTCATTTAACTGACTCTATTGGTCAGGTTTCGCCGGTAACTCTTTTTCATCGCCCGTGCCAGGAAGGCCTCTTTTTGCTATTTTATAGGCGTCTACCACAGAAAAGAGCCAGCAGCATAAAACAAATAATAGGATAAAGTTAAGATTAATCCCACTATGTACGGAATCAATCCTGGCGAGATTAGATATTGTCTGCATGTCAGCGATTCCGCCTCCACTCTCTATCGCCTTAAGACTTTCCATGGCACTGACAATTACGGTGCGGATAATTATGCCGAGCGCCAATAGCACAAGTATCATCATTGTGAGACCCCGCTTGTACTTCTTAAGATAAATCTGACCCAAGCCGGGAAACACAAAGCCTGATAATAAGGCGGCCTTAATAGCAGTTTTCATGTGTCATCTTCTATCAGTATCATTGGTCAAACTATGTTACTTATTATACCATATTCCTAAAGGGGAATGCTGCTATTTTTTTGTCAGGAAAATGTCTCTGCACCTTACTCATTGGGATTGTAGATTCTTTCCTTTTGCGGCGCTATCCCTTTTTCTTTTGACCTGGTTTCTACGAACCAGTCTATCAGCTCTCGGGCAATACTTATCTTGCCGGGTATGGTCGGGAGCCTTTCAGGATCAAACCAGCCTGCATCAGCGATCTCCGCCTCGTCAATCTTGATCTCGCCGCTCTCATATTCCGCGGTGAAACCTATCATCAGAGAATCAGGAAAAGGCCAGGGCTGGCTTCCAAAATAACGGATATTCTTGACCCTGATACCCACCTCTTCTTCTATCTCGCGTTGTACCGCTTCTTCGAGCGTCTCGCCCGGTTCGACAAACCCTGCGAGGACGCTGTACAGCTCTGAAGTGAATCGTTTAACTCGTGCCAGGAGCACACTCTTCTCCCTTTCTACAAGAACGATGACTGCAGGAGAGATGCGGGGGAAAATCAATAATTCGCAACACGGGCACTCTTTGGCGATCATGCCCCTCGCACGAATCGTTTCCATTCCGCAGTACCCGCAATATCTTGTGGTCCTGTCCCAATCAATCATATGCACTGCTTTCATTGCTATCCTGTGGAGAAATTCTTCAAGGCGTCCGTAAAGATACCTTAACCCGCGAAAAGCCATTTTATCGGGAACCGAAGCGGTCTCGGAAATCTCAGCACAATAGCAGTGGCGCCCGGCAAGGGTCCCAAGATACCATTCCCTGATCGGTTCCAAGCCGAGCTCCGCCAGATTTGTGAAACACGGGACAGAGATTTTTTCACCTGCCTCTGCAACCATCATCTTGTCCGACATAAACACGAACCACCACGCCGGTTCTAATTTTTTCGGCGGCGCTTCAACTGAAGGGATAAGTCTATTTTCCATAGTTTAAATTTTATCCTGTTTTCTATTTAGTTGTAAAAAAGATTTGATGATCCCGATGCAGATAATTAGTTTGACTGCATTCACATCAGTACTTTCGAGAACACCAGCTTATCATCACCGATCCGGTAAAAATCCTTGATACGTGCCGCCAGTTGGTAACCGTTCCTCTCATAAAACCGTATGGTGGCGCTGTAAGATTCCTGCGCTGACGTCTCAATGAGGAGCATGCGTCCGCCTTGCTTTATGACGTCACGTTCGACATATTCCAAAAGATAGCGTCCATTTCCCTTCTTCTCGGCCGCTGGATCGACTACGATCCAGTACAAATCATATACGCCCTGCGTCAGGGGAGTCGGGCCGTAACAGGCGAAGCCCCGTAACACGGGATTGTTTCTTCCATATTCAAGGACGGCGAATATGTAGCCGCTCGCATCCCCCTCTTTTATGGCCTCATCGACCAGTTCCAGTGCAGTCTCTATCTCGACATCGTTGAATTTGCCCGATGAAACAACCATCTCTTCGATTCGGGATCTGTCGCGCGGCTCCAGTTGACGGATTCGTTTCTCTTGATCCACTTTTTTTTCACTCCGATACGGTGGCATCATTTAGACAGCCGAAGCTATATTTGACGGTTTAATCCCCAGGACAAGGTTGCACATAGTTTGCTTCCCCGAACCTTGTACCATATTTTTAACAAGAACACTTCGGTTATCAATTGTGCGGCCTCAGTTATGATGCCTCTCCCAAGAACGTCTAAGGCAAACTGTTGCGAATAATGGAGGGATCAGTCCTTCACGACTTCCAGAAACAGATCGATTTCATCCGCCCGGGACTTCGCGGGGCTCCATTGCAGCTTCCATTGATGCTTTGGTGTTTGCCACGACATGGCGACATCCGGAGTGCGGTATTCAGCCCAGGCGACAAAATCCAATCGCCAGTCAAGTACCGCCTTGTAACCCCAGAGGTGAACCTTGCTGGCCACGCCCGGGTGCGCAACGAGCAACAGGTCATATACGTCCCATTTGACTGTCTCTCCAGGCTGCATGGATTCCACAATTTTCGACCTGGAGATGGCCTCAGTGGCATCATGAACTATGCCGCGTTCTTGCGCAAACGTGGCATGCGGAACAACACCGGCCAATGCCGTACGTCCGGTATTCACCATCGAGAGCATCGCCCGGGTAAATGTAATCTCCCTGCCCCCGCTCACCTGAAGTTTTGAAGGGACAGATTGCAGGGAAATCTCCAGGCACCTTTCCTGACTTTTCGTCTTCGATTCTGCAGCCTTTGTGTCTGGCATAATTGTATCCTCCCTTCTCATTCATTGCCGATCTGACGTTTTAACTCATATAACCCATCCTGACTACTTTTACCACATTTTGAGAGAGACTCATGACATTTTATTCCAGCGCCCTATTGTTCTCATTTGCCAGTGGTCCCTGCAATTTCTGAAGCAGAGCAATATTTATCTGGCATAAATTGAGATTGAATATTGGCCGGAAATGTGACATCTCTTCACAGCTTTTACTGTCACTTCCCATCCATTCTTGACACGATCCATCTCCGGCATCGGTTGGAGCGACGGTTATGCTTTCATATTTTCCTTCATCGCATGGGAAGAGGCTGTGCTAATCCAGGAGAGGAGATGACATGGAACCAAAACGAGATATCTATCGCGCGCTTCAAAAACATTTGGATTCTTTACCCGTCGGATTTCCTGCGACAAAATCAGGAGAAGAGATAAACATCCTCAAATTGATATTTACTGAAGATGAGGCGGCCATCGTTTTAAAGATGGGTTACCAGTTAGAGCCACTGGATGCAATTTATGCGAGAATCGATCAGAGCCAAATAACAAAAGAACAACTGAAACAAAAATTGGCCGAGATGAATGGAAAAGGCGGCATCCTCTGGGTTCAAAGAAATGGTATTGACCTCTATGCAGCCATGAATTTCCTCGTCGGTATGTTAGAGATGCAGTGCAACCGGTATACGCCGGAAATGGCAAAAAATACTTACAAATATGCCCGAAAAGCGTATGGGTTCCAATACCTGTCGACACCAGTTCCGCAGATGCGTGTTATTCCCATTGAGGAGAGCGTAACCCCTGAACAAAATATTGCGACGTACGACGAAATGCGCTCTATTCTGGAGAGGGCTGAAGGACCAATTATAATAGGAGAGTGTCTTTGCCGGAAAGGCATGGCTATGGCAAAAAACCCTTGTACTAAAACAACCCGCCAACACGTATGTATCGCATTAAATGAATTTGCGCAGCAGGCCGCAAGAACGGGTTGGGGAAAGGAGGTTACAAAACAGGAAGCCCTGGAATCTCTGCGGCAATCGGAAGCGGAAGGCCTGGTCTTACAGCCATCGAATGCCCAACAGCCTGAATTTATCTGCTCATGCTGTCACTGCTGCTGCGGCATACTCCTCTTATTGAAATCAATTCCTCGTCCCGCAGATTTCGTCGCCAGCAACTACAGAGCAGAGATCGATCCTGATGAATGTGTCGCTTGTGGCGTGTGCGTGGAACGCTGTCAGATGGAAGCGTTAAAATTGGACGCTAAAGAACAAGTATCCAAAGTCGATCGGGCACGATGTATCGGATGCGGGGTGTGTGTCAAGACTTGCGCGACCGGAGCCATTCATTTAAATAAGAAAGCAAAAGAAATAGTTCCTCCGAAAACAAACGACGACCTTTACGATTTTATCATGGCCCACAAAAAGAACAAATTACAGAAGGCCGCAGTCGGCATGAAAATTTTATTGGGATATGTAAAATCGTCTTGATAGCGGCACTATTATAAAAGAATTCTTATAATGAGGATAAGGCAGAGCAAGAAATGGCTTTGCCTTTTTTATTACCTGAATTTTAGCGTTTACGGATTGTCATAATCCGAAATTCACTGGGTCCGAACGAGGCGGAATCCAATGTAGCGTGTCATGCCGGTCGGGTTGAAGGATAGACGATGAGCTGAACGGCTGTACTTGGCGCTGTCGCTCCAGCAGCCGCCCCGCATTACCCTGTTCGTGCCCGATGAAGGGCCGGAAGGATCGGAGAGGCGGCTCCTCCAGGAATAATCGTCAAACCAGTCCTGGCACCATTCCCATACGTTGCCGTACATGTCGTAGAGACCCCATGCGTTGGGGGCAAAACTTCCGACACGAACCGTCTTCTCTCTGTATTGTCCCTTTGGACAGCCGGTAAGAGGGTAATTGCCATTATAGTTCGCCTGATCCGTGGAAAGACAGGTTCCCGTATAGAAGGGTGTTGTCGTCCCGGCCCGGGCCGCGTATTCCCATTCCGCCTCTGTGGGCAGTCTGTATTTGTCTGTCCCCTCCGTCTTGTTGAGCTTCCGGATAAACTCCTGGGCATCGTTCCAGGAGACCTGCTCCACTGGACAATCATCGCCGCAGTTCTTAAACTCTGAAGGATTGCTACCCATGACCTTCTTCCATTGTCCCTGGGTAACTTCCGTGGTCTGCATATAAAAGGGTTTGCTGATCTTGATCTTGTACTGCTTCTCATTACTCGACCGGTCCGGTTCATTGTCAGGTGATCCCCTCATAAAAGTCCCCGCCGGGATGAGGACAAATTTCGCTCCGATGGTGGGGCTCGTAAAAACCTGTTCATCGGCCGCCACGCATGGGAGAGGAATGAACAAGGCAACAAGAATTGACATCAGGATAATTCGCGAGAAGGCATATTTCATCGGCTTGTCCCCTTAGTTTAAGATTCGATGCTGTTTTTATACATTAACCTGAAACAAATCACAAGATGTGTTGTGAATCTCTAGGCATAATAGCATAATAGGCGAAGCGAAGAATAAAAGGGACAGCGCCCATTTAATTCTTGACCGCGAATAAAAACGGGCGCTGTTGTATATGCTCAGTAATTAGGTAACTTTTTTGGTATGTGGTATATTATTACAAACGCCAAAGGAGTCGCCTGTGAAATACGCAGATATTATCGTTGTCAAGCGATGGATTCCAATATTA